>JAABUV010000550.1_pt1 | contig 56478 bp, 70 predicted proteins | sample 5559971 | NCBI WGS metagenome assembly JAABUV01 (sample SAMN10711881, study PRJNA513362) | rock metagenome | isolation source: Antarctica rocks | place: Antarctica: Victoria Land, Knobhead nord | collected 2015-12-19 | reverse complement strand
GAGGGGCCGGTAAGAGCGGCAGGCAGGGCGCCGCTCGTGCGCTGGAGTGGCGCGCTCGCATGCGCCTTCAGCCGTGTGCATAATAACGCGCACTAGCTCTGCCAGGGAGCGAGCGCGAGGCTGCGCTACAGGCCCTTCCGCGCATGGTCCTCTGGCATGTGGGCTGCCTAGCTACCCGCCTGAGCGATGCACATGCAACCAGCGCCAGTGTCTGGGCTGCGACCCGTCCTGAAAGGCACACTGTTTGGCGCAGGCGACTATGAGTGCGACGGCTGCCCCAAGGCCGAGCGGCCCTTCAACTGCCACGCCATCGACAACGTCACGCTCGAGGCGGACGGCTCGCTGTCGTCCAGCAGCCCCGTGACGCAGGCGCGCCACGCCCGCACCCCCGAACGGCACACGCCGCCATGGCAAGGGGGCGCACGCCTACCGGTCAAACCAGTGCATGCTTGCTTGCGATGCCCAGGGTGTAATGATGACATGAGGAAGGTTGTCTGTGCTGGGGAGCGCGGCATGCCATGTGCGTCCCGGTGAGGTCACAAGGGCGGACCGCACGCGTAGGTGATTGCGGAGGGCGGCTGGCGGAACAAGATCGCGCTGCCGGCCATGCGCGCGTTAGGCATCCCCGTGATGGACACGTGGAACGGCAGCGCGACGCTGTGGAACTACCACTACAACTACAAGGTGCGCGCCGGCGCCGCGCCCACCACCGTCTGATCTGCGCTCGCGGGCCTGCAGGGCCCAGGGATACGGGGGGCGGTGCACCGGGTGTGAGCGCTCGAGCGCGTGTTGTAGAGGGCCTGGAGAGCCGGCCTGCAGCGCGGTGCTCCATTGGGCTGGTGTGGTGTCAGCCACTGCGGTTGCTGTCTGGGGTCCAGCTGCGCAGCAGCGGCGGCACATGGCGCATGTCAACGGCTCCGCCACCACCCTGCTTTCAATGCCCGTGGTCTTTACCTTTGCAAGCGGCGAAGGGGGAGGTCCATGCGGCGGACCAGGCGCCTAATGAAAGACTCCTTTGTCAAGCGGGCGACCATTGCTTTCTCCCTGACACTGTGATGGGACGAAAAATGCTGCGCGGCGGGCCTGACGCGGCGCCGCGCGTCGCAGGGCGGCGAGGACTGCACGCACAGCTGCCACCCGTCCGCGTACCAGGTCTGGATCTACGACCTGGTCGCCGTGCTGCGCAAGAGCCTGCACCGCCTGCCGGCGCCGCCGCGCAGCACCACCGTGCCCGCGCCCGTGCCTGCGCCCGCGGCTGTGGGCGTGGCCGCGGGCGTGGCAGGGGACCCGCAAAACGGCCGGGGGCCGGTGGGCCTGGTGCAGGGCGTGATGCAGCGCCTGCGCCAGGGCAGCAGCCTGGGCGCCGCCGGCGCCGCCGAGCCCGCGGGGCACACACACAGCGGTGAGCAGCGTGGCGGCGCGGATGCGCCGGCGCAGGCAGGCGCCGATGCGTCTGCGCGGCGGCGGTGGCGGCAGCGCAGCGCCTTGTAGCGTCCGCGTCCGGCTTCGGATGGCGTGGGGGCCGCTGCTGTGTACCGCCTCTTGCATACGCAGGGTTGGTCAGATTTTTAAAATGCGGCGGAGTTGCGCTACGCGCGCCTGGCGCGACGCGAGTGGTTTGGTGTCAGGTTCTCTTTGGGGAAATAGCAGGGACCCTGACCCTGTAAGTAGCAGCCTGGATCACATTTGGACACTGGGGTCTTGCAGGGCTCGTGTGTGCTTTCAGCTGCTGCGCTTGTGACGAGTATCCAGGACGGGTCAGCATATGCATCGGCTGTGCCGGGTACTGCTGTTGTTCGTGTTGCTAGACACTGCGCGCCTTGGCGCCAAGGCGCGCGTGAGACGTGCAAACTCACTGGGAATGAGGTATTGCTTTAAACCTTTGATGCTCGGGTGTGGCTTGAATGGCTGGTGCGATTCGTTTACATGGCGGCGTGCAGCGCATGCAGGCCGGTGTCCCTTTCGGGCCCTGTTTTGGCTCTGCAAATGTGCTGCGCCAGCTCACAGCCCCGCAAGGTGCGGCGCTGTGTGCAGCAGGCAGAGGACCAGGGCCAAACTCCGTTAGCGAAGGGTCCCACTTGAACAGGTACATGTAAACAGGAACCTTGCGGCCTTGTCGAGGTCGGAGCACACAGCGCCCTCCCGACGCCCCCACCGCCACACCCCGCGCAAAGCTTGGCCCTGCTACTCCAGGCCAGCGCACGCCCTGCGTCGAGACAGGCCTGCAGCGGGGCGCCGGCAAGCCACGCTCAATGGCCAGCGGGGCGCACAGGGCCTGTGTGCGCATGCGCAGACCCGGCCCTGACCCTATCCCCTGTCAGCACCTCGCTACCCCGCTTGGCAGTCCCCCGCTCACCCTCAGGCAAGTCCCCCCATTCGCCCCGGCACAGCCGCGCTGCATGCAATGGCACGCCAGTCCACTCGATACACATCTACGTCTATGGTACATAGCTACATGGCTGCATGATGTCCTGCCGACCTGCTGCCGGCACGGCCCTGGGGTGTGCCGCGGGCCGCCGCCAAGCAGCCACCCTGCGCACTCGGGGCCCTCGCTGCGTGGGTCACAGGTAGGGCTCCCCTCTGGCCGCGCGCGGGGACGGGCCGCGCCTCGGCCACTGGCACAGCGCCGCGCGCGCCCGCACGCGCCGCCGCGGGTCCGCGGCCCCCAGTCACCGCTCGGCGCGGCGCGGGCGCGGCGTGTCGCACGCGTCGCAGCGCGCGGCGCGCAGGTCGCGGTTGGCGAATGTGCACGCGGCGCACTGCCAGAAGCCGGCCTCCACCTCCATGTCGGAGTCGCCCGCGACCGCCGCGCCGCCTGCGCATCAAGTACAGGGCTTTGATATACTACCCAACACACAGATCCGCACATTTCAGGCACAGCCGCACGCTTCAGGCACAACGCGCGCGCCACGTCGCAGCAGGGAGGCTTTCCTAAGCCCGCTTCTACCAATGGGCAGCTGTGCGGGCATTGGTTGGATTCAAATGGAGCACGCGCGCGCGTACTTACCCTCTGTCACATAAGACGGAGCGGATCAGGCAGCAGAAAGTGTGCACCAAGTATCATTCACACAAGCAGAATCACGTGGTGACTAGAACACGCACTGGCACAAACTGCAACGCTTGACCCTCCAGCCCAGATGCATCCGCGAGCAGCGCGCCCCCCGACGAGCGCAGCCGCTCTGCTCGCGCAGCGCGGGGCGCAGCGAGCACAAGGTGCCGCTCTGCCAGCGGCGGGCGCGCACCCTTGCCGGCGCGCGAGCGCTTGGGCGCGCGCCCGCCGCGCGCCGGCCGCGCCTTGGCGGGCGCTGCGGTGCTGCCGGATGGCCCCGCGCCGGGCGCGCCGCCGCTGCCGTCCGCGTCGTAGTCCGCCAGCAGGTTATCCAGCCCGCGCTCCAGCTCCTGCGCGCCCGCCAGAGGCCCTGCTCGCTCGCCTCGGCCGACCAAAGTCACGGCCGCAGGCGATGCACTCCATCATGTCTCTGTCGCACAGTACCCCAGCGCAGCATCCCTGCGGCGACCGCGTGGTTCGCGGCCGCCCGCCGCCGCGGTAGCCCCGCTGCATGCAGGCAGGGCGAAGGCTGGGGCATGTGACAGGCTGTGCGCTCCGCGTGCCTGCCAGACCTGGACAAACCCTAGGTCAGGCACACGTCTTTCTACTAGCGCGGTGCGCATCGCGCCTCGCGCCCCTCCGATGACCTCCGGGGCAGAGTCGAAGATGCCAGGCGAATGGTGCCTGTGCCAGACAGAGGGTGCCTACACAAGACCGTGCACTCCTGCGTCTGCCTCCGTTCACAGGCAGAGACGCGAGCTTCACTAAGTGAGCGCCAGGGCGGGCGCGGGCGCCACGGCGGGCACGGGCGCGCCTGCACGAGCTTCTCAAAGTGCGAGCGCGTGACGTCGGTGAGCCCGATCAGGTTCTCGCGGAACTTGGGCCAGGCGGACAGCGGCGCCTCGCCCTCCTGGAACGCGTTGGGCTCCTTCTCGGCCATGCCGTGCAGCTTCTCCAGGTACAGCTCTGCGTTGCCCTGCGCGCATGGAACAAAGGGTAGACGGTCAGGTAGCAGGGCAGGTGCCTCATCAGGGTGATGTACAAAGGCAATGCCCTTTCCCTTCCCCTTTCGCTTCCGGCGGCGGTGACGAGCCGCGCTCGCCAGAGGCCGCGACCCGGGCGGCGCAGGGAGGCGCCCTGTGCGTGCGTGCCGCCGTCGCCCCCCAGGTGCTTGATGGTCATCGCCATGCGCAGCCGCTTTGGTGCCGCCGACTGTCGACTGTCAAGATGGCGGCTGGAGTGGCGCTCCTTATTTTTCAAGTCTGTGGCCAGCAGCCACAGCTGCGCCCTGCCACGCACGTAGAGGCCAGGCAGCGCATGCGCTCGGCACACCCTCGCGGCCCCGCAGCCAGCTCAGCGCGGCCTGCACGCATGGCCGTGCACGGCATGCGAGGCGCTGCTGCTGGCCAGAGCATGCTGGGCCAGTGCGCCGCGCCGTGCGGGCGCCGCGCCCGCGCGCCCAACGCCTGGGTTAGCTGCGCCTGCGCACTTTGAGCAAGCCGGGCTCTGCAACAACGCCATCGGCGCAGGCCCGCGCCTGGTTGAACTCGAAGAACTCCTGGCGCTGGCGCAGCACGTCGCGCGACACCGCCGCCGCTGCGCCGTTCACCGCCTGCTCGCCGAAGCGGTAGTAGCCGTACGCATACGTCCACTTCAGGATCCGCCGGCAGTCCACCACCTGGCCCCAGAACAGGGTAAGGGTAGGGTGGGGCAGAATTGTGCCCTGCACTTACCCTACCCTATCTCCAGCGCGCTGCAATCGCCAGCGTGACCCGTGCTGACTCGCCCAGCGGGGCGCAGGCAGCCGGCATGCGCGAGCGCGCAGGCGCCGGGCAGGCGGGCTGGCGCGCGACATTGGGCCGGGCGCCGCGCGCGCCTGCAGCCAGGCGTCCAGCAGGAAGCGCAGCTGCGAGGTGGGCGTCATCGTGATCTCGCTCAGCTTCTCCAGCAGCTTCTCCTGGAAGTCACGCATCGTGCTCAGCGCCTGCGCGCCGCCGCGCGCACATTGGCTCGTGCGCCGCCCGGGCAACCTAAGGCTCGGCCCCGCTCGCCGCTGCAACCTAAAGATGCATCGCCCCTCTTGGCTCCATGCCACATCAGTGCTGGGGAAGTTGTTGTCAGGTCATGCCGGCCAGAGGACGTGCCACCACACCACACCAATGTTGCCTCGCACTGAACATCCTTGCTTGCACACATCACGGGGCGTTGAGAGGAACAAGTGACTAAAACATGAGCACTGACGGCATGCACATGGCCGCGCGCACCTTCAGCCGCGCGCGGTCGTTCTCAGCCCAGCGCTGGTAGTAGTGCATATACCGCTCCAAGGCGTTCTTTGCGTGCTCCCGCCGCTGCGTCTCCTCGTCGTAGTCCCCCTTCTTCTTCGCTGCCTCATACCTGACCCGGACGCAGCACATAGGTACCTCATGCCGTGCAACACGCCTGCAGTCTCCTGGGCTTCCTCGATCTCGACATTCAACAGCTCGCCATACCACCAAACAATATGTAAGCAGGGCATTAGGCTCAGCGTGGGCCGCAACATGTCAGCTTGATAGGCCTGCTCACGGCTAGAGAACCGGTCACCTGCTGCCACGTTTCCAGCAGGGACGCGCGCTTCACCCAGCCGTCGCAGCGCGCGCAGAGGGTCGCAGATCCCGGAGGTGCCAGCAGCTTTAGGCACAGGGCCACACACCGGTTGCATGCGTAGAAGCCGCCGGTGCGCTCGCCGTGCTCCGCCCAGGAGCCCTGGCAGAGCCAGCAGAACTCGAACTTGCACTGGCTGCACGTCATGTGCATGCAGCCCTGGTTCTTCTCGATCGGCCGCTTGCACTTGGGGCACTGCTTCGTGTTGGCCAGGATCCAGTTCAGGTTCTCGCTCTCGGCGCTGTTCTTCACGATCCAGCGCGACACTGTCTCGCAGTCCACCTGCGCGCCGCCCGCGACCGCGGCCACGCTTCACAGCGCTGCCCGTCTCTCTTCCTCCATCCTGTGCACGCACCAACTCTCTGCACGAAATGTACTGACTCACCTAGTTAGAACAGCACTTCAGCTGTTGACCACAACACGGATCGGTGAATCAGGCGGCACGCAGGCCACATGGGACAATAAACGTGTCTCGGCGCATTGCCCGCAGGCCAGGAGGGGTGCGGGCGCGCTGCCGCCCAGCGCCGCCGCGCCGCGGCAGCGCGCGGCGCCGCGCCCGAGGGGCGCGCAGGCCGCACCGGCCGGTGCGCCTCCTCCTTGCACTGGAAGCAGAAGGCGGCGCCGCACGCGCACGACACGTCCAGCGGCTCCGCGCCCAGGTCCACCAGCACCTCCACCGCGTGCTCGCAGCCGGGCGCGGGGCACCTGCGCACGCGCTGCCAGCCGGTGCGCAGGGGGGGAGGCCGGCCCACCCTCTCGCTCAGGCCTCCCTCTCACACGTCCCGACTTCTAAACAGCTAGGAGCGGGAGAGAGCGTCGCTGCTGCGCCACCCTCCCGCGACAGCACGTCTTGGCCGCAGGCCGCGGCTGGGCCGCGGGCGCGGCATTCATGGCTTAATCTCTACCTGTAACTGTGTACCGTGCGGGCATGCATGCAGCTATGAGCAAGCAGACGCAGCGGGGCTGACAGCCGCGTCGCGCCGCGTCGCGCGCGCACGCACACCCGGCCGAGCGGGGCCGGCGCGCGCACCAGGTGAGCTTGCGGTTGTCCTCCACGTAGCTCCGCAGCGCGTACTGCCGGAAGCGCCGCAGGTCGGCGGGGCCCGCGGCGGCCTCGATCACCGACGCCGGCACCTGCGCTCGCCAGCGCCCCAAACGGTGGTCACGCACGCGCGTGGCAACCAACCCGGCAACAGAGGTGCGGGAAGGCGTGCGCGCGAGCACTTCAATACATTTCCGGCAGGCTGCTGCACGGACACGCAGATAGGGCGCCTTGTGAATAGGCTGCAGGGCACTGCTCGGGTGTGCAGGAGGTGCTGCCACACTGCGGACGCCCCAGGCCGCAAGTGGTGGCAGGTGCAGCAGCCGCGCAAGCGCCTACCATGTACGCACAACAGGCTGCCGCGCACCAGTCCCTCTGCGGAGGAGAGGGCTGCGCACCGCGGCAGAGCAGTTCGGCAGCGGGCAGCGCAGGTGAAGGGAAGAAGGGCCGCTGTTTATGGCGTTGGCAACGTAGCCGCGCCAGCACTCCTGGCAGAACAGGTGCTCGCAGCACGCCGAGCGCATGTCGCGCGCCTGGAACTCGTCAAAGCATATCTGGCACGTTTCCTGCGGCCCCGCCGCGCTGCTCGCTGAGTCGTGGCCCGCAGCCCGCAGGCAAGCCCTGGGGCGGGGCACTGGCTGAGGGCACCATGCACGCGTGGTGCCCTCCAGACAGCCCCGTTGCGGGGCTCGACCGCGAGCTGTGGTCGGACAGCTGAGGCCCGACCGCGCACCTTGCCCGACGTGGATGCGACGGGCTGCTCCTCCAAGATCCCCACCTTGCGGCGCATGGCGTCCGTGTCCGTGAACCACTCCTCATTGACGCGGTTCACATCCCTGCGAGCGCAGCGCGCTTGCTCGTGCACGACTAAATACGACCACCGAAGGCACACACACGAGCAGAGTAGGCGAGGTGCGTGTGCAGCCATGCGTTTGCACAGCGGCAGGCAGCACGCACAGTGAGGGAGGCGTGTGCGGCGCCCGAGCAATAATCTGACACCAGGGGCGCAGCGCGCACCACTTGCACTGTCGCAGAACTCGCACGGCCTCGCTTTTGCTGATAGACAGCACGCCTGTGACTGCGCTGACAGCCTCGTCCTGTCGTTCTCGCAGCTGCTCCTCGCTGAAGACAACGTACGGGGCCTGGGGCGTGTCCGAGGCCGTCAGCAGGCCTCCTGCCAGCCTCAACGTCCGCAGCATACTCCCAAGGCAACGGCAGACCTGTCTGGCGGACGTCTCCACCTCTGCGTGGGGATCAAAGCCGTAGTCCCCGTCTTCGGAGCTCTCGTTTAGGTCCTCCTCATCGCTGTAACCAAATCCGTCTGAGGAGCAGCAGCTGTCAGTATCCATCGCTGCAAGGCTGCCCCGCCGCGTACCCGCGGGCGCGCTCACGCGCTCAACGACCCCAGCCAGTGCCCGTGCTCAGCGCCAGGCAACAATCAAGATGAGCTGTATGCAGGGAAACAGGGCAGAGCCGCGAGAGACGATGGTAGCCAGCCTGCCTGGAGCTCAGCATGCGACTAGCACCTCAGGTTAAGCTTAGGGTGTGCACATGCACACTGTGACAGGCTCGTAGCGTGCGTTCCTTGTTCACTCCATTTATTCACCAGCTTCCTGTTCTTCTGCTTCTGGGAGCCATCTCCAATTTCTAGCGTTTCAGGGGTCGGGGCTGGATGGCTGGGCGGCGCCTCCGGTGACAGGGCATGGGTGTGTCGCTGTGCGTGGCGGCATGCAGCGCCTTCCTGCTGCCGGGGCTGGGCGTGCTGGCGCACGGCTTGTACCTAGCACTTGCGTGCTGGGGCAAAGTGGAAACATTATGGTATGCAACCGGCCACCGGCCCCTCTCGTGTCAAGCGCCGCACGCTGTCTGCCTGTTGCGCTCTGCGCAGAGCTCAATGAGGCTGCTGTGAAGCTTTCAGTGTCAGCGCGTTGGCCGTGCAGGTACCCCGGATGGGCGGCCTTCTCAGGCGCGCTCCTCGCGGCGAACGGCGCGCTCGGCGTGCTCAGCGGCACGCAGCGCTCCAGGGATCCGGAGGGCAGCCTGTGGCTGGTGTCGGTGGTGCGCGCCCCGCCGCCTGCCTCGCGCCTGCCTACCTGTGCACAGCACGGCCGCCCGGCCTTGCGCTCAGCCACCCAAGCCTTGGGCAGCCCACCACGCCACCCGCCTCTGTCTCTGAGGACGGACAGGGGATGCGGCCCGAGGTGTATGCCCTTGTCGAGGTCTCCTGCACTGCACCGACGCTCTTGTCGTCTATTTGGCCAGTGCTTGAGACTACGCAAGCCTGTGCATAACGGTCCAAGTCAAGCCGCCAAGCAGCTTTTCCGCCCAGCAGCAACCCCTGTAGCAGAGCGGTGCGGGCTGGTGCCCTCGCGCGACGGCCGCGGCTGCGGCGCAGTTTGCGGGAGCCAGCTCTGCGGTGGTCGCGCTGGAGGGCTGCCTGGGCGCCTTCGTCCTGTGCCAAGGGTGCGCAGCGCCTCTGTCCGGAGCCCGCGCCCTCACAAGGCCTGGCTCCTGCTGTGCAAGCCTTCCCTGGTCGCTGGATGAGCGAATGGGAGCGACCGTGACGCACGTGCGCATGCTCACTTAGCAAGCCCTGATAGCCCTGAGCGCTGCCTGCAGGTATAAAGTGAGCTAGTTGCTGCGCGTCTTGCCTGGCTGGCCCGGCCTCTTGCATGTGCGGCAGTGCTTGAGGCGGGCGCGCCGCGCAGCGACCTGCTGTACGTCCTGGCGGCGAACTATGAGCCCACGCGTGGCCTGCTGGCGCTGCTCAATGGGGCCGCCCAGCACAGCCTCGCGGCCGGCCTGTTCGCTGCCGCGCTCGTGCTGGCGCAGGCGCGTGCCCGTTGGCGCGTGCCGAGGGGACGGCTTGATTCTGCCTGCTGCGGCTGGGGCTCTCTGGGCGGCTTGGCACTTGCATGGCTGCTTGGTCCTCTTGGTCCATACAGGAGGCATGCTCCCATTTGGTCTGCTTGTGAGGTTTCGCGTGTGGCCTAGTTGAAGGCACGTACATCTCATGCAGCGCTGCGCCATGCATGCACAACGTGGTATACTCAAATAAGGAGCGAACTCATCAGGACCGCATGGGCATGCAGGTTTGCTGCTTCGCTGTGTCGGCGTGCCTGGCGGTGGAGCTGCTGTTCGAGCGCGAGGCTGCCGAGGAGGCGTGCGCTGACGCCTGGTAGGCACACGTATAAATGCGGCTGTCCGCTTGATAGTCCTTGTCCTGCCGAGAGCGCATGCACATGAATGAAGCCGCTGCAGGATGCCACCAATGCTGTGCCCGCATGACGCGTGCTGCTTTGCCTGGTGGACCAGCAGTGGGCGCGTGTGGACACGCCCGCTGTGCAGCCTCTTATGGTCACCACCAGCACAGTGTGTGCTGCACACTGATCCGCGTCACAACACCTGTCCTTGTTTTTGCCGCCGATGCTGGTGCTGCGGTGCGGATGCTCCCGCACACTGTTTCTTGTACTTCAACATGCCCACGCAGGGAGGCAACCGCTCATTCCGACATGCGTGTTAGTCGAGGGGCACCACTGGGTCGACCGCGAGCGGGTGCTCCGCACGCAGGCCCGCAGCGCCGCGCACAAAGGAGGCCATGCCGCGCAGCGCGTGCGGGGACGCTGGGCAGGAGCCTGCGGCGGGCGCCGGTGGCGGCCTGCAGGCGCCCCTGCTGGAGCGGCCGACGCGCCGGCCCGCCCGATGGCTCGTGCGCCCCTGCCCACCCAGCTGTTCCAGCTGTCCCAAGTGTGAGTGTATGAGCCTGCGCCAAGCGCGTACGGAGGGCAGGCGCAATGCATACGCTGACGGTGAGAGATGGCGAGCATGCAGGCAGCAGGCACCCGCCCGCTCCGAGAACGCCGTGCTCTAGAAGCTTGCAGCTCAGCTGACGTGCGCTGGGGCCATCGCCTCGTCCGATGGAGCGCGGCGCCAAGCAGGCAGCTGCCAGTTCAGGTGTGGGCAGCGCCCCGCCTGAGCGCCCCTCATGACTGCCCGCAGGATGCGGCGTTGGCATCAGCCTTCCTGTACATGGCCGGCGCGGGCCTCGTCCTGCTGCTCCTGAGCGCCAGGCTGGCGGCCGCGCCGGCGAGCGCGGCGCACGCGCCCAGCGCCGCGCACGGCGCACCGAGCGCCGGCGGCCCTGGACCGAGGTTTCGCGGCCTCGGCGCGGCGCGGCTGCCGCACGCGGCGGCGGCTGCCGCACATGGTGCGGGGCCGGTCGTGGGGCCGCGCGCGCCCAGCGCGGCGGGAGCGCCTGCAGGTGCAGGCGTGCCGCGCGCGGAGGCGCCAGCCACGCTCCGTGCTGACGACAGGGGGCAGGGAGGTCTGAAGAAGGACCGGGGGGTCCGCTTGGGCGGCCATCAGGGCCGGCACCCCGGCCGGGGCCGCCGGCACGAGGCGCAGGCGCCCGCGAGCGGCGGCTCGCGTGACGGCGGCGGTGACAGTCTTCACCTGCCCTGGTAGGCCGCACTCCTCCGCGAGTCACCGGCTGCAATCCGATTTTTTCAATACAATACAATCCAACTTTCAGGCGGTGCGGAGGGGCACGGTCGTTGGGCGGACGCTGCGCGAGTGATGGGCGCTGTTTCTGCACGTCATTGGTGGGGCTGCCATGACGCCTGAGTCGAGTGTGGAGGTGACAAGTAAGGCGTCTATCGTGTGCATGACGCTTCAGTGTCCTGGGAAAAGCATTTGCGATTGGGCCTGTGGCTGGTGTGCTTGTCACAGCCCACGTGTCCAGGCAGCGCCCCGCGTGTGTGTGGGCATGGTAGCGGTCAGGACCTTCAGCGGCTGAAGCAAGCACTCATGAACGCGCGCTGCTAGGTTGTGCAACACATACGCAGTCCGTGCACCTGCTCCTTAACACGCCCAGCCCTGGGGCCTCTCCGCAGCCAGAGGTGTGCTGCTCCCGCTTACCTTTGCGGTGCTTCCTGCCCTCCTGCCACCTTGGGGCCCGTTGCCTTCTCTGCGCGCGCACCTTGTTCCAGGCGACCAGGCACGCATAGAGACTGCCTGGACCACTGCCATAGTAGCCTCACACCAGGTCCTGCTCTCGCACGGCTTGAGCACGGAGCACGCTCCTGCGCGCGCGCGCCTATGTTTTCCAAGACAGTTTTGTCCAAGCGAGGCCTTTGCACGCTGCGCAGGGCGAGCAGCAGCTTGGCGCGCTGCTGTTGACCAGGCTCGCCGGCGTGCTGAGTCAGTACCACCAAGCAGAGCACGGTGTGCGCGCCGTCTGCACGCGTACTTCAGGTGCGCGCCTGTCCTCACTGACACCTGACAACTGTAAAGCCTGCCGCCTTGTTGATCACCGACCACGTGATGACACACGAGGCATGGCTGTGCGCTGTGACACAGCTGCGAGCGAGGCGGTTTCAAGTCCTCTGCGTGCACAGTGCCCTGCGTGTGTGGGAGGGTGGCCCAGAGCTGCGCAACATGACACCAGGGCCCAGTGCTTGGGCGCCGTTTGTCATAGCCTGCACCCCAAGCCTCCTTTGCACCGCAGGCACATTTTAGCATGGCGAGTCCTGGAGCTGGTGGGCAAGCCGCCCAGAAGGTGCAGCCTTTTTTGGTTGGTACAACAGAACTCCACATGTGTGCAGGGCTCTCGCATAGCTTGGCGGCCCCGGGTGCTGCGCGGCGGCGCCAGTGAACAGCCAGCATGCACTGCGCATGCAGCCTCCACTTCTCTCCAAAGACTCCTGCAGCCTTGGGCCGAATCGAGGCTGCACAGCAGTGTGAAACTGTTCATGCAGAACTCTGTGCTGACGCAGCAGCACACTGGCCAGAGGTGTACGAGCCGCAGAGCGTGCAGCAATGTCTGCACGTTCATGTTGACTTTGGATGCTCACGGCCAGGCTGCACTGCCTCATGCACCTGCTCGAGCTCCACATCCTCGCGCCATGCATGCGCGCTGCCGGCCGCGCAGGTGCCTTTCACGACACTGCCCAACGAGCTGCTGGGCGCCATCCTGCGGCGCGCCTGGGCGGACAGGCCGCCGCGCCCTGCAGCGGAGGAGGTGCGCGCCGCGGCCGGCCTGGCGTCCGTGTGCCGCCGCGTGCGCGAGCTGCTGCGCGCGGCGCCGCTGCCGCTGGCGCTCGACTTCAGCGCGGCGCGCCTGACCGGCGCGCAGCGCCGCTGGCTGCTCGAGCCTGCGCAGGCCGGGCGCGTGGAGGCCGCCAAGTTCTGCGTCCTGTGGGAGGCCTCTGAGGACGCCCTGTGGGAGCAGCCGCTGCTTGATCGGTTTCTGGCCTGCCACGGCGGCACGCTGCTGCAGCTCTCCGGCGTTCCGCTGCAGCTGGTGGCCTGTGCGAGCCACATGGCGCGGCCTACCCTGGACCTGAGCGGGCTGCGACTGACCAAGCTAGGCGTCGACTGCTGGGGTGTGTATACCTTGACCGGCAACTCACGGGCAAAATACCTGTGGCCCGAGTGCCTGCCAAGCGCCCTGGAAGAGCTGGAGTTGCTCGGCCTGCATGAGACTTACTTGACGGGCCTGGCGTGGGCGCCGCCCTCGGGCGCAGACGTGGCAGGGCGGCTGCCACGGCTGCACACCATCCGCTTGAAAGCCTATACAACAGCCCATGAAACTGCCAATGAACTTAACCGATCGTTCAGCTTGCGTTGTCCACCCATCCTGGAGGGCTTCACTAGCCTCCCGCACCTCGAGGTGGACTGCTCGGGGGTGCGTATCTCCTGCAACGATGGTGCCGTCCTTGACAAGGTCCACGATGCACGCATTGTGTCTGGCAGCCTTGTGTACCTGTGGGTTGGCAGCGAAAATGTGGCCGCGGTCGCGGACCGCCTCTGCCACGGTCGCCTGCAGGCTGCAGAGCTGTGCGCCGAGCGCGACGGCATTCGCGTGTACCGTCTAGTCCGGGGGTTGGCGTGTGACGATGAGAATGCGGAGCGTCTCACTCGCGAGCTTGTGCTCGAGATGATTCGCAGGTACGGGGACCGCTTTGCGGTGGAGGTGGGCATTTGATGGGCTCAACTATGACAAGGTCAGGCTGAACCGCCTGGCCTGGCGCCGCTGGCCTGCCCCCGGCGCGCCCAACCTGCCGGCAGCCAGGGCTGCGCACGAGCGCGCCCGTGCATGGGCGGCGGCAGGCCCGCCATGTGAATGGAGGTGAGGATGATGACGAACAGGGAGAGTGGGATTGGGGTGCTGGCTAGCAATGACTTTATGTGTGGGCTGGGGGGACATGCACAGCGTAACCGCCGGCTGAGCAGAAAGTGCAAGGTGTTGGGACCAGCGCAGCATTGGAGAGGCTGAGAGTGCTGCATTGCGGCGAGTGAATGCATGCACACTCACTATGCTGCCATGTGTCTGGGAGGGGCGAGGACGCGCTCCAGGAAGGCTAGCACTGTGAGCATGTTGTGGTGAGTGCGCTGTTCCTTCTTTGCACTCTTATATGTCAGCCCAAGAGCAGTGTCCAGACCCGCGTGCGCATGATGTGTAACTTAGCCAGCACCCGCTCATGCCAGCTGCACCTCTGGAGCATAGCGCACTAATGCAAGACCAGTAGATAGCGCAACAGGCCCCGGAATGTCGTTGAACCGAAGCAAGTGCTGCTGAAAATACGCATGTACAGATGGCAACCTCTGCGCTGTCCTTGATATTGTGAGGCAGATTGAAGTGCATTGCATGTGCCATGAGCTGGCTGTAAGTTGCATGGCGCATGACACTGCTATGCTACAAGACGGAAAGCCGCAATAAATCCAGCAGGCTACACTGAGCTCCCTCGTCAACATACTCACACACGCCGGCCCCACGAGTCCAAGCATCGCGCGCAGCTCCAGACAGGGCGGCATCCCAGCCTGGCCAGCGCTCGATGACTGTCACACCTGCGGGCTGCCGACATACAGGACCTGCCGCTGCAGCAAGCTGCAGGCATCACACCTGGCCGCCAGGTTGCAATCAGCTGCCGAGCAAGCAGCACTGTGGCCACCGCTGCCGCATCAATCACAGAGAGCTGCACGCCATCTTCAGAGCGCCACCAGCGCATGCTGACAGCACCCCGCCAGACGCTGGTGGCAAATAACCCGCGCATGAGCAGCATCCTGCAGACTCTGCGCTGCATTCACCGCAATATCCCAACAGCAATAGGCCACAGGAACATATCAGTGTGCAGACGCTAGCATTGCACCAACCAAACGACACACGCACGCCGGTAAAGAATCGCTGCCTCGGCCTCAGCCTGCAAGTATTGGTCAACCCACTAGTGCTTCCAGTCCGTTGCACACGACACAGCACAGGGCAGACACAGTTTGCTGTTGCAAACTGATACAGCTCAGGCGCATGCGCCTCAGCACTGTACGTATACTTAATCAAGTACGACAACCTGGCATGAGCCAGCGCTCCCCAGGTGACTCAGGCCAGAAATGCCACTCGCCAACAGAACGCTAGCCTTACAACCGCACCAGACTGGCTCACCATTGTGTCACGCTCATTGGCAGGCTGGACCACCTTGATCTCTGGCATGCGCTGTTGCCCCAGCAGGGTGCCAACAGAGCCCGCACACGCTCCATGGTCACGCAGTGCTGCTGCCGGCCGCGCTGCCTCACACTCCTCTCTCGTTATGCACCAATGGTCAATAGAGTACCGATGGTAAAAAGCAAGGTCATGCACATTTCTAGCATGGTGCTGTCCACAGGCAGCGCCATCGTCCGGAACGCTGGCAGCCTTGCAGACGCAGGCTGCGCGTCATGCTGCGGCGGGGCTAGGAGTCGCGCTTGATGATGAGCTGAATCGTGGAGGTCGGCGAGTCGCCCGTCGCGCTGCTGGACTCGCTGTCCTCGCGCTGCGGCGCCGGCAGGCGCAGCTCCGGCACGGCCGCCAGGCCGCCGCACTGCCCCGGGTCGGACGAGCGGTCCAGGTAGCGGTGCGGCCGCTCCTGCAGCCGCCGGCCTGGCGCAGCACCGCGCCGCCGCTCAGAGCAGCGCACTCTGTTCGGACATGACAGGGAGCGGCGCTTGAGGGCGTGCAAAGCGCTCTGGATGGCGACTCGGGGAGCAGTGGAAAGGGCTGATGTGCGCGTATGTGTCAAACAGGCGAGCATCGCGAGGAGCGCCGTGCAGCCACATATGGTGGCAGCAGCCACGCTGCCCATCCCCTGGCACAACACCACAGCGGCACCACACGATTCACGACTGCTTGCTGACCCTGCCCGCTCACCCGCATGCACCGGCCCACAGCATGCAGGCACCCTATGGCACCTCGCGGGCGCGCACCGTGCAGGATGATGTGCCGCAGCAGCTGGCTGACCTCGGGCCCGCGCTCGCGCGTCAGGAAGTGCGCGCCCTCCAGCATCACGCACGGCGCCTCCAGCCTGCGCCGGCCGCAGCACACGCTCGCTTCAACCTATGGCATGCACGCGCACTGCAGCAAGCAGCCTGCCGGGTTGGACCGAAGGCGGGCTGGAGAGCACATACGCAAGCGGAACGCCGAGCACACGTTCTCCCATCCTCCAGCGTGTCCATACAACGTGAGTACACTTGTGTCTGAGCGCCGCGCCTGCGCGCGAGCGCCTCGCCAAAGCGCGGCGCGGCCACGATGTCGTGGCGGCCGTGCAGGACGAGCACCGGGATGCGCGCGGCCACGATCGTGCGCGCGTCGCGGTCGCTCACGCTGTGCCGCCACACCGCCAGCAGCTGGCCCTGCGCGCGCAGCGCGCCGTCCTTCAGAGAGCCGCCACACGTACTGGGTCGGCAGGCTGTTGCCACATGGTCGTTCCTGGGGAGCCCTGGACGACAACCGAGCTGTGGCGCCAGAGCTCGTGGCGCATCGCGCCCGCCAAAAGTGGCGCACCGACTGGGAGGGCCCACACAACGTGCTGCCCGCTCGCGGCACAGGCCGGCGCACCCGGAAGCCGGTGGACGGCTGGCCGATGCCGCCGCGCTGCGCGCCCTCCACGTACTCCTCGCGCAGCAGCTCGCGGCGCGTGCGCCCGTGCTTTTCGGTCCTGCCGTGCGCGCCGCGCCTGCCTCTCAGCGCGGCGCCTGTTTGCCCAGTGTCGGCAAGCAGGCTGCGCTGCACAACCCGCAGCCGACCCATCCCCAGTGGAGAAGAAAGATTTGCAGCGCCGGTGCTGCTCCAACCTGTTTGATCATGTAAATGATGCGACATGCAGGCAGCTGACATGGCATGAACGCACCACTTCATTCAGCGTCTTCCGCATGAAGTGCAGCTTCAAGTCGATCTTCGCGCGGTTCTCGGCGGTGCGCGAGCACAGCATCTGTGCGCGGCGCATCTAGTTTGGCCTCGGCTTGCCTTGATGTCACACTCGTGATGAAATTGCATATCATTGGTATATAGCTCAATCCTCTAAGCGGCAAGCGCTGCATGCAAGCATCGAGCAACTTTACTGGGGTAAAATTCATGAGCCACATGCCCAACATAACGCACGCGCCCGTGCCGCACGGACTGCACAGCTGCCGCCCAACCTCGGATGCCGTGCAGCTGAGAACAGGTGCCAGGAGGCGCAGAGGCAGCCGCGCGCCTGCAGCCCATACTTGGCCACGCGCCAGGAGCACGGCAGGCTCTGCCAACCGCCCGCGGTCGCGCAGACCAGCGTCAGCGAGGCCACGCGCTCGGGCGCCAGCACCGCCAGCCGCGTGGCCACCATGCCGCCCAGCGAGTGGCCCACCACATGCGTGGGGCCCCAGCGCAGGTGCCTCTGCCGCCGCCAGGCCACGTCAGCCTGTTACTGCATGGCGTGTCGGCAACAGCACAGTCTGTCCGCATGGATGCATGAGGGCGACGGCGCGCTGCCGCCACCTACTCAGGCAGCAGAGTGACTACAGGTGCCGCATAGACAGCATTGCGCCTGGCGTGTCAACCCGCTCCGCGTCTCAGCCAAACGCCCGGGATGCAGGCAAGCAGGCACGCTACGGAACAGAGGCGCGGTGGGCGGGCGGCCGCACCAGGATGGCCAGCACGTCCTCCGCCATCAGCACGACGCTGTACGCGCGGCGCCGCAGCCGCGAGCTGCTGCGCCCCACGCCGCGGTTGTCCAGCACAAGCATGCGCACGGGCGGCGCGCCGTCGGCGCCCGGCCGCAGCAGGTCGTCCAGCTGCGGGCCCCAGCAGCCCATCGTGCACGCAAAGCCTGCGCCACAGAGACCAGCACAGCTGTGGGCTTGATGTCCACACGGGCGCACGTGCTCAGGGCTGCCGCGCGGCGTGCTGCGCAGCCGCACAGCAGCAGCGCCTGCGCGGCTTCTGCCAACTGCGTGGCTGCAGGTGCAGGATATTTGCAAACGCCAGAGGCCTGGCCGGCTGTGAAACAGTGCCTAAGTCCCTGGGGGCGCTGGCGGTCCCGGCCGCATAGACAGCGGGCACCACTGCTGCCGCGCATGTGCGCCAGCATAACCCCACACACTGAGCGCACCCATAATGAGCACGACGCTCGGTCGCTCGTCATCTTCGGCGTCCAGCGGGTCAGCCTTTGCCCTGCGTTAGCCAAAAAAAAAAAAAACTGAGCACGTTGGCCAACCCCCGTCTACAAGCTGTGGAGCGGAGTAGACTGGGACCGGCGAGCGGGGAACGGGTCCAGGGGCGGGTCAGCACACCCGCCGCACGCCTTTGGCAGCTCGCCTCTGACCTCATAATAGATGTCGGCGGCGTCCTTGCCTTTGCCGGTCCGCAAATACGGCATGCTGAGCGCGCTCTGGGGGCGCCCGCCCTCAGAGCGGCACGTGCATCGCTGCAGCAGTCCCAACCGTCCCTGGAGGCGCTCTGCAAGCCGGGCAGCGCTGCAGGGCTCGCCTTGAGCCGTCAGCGCGCAGGGCACACGCCCGTGCCCTGGCAGCCACCAGACTAGCCCTCACAAGCTGCACCAACCCTCAGGCCTATGACTCACAGCAGCAGCCCGGGCCTGCTCGGCAGAGCCCGCAGGCCCATCTGCAGGCCCAGCTTGCAAGACAGCCTTTCACAGGTAACTGCAGTACCACAACTCTTTATGCTTGCACCCCCGATGCCTACTGTCGTACAATTAAAGTGGGTGCTCGCTCACTCTCTTATCAGCAGACTGCCTGGCGATACTGGCACAGTGTCTGCCAGAACCCTTGCATATGCCCGTGGCCAGGGTCTTGGATGCAGGTGTTTCACGCAAGCTTGCTAGAGAAAAGAAGGACAGGCGCAGGGGGCCGCGCTGTACGTCAGCCGACTTGCACGATGGCAAGCGAGGCGCTCGAGAAGGCGCTGCAGGACATCGACCTCAAGCGCCACCGCCGGAATCCGTTTGACGCGCGCTACCTGAAGCTGTGCCTGTCAGACTTTGCTGAGGTGGCGCTCAGTTCCCAGAGACCTTGGCCACACGTGTACACGCATCAAGATGCACTGCACATCGGCTGCTATGACCAAGCACAGGAGCCGCTGCGCACAGGGATCAGCAGACACTGGCCATGCGCTCGTGGAGAGCGCCGCGTGCAACCTGCATGCACGCACTGAGGTCGTGCACTCTCGTGCTCACACACCACCACATAGTGCTACTCACGGTAGAGGCGGAGAGTAATGCTGTTGACCCACGGTGCAGCTCATACGCTCGATGAAGCTGGCGCTGCTCAAGCAGTCTGCTGACGCCGTCAAGCTGTGCCAGACGGACAAACCCAGCAAGCGTGCCGCCAACAGGAGCGCAGACGCAGGCGCCGAGCCCCAGGGCGCTGCTGGCCCCGCAGGTGCGCAGCTGCGCTGCTGTCTCTTTTGCAGCTTTTTGACCTTTCATGAAGGTCACCCCTCTGGCTGAGCTCCGCGCAGGTCGCACCGCAACGTTCTTCAGCGAGGCGGCCCTGCAGGCATACAAGAAGTACAAGAGTGGTCAGCTCAGCCTCGCCACTGCGGCAAAGGTGTGTTTGGTATAAGGGTGTCAAGCCAGCATGGGGCGCGCACGTGACACGGCTGTGGCATGCCAGGACGCCGAGGCCTTCCACAAAAGCGTCAGCTGCAGCCACGATCACCCGCCGGCTGTCAAAGCCCCAGACACCAGGCCGACAGTGGAGGAGCTGTGCGCTCTGTGCCATGCACTTTGCTTTGCCTGACCGGCCCGTGCCAGTGTCATGGAGTGCCACTTGCCGCCAGGCTGGCCCTGATGCGGCAGTGCATGCTCGACGAGGAGCTCGTGAGCTCGCGTGACACCATGGACTGCGCTGCCATGCATGACATCCTGGACGCGTTTGTTCCGTGTGATGACTCCGAGTCTGAGTCGGAGCAGCCTGCCTCTGGCAATGCACCGCCGTCGCCAGGTGTGTTTTCTTGGTGCATGACATGTTACACAAGGTGGTTTCCTTGTCCCTGCTCTTAACATCCAGTTGCAGGCACATGCGCGGCACAGATGCGCGAGCGAGCAGATGGGTGGGCAGGTGGCATGCCCTCTTATATCAAGTCAAGGTCATGAAAACACTTGTCATGTCCACCCATGACGCGGTCTGCCCTGCACGGGTGCAGAGACTGCTGCCACGAGCCCGCCGCCAGACGATGCAGACGGTGCACTGCTGCGCACCTCGTGATGCTGAGTGGCTGGAACAGGCGTCGCATCTGAGTCCTTATGGCATCCCACGCAGGTGATGCTGAGACCGCGCGCCTAGCCAGCCGACCATGCCCTTCGGGCCCTGACCAGGCCCTCCCAGAGGGTCATGCAGTCAGGCGGCCATGCGTGCCAAGGCTCAGGCGCCGCGCGCGAGCCGCGCCTGCCTTGCCAGCGACGCCCGACTCGCCGCCGGCAGGCGCGCGCGCCTGCCTCACCTGCGCCTGTGGTGTGCATGACTCTATGCATGCGTAAACATAGGACGGCCCCCACACGCAGAGGACGAGGTTGTGGAGGATGCAAGCCCGCTGCGCGAGGCTTCCCAGGCCATGGAGCAGGCCGCGCCGCAGCCGCGGGCGGTGCCTGCGCTGCGCGCCAGGAGGCCGGCGCAGCTTGCGCTGCAGGCCGCTGGGGCGCCGAGCGCCGGCGGCAGCAGCGCAGCAATGTCTGCGGACGCGGTCAGCAGCAGCGGCAGCGACGCGGACAGCTATGTGCAGCCGCATGCGCCGCAGGCCGCCGCGCGCGCCAACAGGGTCTGACCCTTTTTGTTCGGCGTGCAGCAGGGTGGCACCCCCCATTCATGGTCACATGCAAGTGGTGGGCGGGCGTGCAGGCGCCTGCGGCCTCTGAGCCCCGGGGCCCTGCCCACGAGCTGGAGCTGGACTTCAGGCCTGCCACGCTGGCCGCTCTGCGGCCAAGCGTGCTGTTCAGGTGCCGGCCTGCCACGCCATGCTCGGCAGTGCTCCGCCATGCACCAGGAGCAGCGGATAGGGTCGCAACCTGACCGCAACCCTGCAGGGCGCCCCCGCGCCTCGTCTTCCGCCCGGTGCCCGACCGCAACAGCCTGCTGCTGCCCTCGCCGGCCCAGTGCGCGCCGGATGCGGCGGCGGCCCTGCTGCCAGGCCCGGACGTGGCTGCGGTCTGCGCTTCGGGCCTGCGGCGCGGCCTGCTGCTGCCCGTCGACCTCGTGGCCCTGCGGGAGAGCTGGCGCGCGGAGGCCCGGGCAGGCGCGCGTCCTGCGCCGCGCCCGCGGCGACTGGTGCATGACCGGCACACGCGCGGGCTGCTGCATGCAGGCAGCATGCGAGCCAGGGCCGGTGCCTGCACAGGCACGGAGCAGGGCGCAGATGCGGCGGCGCCCGGGCCTGGCTTCCCTCCTGCCGTCGACGACCGCCAGGCCACCCAGCATGTGAGCCAGGTGAGCTTGCATTCGCTCTGGTGCTTTGCACGTGCTCGTGAGGATGCATCCTGCAAGGCAAAATTGCGCCTTGTGCAGCAGGGCTGCCAGGCGCCGGGGCTGCACCAGGCTGAGCACCGGCACGAGGCTGCCCGCTTCCAGTGTCCCATCATCTGCGACATGCAGGCGTCGCCGGGCGCCCCGCCCTGCTCGCCGGCGCCCGACCAAGCCGCGGGCAGTCCCAGGCAGTGCGAGGACTGCGCTGCTGCCGGTGACCCTCCGTCGAGCGGCGGGGCAGCGCTTGGCGCAGCAGGCAGCCAGGCAGCCAGTCCGCAAGACACCTGCATGGATCCTGGCACCTTTGCACCGCCGTCCCATGGCCCAGCGTGCACCTGGGAGGACCCCTGTCCACTGCTGTTTGACGATGGCAACGATGCTGACGCGCGCTCCAGCCCAGCAGCCACACAGGCAGCCGCGCAGCCGGGCGCTGCAGACTGCGCGAGCGGCGACGCATGCTGCATTGTGTATTGCAACGAGGATGACGCTGAGGCCGAGCAGGCCTGGGCAGAGGCGAACGCAGGGCCTGCGTGCGCAGAAGAGCGTGGCCAAAAAGGTGGGCCGTCATGCAAACTGTCACACTGCTGGTGCGTGTGCTCCGTCACTTGAATCATCATGCAGCGCACGCCTTGCCCGCAGAGCGCGGCAACACCCGGAAGCGCGCACGCGAGGGGCTCTGCGAGCGGGCACTCAAGGCGCGCGCCCGCCTCGCCCCTGCGCCACGCCCCTCGGACGCCTGACGGCCATGCACAACTCGGCAGATGCCAAAGCTCTGTCAGAGCAGGCCCGGCTCAGCGGCGCCGGCGCGCCGCGCAGGAGGTCCTGGAGGCGCGGCGGAAGGCGGGGTCCAGCCTGGCGCTGCTGCAGGCGCTGGTCGGGCCGCACCTGCGCGCCGGCGCGCGCCTCGCGGCCGTGCGCGACGCGTGCCTCGCGTCCGGCCAGCCGGCCGCGGAGGCCAGCCTGCAGGCGCGCGCGCCCGGCCCGGGCCCATGCAGCCGCTGCCCTGCACCGCCGGCCAGCGCGTGTGAGCCGAGGGGCGTTGGGCGCAGCGCTACTTCTTCGCCGCGCTGAGCATCATCCAGCAGCGCAACACCTCGGCGGCCAAGGAGCGGGATGGCGCAGAGCAGATGCGCCTGGAGGCGCTCGACGGGCACCACGATGTCATCGTCCGCACATGAGCTCTCCTTTTATGCAAGGCCAGGCTGCCTATACCTCCGTGCATGCCACAGAGTTGTTTGCGACCATTGCGCTATGTGTGTGGTTTGGCTCTGTGTGCGAGCGCTGTCTAGACCATGCATGCTCACGCTGATGACCAGATTCGTCATGTAAACAAGTGTTGATGTGCACTGTTGTTTGCCACAGCGCGAGGTGAGACATTGCATGTACGTGCAGGGACGTCCCTGTATCTGCCCCAAGACACAGTCTCGTGGGTGTTGTGTGACAGCAGGAACACGCATGGCACACACTGAGAAGGAGCGCTGCAGCTCACACCACTCGCTCTGCTTCACGCCTACAGCATCCGTGACGATGGCATGCATGCGCATGCTCGCCGCAGTCCAGTTTATGCACACAGAGGCACACTCCATGTCACGCTGTACACGCAATACAACAACTGGACATCAGCGGCCAGAGCGCTTAATCCCGACCTGCACCAACAACAGGCCCAGTAGCAAAGGCTGGGACTTCAGCCGAAAAACAACCATCAACATGTTGCGGACACTCAGAGTCACACACCACAGGGAGCAGTGGTGACGAGAAGTCTAAGGAATGCATAGCTAGGCCCGAAAGTACACTGTTTTGGCCGCACAGTCTCGACACCGGCGCCCAAGCCCCTGGCCTGCGCGACCTCTAACCTCCCAGCTTCCAGAGCCCGCGGCGCCCGCCGCCAGACGCGGCTGCAAACAGCTCGTCCACGGCGGGCGCCATGCATTTCGCAAACAGCTCCATGCCTTCAGCATTTGGATGCAGCGCATCGGGCATCAGCCGCGGCTCGATCTGCGCCACCGCACACGCCACAGTCATGAGGCTCAGCCACTCAAGGCCTCTTGCGCAAGAGAGTGCATTTCATGGCTGATGCCTATATCTGGCAAAAGCTGCCACCCACCCAACACAGGCAGGGAACATGGGTGGAGCCAGAACACATGCGTAAAAAGGTGATGTCCAGCCAGGCCACACCTTTGGTCATTGTGCGAGCTGGCTGCAGATCTGCAGTGCAGCTTCGGCACCAGATCGCTGCATGCCTCTCAACACAGGGTCCGGACACCCAGGAGTGATGCCTCAGAGAAATAATGCCTCAGAGAAGATCAGAGGGGTGATGCCGCGTGAGCGCACCTTCCCGCCGGGCAGCAGCGCGGCGCCGCAGTCCAAGAACACAGCGTCCGCGTCGCGCGCGGCCCAGGCGGCCAGCTCCGCGTTCAGCGCGGCAATGCCGGGAGCGTACATGCTGGGCCAGGCGTCCACGTGCGCCGCGTCGGTCCACCCGCGCGGCAGCACGCCCAGCACGAGCAGCTGCGTGCGAGGGTTGGCGCGCCGCAGGTGCCCCAGCGCGGCCTCCACGCTGCGCGCGCGCGTGCGTCCCCTCCCTGTCAGTGCGCTGGCATGCGCTCGGGGACGTTTGCAGGTCGGCCCGTACGCGGTGCCCGGCAGCGCCCTGCATGATGCTGCCACGCTGCACGCTGCTACTATCAGAAAGCACCCGTACGTGCTCAGGTCTGCCAGCTGTGTGTGCTGCGGAGCTGTTTCAACGTGGGCATGCGAATGCATGACACCCGCAAGTCATACAAGCATCACACCGCCCACTCCCTCACTTGCACTCTCATCGCACCGGGTGGCTGTGCCGTTGGCGGCGCGCACAATGGCAGCCTGCCCGCCCATGCACGCGGACGCGCCCAGGTCGTTTGTGCCTATCATCACCACCGCCACAGCCGGCGGCTTGCGCACGAATGTGCCGCCGTGCTGCAGCCGCCAGAGCAAGTGGGCCGCCTGGTCGCCTGCGCGTCACGCCCGGCCTAGGTGCACAATGTGACGCCGCTCAGATGGCACACACAGGACTGCAGCATCACTCCCACGCCCGCTACGTGCTGACCTGCAGGAGGCCGCCTGCGTCGAGGAGCGTGCCATGCAGAAGAAGCAAGTGAGATTTGGCTTTCTCATATGACCCAAATTCTGCGCCAAAAATTGCTACAGCAGTGGCCCTCGGCATGCATGCAAGTGAGCACACCATCAGGCTGACCACACTCTTTGGGGGCGAGAGGCGCGCACCGCCCACCGCGAGGACAGACGTGGAGTACTTGCCAAAGTAGTGCTGGAAGACGGCGGGCACGCCCGCGCAGCGGCGGCAGCCGCGGCCCATGTCCGTGCCGCGCCACGTCTCTGTTATGGAGTCTCCGTAAAACACCACGTCGACGCCCTGCGCATGCAGCACAAAGTGATGGTGCCCTCTCACAAGGTTGCCGTTTCAGACGTGTGTGCAAGGCCCTTTCACAAGGACGGCCTGCAGTCAGACAACTCAACTTGATCGAGCCGGGGTAGCGCAATGCGTTGCAAGCCACAGCAGTCGGCGTTGGAAAAGCAAAGGCTCTGAACTTCTGCTCACGCACTGAGTCCAGAGCTCGGCGTCAATGCCTGGTCTACAACAACCACCGGTGTTGACCAAGCAGCTCTCTGCAGCGGGTGCTGCCAGTGCAGGAAGCCCATGCCACACGTACCCCGGCCGCCTGCCCCCAACATACATCCCGTGCGGGCCTGGAGCGCGCACCGGCCGCGCATCGGCGGCTGCGACCTCCCTGGCCAGGTCGCGCGCGAAGGCGACGCACCAGGGCGTGTTCCGCGGCTGTGGCTCCAGCACCGGCCCCGGGCAGGGCGCCAGGAAGGTGTCATACAGGCGCTGCGCGTTCATCGCACACAGCCAGAGCGTCACGAGCAGCACCCAGAACGCCCCCAGCACATAATGCGCAACGCCGCGGCCAGTATCTGTGGAATTGTAGCACTCGACCACGTTGCGGCGGTCGGCCTGCTGCCTGCGCGGGTTTGAGGGGCCTGCCGCGGCACCCATTCTGCTGGGCAACCCCGTTTGCGGTCAGCGAATCATGCCTTTTCCGCAACTTCCCGGCGTATTGGACAGCGGCCGCAACAGCACAGGAGCGAGCAAACAAAGGGAATGGCTGCGCAGTGCAGCAGACTCGCGCTCGTTCGGCATAGGCTCGGCAAGCTTCCACCTCGGTGGCTGAGGTCGAGGGTTGCGCCGGGCTTGAAACGAAGAAGGGGCGACAGCTCGCCATCAATGGCACGCATCGCGGCCTGGATGAGCGCGGTTTGGACACCGAAGCCTCGTCATTTGCTCGTGCCAAGGGTCGCCGCGAGGAGGGAGGCGCTGCCCAAGGCCATGCACGCAGTGGCCGCCCCGCAGAGCGCGCATGCCGTGCTGAGCAGGTACTGGGGCTTCAGCGCGTTCCGGACCTGCCAGGAGGACGTTATCAGCAGCGTGCTCGATGGCAACGACAACCTGGTGGCCATGGTGCGCGCTGGGTTCCGCTCGCACACGTCTGCGCTGAGGTCCCGGCTGTGCTCGTGCGTGACGCTCTGCTGTCCACACAGGCGACTGGAGCTGGCAAGTCGCTCTGCTACCAGGTCCCGCCGCTGGTGCTGCAGCAGCCGTGCGTGGTCATCTCCCCGCTCATCTCCCTGATGCAGGACCAGGTGCGCTGCTTTGCAAAACGTTGGTGCTGCTGAGCTCCAGCTGGTGGTCGAGTGCCCGGGTCATGTTTGAACAGGCGCATGACCGGGGCTGGCTGCACCACTCCCCTGCGGCTCTTGCGAGTTTCGAAAGGTATTTGCACTGTTTGCCCGTACGTGCCCCAAGGCGCGTGTGAATGCACACACGCAGGTCATGGCGCTCAACGCGCGCGGCCTGTCGGCCTGCTTCCTGGGCTCCGCGCAGCGCTGCGCGGCTGTCACGGACGATGCGTGGGCGGGGAAGTACAGGTCCGCACTGCCTCGCCTCCCTGTGCCCGCCCTGGGCCCACTGGTTTGCAAGCATGTCTGTCCCGTCTGCGACGGTAGGCACCTGGGTGCGCTGCTCCTGCAGCCCGCCCCTCTGGCTTGTCAGGCCGCCACCTCTGCCGACGCGCATACCGCGCTGCAGAAGCGCCATGCCTGACAGTGTCCTGAGGCTGCAAGCACCGGCCCCAGAGGCTTGACCGAGCACACAGCACCTACTGCACCCCATAACGCGGTGCCGTGACCGGGCCGTACGCCGCAGCTTCATCTACATCACGCCGGAGCTGGCGGCGAATGCCGCGGGGCGGCTGCAGCAGCTGCGCGCGCGCGCCGGCCTGTGCCTCGTGGCCGTGGACGAGGCGCACTGCGTGAGCGAGTGTGCGGCCCCGAGCGCCTGCTGCCGCCGCGCGCCTGCGATGCCTGAGGCTGCGCCCGTGTGCCATGCGCTGACGGCGGGCTTGTGCCTGCCCGCGCGATATTGCACCCGACGCGCCCCAAATGCATGACCAGGCTCGCCAGCGCCAGACCGCAGAACCCCCGTCGCGGTGCTGGGCGCTGACCCGGGACGGCGCGCAGGGGGCCACGACTTCAGGCTCGAGTACAGGTGACTGCCAGGCCCCTCCGCGCTGGCTCCTCTCAGGCTCGCCTGTCCTGCCCTGTTGCCGCCTGGTGTTGGAGAGAGTGGTGCAATGCGGGCCCTGCCAGCGACGCTCCTGCTGACCCCCTGCCTGGCCGCAGGCGGCTGGGCGAGCTGCGGGAGGCGCTGGCCGGCGTGCCGTTCATGGCGCTGACCGCAACCGCCGCGCCGCGCGTGCGCGACGACATCGCTGCCTCCCTGCGCCTGCGGCCTGGGCACCGCCGGCGCGCCCCGGCCCCAGCGCGCGCTCGAGCTGCCCGCCTGCGCTGATTGCGCGCCGCGGCCCGGGCGCGCAGGGCGCTCCTGCAGCGTGCACACCGCCCAGCATGCCGGCAGGTCAACGTGTTCGTCTCTAAACGGATGAACATCACGAAATAGCATAAGCCCATGCGTGTCCGCGCTCCCCAGCTGATCGCGAGGGCGCGCGCGCGCGCGCAGGTGGGTGACGTCCTTCGAGCGCTCCAACTTGGAGCTGGCGGTGCGGCAGCGCGGCAGCGCGGACGTGGCCACCAACCTTGGCGAGCTGATCGGCGCGCGGCGCGCCGGCGGGCCGGCCGAGCCGACCATCGTGTACACCATCACGCGCGGCGACGCCGAGAAGGTCGCGCAGGTCCTGGAGGCGCGCGCCCGCGCCCGCGCTGCCCGCCTTTGGCTGGCTGCTGCGCGGCGTGCCAGGCGCATGAGCGTGCCAAGCCAGTCTCTGAGTGCGCTCCGAGGAGGTGTGCGGGCTGGCGTGCGCAGGAGAACGGCTTCGCTGGGCGGGTCGGGCACTACCACTCCACCGCGGCCGACAAGGCGCGCACCAGCCTCTGGCGCATTTTGCTGGCATGTGTCCCCATGGCTGAGCGCTGGGGCAAACAGCAAAGCCGGCTGGGGGCGCGGCCGGGCGCAGGCGGGCGTGCACGAGCGCTTCCTGCGCGACGAGCTGGACGTGGTGGTCGCCACGGTGGCCTTCGGCATGGGCACGCCCCACTCCCCGGCGTGCACGCCTGCATGCAGCCCCCCTTGGAGCGCGCTGGCCGCTGCGCCGCGGCCTGCCCGTGGGTTGCCTTGCGGCATGGTCAAGGCGTGCATGCAGTGCGCCGAGCGAGCGCAAGCGGCATTTGGAGAGGCGCAGGAGGACGGGCGGAGCGTGGCGCTTTGACCCGCAGTGCGCTCGTCTGCTGACAGCCTCCTGCCGGCGCACGCAGGCATCGACATGGCTCAGGCCCTCCCCGCGCGCGTGCGCGAGGGTGGACGGGTGGGGCGGCAGTCTGTGCCACCGAATGCCTTGGAGCCTCGAGGAAGCGTGGGGGAGCGTCAGGGTGTGGTTGCGTGCATAACCTGCTGCTGGTGTAGCTGTTAGGGTGGGATGCCCTAACCCTAATCCAATCCTGGCTTGCGCGCGGCAGGTACGTGCTGGGCGAGGGCCTGGAGAAGCGCACGGCGGACCTGGCCGCGGAGGTGGCCGAGCAGACCGCCGCGTTCGAGGCCGCGGCGGCCGCCAAGGCCGCGGCGGAGGCCGCCGCGCCGGCCGCCGAGGCTGCGCCGGCCGCTGACGACGCGCCGAAGATGGAGGCGCGGCACCCGGCGCCGTGACGCTCATGGGAATGTGCACTGGGTAGCATGATGCTGCAAGGTGCCATACCTGCACAAAGCGGCGACATGGTGCTTGCTAGGGAGCCAATCTTATCCTGAAAAGGGTGCGTAGCACGTCCGCTGCGACTGCGGCCGCGGCCTGAGCGCGTGCCTCGCGCGGCGCAGGTCAGCGCCAAGCTGGTCAAGCAGCTGCGCGACAAGTCGGGCGCGGGCATGATGGACTGCAAGAAGGCGCTCGCGCAGAGCGGCGGCGACTTCGACGCGGCTGCCGAGACCCTGCGCAAGAAGGGCCTCGCGTCGGCCGACAAGAAGGCCGGGCGCGTGGCGGCCGAGGGCGCGGTCGCGTCGTACATCCACGCCGGCGCGCGCCTGGGCGTGCTGGTGGAGGTGAACTGCGAGACGGACTTTGTCGCGCGCGGCGACAAGTTCCGCGAGCTCGTCGCCGACCTGGCCATGCAGATCGCGGCCAGCCCCGGCGTGTCCGTGGTGGCGATTGAGGACGTGTCGGCCGAGGAGCTGGACCGCGAGCGTGCGATCGAGCTGCAGAAGGAGGACATCCTGTCCAAGCCGGAGGCGATCCGGTGTGCCGCCGGCGGGCCTTGCACGCCCGGGCCTCCAGCCCGCTTGTGACGAAGTGGACAACCTGGTCCCTGCGATGCAGTTGTAGTGCGGCTCCTGTACTCAGAATGGCATGTACCCTGAGTGTTTGGCAGAACTCTGTACATCACATAACTCTGCCATGACCTAAATTTAAGGGTTGGCACTGGTGCTGACGTCCCCGACCAACGTCCCCGGCATGGCCTGAACAAGCGGGCACGCGGCGCGGCAGGGGCAAGATCGTGGACGGGCGCGTCGCCAAGATCGCCAAGGAGCGCGCGCTGCTGGAGCAGCCCTTCTTCAAGGACACTGGCAAGAGCGTGGCCGAGCACATCAAGGCCGCTGTGGCGGCCATTGGCGAGAACATCCAGGCGCGGCGCCGCTTTTGTGAGACGCTGCGCTGCTGTGTCCCGCGCGAGGCGTCTGGTGACGACAGCTGCGCGCCGAGGCGCTCGGATTCGGTCAAGCTCGCTGCTGTCATCGCCAGGGGGTGGCCGCATGCGGCCTCGCAGCCCGAGCCTGCTCTCTTATACCTATGCGTTGCATGGACTGTGCTCAGGCTGCAGGAATTAAGCAAGTGCGCAGACGAGAGGTGCAGGCCATGATGCGTGCGCGGGGCTGCAGGTGCGCCGCTTCTCGCGCTATGTGCTGGGCGAGGGCCTGGAGAAGCGCTCGACGGACTTTGCCGCGGAGGTGGCCGCGCAGACGGGGCAGGCGTGAGCGGGGCGCTCAGCTGCCGGCTGCCCGCCGGGCCCTCAGACGGGCCATCTGAGAGTGACGTTGTCATTTTGAAGAGCGAGGGGGTGGAATGCAGGATTGCAGTGCTCGGGGTCCCGCCACCTAACAGGACTAGTGCCTCCTGACAATCCCGCGGCAGTTGCTATGTCACCGTGTGAGACAAGCGTTGGGTATTTGGAGCTCTGGCTTGGCGCCTGCGTACGTGCAAAACTGCATGCGTGACGCAGCATGCCTGCTTTTTTCTTGCTGGTTGCCATTGCACCATGCACCATGCACCATGACACCAGGCCGCTGAGCGGTGCGGATCAGGCCGCGGCGGGTGCCGCAACCCTTGCATGCTGCTGCTGCGGAGCAGCGGCATGTGGGTGGATGGAGACAGACTGGGCACATGCCGTGGCTTAGTGGTGCCATCGCGCGCGGCGGTGTTGAGAGACGTTGAAGATTGCGCTGGCCGAGCAGCACAAAGTCAAGGAATCTGAAAGCTTGGACGTGCATGTGGTGCTCCTGCATCAGCAAACGTCAAGGAGCACGATGAGCAGTACACATGCCAGCATGCCTTGCACGCGACATACATGCTCGCCAAGATGATGGGATTGCGCAAGCAACAGTGATGAAGGCATGCTACCATGCACTAAAGCCAGGCGGTGTACATGGATGTGCCACCATAGGCTATGCCTGTTGCCAAAGGTGCGATGGGTCATCATCATGCTCATGCTCACATGGTGTGGACACAGGTTCTGCGTAAGAAACTCACGCAGAAACGTGAGTCTCTGCCTTTCGGTCTGACTAGGCAATGCAGCGAAAGCACAATCAAAACATCACATACGTGTGTAGCGAGGATATTTACACTGTCCGTGTAGCCTGTTGGCATGGTCCACAATGAATAACATCTGTGTACATCTGTGCACCTTGATAAGGCACATCATATGTGGCACAGGAGGCGCCAAGCGCTGCACACAGGTCATCAGGCCAGCCGGACTTGCGGGACGCCCGAGAAGTGCGTTTTGAGCGCCTTGGGGTCGGCCCAGGCGGAGTCGTAGTAGGCCGTGCCGTCGTCCTCGGCGAGCTTCTGCGCGCATGCAGCCGCGGCTGCAGGCAGTTGGCGCGACCGGGTACAGGCACACGAGATCAGAAGCTGACTAGCGGCATGCATGCCCCCGAGGTGAGTCGGTCCCGCCACAAGAAGCTGAGGGTGGCGCACCTTCTGCTGCTCCTGCTTCTTGAAGTGCCAGGCGAGCATGGCCTTGTGTGTCGCCTCATCCACGACCTGCGGGCAACACCGTGCAACCTTTGCCCAAGGTGCATCCTCGAGTCATCACAGCGTGAAACCAGCAGACCGTAAGAATGCGCATGAGGGCACTCGTGCATGCACCATGCGCAGACCGTCAGGAAGATGGACGGTATTGGGAAGACAGCATCCTGTACAAATTGTGTGCAAAGCTCTTACAAGGACTTAGCGCAATGCACAACCCACGCTGATCGCCGTCTCCAGGTGCAGGGAGAGGCTGAGGGCATCTCAACGAACAGGCATTCATCAAACACGGTCATTCACTGTTGTAGAGATTGCACCGGCTCGCGCATCGGCGCGCCGCCCCCGCGCTGCTGCAGGCGCACGACCACGCGCGTCTTGTCGTTGCGGCCCAGCCGCGCGCTGAGCGGCGCGCCCGCCTCCAGCTGCCGCCCTGCAAACCAGAGCTCCGCCGCGTCCGGCTCCAGCGCAGCGGCACCCTGGCGCACAGGGGTGTCCGGTGGTGCCTGCTGCCTTGAGAAGCATGGCGGACGCATGGCCACTTAACGAGTAGCGCCAAGCTCTGCCGATCTCGAGCGTGCTCACGCTCGTGGAGAAGCCGGACCAGGCAACGCACCTGACCAGAAGTGCTACCTCACAACAGCCTTACATATGAGCATCACGAGCAGTGGCGATGCATGCTGCACCTGACAACTGCACGCTTGCCTGTTCTTCCGCGGAGCCATGACTAGTTTCCTGAGAGGAAGCGACCTGCAGGGCACCAAGCCTGCATGAAACGGAACACCGCCCGACAGCGCGCGCGCGCCTGCCCGTCCGCGTCGCCCTCGAGGCCGCGCCGCACGGGTTCCCAGGGCGGCAGCCCGCCCGGAAATGCGTCCAGCACCGCGCCGCGCACCGCGTCGAGCGCGCCCGCCAGCGCCGCCTCGGTGGCCGCCGCGCCGCGCCCGACCTGATCCTGTGTGCAGTGACATGCGCACTGCTTCAAACGCCTGTATTATGCAGAGGAAAGTAAACATTGCCGCCCGCCTCTCAGAATGTGAGCTTCTAGGCCCATGTGTTGGTGCGATCGTGTGATTGATATTGGGCTGCATGCACTACCCTTGTCATGCGCTGCTGTCTCTTGTAGCGCAAGGATGTAGGAGTCAGCTGTTGGTTTGTCAGTCAGCTGCTGCTTTGGACGCCCTTTTCGGGACAGCTGCAGGCCTCAGTCTGCCAGCAGGGGCGCGCCGTGTGGGCGAGCCGCTTGGCGTCCGCGAGCGCCTGCTCCAGCTGCTGAGCGGCGTGCGAGTCAGGCACTGCGCGCCCGCACATCCGAGACGCTTTGGCTGCGCTGACACCGTCTGCTGCGCCCTTTAAAAGCGGCGCCAGGTGCTGCGCTGCAACCTGTCACAGGCCGCGACAAGGAAGACAGGCAGCGAGAGCGCACCGGCGCTGCTCACAGGCTCACACGCGTCTTCTGCACTGCAAGCCTGGTTCCCTGCTGTGTGTATGACGTCCGCTGGGGTGCAGCCAGCTGCCGTGCTGGCGCTCCCGGCCTCGGCGCCAGTCCCCGCCTCCTCGTCGCTGTCGCAGGGCTCCGGCGCGGGCCCGCGCCGGGCGAGCGCCGCGCCGTGCTCGCACACGTGCAGCAAGCGGTTGCGCAGGTTGCTCACGCTGACAGCCAGGACGAGCGCGTCGCGGCCCAGAGCTGCGGCGGGCACCTCCAGCAGGAAGTGGTCCTGGTCAGACCTCTGTGCAAACACACGTAGCGGTTGTCAGGAAGGGGGCTGAGGTGGGTACAAGGGGGCACGAGCTGCTGCGCTCAGCCTGCAGACAAGCAAACGCTGATGAACAAGCAGAAAAAAAAGTATATGAACGCGTACCTTCACGTGAAGCTGCACCATACCGGGACAACCTGTTGCTGAGTTACCGCAGACGGTGCAGAAAGAAGGGATCACAGATCCAGAGAGAAAGTGAAGAGCAAAGTCGGGAGACCCTGCAACCTAACGCCCCCAACTTTCAAGCCCCAGACACACAGACAGAACCAGCAGGCAGACCAGCGCGTCTTCACAGGCAAGCGCTCCAGGGGGAGCCCTGGCACTCCTGAGAGCGCTTCGCATGGCACTGCCGGCGTCGCCGCGCGCGCCTGCCTGCGCCGCTGCCACGCCTGCGCGCAGCGCCTCCCAGCAAGTGGGAGGAGCCCGCAGCTCCCCCAGCGGAACAGGCGGCAGTGCGCCAGCAGGCAGCCCAGCACGGCGTGTGGAGCTCACCTGCGGCATGCTGCGCCTGTGGCTGCAGCGGCTCACCGGCCTCGCAGCGCTGCCGAGCGTGGCCGAGGCCGCGCGGCCCGCGGTGCTCTTGGCCGCGCTTGCGCGCCTGCGAGCGGACGCCGGCCCTGACGGCAGCCCCCGGCGAGCAGAGGCCAGCCAGCGCGCCTCGCTGGACGCGGACGAGCAGGTCTTCGCCCTGGCAGGCGCGCACACCGCTGCACCCAGGCAGCCACCTGGGTGCACCTGGCGATTGTATCAGCAGCCAATGAGCTGGTCGGTGCGGTGGGGCACTGCCGCACGCTGCTGTTATGTGGCTCTATGCGCAACTTGTTTCCGGCAGTGCCGCAAGCACGCTTGTGCAGAACCTGCAGTGGCGCCCGAGCTCGACCGAGCCTGCCATAATACTTATCTCCGTTCTCTTCCTTGGTGCCAGGGGCGACACTTACGCACATTTGCCTACTGGCACGCGCAGGCGCGCTGGTGCGCGCCAAGGTGGCCTGCACCGGCGACCTGGTGGCCGCCGTGCTGGCCGTGGAGCCGGCCGCGGTCCAGGAGCTGCTGCGCCGCCTGTACACGGCCTACTGCCTGGCGCACGCGCGCGGCAGCGCGGCGTGGCCGGCGCAGCCGGCGCGCGCCGCGGGCGCGCCGCCGGGCGCGAGCGCGCCTGCCGCGCCGGACGCGGCAGGTCGGCCCCCGCCGAGCCTGGCAGGCGCCTGCAGGAGCGTGACCTGTTGCTACAGGTCATTCCGCGTGGGACAGGGATCAGGTGTGACATGCGAGGCAGTGGTCATAGACACGCGCACCAGGACAAGCTGTGTGCATGATGTTATGCCATGACATGTGCCATGGCCGCGGACAGGGCGGGGTCCCGCGGATGCGCAAGCGGCCGCGCCCCAGGCGCCGCCGCCGCGCCGCCCGCCAGCCCTGGACTTGGGGCTCGCGCTCGGCGGCAGCAGCAACGAGCAGCGGTTCCCCAGCGCGCTCGCTCCCGCTTGCTGGCCGAGCGCAAGCCCAGAGTTGGGGCCGCGAGGCCGGCCGCAGGGTCCGCACGCCGCGGCCGCGCCGGAGTTCATGCCCAGCCCCCGTGCAGATGGAGCGGCCAGTGCCTCAGCCCTGGAACCGGCGTTTTTCTGGTCAGGGCAAGGTCAGCTGCAGGGCAGCGGCACGGCCGTGCAGGGTCCGTGGCTGCGCGGCAGCGCCGGGTCGGAGGCCGCGACCACTGACCGGATCTCGGGGCATGCTCAGCCGTGGAACAGCCGCAGCGCCCACGCGGCGGCGCCGCACCCAATGCGATGCAGCAGTTTGGGGGAAAGCGGCGCTGCTGGCCGAGGCGCTGTGCTTGCTGAGCTGCGCGGCTCAGCCCCGCTTGCGCCGCGCGCCGACCTGTGCCTGGAGAGCTCGGGGCCGGGGCTCCCCGCGCTGCTGCGCAACCCCGACGGCGCCGCGGCAGCGGCCGCGCCCGCGCCCGGCCGCACCAGCGCCGGCTTGCCAGGCGGCTGGGGCCCCGGGTGCCCGGAGCCGCTGGGCAGCCCCGGCGACCGCACGGCCGCGCCGTGCCCGGTGCCCTGCGAGAGCCCGCGCCTGCGCAGCCCGGCTGGCAGCGGCGGCCGCGCCGGGCGCGTGCGGCGCGCGCTGTTCCCGCCGGCTGCCGGGCCGGAGCCTCTAGATTCACATGCAGGGCTCAGCACGGCGGAGGCCCTAGCCTGCATGGACAAGCTCAGCTGTGGGCTTGTGGGCGGTCCTGTGGCTGCCGGCACATGTGGCGCTGATGCGGACTGGTCAGCGAGGAGGGTCTGCCTGATTCAGGGGGCCGCTACCGTTCTGGACTGCCGCGCATCGGCGCATGCCCAGGGTATCGCGCCCGCGACCGCTCTTGGCAGCTTGCCTGTGTCGTGCGACCCTGCAGGCGAGCTGGTCGGCTCTGCCGCTTTCTTAAGCCTGGGTGAGCAGGCCATTGCCGCTGCGCTGGAGCCTGCGGACGGCCCTGATGCGCTGGGGCAGTCCGGGCTCAGCTCGGCCGGCTCTGGGGCTGCACAGGATGCAACTGCCTCGCGGCGCATCACACGCTCCGAAAGCTGCACGGCAGGCATCGGCCCTGGCAGCACGGCGCCGCCCCGTGACCCCTGCAGCTGCAGCGCAGCGTGGGGCGCGCGGATCCGGCGGGAGCCCCTGCGGCAGCTCCCGGCCGGATCTGTCCAGGCACCTGCTCAGCAAAGCGTCTGTGGCAAACGCAGGCTGTGCAGCGCGGCGACCGGCCAGGGCCAAGAGGCTCACGAAGTCCCTGCCATGGGCAACCAGCATCGAGCGTCTGCCAGCGTCCCTGCGAACCTCAGCGCAGGCACGGCGGCAGGGGCTGCATCGGGACTGGCAGCCGGCCGCACTAGCACCATGCGCTCCCAACACACCCAGGCCAGAGCAGGCGCTGCCGCGTCTGCTGATGGCGCGCTCGCGCGTGCATGCCGCAGGACGAGCAGGTGCACAGCTCTGCATTGTTGCGCATGCCGGCGCATCGTGACATGCGGGGCATGGGGCACAGATGATGTGTGCGTGTTTGTATACCCTGCAGGCCTCGTGTGGTGAGGCAGCCTCGACAACATGCATTGTGCAAGCAGCCCTGCCCCTATCCTGCAAGCAGGGTCGCTCGTGCGCGGCAGGGGCGTGCGCAGCGGAGGGCGCGCCAGCTGGGTGCCTGGGGCTGCCGCGGCAGCCGCGCTTGCAGCGGCCGCTGCACTTGGGTGTGCGAGAGAGACCAGCAAGCCTGCAGCGGGCGCAGTTGCTCATGGAGAAGGGCACAGGGCAGACGTCAATGCGAGCTCTGGGAACCAGGCGGCCGCTCAGGCGGCATGCAAGCCTGAAGAGAGCGCGCCTGGCAAACCCCCGCAGCGTACACCCCCATCGCTCTCACTCTTTCACCGCGCTTCTGCAGAGAACCCAGTGGCTGCCCAGGCCGGCTTGGAGCTGACAGGCGGCGCGAGCGCTCGAGATGAGGGCGGGGCACATGCCGGCGCATGCAACTCGGAGCGCGAGGCCGCCGACGCTGCCAGCATGCCTGAGGAGTGCCAGCTCGCCGGCGACCGGCCTGGCTGCGGGGCACGCCACACGGCCTCCAATGAGGAAGGGCTTGGAGCGCTGCCGCGCGCTCGAGCACAGCAACGCTCGTCCGACAGCGCTCGAGGGCGGCCGCACAGCTGCGCGGATGCGCCCAGCGCCTGTGCCCGGGCGCCTTGCCAGCCGGCCGCCCAGGCCGTGACACTTCCGGGAACCCTTGTTGGGCTGCGACAGGCGGGGCTGCCGCACTCGGCGCCCGCCGGTGAGCATGCGGCGCCGTCGCCGCAGCCCGCTGACCGCCCTGGCTGGGCGCCGGAGCGCAGCGCTGATGTCGCTCCAGCAGGCCTCGCCTCGCCCTGCTCGCCTGCTGGCAGCCCCACCATTGCCGGAAGTTCACAGAAGGGTGCACAGCAGGAGCTGGCCGAGCGGAACACATGCGGCCAGCCGGGGCTGGGCCCGGCCGCCTGCTCTGCAAGCACAGATGTCGAGCCTGACATGTCCGAGCCAACCCCAGCGCGGCCCGGTCCGCCCGCGCATGCGCGCAAGACCATGACAGCGCCCTCGGAAGCTGCCAGCCCCCTGTCGGATGTGCCCTCCACGCCGCCGCACGACCCGCCCGAGCGCGCGTCCAGCGCGCCCCCGCACAGCGAGCCGCGCCCGCCCGCACAGGAGGGCTTCGCAAGTGAACAGCAGGGCGCGGAGCCCTACAGGTCCTCGGCGGCGGGCGCCCGGCAGCCGCCGCCGCCGTGGCCGGCAACCTCGCCGCTCCAACGGCGCCTGCGGCGCTGGCGTACACTGCGGGAGGTCCGCCTCAGGGCGTCCAGCAAGGCGGAGGCGCGGCGCACGGCGGGCGCTGCGCCCGCCTCGCAGGCACCACTGCACGCGAGCCGATCAAGCGGCCTGGGCGCTCTCTGGGGCGGCCGCGCGTCGCTGCTTGACTCGCTCGCAACGGACGACATGGCCGCGCCGGCCCTGCTGCAGGCATCGCTGGCCGGGGCGGCGCTGCGCTGGGGCGCGGACAGCGCCGCATGCGCGCAGCAGCGGGCCGTTGCGGCCTCCCCGCTACGGCGCTCGACGGCCAGGGAGCCGTCTGGCCGGGCGACAGAGGGCACGTCGGGCCTCGCACTGTTAGCCTCCGGTGACGCAGCCGCGTCGAGCCCGCTGCGCGCGCCGCTGGCCGTGAGGCCACCGCGCAGCACCGCCGCTGATGCGGCCGGCGCTGCGCAGCTCGTATGCGAGGACGCGGCGTCGCGCGCCCCCCTGCGCCCGCCGATGGACACGCCCGTGCGCTGGCACCGCGGCGCCCAGACGGGCCGTGCGCCGGGCGCTGCGTGCTCGAGCCCCAATTGGCCGAGCTTCCAGCTTGCCGCGCGGGGCCCTGGCGCCTGTTCTCCCAGAACGGCCTGCGCCCGGGGAGCCTGCGCAGGCGCGGATGCCCAGCAGGGCCAGGATCCCCCCGCCGCAGCTGCCACCGCGTCAGCGGCCGCGCCCGCGCCGCCTGGCGGCAGGCTCGCGCCGGCGGGCGCCAGCTCCGCGCCGCTCGGGAGCTGCGGGCCTGTCATCCTGGCTGCCATGACGTCAGCAACGATGCGAGGCGGCGAGCACGATGACGCTGACGGTGCGCCCGCTTTCGTAAATTTTTGGGTCGGCCTCATCGGTCCGTCACCTGCGAGTGCGCATGCCATGCACAGCGATACCCTGAAAGCACAGAGCAGCGTGCAGTCATGAGCACTGTTTGCGTCCGGTGGCAGGCGCGGGCGACGGCTTGCCCGAGCCTGCGCCCACTGCGCGGCGGCCCCCGGGTATGCCGGCGCGCACGATTGCAGTCACTGCGGCACCCTCCGCTCCAGTCCAGCCCCGCGGCGGCGCGCCTGCCGCGCACGCCGGGCAGCTCTGGGCCGAGGAGGCCCTGTGCCGGGCGTGGCCGCTCGCGCCGCCCCTGCGCGCCGCGCCGCATGCGCTGCCCGCGACCCCGGCCCCGCCGGCATGCCTGGCAGCAGGCCAGGCGCGACCGCCTGCGCCGCCCGCACATGTGGCGCCCGGAGGGACGCCCGTCGCAGGCCCGCTGCGGCCGTACGCGCCGTCCATGCTGCCTGGAGCCCGCGCTGCTCTGGCAGGCGAGGCAGGCGCATTGGGCCTAACCCTAAGCCTACCGCCCATGCAGGCAGCACCGCCCGCCCCGATCGGTGCAGGCCTTCCAGGGTCGCCGGCGCATGCCGAGCATGCGGCGCCGCGAGCGTCGCCCAATGCCAGCGCTCCACGGCCGCAGGCGCCGCCAGCGCACGCGCCCCTGCATGCGGCGCCAGTGTGCCAGCCTGCGGAGCCTGGATCAGGTATGAACCTGGGTTGGCTGCCTGCTGCGCGTGAGGGCACAATGCGCGGCGCCCGAGCGGCGGCCGAGCCGCCTGCAGAGTGGCCCCCAGCTCCCGTGTGGCGAGCGGGCGAGCCAGAGTGGGTGGCCGCCCAGGGGTGGCCGCATGTCCCGTTGCAGACCAGAGGCTCGGGCCACATGATAACTCACACCGCCTGGGAGATGCCGCAGCCGTGCGTGCACCGGCCTCTTGGCAGCCCTGCAAGCCCTGCCGTGCCCGCATGGACCCGCGCCGCTGCGCAGCCCGCGCATGCTGTGGCAGTCCCGCTGCGGCATGACCTGGCTGCAGCAGGCAGCACGGCTGCTGCGCAGGGAAGCGCGCATGCCCCGGGAGAGAACACTGGCAGGGACGGGGCCGTGGCGGCCGAGCGCCGCCGTGCAGCAGTGGCCGCGCTCTCTCGACGCCGCGGTGCGGGGGGCGCGAACAGTCCAGGGCGGGCCGCACCTGTCGCGATGCCGCCGGCGGCCGCGGCGGCCCGGCGGCCACGCGACGCCGCGCAGATGCGTGACCTGGCGCTCGCGGCGCTGCGCAACGCGCCCAGCGGCAAGCAGGCCAGCCAGCGAAAAGGGTTGGGCAGAAACCCTCCCCGGCACCCTCTGGGCGCACGGAGCGCGGGGCTGCGCAAGGCGGCCGCGCCGGACGCGGGGCTCAGGGGCCACGCCCGGCCCCTGCCTCTGGCTGGGGCGGGCTATGCGGCGCGCTTCCAGCTGGCCCGGCGCGACGCGAGCCCGCCGGAGCGCCCGCCGGACGCGCAGGCAGCCGCCAGCCGGCCTGCTCCGGCAGCGGGAGCTGACGCCAGCTTAGCAGGTTCGCTAGGCGGGCAGGAGGCGGACGGCGTCCCGGGCGAGCCCGGGCAGGCTGACGTTGCTGCTCAACCACCGCCGGCTGCGGCGCCGCGGCTGGGGGCGCAGCAGGGCGTCGAGCCGCCTCGGGCACTGCCTCAAGCGTCCGCTGGCCCATCCGCCCCAACATCTCCGCCGCAGAGCCCCGCGCCACGGCGCGCGGCCGGGCCGAGCAGGGCACCGGCTCATGGCGCCGGGCAGCGGTCGCCCGGGCTGCCCGTGCTGCGCCGCGCGACCAACCGCCGCCTCATGTGCTTCGCGCTGGAGCAGGCATGCCCACACAGATGGTGCTAAAGGGCATGATCATTTGCTGTGCAATACAGAAGCAAAGCTGGCAAGGAAGGTGGCAGTCGTGCGAACTTGGTGGAGCCTGAGGAAGACCTGCGGGAGTGCTGACCGGCGCGCTCTGTACGCATTGCGCTGCTCCTCTTTGTACGCTGTCGTAAGAGTGCCTTGCCTGCACAGTCTGTCAGCCACTACCACAGGCCCGGCGTGCGTCCAGCACCGGCGAGTTACCCGTGTGGTGCTGGCGGGCGGAGCGGGCAGCATGGCAACCCTGCCCATACCTGCTGCGACCCTAACCACAGCAAGCACACTGACGACCTGTGCGCAGGTGGTGCTGGCCGGCGGCGCGCGCGCGGGCCAGCGCGGCGCGGTGCTGGCGGCGCTGGACGCGTGGCCGGCCGCATGCGACAGCTTCCTGGTCCTGTTCCAGGTGGCGGGGCGGCCGCTGTGCTTCCGCGGGCTGTACGCAGTGCCGGTGCGGGTATAGTGTAAGGTGTGCGCTGCCCTATGCCCAATCCTAGCTGCTGCCGGTCAGGGGTAGGGCAGTGCGCTGCCCGGCTGCTCTGCCAACGCTTGCAGAGGCACTGGTCGCCGGGTGGTGCAGCACAGACCCAGGAGTGGTGACATGAGCAGACTGAAGGGTGAAGAAGCAGCGGGGTCTGCCGCACGAGCACCTGCAAGGCGCCCGCCCATGTCCGTGCTCTCGGGTGCCCTCCTGCTCCTGCATGCAGGCTGCACTTGTACACAGACAGCAGCATGTGCCACTCACATTCGCACGCACGCCATGCAGGCGCACAGACAAACCGCCCAATGCATGTGACCCGCAACCATTCCCTTCACCCAGCACCAAGCCCGCTGCACAGCATGCTTGGTGTGGCTGCCATGCTGTGGCGTGCCTGTGGGCACCCCGTGCAGCTCGCTCATAGCGCAGCCGCAAAGCTGGCAGGGAGCTCTGCAACACCATAAATCACAGTCTCGCTACAGTTGTGTTATCAGCTGTAAGTAACGCAGCAGCGCTCGCGCAGGCTGGCGGGCAGACCGCGGTGCGGGTGGCCGGCAGCGGGCCGGCGCGCGTGGCTGCGGCCGACGCGGCGGCGCAGTTCAGGTTTGACAGCGGATCCAAGACGTTCCTGCCCCTGCCCTCGCGCGCGTTCACTGCGCGCACCGCCGGGATGGCCGTGCAGGCCTAGCTGTGGGTCACGTTCTGCGGGTTGCAGATTATAGGCCTGATTTGGGTTGCACTCTGTTGGTTTGCCCGCACATACGCACAAGTAGCTTCCCAGGTATATGTAGACAGGGGTACATACCCATATACTTGGTGCGGCGCCGCTGCTGTGTGGAAGGAACATAACGTGCTGGTACCTGCAACCATTTAAGCCCTATACAGTCTAGCTTACTGACTCTCTGGGTATGATGACCCAGCTCTTGACGTCAGACGCTCACCCTCATGTGGCAGTGCAAATGGTAACTCCCTGCAAGCGTTCTGGGCAGAAATTGGCGATCACGCACATGTTGACTCCATGCACGTCTCACCATGCATGTCAGAATGCAGTAGCTGTCGGAAACACTTAATGATAGCATCATCAGGGCCACCAAACCCCTGCTGCTGCCTTGCTGCTGCCTACTGCCCAGTCAGAGCTCTCTTAGTAGCTCCCGTTCAGATCTGAGGTCTATGAGTGCAGGAATACTGGTGTAAATAGAGCAAGCTTTTACCAGTCTGCAGCTAAGGACCCCCATCAGTAAACAAGCCCGTCCATTTTGCCTGCTGCAGCGCACCTCTCACAGCACGCGTGATCTGGCGTGCCGCCGCGCAATCAGGCGCGATGGCGCGTGGCGCTGCTGCCAGGGTGCCTGCAGCGGCAGGCGCGGCCCTGGCAGCGGCCGCGGGCAACTCTGTAGACGCGGAAAAGGTCAGCGCAACGGCACCAGTCGACCTGGGCGACACGGCTAGCCTGAAGCGCGCGCTGGATGACTACGTAGTACAGGTCTGCTGGCCAGCTGATGGTGCACCGCACTAGCTGGCACTGTGCACAGCGCTTTGCAGACTGCAGTGCAGACTGCAGTGCAGACTGCAGTGCAGATTGCAGGCAGCGGCGGCAGCAACAAGCCGTGTTGCTTCGCGGCAGGTGCTGGCAGACAGCGGCTACGAAGAGGACCACTATGTAAGCAACGTGAAGATTGGCCTGGGGACCTTCACGTGCGCAGCGTTCCTGCAATCACCAGCCACCTCATGCTCCTACAAGGAGGACTGTGCAGCAGCTGAAGTGGAGAGTGTGCGCAGGTGCCTGCTGGCGCTGCTGGCGCAGTTCTACCCCAAGAAGTGGCCGGCGCAGTGGTGGGTGATGCTCGTCTGCGTCCTGGCGTACGGCGCGTGCACGCTCGCGCTCAACGCGTTTGTCTCGCGCGTGGAGGGCGACGCATTCCTGTTCACGCGGCCGCGGAAGGCGCGCGCCGGCTCCCCCGATGTTTTGAAAGAAATATTATCAGCCTCTATGAGGGCTGCTTAGGTTGTCAACGGGGCCAGCCCGGTAGCTGGTGTCGCACCCCAGAGAGCTGGTGTTGCCAGCGTGGCCGAGAGCACGTACTGCCAGCCAAGCAAGGACGGTGTTTTGTTTGTGTGTGGTGCTGTCGCGCGGGCTTCGACGCCGCAACCCTGGGCCATCAAGGGGCTTTGCCGCGGCAGGGGGGCAAGGGCGCGCTGCGCGTCGCGTCCAAGCTGCCGCGCTTCTCGCCGCAGTACGGGCTGAAGCTGGAGGCGCACCCCAGGGCGCCTGGCAGGCGCGCCCAGCGTCTATGTCAGGGCGGCGTGGCGGTGTGGTGAGCGGGGGTGCAGTGCATACTTGCTTTGCACGCCTGCTCAGTGTCTCTTGTGCCTCTTCTACCCCCCAAGCACATGCTGGTAGCATGCGGCACACCCATGCATTTGCGGCAGATGCACTGATGTGCAAAGGGGAAGAGCAGAATGGTAAGCTTGCATCCACGCCTACGTAGGAGCTGCTCGCATACTCAGCGGCATGCATGCTGGCAACAATTGCCGGTGAACATGCTACGCGCGCATGTTGCTAGGCTTGTTGTTGTGCAATGCTGCGCGCGCGTGACAACAAGCCTGCGCGCGCAGCAAGGAGGCCAGCCTGGAGCGGAGCGTCGCGAGCTACTTCGACGCAGACGGCTTCCTCGTGGAGGCGCCGTTCCGGGCAGACGTGCTGCGCACGCTGCGGAGCTTTGAGGCGGCGCTGAAAAAGGCGCAGTGATGGCCGTGTTACTGCACACTGGCATGGCGCACGTGGCTCACAACCCCGTGCCCTCTCCATACACATCTGGTTCCCGCTATCGGACATCACGCACGTCGCGCCGCGAGCCGCAGCCGCACACAATCTGCCGGTGTGCATACAACAGTTGCGTCGGAGACGCAGACAGACCAGCGGCATTTCCGCCCATACAGCTCGCCCCGCGGGCTATGAACTATGCATCATCAGCTTCCCGCTGTGCCTCCCTCCTCCCCGCCCCGCCGCACATGGTTCAGGGCCACGCTGGGCGGCAGCCCGTCGCGCGCGCGGCGCGCCTCGGCCGCGACCATGGCCGCCATGTCGCGGTACGACAGCTCGGTCACGCCGGCCACGTGTGGCGTGAGCACTACCGCCGGGTGGCGCGCCAGCCAGCCGGCCGGGTCCACCGGCTCGCCGGCTTGCACGTCCAGGCCCAGGGCGCCCAGGCGCCCGCTGTCCAGCGCCGCGCGCGCCGCGGCCTCATCCAGCAGACCGCCTGCTCGGGCAGGGTCGCTGCGGCTCACATCACAACCCTTGTTCATGTCATCAGTCTGGCAGCGTCCTCCGCACACGCGCCTAACATTGCAACTGTCATGTTCCAATACAACGCAGCAAAGCGTGTCCTGCACCTCGCGAGACGTTGACGACAATCACGCCCGGCTTGCAGGCGGCCAGCAGCTCAGCGCCCACCAGTCCGCGCGTCTCCGCCGTCTGCGCGCACACAGGGCGCAGGGCATCTCGGCAGGGTGAAGCTACTCATCACGCTCGCTGAGCAGCGGTGCTGCAGCACAAGCTCTGGGCCTCGCTAACATGCATGCGTGCTGCAAGCAGAAACGGCAGCAATTCTGCCTGCACGGCTCACTGGAGCTGCAGGGTCCCACCCACATCAGGGCCTTGGCGCCGGACTCACTGTCAGTCCCCACTGGCAGCAGCGTCGCGCACCTGCACGCACGCCAGCACCAGCACATCCGCGGCGGCCGCCAGCCCCGGCAGGTCGGCCCACGCGCCCATCTCATCCAGCAGCGCCTCCGCGACCGCATCGGCCGGGCCGCCCCAGGCGCTGCGCCGCACCACGGCCAGCCGGCATCCGAACGGCTTCAGCCTGCGGCAGATTGCGATCAGGGCTGGCACCCCCGGGCGGGAGCTGACAGCGCGCGCGCAACAGGCTCCCCTAGCATGACAGCAGCGCATAGCTCGCGCCTGCTTGCCCGCAGGTCAAGCTAGAAGAATTGCCTGCACTGCCGTTGTGCGGCCATGCCAAGCTAACGTGACAGGAGCCAGTGTGAGCAAACACACAAGCTGGCGACCAGACAGCCCATAAGCGTACCAGCGGCTATGCACAGACCAACGTTGCCTGCTGCGCACACCCAAGGCAAGGGGGCGCTGCACATCGCGCACACCTCGGTCAGCGCGCTCTGGCTGCCGCATGCGCACACCTGGGCACAAGCTCCTTGGCGATGCCGCCAAAGCCCACGATGAGCACGCTCTTGCCGAACAGCGTGCGCCCCAGCGGCACGCCGATGCGGCGTTCGCGGATGGAGGCCGCCATTGCATTGGCGGAGCGCAGGCAGGCCAGGGTCAGGTAGACCGCCATCTCGGCGCATGACAGCGCGTTCCCGGTGGCCTGGCTGGGAATGTTGCTCACCCAGATGCGCTGCGCGGTGGCCTGCCGCGCGCGCCAGGCCCTGATGCTGATCAGCCAATGCAGCGCAAGCAGCGTGACATTGGCGAATATGGATGCAGGACTTGGGTGTCATTTACTCACACCTGCAAGTCTGACTCTTGGTATATCTTCTCCTACGCGCTCCTGTCAAACAGGAGCTACCAAGCTGCAAATCCACTAACACCACACCGTGCAAGCCCATGGGTTGCAAGCTCAGGTAGGGGTCAGTACCGACCACGACCATCAACAAAGTCACAAACAGCACACGACTGTTCACCGAGGCATGAAGCCAGCGCTGCGCGCACCGCCGGCACGTCCACGCCCTCCAGGCCCACGCCGTACTGCAGGATGAGCCGCAGGCGGGGCGCGCCCGCGAGCGCGCGCGCGTCCAGGCGCGCGGCGAGCGGCACCGCCAGGTCGGCCGCCGGCAGCGCGCCCGCCACCTCCTCGCGCCGGCAGCGCACCACCTGCGGGCGCGCGAACGCGCTCAGGTCGCTCAGCAGCCGCAGCAACCCTGGGCTCCTGTCTGTAAGCCACCACGGGATTGACACAACACAAACACATGGCAGTTGCCAATTGTCTCGTGTGAAGCAGCTCGTGTGAGCAGTAAAACACTGGCATGTTAAGATGTTGCTACGCAAGCTCAGCAGTGCATGCAAAACAGTTTGCGTCTCGGCGGGCGCCAAGCGCCTCGCGTCTCACCCACAACACCGCACACAGTCCAAGAACGCCACTCGTCAGGCTCATAGCAGAGCTGCTTGAGCGCACCTCGATGTCGGCGTCGCCCTCAAGCGCCTCCCGCGTGAACTCAAAGCCCCAAGGAAACTCCTCGCCGCAGAACAGCACCCGGAAGCGCCGCGAGCCGCCGCTCGGCAAGGCCGGCTCGCCGCCCGCTGGAGCGCATGCCGCGCTCGTGCCCACCCGCGCGCCCGGCAGCAGCCAATGGAGCCAGCCCAGCATCGGCCGGCGCAGCATGGTGCCCACACTCCCAGCAAGGTCGTGCTAGCTTTTGCAGACGCTCTATTAGGAAGCCGTCACCACGATGACTCGAGATTAAGCAAGGAAAGCACAGGCCCAAACTTGCAGCTGCTAGCCTGCAGCAAGGCGAACACTCCCGAGCACTGCTCAACAGACCTGATGAATGCGGCTAGACAGTAATACCGGTCGGCTTCCGGCCGCTACGTTTCCCGTCTGCTGCTGCAAAACCGCGAGTGAAGTATCCTATAAAGTAGTATCCTGTACACACGCCAACTCACAGCCACATGCAAAAACAAAAGACCTCGCTGCTGCTACTGGCGCGTACAGAGCCAGATAGGGTGACATGCGTTGGTACCCGGCAGGCTACGAGCCGCCCACGGCGGGCCCCTTCAGGAAGATGTCCAGGTCCTTGGAGGTGGAGCGCGCCAGCCCCGCGTAGTCCTCCAGCTGCCCCAGGCTCTGCCACGCCAGCGACCGCCGCCGCTCCACCTCTGCCGGGTCCCGCACCGCCTGCAACGGAGCTTGCTGTCAAGGTGGGGCTGGCTAAACTGTGAAGTGCGTTCACAAGGGAGTGTGGACCCGGTGGTGCCGTTGAAAGTCAGGGATGCACCTGGCCCTCGCGGAACTCGAGCTTGATGTCGGCGATGATGGCGTTGCGCTTGATGGACGGGAAGAGCTTGGCGGCGCGCAGGATTTTGCGGTACAGCACCGGCACCGAGAGCTCGCCCGGCATCCACGCAGCGCTACTGCCCTGCCGGGGCTGCGTCCTGCGGCTGCCGCGCGAAGCAGTCGCGCCACGCGTGCACCTCTGTGCACGCGCAAAGATGTCTCAGCCAAGCAGCCGTGTGCCGAGAGATTATAGAGGGGCAAGGCAGGGGAGGAGCAAAGGGAGTTACAGCTGCACTCCTCTCAATGACTCCCAGGCAAAGTGGCTCCGCACCGCGCTGGCAGGCGCGCCAGTCCCTGTTGTTCTCCGCCAGGCACTCCTGCGCCACAGGTTGCTCATGCATATTGTCTAGGAGGTGCAGGTGGCCGCGGTGCGTGTGCCTCAATCCCACTGAAAACAAAACAGGCGGCGCGCACCTCAAGCCTCTCGTGGTACTTCTCGCAGCCCTGCACCCAGCAAAAGGCTCAGTGCTGCCTGATGAGGCAGACAGGACTGACAGCCTGCGGAAAGCTGAAACAGCACAACCTGCGAGATGTACAGGCTGTCCTCTGCGCTGACAGTCCCGTGTGCACGCGGGGGCTGTTCAGTCATCAAATACCAGATATCGAGGACGTTGAGTCTATGCGCGCATTCCGACACTGCACTCATGAAGGCTGGGGTGCAATTGCAGCAAACCCTTAGGAGCTTCCATGCATCCTCATGAGATGCCTTGTGATCACAAGGCAGTGCTGTGCAGAGGACTGATATCTCGAGCCGCGAGCGTCGTGGTACCTGCAGGGCGCTATGGCATACGTCGTACTTTTTACTAGCAGTGGTACTGTGTTATAGATAAATCTCATAGATAACTCTCACTGCCGTCATACTATGAGTCTGGTTAAGCAGGGGCATTGTGGAAGGAGGCGGTGCTCTTGTAGCGCTGTGCTGTAGCAGCGCTTAGCCACGCGACAGACATGTTGCAAGAAGCCTGCGTGCACGGCAAGCGCTCTGCGTTTCCTGCCAAAGTTGTCAGAGGCACCTGCGGGTTCACCCTGCATGTTGACATTCAATGCCCTGTGCATTGCATGTTGCATGCACACACATGGTCACGGTTCGAGAACAGGAGCTGCCTGGAAACATGGCAAAAACGTCAGGAGGATTACGGTCGTTTACACGCCTAGTAAGGTCCTGCCAGAGATAACATCCATGTGCTTTGCTGAGACCAGCGCTCAGCAATACGGCAGCCTGACAATCCACTCGCCTCACAGGTATGTACACTGTAGAGCACAAGACTCGACACTCTACATGAGCCACGCGCTGGTAAACAACTGCACACATGCAGTTTGCCTGTCTGAGCACGCATGAGACTGGCGCATCATTATGCGCAGCCGAGCCAGGTTGCGGACCTGATGCCAGGCCTGCCTACACGCTGAGGAAAAATAATAGGGCGCCTAACTTGGTCAGTACCAGGCCGGTCCATTGCCACCACCACTTCTTGATCACACGCAGCCCAGCCATGTCGCTGACCCGCTTCTCGCCGTCTGAGTGCTGGAGGAGTACCAGGGCACTTTAGCAAACCACATGCAGGCCGGCCCCAACTACCAGGATCGGCTGATTTTCACGTGCGGGCCAACCACGCTGCGACTCGCTTCTGCTCATAGAGCCCCTGCCCTCCTGGAGTGCCAAAAATAAAAGCTGTTAGAGCACCTGACCAAATCATGTGCAGCCCGGCCCGTCAGAATGCTGAGAGCAGACAGTAGAGCACATCACCAAGCCACACACAGCCCGGCCACACCAACAGCCAGCACACGCTGAGGCAAACCCCTGCCTGGACGGCCCGCAGCCTGCATGCCAGGCGAGCGGCCACAAAGCGTGCTTGCTGCACCGCACACGCAGTACGGCACAGCAGGCAGCCTGAGGCCTTGGGCGTCCGCGCGCGCCGCCGGATGCATCTAGTACTCACAATAGTGCATGCACCGCTGTAACTGACAGGAGGCCGGCTCGATCAGGGCGCAGAGACGCGAGCCAGCCCAAGCGCAACACACCGAGAGGCCGACTCATGCAGAGAATCCTTGCGCTGACAGTGCACAGCATGAGGCAAACACATGGAAACGAGCACTCTTCCCACTTCCCCTGCCGATAGCAACCCGGGATGACGGCTGCCAGCAGCGAGCCTGCGGCGTGCAGCGCTCGCCCGGGACCTGGACTGAATGCACTAAAGTATCCCAGCCCTTCAAAGAAAGCCGCCTGAGAGTCAAAAGCCTGCAGTAGCCAGGATGCGGCACAGAGCGCCCGAAGACCCCTGAGACTGTACACCACAGATGCGACAGGGGCCTCCTTGCCAGCGCTGGCAGGCTGCACGCGTGCAGGTATCCTGCACAGGCGCGCGCGCGCTCACCAGCACCTGGCATCTTGCATCCTGGCTAAACGCTCGTTTGTAAAATGTCCCTCTCCTACAACCTCTACAGTGCTGTAGTTATCAAGAAAGGATACCTGAAAGAAAAGCAACGGAGCACACTTGCCGGCCCATGCCCGAATACCCACACAGAGACCAAGGACCCGAACAAGAGCTCTTGCGCGTGCAACTTGCGACCATGCCGCGCTCACGCTGCGGCTGCGGCAAGCTTGTGCTCAGCCGTGGGCGGGACTGGGGCGGCATTGGTGTGCACTGCACGCACGGCCGCGCGTTGCTCTGCACGCATGCACGGACGGCGTAGGAGCCTAGCCTCGTTCAGCAGCTTCTCCCAGGCAGCCAAGAGCTCTTGGCGCTGCTGTGCGGTCCTGCAGGCAGTGCTGTGTCGGTTGCATGCATTGCGGTACGATCGGGCGGGAAACCAGGGACGTGCGGGCGCACACATTGGCGGCGGCACTGGGCGCTTGGTGCGCCCCGGGTAGAGCCGCAAGATTGCCAGCGCGGCGCTGCAGCCCTGCCATGCACATCGCATGCAGCGTCGGCGAGTCAGTGCCCCACTCTGGCCTCAGAAAGCAAGCTTACGCCATGAAAGACGCTGAAGCAGCGCGGGTTTACCTCCTCAAAGCCCGGCATCGTTGCAGAGACCTAGCTGGCCTGCAATGCACCTGTGCCTGGACACTCACACCAAACAACGCGCAGGTACGAGGCCTGTGTAGCTGACGCGCTGAAGGAGCAAGTTGCTCCGAGCTATGGACCTGGATTCAAAGCAAATATTTTGCCACACCCTAGGGGAAGTGTTACAGTTAGCTTTAGGGGGGCATTAGAGCCACTTGCATATATGACCTGTGCTGCCTGATCGCAGGCAGCAGGAGTCTGCCACCTGACCTGTCAGACTCTCCTCCTTAACAATGCCCGGTCTCTACACCACCAAGCAACACTCGCGCTGCCAAGTCTGCTCGGCCACTCTCACATCAGGGGTGCCAGTACCTCTTGAGCTCGTCAAATCTGCGACATCGCCAGCCACCTGCCAGCAACCTAAAGTGACAGCCGTTGGCATTACTACTCACTCACACCCCAGTCATGCATTCCAGGCTTAAAAAAAGCATCCACCTGCTGTCCAGGCTCCCTGTTTAGCACAGCAAGCTGCGCACCCGCTGGCACAGAGGCAACAGCAGCGCTGTTGGCAGCGCCTCACCTACTGTTTACCGCCTACCGTTCCTCGCCCCAGCCTAATCCCGCCAGAACAGCCGGTTTGCACGGTGCCAGGCTGTGTAAGAGGCACACGCGCTAGCTGAGCAGCGGCACAAGGATAATGCCCAGCAGCAGCAGTGCCATGCCCAGAGACGTCAGCGTCGCCACCCAAGTGCTCTCGACTCTCGCGGGTGCGCCTGCTGCTGCGACGCCCGCGCCTGCAGGTACCGCGGGCGCCTGCGACGGCGCGCCGCAGGCGACCTGCATGCTGCAGCTTGTCAGCAACACAAACAGCAGGACAGCAGAGTGCAGTGCACCTGCTTTTATATACAAACAGCCCAGGAGCTGCACTGGGGTTCTCACGGACCCAGCAAAGGGTCTAGGCAAGTGCCTTCTTCCTGTCCCTGATGTCAAGTCAGGCGATATGCGCTCCCTCTGTCACAAGCACGCACCAGATCCTATGCAACCAGCACAACACCAGCAATTTGCCCAGCATCTGGGCCTTACACAGGACCCCGGACAACAGTTAATGCTGCCAGCTGCACCCGCGGCAGTGCTCGGGCACTGCAACGCGCTGCGAAACGCTCGGGACCTTGCAGCGCAGCGGAGCGCGCCTGCGACTTCACAGCGACCCGGCGCGCGTGCTCCTCACAGTACTCCGGGAACAGCCGCCTGAAGCGCGCGCTGCGGCAGGCCACCCACGCGCGCTTAAAAGCGCGCTCGGGTTGCCCGGACGGCGCCTGAACAAGGCCGGGGTGCGGGCTGGCCCACATGCACACCAGCTGGCCAGGCAACCTGAGTGCAGCCTGCGCTGAGCGCGCTGGTGAACCCCGGCGCAGGCGCACGCAGGGCTGCTCCAGCTCCGGCACCTCCTCACAGTCAGGGCGGTATCTGGGCGCCGCAGCACGCACCCGCGGACTGGGGCTGCTCAGGCACTTGCGGTGGGTGCAGGGAGGGGCGCGGCTGCGCGCCTGCGCATGTTGTAGTCCAGCGAGGCCGCGGCCAGCCGGCGCTTCTCCGCCCTGGACGAGGACACGCTGCCGGTGGTGTGCGCGGTCTCGCCCATGAATGACAGCAGCCCGACCAGGATGGTGCCCGCGCCCCACGCAGGGTTCCTGCAAGCCCAGGCTGCGCAGTCAAGTCCATGATCTCGGCCACGGCAAAGTGAACATGTCAAGGCTTTTTGCATCAGCGGCAAGCTCCCCAGTGTATTTGTGCTTGTCGCTAGTCTTTAACCAGCACCACTTGCGCTGGGGAAACAGTGCCCGCCTCGACCAGGCACTTTCTTCGTCGAGCAGACAAAGCCAAATACACGTATAGCTGAGGCTCCACGCACTGGCGAGCGCGCGCTGGTGCCAGACACACAGACACCACAGCGCTGGCGTGGTTTCAAAAAGTGTTGCCGGACAGGCGGGCGCTGCTGCCTGCGTGCGCACCAGGTCTCCGCGTGGAAGTCTGTGTTGGACAGGCAGATCTTCTGTCCTACGGCGAAGCGCCCGCTGGGAGTGAGCATCTGCAGCGAGGGCGGCCGGTAGGGGTACGTGGAGGGGAAGATCATCACGCCATGGTACACGCCGCCCTCGTACTCCGTGCCCTTGCCGCCCTCCAGCACGAAATGCCACTCGAGGAGGTTGGAGGGGAGCGGGTGCGCGACGATGCCCGTCACTGCCGGGTCCTGCCGCACACACAGCGCTCAGGCCTCGCCACGGTGCGAGCTACGCTGGCGCGACACAGCACACGTCACCAAGGCTTCCAGCCACGTCACAGCCTGCGCTAGCACTGCGCTACAAGGAGCAAGTCGGAGAGCAAGCGCAGAGCAGGGAGGTAGCGACGCGCCTTGAGCAGCGCTCTGTACTCCTTCTGCAGCCGGTTCACACAAGCCTTGCTAGCCATAGCCCAACGCCTGGCCCATCCAACGCTGGGGCCTCTAAAGCTCTGCTTGCGCCTTGTGCGCGCGACAGAGCTACGTCGGTTCTGTGCTGTGCAGAACTAGGCAGAAGTCATCTGTCACTATGCGCGGCCGTGGACTCACCGCGCTTCAAACTCATCACCGAAAGCCACCAGCGCTCAGAGCCCTGCTGGAGCCCTGGGCCTGCTCCGGGAGTGCTCCCTACGCTTAAGAAGGCAGGCACTGCACTCCATAGTTCTCTTTGAACAGGAGGCATAGACCAGACGAAAAGTCTTGTGCTCTGTAGGCCTTTTGGAGCTGCTTCCTTGCCATTGCACTGCCACGCCCCGAGCCAGCGGTGTACTGGACCCGCACAGAAACCAGCTGCGCGTTTGGTCTTCCTGGTCACTCACGTGTGACACGCAACTGCTTCTGCACACAGCCTGGAAAGCAACCTGATGGCATAGCAGGCACCGGGCTGGCGGCGTGACAAGCTAGAGCAGGCCGCCAGGCCGCTCGTGATCCCCAGCACAACGGCAGCCTGCGCACGTGCGCCCCTGGTGGACGTGAGTGTGCAGACGCGCCAGCGCTGTGCTGTTTCGCAGACCATTGACCACGTGTTCCATTTGCGCAGGGAAGCCGACCGGCTGAGCTCGCCTGCGAGAACTCTCAAAACGCTGGTCCGCCATGGGCAAGAATGCTATGCACAAGTCAATGCAGCGCGCGCGGCACGTCGGCGGCACCGAGGACGGCGCTGTGGATCCGGGCCTCGGCGACGGCACCGTCGACGCCAGCTTCCACACGCCGGAGTGGCACGCGGCGCGCATCGCGGCGCTGACGACCGAGCGCATGTCCTGGGAGGACTGGAAGAAGAAGCAGAAGGACGACGCGGCGCGCGAGGCGGCGGCCGGCGCGGACGAGGAGCGCGCGATGCGGGAGTACCGCGCGCAGCTGGACGCTGACCGTGCGGCCAAGCTCGCCAAGGGGACCAATCACGCGCACCTGCGCGAGGCGGTGCGGCCTCGCTGCCCCAGCGGCTGGTGCAGACGGAGTGCTGCTTGTCGGGATGTGGGAGGTGGGGCTTCAGGCAGGCTGGCGTGCGTATTTCAGTAGCTGGGACCAGGCGTCCACGACCTGCACCTGCGCAAGGCGCTGCAGCCCGCTGCCGGCACTGGGTATTCGGTGCAGAGGAGCGCAGCGACGGCCTTGCATGTCTGTGCCATGCCTCAGCGCGCAGCTTGGCCTCTGGCTAGCGGTCTCACTTGCGCGCAACACCACTCCTTGCCTGAAGTGTCAGGGGAGCAGGTATTAACTGTAGGGCGTCTCAGCAGGGCCCTGGCAGACATATATCACTGCCCAAGGCTGCACATGACCTTGACAGCCTGTGCATGGTCACCACGCAGCCAAGGTTGTCGTAACCGGCAGTGGGTGCAGCAAAGCAATTCTGCCTGTGGGTGTGCCGCGCGATCGTGCAGGCGCTGGCAAACTGACAAACCAGGCTGGGCGTCTGTGCAAGTACTTACCTGCCTTGCAGGCTTGCACTAATCTCAGCAGAAGAGAGCCCTGATGTTTGCGCCCGCAGGTCACAGAGGGCAAGGTCAAGAAGCGAAAGGCGGACAAGGCCGACAAAAAAAGGCGCAAGAGGAGCACCAAAGAGAAGAAGAGCAGGGACAAGGACAAGGACCGGAAGCGGAAGAAGCGGAGGCGGAAGGACGGCGACAGCAGCGACAGCGACAGCAGCAGCAGCGGGTCCGGGGGCGCGCCGGCGAACGGCGCACCCAAGCCCGACGGCGTCGGCGGCGGCGGGCCCGTGCGGCTGTCAGAGTTCCTGCGCGGCGGCTGAGGGCGGGCCGGCTGGGTGGCGGAAGAACATCGTGAGGTCCTGCTGGAGTTTTGTTGTGTGCCCCTGTCCAGCCATGCACCTTGGCAGCCGTGTGCCTTGGCTTGCAGGTGCCTTTCTTGCATGCAAGGCAACCGAACCTGCTGTGTCCCGAACAGCGAGTGGCAACACACGCTTCGGATGTGCTTTCTGCCAGTCTTGTCGCTTGGAAGGTATTGGTGATCTGCAACACTGCGACAGAGTTGCTTATTTTGTGCTTTGCATGCCCTGGCTGCTCAGCAAGCAGCCACATGCAAGGAGAAGTTTGCCAGGCTCGGCCAAGCCTGGGTGTCTTCATGCTAAGCTACAGCTATGCGAGCCTGCCAGGGAGCCATGCACGCTCAGGAGGCACACTTGATGCCATCTCTGCATGCATGCCCTTTTTACTGCAAGTGAGGCCGAGCAGGACATGCTCTGTGACATGACACAATTCCTTGTTCATTTAAAAAGGACCAGCCGAATCGGAAGGCTGCCCTAGGCTTGCTCCGAGGCTCAAAGGCGCAGAGAGCAGCCAGTGTCAGCACAGAGACGGACCCACCATGAGCAGCGCCGAGCTGCGCCGCAAGGGCTTCAAGAAGGGCGTGTCGGCTGAGGAGGGCCGCCGCAAGCGCGAGGACAACCTCATCGAGCTGCGCAAGAACAAGCGCGATGAGAACCTGCAGAAGAAGCGCCTGGTGCAGGTGCCGGAGGGGTTTGCGATGGAGGACTCCAACCGCAGCGGGGTGGCCGTGCAGCAAAAGGTGCGGCCCGCCGCGGCGGGGGCCCGCAGCGCGCGTTTGCGGCCGCCTGATCCGCGCCTCACCCGCGGCGCCCCGGCGCGCGCAGCTGGAGAGCCTGCCAGGGATGGTGCGCGGCGTGTGGTCCGAGGACCCGCAGCAGCAGCTCGAGGCGACCACGCAGTTCCGCAAGCTGCTCTCCATCGGTGCGTGCGGCTCGCGCATACACGCTGCGCCTGGGTGCTGCGCGGCCAGGGCGCGGGCGCTGCCGCGGCGCCTGGCTGACCGTGCTGCGGGCGCGCAGAGCGGAATCCACCCATCGAGGAGGTGATTGGCCAGGGGGTCATCCCTCGGTTTGTGCAGTTCCTGCAGCGCCAGGACGTGCCGCAGCTGCAGGTCCGCCCCGCTGCCCGGCCCTGGCACGGGCCCCCTCGCCGGCTGCAGCCAGAGCTGACGGGTGTGGCTCGGGCCAGTTTGAGGCGGCCTGGGCGCTCACGAACGTGGCGTCCGGCACCTCCGAGCACACGCGGGTGGTGATCGACAACGGGGCCGTGCCCATCTTTGTACAGCTGCTGGCCTCGCCCAGCGACGATGTCAGGGAGCAGGTCAGCCACCAAACCGACGCTGTGGTCCTGCTCCTGCTGGGCCTCTGGCCCTAGTCTTTTGGTGTGCCAGCAACGTTGGTGTGAGACGCTGCCCGGCTGCAGGCGGTGTGGGCGCTGGGCAACATTGCGGGCGACTCCCCAAAGTGCCGCGACCTGGTGCTGGAGAGCAACGCGCTGGTGCCGCTGCTCAGCCAGCTCAAGGACGACTCCAAGATCTCCATGCTGCGCAACGCGACCTGGACGCTGTCCAACTTCTGCCGCGGCAAGCCGCAGCCGCCCTTTGAGCAGGCACGCTGCCTGCCGCCGAGCGGGCCATGCCCGCACACACTGCCTCGCTTGCTTGTAGACGGCTGTGGACGTGGCTGTCGCCTGTACCCAACAGGCACATAGGCAGAGTGACCAGGAGGAGGTGCGCTCTCTAAGAGTGGGGCGCGAGCTCGAGGCTGCTGCCCTGCCTGCAGTGCGCCATTAGCCTTGGCCGTTACCTCGGCAAGCCGGCAGGCACGCTGTCCTGCGCAGCATCGGGCCGGCGAGAGACAGGCGCCTTGCGCTGTACGTGTGTTCCTGCCCTGCTGCCGCCATCCGCAGCGCAGGTGCAGCCGTCTGTGTAGACGCGAATAATGCGTGGTCCTGTAGTAGACGATAGCGATATAGGATTCTGTTTGCAGACAGCAAGGACAGAGGTTCAATATGGGTGCAGTGCATGTCCACGCGCCGGCTGAAGCCTGCCATGTGCTGACCCTGCTGTATCTTAGGTGTGTGCGCTAGGGCGTGCCGGTCCCCCCAGCCTCGCCCTGCTGTGGTCACAGGTGCTCTCGCGCTTGCGGCTACGCGCTTGCGCCCCGGGCTTGGCCACTGGCCTGGTTTGCCAGCGAGCGGCCCCCACGGTCACCCATCCCATGCAGGCTCGTCATGCTTGACTATTCTACTGGCTCCATCTAGCCACGTAGCACAAGCTTAGGTGTGCCACTGCAGTGGGCAGCGCGGCACCGCCAGGGGAGCGCCGAGCGCCGCGCATGCGCGATCGCAGACCAAGCTGGCGCTGCCGACGCTGGCCAAGCTGATCCACTCCAACGACGAGGAGGTGCTGACCGACGCGTGCTGGGCGCTGTCGTACCTGTCCGACGGCACCAACGACAAGATCCAGGAGGT
>JAABUV010000549.1_pt1 | contig 56530 bp, 53 predicted proteins | sample 5559971 | NCBI WGS metagenome assembly JAABUV01 (sample SAMN10711881, study PRJNA513362) | rock metagenome | isolation source: Antarctica rocks | place: Antarctica: Victoria Land, Knobhead nord | collected 2015-12-19 | reverse complement strand
AAGCTCGTATGGGGATTGAGGTTAGCTTCGATTACGAAGAGGTAAAGGTCGCAATCGAGTACTTGCGTGTTGGTGAAATTCCGAAAGCGGAACCAAAGCCATCAACGCACTCTTAGGACACTACCTAGGAAGATTATAACCTTGACAAAAGTTTGCCATGGTCCTATTCTTAATACATGGACAAGCAAGTCACTTCGGTTTCAGTGTTTTACGGGCACTCGGAGATGCTTGCATCGTCTTGCGGATGTCCTTTTTCAGCGATGCCAAGAGTGATCGTGTTGGGACTTTCCGAACTTCGACTTGCTTACTCTTCTCATCCATGGGAGGCCTCACTGTGACCATCATTGATCTGTGCACTACCTTTTCGACTGACGAGCGTAGCCGCGAGTTACTGGAGCGTTTGAGGTGGCCCGATGGACCTCGCTGCATCCGTTGTGATGCGGAGGTGGTGAGACTCAAGAACAGCACCAAGATCCTCTACTGCAAAAGCTGTGACTACCAGTTTACCGTCACGGCCAACACCGTATTTCACGACTCCCGCCTCCCTCTCATTACTTGGCTCACCGCAGCCTACCTCCTCTGCGAAGCGAAGAAGGGGATGAGTGCAAGCCAAGTCCAGCGTCAGCTCGGGCTCTCCTACAAGACGGCGTGGTATCTCTGCCATCGCATCCGTTCCGCTATGCAGGAGGTCAATTCCGAGCTTCTGGGAGGCATCGTTGAAATGGATGAGACCTACGTTGGCGGGAAGGTCCACCTGAAGGGAAGGCAAGGCAGGCGGCTGAAGAACAAGAGCATCGTTGTCGGGATCAAGCAACGCGGCGGACAACTGCGATTCTTCAAGGCCGAGGACATCCAGGCTGGCACCTTGGCGCGGTACATCAAGGAGAACATCAGCGAAGATGTGGAAGTTGTTATGACCGATGACGGCACCAGCTACCCTAAGGCCATGATTGAAGCGGGAATCAGTGGACGCAAGCACGAAACGATTAATCACACGGCTGGCGTCTACGTTGACGGCATGGTAACGACCAACGGCATCGAATCGGCCTTCTCTCTCCTCAAGCGGGGCATCATTGGATCGTGGCATAAGGTCTCTGCGAAGCATCTTCCGGCCTACCTCAATGAGATGACGTTCCGCTTCAATCGCCGGAACTCCGATACGCTGTTTCTTGAGACGCTCCAGCACATGATTACCGCCGATCCCCTTAGTTACGAGAAGCTTACGGCTTGAGAAGAGGGGCCCTAACTCTGCATCTCATAGTTGATCTTCGTCTAGCTTCAGAGTTTTTCTAGGGCGAAACTGACGATGCCAAGCTTTCAAGGTTTCTCTATCAAAGGGAGCTATGGATTTACCAACTGGCGGGTGATGACTACTGATGACTTCACAGGCCCCCGGCTGAGCAAAGACAATGTCCAATTCGCTGTTTACATGGGGTGACTTTTCTGCCATCAACTTAGCCTCGTAAGCGTGGTACGCAGCCCGGCGTGGCGACATGCTTAGTACGTGCTCGCGGTACCCAAGCCAAAACATCGCATTATCTCCTCCTGAACCGATCGCAGCATATCCAGGAAAAGTCAAGTTCTCCACCGTCCCCCGCCCATCAATCACGAATAGGAACGCTCTGCCACGCCCGTCAAACGTTCCAATCACCAAATCCACCCCGATGTCGAACTCCTCCCAAGCCTTCCGGGCCTCCCCCTGTACTGGGTCTGGTAATCGCTGCAAGGCCTCAAGATTAAAGGGCGTGACGAAGAATTTAGAGACGATCTCTATATTGAATCGCTCCCGCTTATAGTTGTGGGCGGACATCACTATGCTATGAAGGATGTGGGCGTACTCGCGATCCGCAGGCTGGATAGATCCAAGAGTGGCCGCGATCATGGGCATAAACTCGGAAGCCTTATCTATGCGATTTGCAGCAACCGCGTAAATCTGTTCTTTAGGAAAGCAGATCGCCTTATGCACTCTGCCATGCGAGTACTGGTCCGCCCAAGAACCCAGGGTGTCTGCCATCAGGATAATGGTGTTCGGATTTGCATTTGCGTCGTTGCGAAGGCTCTCTTGCCTTGCAAGTACGCCGATACCGATAGTCATCCAATCTTTCCAAGGCCAAGGGGTAAGCTTGCTTCGCGGCTTAGGTGCAATCATCTGCACCTCCGTCGCTTTTGTCAAAGGGATAATCCTCCTACCTAGTGTTAGTTCGCCTTTTCTTTGCCATCAAAAAGTGCTAACATCCGCTTTGACCTACCCCGGATGAGGAGATCTACAATCGTGGCAGACGACCGTAATAAAGCGATAGAAACGGCACTTTCGCAGATCGAAAAACAGTTTGGCAAAGGTTCGGTCATGCGCCTCGGCTCCAAGGAGGCTATCGTTCCGATTGCCGTTATTTCCACAGGGTCAATCTCTTTCGATGCTGCCCTGGGGGTCGGCGGAGTTCCCCGGGGACGGGTTGTCGAGATCTTCGGACCGGAGTCGTCGGGCAAGACCACGATCACCCTCCAAATCATTGCTGAAGCCCAGAAGCAAGGAGGTCTCGCTGCCTTCGTCGATGCCGAGCACGCACTTGATCCTGCTTATGCTAAGAAGCTTGGGGTGGATGTCGACAATCTCCTCGTGAGCCAGCCAGATTATGGGGAGCAGGCTTTGGAGATCGTCGAGGCGCTAGTGAAGTCCGGAGCGATCGATGTCCTCGTGGTTGACTCGGTGGCTGCCCTCGTGCCCAAGGCTGAGCTCGATGGAGAGATGGGCGACTCGCATATGGGGCTGCAGGCGAGACTGATGAGCCAGGCATTGCGAAAGCTCACTGGAACGGTCTCGAAATCGCGTACTTGTCTTATCTTCATCAACCAGATAAGGGACAAAATCGGCGTCATGTTCGGCAACCCGGAGACAACGACAGGAGGCCGAGCACTCAAATTTTACTCCTCGATGCGAATCGATATTCGCCGCATTGGCGCAGTGAAAGAAGGTGACGTGGTGGTGGGGTCGCGAACCAAGGTTAAGATTGTAAAAAACAAGGTCGCGGCGCCCTTTCGAGATGCCGAGTTTGACATTCTCTATGGTGAGGGCATATCGCGCGAGGGCGACGTTCTTGACTTGGCTGTGCTCCATACCGTCGTCGACAAAAGTGGCGCCTGGTACAGCTATCAGGGTGAGCGCATCGGCCAGGGCCGCGAAAACGTGCGCACTTTCCTGAAGGAAAATAGGGAAGTCTTCCTTCGCATTGACGGAGAGGTCCGCAAGAAGCTCAAGATTGGCGGCCAAATCGAGACGGCAGAGGTCCCTCCGGCTCCAGTCAACGGTGCTGCCATTGCACAGGAAGTGGTTCGGGCCCCTCGGAAATAGCGGAACAGGGGAGAGGGCGCGGTCAGGGCGTTGTCGGCCTTTGCCTACGTCATGGCCGTTTGGCGATGCGGAATTTGAGGTGTGCCACTCGGATAGCGGCGCCAGTAGATCGCGACGTTGCGGTAAGCAGATGTCAGGTAAATCGTTCCGGTCCCTAGTACCTGAACGATTTAGGTCGGCGTTGCATAGGTTGAAGGACGACCGTATGCTTCTGGTGCATGCATACCGTAAAAGCAATCTATCCGGGAACTTTCGATCCGTTGACAAATGGTCATCTTGACCTGATTGCGCGAGGAGCGAAGATTGTAGACGAACTTGTTGTCGCAATTTTGCGCAACAGTGATAAAGCTCCGCCACTGTTTAGTGTGGAGGAGCGGCAGGAGATGCTGACCGAAACTACCCGAAATTTCAATAACGTATCCGTGGACGTCTTCAACGGACTTTTAGTGGATTTCGCACGCCAACGTGGCGCCAAAGCGGTGCTTCGAGGGATCCGAGCTATTAGCGACTACGAATATGAGTTTCAGATGGCGATGATGAATCGCAAACTAGATCCAGAATTGGAAACGCTCTTCATGATGCCGGCCGAAAAGTACACCTACGTGAGTTCCCGGCTTATTAAGGGGGTCTTTCAACTCGGCGGCGATGTGTCAGCGTTGGTGCCGCCCTTAGTGGTTGAGCGCCTTCGTTCTAAGGTGCCATCTAAGCTGTGAGAGATGCATTCGCGCTTTATCTCGTGTCCAAAATCTGACACACTGAATGTATGAGCATGACGGCAACAAAGGTTTTTGCCGATCGCATCGGCCGCATAGAAGTTTCCGCGACTATGGCCATCACCGCCGAGGCCCTGAGGTTGAAATCTCAGGGTGTCGGTCTGGCTGACTTCGGGGCAGGTGAGCCCCACTTCGCGACACCCCGCCATATTAAAGATGCTGCGATCCAAGCGATTGAAAAGAATTTCACTCGCTATACCGATGTGGCGGGTGTGCCTGAGGTACGTAAGGCGATTGTCGACCGGCACGCCCGTGACTTTGGGTCGAACTACACACCTGAGGAGTGTATTTTTACGACGGGCGGCAAGCTGGCATTGTTCAATGCGGTGCAGGTTCTTGTGGATCACGGTGATGAGGTGATTCTGCCGGTGCCTTACTGGGTCTCGTTCAAGGACATCATTCAGTACGCGGGTGGAAAGCCTGTCTTTGTTCAGAGCAGCGAAGCTGAGAACTTTCGCGTGACTTCCGCGATGATCGAAGCTGCAATCACGGCTAAGACGCGTGCGATCATCCTGAACTCGCCATCAAATCCCTCCGGAGCGGTCGTCGCGCCAGAGGATCTTGAGGCCATCGTTCATCTTGCACACAAGCGTGGCATCTACGTGCTGCTCGACGAGTGCTACGTCTACCTGAACTACACCGGGCGCATTGTGAGCGGTGGATCCTTCACCGATTGCAAGGAACATATTGTCATCCTGGGCTCGTTGTCGAAGACCTACGCCATGACTGGGTGGCGTGCCGGGTTTGCTCTTGGACCCCGGCCGGTCATAGCGGCGATGGGCAAGCTGCAATCGCAGAGTACATCCAACGCAGCAAGCATGGTGCAACAGGCGTCGATCGCGGCAGTGAGCGGGTCGCAGGAATGCGTAGCCGAGATGCGAGCCGATTACCTGAAGTTGCGCGATTCAGTCCTGGAGGGGTTCCGGTCCATCCCAGGGCTTACCTGCACCGTGCCCCAGGGTGCGTTCTACGTCTACCCGAACATACGAAGCTTCATTGGCAAGGGAGGAATCCGATCGGCGTCGGACCTTGCTGCGAAGCTGCTGAGCGAGGCTCATATCGTCGTGGTGCCGGGGGAGGCGTTTGGGACGTCTGAACATATCCGTCTTTCGTATGCAGTTTCTCAAGACATAGTTGAGAAGGGCGTTACCCAAATCCGTGAGTACCTCGCTTCCTTATAGTTAAGCTTAGTTGTTTCCCATAAGATCAAATACATGTCAACAGACCACCTTATCTCGGGACCTCGTTTTGTGCCCGTGATTCTTGCGGGCGGGAGTGGGACTCGCTTCTGGCCGCGCAGCCGAAAGGCGCGAGCTAAGCAGGTGCTCGCGCTGGATGGCGATCGCACAATGATTCAGCAGACCCTTTCGCGGCTGGAAAAGCTGTCCGATGCGCGCAACGTATGGGTTATCACGAACGAACTGCTGAAAGAAAGTATAGGAGAACAGCTTCCGGAGCTAGCAGACGAGCATTTGCTCTGTGAGCCGGTAGCGCGCAATACGGCTCCGGCCTGCGCTCTCGCGGCTTTCCTCATCGAGAAGAAGGAGCCCAAGACCGTGATCGGCATGTTCCCCTCTGATCATGTGGTGAAAGATCTCGATCGTTTCATCGAGATCACTCGCGCTGGTGTTGCGTTGGCAGCAAGTGGCGATCGGATCGTGGTGTTAGGAGTTCCGCCAACACGTGCAGAGACTGGCTATGGGTACATCGAGCAGGGTTGCCGCATTGATGCGGCACAGATGCCATGCGGCGACGTTCCCGTGCACCGCGTGCGGCGCTTCACCGAGAAGCCTGATCTGGCCCGAGCCCGTGAGTTCGTGCGGTCTGGCAACTACGCGTGGAACAGCGGGATCTTCCTTTGGACTGCTCACACGTTATCCGATGCCATTCGCGAGCATTGCCCTGCTTTAGCGCCTTTGCTGGAGGAGATCGCGAAGGCATATGACACGCATGCGTTTCCTGAGGTGTTCGCAGAGCTTTATCCCAAATGCGAGAGCATCAGTATTGACTATGCTGTACTCGAGCCGCGGTCCGCTAAGGGTGAGATGAATTCAGAGATCTATTGCCTGCCCGCTGACTTTGAGTGGAACGATCTGGGCTCATGGGATGCGCTCTATGAGCATAGCTGCGAGGGCCTCGAAGATCGATCGGGTGAGGCGAATGTCATCGAGTCGAAGGCCAATGTGGCTCTCGAATCAAGAGGAAACTACGTGTACGCTCCAGGGAAGACCGTCGCTTTACTTGGTGTGCAGAACCTCGTTGTGGTGGTCACCGACGACGCTGTGCTCGTAACGACGAGGGAGCGATCCCAGGATGTTGGGAGGGTGACAAGGGCATTGGCGGATGCGGCTCGGGAAGATTGTCTCTAGGTATGCAGGAGTGGGATGGCGGCGAACATAGGCGAAGTTAAATTCGGGACAGACGGTTGGCGGGGCATCATTGCGGATGATTTCACGTATGCAAATGTGCGCGTCGCCGCCTCCGCGATTGCCCACTACGTCATCGAGCACGAGGATGCGGCACAAGGAGTTTGCATCGGCTTTGACACTCGATTTGGATCGCATTCTTTTGCGAATACTGTTGCCGAGGTGATGGCGAAAGCGGGAATCCCGGTGGCGCTTGCGAGCGGCATCACGCCAACCCCGGCGCTCTCCTATGCTGTGCGGGAGCGCGACGCCGCCGGCGGGGTGATGATCACCTCCAGCCACAATCCTGCTGAGTGGAACGGCGTGAAGTATAAGGCGAGCTATGGAGGATCTGGCAAGCCTTCTATCATCGCGGCGATCGAAGGCTATCTATACAGGCCACTTCCGGAAGCAGCGAGCAAGGCCAGTATCGAACAGGTCGATTTCCTGCCAAATTATGTTGCGGCGATCGAGCGGTTTGTCGATTTATCTGCCATCCGGGCGTCTGGGTACAGATTTCTGATCGACTGTATGTACGGGGCGGGACGGGGCGTGATCGCCGGCATTTTTGAGCGTGCGGGCATACCGTTTGCCGAGATACGGAGTGAGCTGAATCCAGCTTTTCCGGGCATCAATCCGGAGCCGATTCTGCCGCACATCGCTGCCTCTCAGGTGGCGGTTGTGGCTGAGCATTGCGATGCTGGTCTGATTACCGACGGGGATGCGGATCGCATCGGCGCGGTGGATGAGCGCGGGCGTGTTGTCGATGCCCACAAGATCTTCGCGGTCCTGCTGAAATGGCTGCTCGAACGCAAGCGCTGGCCTGGCGATGTGACTCGCGCATTCAATACGACGAAGATGCTTGACCGGATCGCGGCGAAGCACGGGCGCCGCCTTCATGAGCATGGGATCGGATTCAAGTATGTCTGCGAGCTGATGCTGGAGCAGGACATCCTGGTTGGCGGAGAGGAATCGGGGGGTATCGGCATCAGCCGACACCTTCCGGAGCGGGATGGCTTGCTGAACTCCCTGCTGATCGCGAATGTGATGGCGGATGAGGGGAAGACGCTGGGCGAGTTGGTCGATGCGCTGCAGGAGGAGTTCGGCGAGCACCAGTATGGCCGCATTGACATGCACATCGACGAGGGGCTAAAGCGATCGGCGATCGAGCGCGCGAGTTCGGGGTTGAGCGAGTTCGCGGGCATGAGAGTTCTGCGGGTTGAGACGCTCGATGGCATCAAGTTCTTCCTTGAAAACAGCGAGTGCGAGGGAAGACCGAATGCGGCGGAGACGTGGTTGCTGCTGCGAGCGTCGGGTACGGAGCCCCTGCTGCGGGTGTACTGCGAGAGCTGTTCGGAGAGCTCGGTGGCGGCGATCCTGGCGGCGGCGAGGGGGTTTGTTCTGCAGGGACCTGAGAGTTGAGTGGCGTGGTGGAGATCGAGACGAGGGGCCTTCTGTTCGACATGGATGGCGTCCTGGTCAGTTCCATTGGATCGGTGACTCGTTGCTGGCGGCGGTGGGCTACGCTCTACGATGTCCCGGGCGCTGCGAGTCTGGAGATCCCGCATGGGACGCGGGCGATCGACTTGGTGAAGGCGCTTCGGCCGGAGATCGATCCGATTGAAGGATTGCGTGTGATTGAAGATATGGAGATTGAGGACAGGGAGGATTTGACGGTTTTGCCGGGGTGGAGGGGCTGCTGGCGAGTCTGCCGCCTGACCGGTGGGCGATCGTCACCTCCGCGACCAAGCGTCTGCTGCTGGGGAGGCTTGAAGCCGCCGGTCTGCCGGTTCCGGAGCGGCTGATCAGCGGAGACATGGTGGAGCGGGGCAAGCCTGATCCTGAGCCGTATCGCCGCGGCGCCGAGCTGCTGGAGTTCAGGCCTGAGGATTGCGTCGTTGTCGAAGACGCGCCGGCGGGGGTGCGTTCGGGGAAGGCCGCCGGATGCAGGGTACTGGGTGTGCTCGGCACCCACGCGGCACACGAGCTGGGCGAGGCGGACTGGATTACGCCGACCCTGGCGGAGGTCAGGGTGGAGATTCGGCAACCACGCCTGGTGCTGCGCGTGCTCGTAGGTTAGAGGCCCCTCCCCCTGGGCTAGTTTGGCTAAGTTCTCCCCACTCAGGCATATGCAGTCTAAGCTGATTGTAAAGTCTTGAAAGTAGGATTGTTGCAAGCAAAGTCTTGCAAACAAAAGGTTTAGCTCAAGACTGGAGAAATTTAGAGCCGAAGGCGACATGTCTGTCCGCCGGTTCTCTGAAGATTCTCGTAGGATGGGAATCGAGACTAGGTTCGATCCCTAGATTTTGATCCCTAGATATAGTTTAGTGCGGCGAGGGTGGTGGTTGCGCCATGGGATTGCCCTTGTGGGGAGCGGGTGTTTTACGGTGCCGGGGATTGACAGCTTTGCGAGCGCTCGAGGGATGCCGGCGGGGGAATAGGCCAGGCCTTCAGCCTTAACATTTCGGTTTGCTTTTAGACCTGGGGCTTCGCCCCAGGCTGGTACGAAGCGGGCCATTGGCCCTGATTCCGCTTCGTAGCTTCGACTACGCAGGGAACGTTGTGGCCTCCTTGCGGAGGAAGAGTAATTCGACCGCGCGAAGGTCTTCCTCGGTGTCGACACCGATGGTGTCGATCTCGGTGGTCTCGACGTGGACGGCGATGCCGTTTTCTAGGAAGCGGAGCTGTTCCAGGCGTTCGGCGCGTTCCAGTTCGCTTGGGGGCAGATGGGTGAAGCGCTGCAGGGCGGAGGCGCGGTAGGCGTAGAGCCCGATGTGTTTCCAGTAGAAGGGAGGAGTGCCGGCTGGGCCCGTGCCGTCTCTAATTGAGCCGTCTCTATTGAAGGGGATGGTGGCGCGGGAGAAGTAAAGCGCGCGTCCGTCCAGGGCGGTGACGACCTTGACGGCGTTGGGATTGTCGATGTTTGCCGGCGTGCAGGCGACCCGGAGGGTGGAGACTTCGACGTGGGGGTGACGAAAGGGTCGAAGCAGGGCGGAAAGGTGTTCGGGCTGAAGGAGGGGTTCGTCGCCCTGGATGTTGACGTAGATATCGGCGGCAATCTTCTCGGCAACGGCCTGGACGCGATCGGATCCGCTGGCGAGGCTGGGTGAGGTGACGCGATACGGCCAGCCTCGATCCTGGCACAGGCCGGCGACCTCGGCTGAGTCTGTCGCGATGACGACCTGGTCGAGGCCGGGGCAGCGAACGGCGGCCTGATAGACCCACTCCAACATCGGTTTTCCAGCGATGTGGCGAAGAACCTTGCGGGGCAGGCGTGTGGAGGCGAGCCGTGCGGGGATGACACCGAGTACACGAAGGGGACGCTTTTCGCTCGTATGGGTATCCAGTATGATGAGACCTGTCTGTGCCACGGCGACTGCCTCTTTTCCGCCGATAGCCTGGTCCTGGTTTGATTCGGTTCCAGCTGGGCTTGCGGCACGACACACCTACACTCAAGGCGGTGTAGCTCAGATGGTTAGAGCGACGGACTCATAACCCGTAGGTCAGAGGTTCGATTCCTCTCACCGCCACCAAAGTACACGATCGTGCGGGGTTGGAGGAAGGCCTGCTCGGGAGAGACGAGCTCTGTTCTTTTCTTGCAGGAGCAGCGTACGGCACGGCTGAAGCCATGCCCTTAGGCGACAGCAGCGATGTCCCGCCAAGCGAACCACCGATATCTATCGATCTCACGCAACCCCCACCAAAGTGTTACTAGCATCGATTTGGCGATTTCGTGGAGAGAGTATGATTTTCGGAGATGGGCCACGTCTAACGCTTGTCTTATCTCTTGCCTAGCCTGTTTACAAGATGTCTCGCGGAGGCTGCTGTCGCATGTTGAAGATTTCGAAGATAGTTCTACTCGCCGTGTCGGTGGCGCTGGTGCTGACGATTTTCCTCGGGGTGAACTCCAGCGGTGTCAGCGCTGCCTCGACCCAGGAGGATGGCGCGTACCGGCAGATCAATGTGTACAGCGAGGTGCTGCGACACATCCAGACCGACTACGTGGAAGAGCCGAACATCGGCAATGTGACTAACGGAGCTTTGCGCGGGCTGCTCGAATCGCTGGACGCAGATTCGAGCTATCTGACTCCGGGGGACTACAAGGTTTACAAGGCGGGCCGGACCGGAAAGGCGCAGGTCGGCATCAACGTGTCGAAGCGATTTGGATATGCGACGGTGGTCTCGGTGGTGCCTGGAAGCCCCGCGGACAAGGCGAACCTGAACGACGGCGACATCATCGAAGCGATCGGACCGCAGGATACGCGCGACTTGTCACTGGCCATGATCCAGCTGCTGCTGGACGGACAGCCTGGGAGCGAGCTGACGCTTTCGGTCGTGCGTCCCCGCAAGTCGGCACCAGAGAAGCTGGTGATGACGCGCACGATGACCAGCCTGCCGCCGGTCTCCGAGACGATGTACGAGAACTCGACGATTCTTTATCTGAAGCCTGGGGTGCTGGATCACGAGCACGCACAGCAGATGGAAGCGAAGCTGAAAGGGATGTCCAAGGCGGGGAACAAGAAGATCCTGCTCGATCTGCGCAATGTTGCAGCGGGGGATATGGTGGAGGCGACCCGGGTGGCGAACTTCTTCCTTTCTTCGGGCACGATTACGTCGCTGGAGGGGCAGAAGGTGCAGAAGCAGACCTTTGCGGCTGAGCCTTCGAAGGTTATCAATGGGACGGCGCCGGTGGTGGTGCTGGTGAATCGCGGAACGGCGGGACCGGGCGAGGTGGTGGCGGCGGCGCTGGCGGACAACAAGCGCGCCGAACTGGTAGGCGAAAAGACGTTTGGCGAGGGAGCGCAGCAGAAGACGTTTGAGCTGCCTGACGGCTCTGCCCTGATTTTGTCGATTGCGAAGTACGAGACGCCTGCCGGGAAGAAGCTCCAGGACGAGGGTGTCACACCGGCTGTTCTGGTTGCCTCGGCCCAGGAAGAGGTCGCCGCAGAGGATGAAAACGCGGCAGCGAAGCCTGCGGAGACGCCGAGCGCGAAGCCAAGTGTGAGCGTGGATGAGCAGCTCACGAAGGCGCTGGATCTGCTGAAGGCGAAGGCGGCGTAAGGCTGATTTCGGCTGTGTGACCCAGCCGATACGAGGACGTCCGGTGGGGATCTGCGTGCTATTGTGAGATGGCCTTGAAGAGCCTATCGAGACCGGAGACGGAGCGGGCCGGCGCGACGGGCGCGACGCTCTGGCAGAAGCTGAACGCGAAGCTTTTGCTGGTAGAGTCCCGGCTTCCGGGCAAACGGCTGCTGACGCGATTCACCTTTCTGATCCTGCTGGGGATGTCGTCGGTCTTCGGCGCGCTGTGCGGTCTGCTGCTCGTCTATTCGATCGATCTTCCGCAGATGGACGATCTGGCGCGCTACCGTCCGAACACGACGACGGAGCTGCTGGATGTGCATGGGAAGGTCTTCGGATCGTTTGCGCTGGAGCGCCGGGTGGTGGTTCCGTACACGGAGTTTCCTCCGGTGCTGCGGCAGGCGATTATTTCGATTGAAGACAAGAGCTTTGAGAGCAACTGGGGCGTGAACCTGGTGCGCGCGGTGGGTGCGGCGTACCGGGATCTGCATGCCAGTGGACGAGCGCAGGGGGCTTCTACGCTGACGATGCAGCTGGCGCGCAACCTCTTTCTCTCGTCGCAAAAGACTTACGGGCGCAAGCTGCAGGAGGTCTTTCTCTCGATGCAGATCGAGAGGCGCTTCACCAAGCAGCAGATCTTCCAGCTATACGCGAATCAGATTTATCTCGGTCATGGAACGTATGGTTTTGAGGCGGGATCGGAGTTCTTTTTCAGCAAGCATGTGAGGGAGTTGACGCTGCCGGAGGCGGCGCTGCTGGCGGCTCTGCCGAAGGGGCCGGAGGCGTACTCGCCGTTGAAGTATCCGGAGCGCGCGCTGCGCCGGAGAAACCTGGTTCTGAGCGAGATGCTGGAGGACCGAAAGATCTCAGCGGCGCAGGCAAACGCGGCGAAGGTGATGCCGCTGGGACTACATATCGAAGCGCCGGCGAACAGTGTTGCGCCATATTTTGTGGAGGAGGTGCGACGGCAGCTGGAGCATCAGTACGGAGCTGAAGAGGTGCACGGGGCCGGGCTGCGGGTGTATACGACGCTGGATCTGGATCTGCAACTCGTGGCGAACAAAGCGATTTTGGACGGGACGGCGGCGTATGAGCGAAGGCATGGATGGAAGGCGCGTGTACAGAATGTTGCCGAGACGGGCGGCGAGGTAGAGGCGTATCGGCATCCGGACTGGACGCAGGCGATGGGGCCGGGGGTGTACCTGCATGGGCTGGTGACGGAGGTTGCGAAGGGCAAGGCGACGGTCAAGGTGGGTGCACAGAGTGCGGAGCTGGGGCCGGAGGATTTTTTGTGGACGAAGTTCACCAAGGCGGAGGCGTTTCTGCGGCCGGGCGATGTGATTTATGTGCGGATGGAGGTGAACCGGGCGGATGGGGCCATGCACCTGTCGCTGCAGCAGGATTCCGGGGCGCAGGCGGCGCTGATGGCGGTGGACAACTCGGATGGGGAGGTGCTGGCGATGGTGGGGGGGCGGGATTTTGCGGTGTCACAGTTCAATCGGGCGACGCAGGCGCAGCGGCAGGTGGGGTCCTCGTTCAAGCCGTATGTGTATACGACCGCGATTGAGGCGGGCGCGAAGCTGAGCGACATTGTGGTGGATGGGCCGACGAGCTTTCCGACACCGAGCGGGTGGTACACGCCGCATAACTATGAGGGCGATTACAAGGGAGCGATGACGCTGTTGAGCGCCTTCGCGGAGTCGAGGAATATCCCGGCGCTGAAGCTGGCGGCGAAGGCGGGGATCCGGAAGGTGATCGAGACGGCGCACCGGTTCGGGATCACGAGCAATATTCCGGCGTTTCTGCCGGTGGCGATCGGATCGGCGGATATTACGCTGGCGGAGCAGGTGGGGGCGTATTCGGTGTTTCCGAACGATGGGATACGGATTGAGCCACACTATATCCGCAAGGTCACGCAGGCGGATGGACTGGCGCTGCCGGAGAAGGTTCCGCAGGTGACGGAGGTGGTGTCGGTGGAGACGGCGCGAACGATGATGCAGTTGCTGGAGGCGGTGACGCGGTATGGGACGGGAGCGGCGGCGGCCCAGCTGAAGCATCCGCTGGGAGGGAAGACGGGAACGACGAACGACTACACGGACGCGTGGTTCATCGGGTTTTCTCCGTCGGTGACGTGTGGGACGTGGATCGGGTTTGACGACCGGCAGTCGCTGGGGGAGAAGGAGACGGGGGCGCGGGCGGCGCTGCCGATGTGGATGGATTTTATGCGGGCGGCGATCGCGAACAGGCCGAAGGAGGCGTTTGCTTCGGCAGGGGCGCCGAAGAAGGTGCTGGATGTGCCTACGGTATCAACGGATGGCGAGGAGGCGGCGCCGGTGGTGAGTAAGCCGATGGAGTCGAGTGATGAAAGCGACCCGGAGACTCCGGCTCCGGCTGCGCCGATCGAGCGGAGGCCGCCGGAGAATGTGCCGGCGCCTACGCCGCCGAACGACGGGCGGTACGAATGAGATCGAGACTCCAAGCAGGCGAGTTTATGCTGCGAGCGTCTGTTCCACTCCTGAATCGCAAGCAGAAAGATAGGCGACGGCAAGTGCAACAGCAGATTCCTCCGCTTCGCGCCTGAATGACAAGAAACAGACACGCAACGGCCAAAACAAAAGCAACGGCAGGAGCAAGAGCAGCTCCCTCCATTTCGCTGCGCTTCGGTCGGGATGACAAGTCAGGGTTTGGATGAGTTGAGTCGGTGGAGCAGACTGAAGTAGCGGCGGGCTTGGGCGACGTCGTAGCCTATCTGTTCGCGAAGGTCTACCGGGGTGGGGAAGCGCCTTTCGTCGCGGAGGCGTTGGAGAAAGCAGAGCTCGAGCGGGGTGGTCTCGTTTAGGTCGATGGGGTGGAAGTCGAGCAGGTGGGACTCGATCGTGAAGGAGTCGGCTCCGAAGGTGGGGCGGACGCCAACGTTGGTGACTGCGTCGAAGATCTCGGCGTGGAGGCCAGCACCAACTTTGAGTTTCGTGATGTAGACACCGTTTTGGGGGAGCAGTTCGGCATAAGGAGCCAGGTTGATGGTGGGCACGGTATAGCGGGTGCCGTAACCTCTTCCGGAGGCGGGTGTGCTGCAGACGCTGAAGGGTCGCTGGAGGAGCCGGCGTGCGGTGGAGACGTTGCCCTCCGCGATGAGGGCGCGGATGCGACTGGAGGAGACGGCGCTTCCATGGAAGCTTTGCGGGGGATAGCTGAATACAGTAAAGCCGAACTCCCCTCCGAGGGTTTTGAGGACGTTCACATCCGCCTCCGCCTGGCGCCCGAGGCGGAAGTTCTCTCCTTCATGCAGTTCGACGACGCCCAAGCTATCGTGCAGGACCTCCTGCGCAAACTGACGAGCGCTCATGCGGGCGAGTTCGCCATTGAAGGGAAGGACGACGACGTCATCGACGCCGGTGGAGGCGAGCAGGTCCAGCTTGTGGGCGAGGGGGGTGAGGAGGGCGGGGCTCGATTCGGGACGAATGGCGCGAGCGGGGTGAGGGTCGAAGGTGATCACGACGGATCTTAGACCGCGGCTGCGTGCGCGATCGATGAGGTTGGCGATCACCCATCGATGTCCACGATGCACGCCATCGAAGTTGCCGATGGAGGCGACGGACGGAGTGAAGGGATGCGGCAGCTGATCGAGGTGGCGGTAGATGTGCATTCAGGCGATCTCAAAGGTGATCTGCTGACCGTCGTAGGCAAGCCGGATGTGCGGCGGCAGGATAGCCTCGGTCGCCTCGTGGTCCAGGTCGTGGCTGAGGTGGGTGAAGAAGGCGCGCTTCGGTTGGAGCTGCTCGACGAAGGCGATTGAGCGTTCGAGGTGCGAGTGGCTGGGGTGCGGATCCCGCCGGAGCGCGTCGAGGATGAGAACGTCGAGATCGCGAAGCAGGGGAAGGCTTTCCGCGGGGATGTCGCTCATATCGGTGAGGTAGGCCGCGGCGCCGAAGCGATACCCGGTAATCTCCTGCTTTCCGTGGAGCACCGGGATGCGGCGGAAGCATGCGCCGAAGAGCTCGGTGCCCGCGCCGGGGGTGGGGTCGATGCGATGGAGCTGGACGCGAGCGCTGGTGGGGTAGCGATCCTCGACGCGGAAGGTGTAATCGAAGATGCGTTCGATGGCGCTGGCGGTCTCGTTATCGGCGTAGATGGGGAGGTTTCCGGGCACACGGAAGCTGAGCGGGCGCAGATCGTCGAAGCCCATCACGTGATCCGCGTGGCCGTGGGTGTAGAAGACGGCGTCGACGCGGCGGATCTCTTCGCGCAATGCCTGCGCGTGGAAGTCTGGACCGGTGTCGATGAGCACGACATGGTTGTTGTAGGCGAGGCGGATGGAGGGCCTGGTCCGGCGGTTGCGCGGGTCGGTGGAGGTGCAGACCGCGCATTGACAGCCGAGGGTGGGCACGCCCATGGAAGTGCCGCTGCCGAGAAAGGTGAGGGTTGCCTCCATGAACTAGAGGACGATGCCGGGCTTGGGGGGAGGGGCACCTTTTGCGGCGACGGACCGGGCGAGCGCCTGAGTGATCTCGAGGAAGGCCATTCGCAGTTCGAAGATGGCGCTATCGAGCAGCTTGGTCTCCCCAGCGCTGAGATTGCCTTTGGTTTTCTCTCCGAGCACGGCGAGCATGTCGATGCTCTGGCGTGCGCCGAGGATATCGACCTGGGGTTTCTGCCCTTCGGGTGTCGCTCCGCCGAGCTGCATGATGGCGGTGAGATAGATGCTTTGTACGAGCTGATCGAAGTTCATGGCGGGCGGATGATCCCCGCCGGGATTGGCAGCGCGGATTGCGGTCTCGAGGCGGTCGGCGGTCTGCTCGTAGGCGAAGCGGGACTGCTCGGCCTGCTCGGGCGTGGGCGCGGGGAGGGAGTCTTCCTCGACCAGATCGAACTGCGAAGGCTCAGGAGCGGTTTGCGGCGAGCGCGAAGAGGCCGGTTCGGGCATGAGTTGCGGAGCTGCGGAGGCTGCCGGCGCCTGCTGTTGCCTGGCGTGTTGCTCCTGTGCCTCCAGGCCCTGTGCGGCGGCTTGCTCTTGCGCGGCCTGAGCGGCTTCGGGCCGCAGCTCACCTTCCTTGGTGAACTTGCGGCGATCCGTTACAACAAATGGCTTGTTCGATTCCGGCATGGATAGGCCTCTCTGGGGTTAGATGTCTGATGCGGTCAGAGGATTTTCGCTCTGTCGAACGGAAGGGAGGCGGGCTGGGCGATGCCGCCGTCGTAGTGGATGGATTTGGCGTGGGCGAGGGCCTCGCGGCGGATGTACCCGAGGCCGATCTGGATTTCGCCGCCGGCTATGGGAACGACGGCCACGCTGGTCAGCTCCCCGATGGGCTTGTCGTCCACAGAGAGGGCGAGACCCGGAGATGCGCCCGCACCCTGCAGATGGAAGGCATGGAAGGTGCGATGGACGTTGCCGCGGGAGTGGATGCGTTCGACGATCTCCTGGCCGAGGTAGCAGCCTTTGGAGAAGTGGAGCGCCCGGTTGGCGCCGGTCTCCTGCGGCAGGTCTCGATCGCGGATGTCGACCCCGAAGAGGGGCGTGCCTTCACAGATGCGCAGCAGATCGAGAGCGGCACCCCCGCACTCGGCGATTCCGTGGGCCGAGAGATGGGCGGAGAGCTCGGTGAGTGCGGGGTTATCAGCCCAGATCTCGAAGCGGGGCACGAGCGGACTGTAGGCGCGGATGACGGTGAGGAGGTGAGATCGCCAGGGGATATGGGTCAGGGATAGCGTGTTTGCCGGGGGCAGAAGGTTCAGGCTGGTGAGGAGTTCGGATGCACGAGGACCAGCGAGGAGGAGGCCTTTATTCCGAGAGCTGATGTCGCGGAGTTCCACATCGTCCATGATGATGAAGCGATCGAGCATGGCGAGGAGGCTGGCGACCTCCGGCAGGCCGGTCTCGAGGAGAAGGTGATCGGGCTCGGCGAAGATGTACGCGTCACCCTGGATCCGACCCTGCGCGTTTAGAAAGAAGTTGTAGCAGCCGGCACCTGGCGCGAGTGCCTGGACGGAGTTGGTGACCATGCCGTTGAGCCAGCGGACCCGATCGGACCCTGTGACCTCGATCCAACCGATCCCATCGACAGGCACGATGCCGGCGGAGGTGAGGAGGAGATCGAGCTGACGCTGCGGGATATCGGGCTGCGTCGTCGCGGATGTGCCTGCTTGAGGGGTGGTTTGAGGCATGGTGGATGGGACGTGGAGGGTGACGCAAACGCCCTGCGTACACTGGTGATTATAGCTGCGCCTGGGAGGCAGGAACGTGAAGCACGCAACAGCTCGGAGATGCTTGCCTATGCGCCGGTGGGCGTTTTTGGCCGTTGCGGGGATGGCGATCTCACTTTCTTTCGACGTGGCCGCGCAGTCGGTCCCGGCGCCTCCTCAGGGCCGGGGAGAGCCGGGAAAGCCGATCTCGAAGGAGCAGGCGAAGGAGCTGTTCCGGTCGGTGGACGAGATATTGACGTTTGTGAGTGGGGACACGAAGCTGCCGATACAGCACAGCGTTAAGCGGAAGCTGATCTCGCGGGAAGAGGTGAACCGGTTTCTGACGAAGAAATTCGAGGAGGACGAGGGGGCAAAGCGTCTGGAGCGGTCGGAGCTGGTGCTGAAGAAGTTTGGTTTGCTGGACCGGGACTTTCAGCTGAGGCCGTTTCTGATCAGCCTGTTGACGGAGCAGATCGCGGGCTTCTACGACAACAAGACAAAGACGGTGAACCTGCTGGACTGGATTGAACCGGAGGAGCAGAAGCCGGTGCTGGCGCATGAGCTGACGCACGCCCTGCAGGACCAGATGGTGGAGCTGGAGAGGTGGGGGGACTCCGGGGTGCACGGGGTTTCGCAGAGCTCGAAAGAGGACAACCGGCACATTGAGACGGACGAGATGGAGACGGCGCGGGGCGCGGTGGCCGAGGGGCAGGCGATGGCGGTCTATGTCGATTACACGCTGCGGTCGACGGGCCGGACGCTGGCCGATTCACCGGAGATTGGAGAGCGGTTGAAGGATGCGGACCCGGCGGCGGGCGGATCTCCTGTTTTGGCGCGGGCACCGCTGCTGCTGCAGCAGTCGCTGCTGTTTCCGTACACGGACGGATTGAGCTTTGAGCAGGCGGTGCTGACGAAGGCGGGCAAGCAGGCTGCGTTTGGCGATGTGCTGGCGCATCCACCGAGCTCCAGCTACGAGATCATGAATCCCACCGCTTACCTGGAGCATGCTCCCGTGCCGATGCTGCGCATGCCCGATATCCACCCGCTGCTGGATGCGGAGTACACCCCGTATGACGTGGGTGTGATGGGGGCGTTGGATGTGCGTATTCTGGCGGAGCTGTTTGGCGGCCGGGAGATGGCGGAGGCGCTGACTCCTGCCTGGGACGGTGGGTTGTATTATGCGGCGCAGCGGCGGTCCGCGGCTGGGGCCGAGAGGAGTTCGACGGCGTCGCTGGCGCTGTTTTACCTGTCGCGATGGAAGAATGCGGATTCGGCTCGGAGCTTTGCGCGGACCTATGCGGGACAGCTGGCGCGGAAGTACGCGAAGGTGAAGCGGAGTGGGGCGGAGGCAAAGGATGACGAGGAGATCTACACGACCAACGAGGGAGAGGTTCTGGTCAGCAGATCGGGAGTGGATGTTTTCGTGAGCGAAGGTTTTGCCTTGCCGCTGGCGCGACGGCTGCGGGAGGCGATGCTGCAGGCGCAGGCGAACGGGCCGTTGCTGACGGCCTCCATCGGGATGCACGAGCCTTCTCTGGGTCTTGCGGGGGTGTGCGGCCGGGCGCGGCTATGGAACCTCTTTCCGCGGGATATGCTTAGAGCGCAGCGTATGACAGAGACAGCAGCACACTTCGAAGTACAGAAGGAGCAGGGCGTTTGGTGAAGGCTGAGATTGGAATTATCGGGGGCAGCGGGCTGTATGCGATGCCGGGATTGTCGAAGGTGCGTGAGGAGCGGGTGGAGACGCCGTTTGGGGAGCCGTCGGAGGTGTTTGTCTTAGGCGAGCTGGAGGGACGGAAGGTTGCGTTTCTGGCCCGGCATGGCCGAGGGCACCGAATTCTGCCGAGCGAGATCAACTTTCGCGCGAATATTTATGCGATGAAGGAGCTGGGCGTGGAGCGCATCTTGTCGGCTTCGGCGGTGGGGTCACTGAAGGAGGAGCACAAGCCCACGGACTTCGTGATTCCCGACCAGTTTATCGACCGGACGTTTGCGCGGAATGCGACTTTCTTTGGAGAGGGGGTCGTGGCGCATGTGGCGTTCGGGGACCCCGTGTGTGGAGCGGTCGCCGGTGCTCTGGAGACGGCGTGCAGGGAAGTGGGGGTGGTGGGGAAGCGCGGCGGGACGTATGTGTGCATGGAAGGGCCGCAGTTCTCGACGCGGGCGGAGTCGAACCTTTATCGAAGCTGGGGAGCGGACGTGATCGGCATGACGAACCTGCAGGAGGCCAAGCTGGCCCTGGAGGCGGAGATCTGCTACGCGACGGTCGCGATGGTGACGGACTACGACTGCTGGCGCGAGGGGCATGAGGATGTGACGGTCGACCAGGTGGTGGCGGTTCTGCATCAGAACGCAGAGAACGCGGGCAAGGTCGTTCGGGCGGCTGTGGCAGCGATGCCGAGTGAAAGGACGTGCCCGTGTGGGAGTGCGCTGAAGCATGCCATTCTGACGGATCGAAGCGTGATTCCGCAGAAGACCCGGGAGCGATTGGGCCTGATTCTCGGTAAGTATCTTTCGTGAGCGATAGGCAAACGCGGCTCAGCTTCGTTTGACCCCAGTCTGGTTGCCAGGAGCACAAGGAATTCAATGTCGATATTGGTGGTAGGATCCGTGGCCTTCGATAGCATCGAGACCCCGCACGGCATGGTGGATCATTGCCTAGGTGGAGCGGCGACGCACTTCGCGCTTGCGGCGAGCTACTTCACGGAGGTTCGCGTGATTGCCGTTGTGGGCGAGGATTTTACGGCCGGGCATGAGGCGGTGCTGACGCGCCGGGGCATCGATACGAGGGGGATCGAGCGGGCGAAGGGGTTGAGCTTTCACTGGAAGGGCTCGTACACGGGAAATCTGAACGAGGCGACGACGCTGGGGACGGACCTGAATGTGTTCAGCACCTTTGCGCCGAAGATTCCCGAGGCGTACGTCGATTCGGAGTACCTCTTTCTGGCGAATATCGACCCTGTGTTACAGGCGCGGGTGCGCGAGCAGATGACCGGAGTTCGGATGACGTGCGGCGACACGATGAACTACTGGATTGCGGACCACCGCGAGAATCTCGAAGCGGTGCTTCGGAGGCTGGACGTGCTGCTGATCAACGACGGCGAGGCGCGAATGCTTTCGGGAGAGCACAACCTGGTGAGAGCCGCGGAGCTGATTATGTCGATGGGGCCGAAATCGCTGGTGATCAAGCATGGGGAGTACGGCGCGACGGCCTTTTTCAGCGATCGATCGTTCGCCGACACACCGAAGCTGCATCCATTCCGGGCACCGGCTCTGCCGCTCGACGAGGTGGTGGATCCGACCGGAGCGGGAGACTCCTTTGCGGGTGGATTTTACGGCTACATCGCGTCGCAGGCGGTGTTTACTCCCGAGGTGTTTCGAACAGCGATGTTCTACGGCGGGGTGATGGGCTCGTTTGCGGTGGAGCGGTTTGGCACGGAGCGGCTGCAGGCGATCAGCGAGGAAGAGATTGAGGATCGGTTCAGATTATTTCAGGAGATCTCCCATCTTGCCTTTGCGCGGACGTAGGCGGCACCTGCCCGGGAAAGTTGGAGCGGAGCGGGCCCGCAGGCTGGGGGATGCCGCTGTTACCGGCGCTGTCGCAAGGGCGGGGAATGGAGGTGCGACTCGGGGGAGTGCAAGTAGGGGGGGCGCGAGCCGGGAGGAGACACTGCCGGTTGCCCTGGGAGCTCTGGTGCTTGCCTCGATTGCGCTTCTGGTCTGTTACTCGCGCGGTTACATGCTGCTTTACGGCGACGCTGTGGCTCATCTTGGGATCGCGAGACGAATTCTGGACTCACGCAATCCGGGGCTGGTGCAGCTTGGGGGCGTGTGGCTGCCGCTCTCGCATGTGATCATGCTTCCTTTCATCTGGAAGATGCCGTGGTGGCAGAACGGCATGGCGGGCGCGTGGCCATCGATGCTCTGCTACATCTTCGCGGTGACGGGTTTTTTTCGGCTAGCGCGACGGCTTCTTTCCTCCCGCTGGGCTCTGGTGGCGACGTCATTTTTCGCGCTCAACCCGAACCTACTTTTCCTCTCGACGACGGCAATGACCGAGCCGCTGTTCCTGGTGGTGATTATCTGGCTAACGCTGCTGACGATCGAGGGCGTGGATGCGATGAAGCGAGGAGCCACCAAACGCGTTCGGCGCCTGCTGCTTGGCGCGGGCCTGTTGATTGCCGCCGCGGTCTACACACGATATGACGGATGGATTCTGGGCGCGGCAGCGTGGTGCGTGCTGGCATGGCAGATGTACAAGCGGCGCGAACTGTGGCGAGAGGCGGGGCTTGCGTTTGCTATTTTCACGCTGATCGCCATCGCCGCGCCGGTGAGCTGGCTGGCCTACAACCAGCACTTTTACCGTGACTGGCTCGATTTTATGCGGGGGCCATACTCCGCGGGCGCGATTGAGAAAAAGACGTCTCCGCCGGGATCGCGGCACTATAGGGGCTGGCATAATCCTGGATGGGCGCTGTTGTTCTACACGCGTACGGCGCAGGTGGATGCTGCGGCTTGGGAGACGGGATTTCTGCTGATGGCTGCGGCGCTGTGCGGCTTGTGGTCCACGGTGCGCCGGAGGTTGGAGCTGCCTGCCCTTCTGCTGTGGGTTCCGCTGCCGTTCTACGTGTATTCGGTGGCCTATGGATCGGTGCCTATCTTCATTCCGCAGTTGTGGCCTCACTCGTTTTACAACGCGCGGTATGGCATGGAGCTGCTCCCGGCCCTGGCTCTCTTCGGCGCTGTGGCGGTGGAGCGGCTACAGGCAGGGGTGGAAGGAACCAAACCTCTGGTTGGAAGGCTGTTGTTTCCCGTGAGCCTCTCGCTGATCGTTCTGAACACGGTCGCGATGATGTACCAGGTGCCGCTGGTGCTGAAAGAGGGAATGGTGAACGCCACGACGCGGGTGGCGTTTGAGACTGCCCTAGCGGAGGAGTTGCGGTCTTTCCCTCCCGGAGCGCCGATCCTGATGTCGACGTCTGACCACATTGGAGCGTTGCAGCAGGCGGGCATCCCCCTGAAGCAGGTGTCACACGAGAGTGACTATGACAGCTGGAAGGCGGCTCTCGCCGACCCCGCGGCGAGGGCTGCTTACGTGGTCGCGATTGCCGGTGATCCGGTCTCGAAGGTGCTTGCCCAGAACAGCCGCGGCCTGACGGAGTTGACGGTGCTTTGCACGACAGGCCAGCCGTGCGCGAGGGTGTATCGATCGGACCGGTTTGCTGGAGGAGTGGCCGAAACGCCGCCGCGGTGACGTCGGGTAGAGTAGGTGGGGATGATCCCTTTCGTCAAAGCTCAGGCGTGCGGCAACGACTTTCTGATTATGGAGGAAGGTGACGCGGCGTTGAAACACGCGGCCCTGGCCGAGAGGCTATGCGCGCGGCACACGGGGGTAGGCGCCGATGGGGTTGAGTTTCTGGATCGCAGCTCCGGATACCGTTTGAGGCTGTTCAACTCGGATGGCACGGAGGCGGAGCTCTCGGGCAACGGAACGCGATGTGTGGCTGCGTGGCTGGCCCACAGCGAAGGTGTGCGAAGCGTCACGTTCGCGACGCATGGAGGTCCACGAAGCTGTCGAGTGGTGGAGGAACGCGGAATAAACTACCGGATTGAAGGCGGAATGGGGGTGCCGCGAGTGATGCAGCGGACCATCGTTCTTCCAGGTGTCGGCGAAGTCGCTGGAGCCATGGTGAATGTGGGTAATCCGCATTTCGTGCTGTTTGCGGATACGGAGGACTTCGGCGCTCATGGAAGGTCATGGCAGGAGCTGGGAAGAATAATCAGTATGAGCCCGTTGTTTCCGCATGGGACCAATGTGGAGTTTGTGCGGGTCCGATCGGGCTCCGAGATCGAGTTTCGGATATACGAGCGGGGCTGCGGACCGACGACCTCCTCTGGGACGGGGACCTGTGCGGCTTCGGCTGCGGCGATGACGTTGCGAGGAGTGTTGCGCGAGCTGACGGCGATTGCCGAAGGCGGGAGGCAGGAGGTGGTGTGGCCGACCGCTTCGGCGGAGATGCTGTTGACCGGGCCGGCGGAAATTGTATGCACGGGCGAGGCGATAAGCGCTTGAGCCTGGGGAGAGCGATTGTTCCGAAGTTGAGGAGGCCGCGGGCGCTGCGCCCGGATGCGACTCTCGCGATCGTGTCGCCGGCCAGCGCCGCCAAACGAGATCTGGTGGAGAGGGGAATCGCGCATCTTCAGGAGCTCGGATATGGCACAAGGCTTGGAGTGCATGCGCTCGACTCCGGGCCGCTTTACTATGCGGGATCGGCCAGAGATCGTGCGGAGGATCTCCTTGCTGCCTTCGCCGACCCTGCGATTGACGGGATTCTGTGTACACGCGGAGGGTGGGGCGCGGCAGAGCTTTTGCCGCTGCTGGACGTGGAGCTGATTCGAGCCTCGCCGAAGGTTTTTGTGGGGTATAGCGATATCACCTCACTCCAGACCTGGTTGCTGGAGAGCGCGGGCCTGGTCACCTTCCATGGGCCGATGGTCGCGGCCGACTTCGCGCGTGAAGGAGGGGTGGATCCCGGGCGGTGGCAGCAGGGCCTGCAGGCGTCTGCGCCGTGGACGTTGGGAGCGCAGGACGGATTGCGGACGTTGCGTCCTGGGGTTGCGGAGGGGCCGCTGCGAGGCGGGTGCCTGTCGATCTTAACGGAGAGTCTCGGGACACCGTATGGTCCGAGGTCTTTCCGAGGCGTTCTCTTCGTCGAAGATATCGGGACGAAGGCGTACCAATGGGACCGCATGCTGCTGCACCTGCGTTACGCCGGGATGCTGGAGGGGGTGACCGGGGTGGTGTTTGGCGACATGGGGCAGAACGTCGCGCCGGAGCAGATGGAGTTTTTAGAAGCGGCTCTTCTTCATGGACTTCGCGACTTTGCGGGGCCGGTTGCCATCGGTTTGCGTTCCGGGCATGTCGATGGGGCCAATGTCACGATTCCGCTCGGGGTGGACGTCCGTCTTGACTGCGGCGATGTTCTGGATCCGCGGTTACACTTTCTCGATGGGGCTGTGACGCTCTAGCCTCCTTGCGCGACGACGATGCCTTTAACGAAACACATTCATTTGATTGGAATCTGCGGGACGGCGATGGCCTCCCTGGCGGGAATGCTGCAGGCGCAAGGCCACCGGATCAGCGGGTCGGACACGGCCTCTTACCCACCGATGAGCGATCTGCTGAACGAGCTTGGGATTGCGGTGCAGCAGCCGTACGATCTATGGCATCTGGATCCGCGGCCGGATCTCGTTGTGGTTGGAAACGCGATCTCGCGAGGGAATGCGGAGCTCGAGTATGTGCTCGATCACCGGATACCGTTTGTCTCGATGGCGGCGATCGTCCACGATGAGTTTCTGGCCGGGCGTGAGTCGCTGGTGGTGGCGGGTACGCATGGAAAGACGACGACGACGAGCATGCTTGCGTGGATCTATGAGACGGCGTCGCGTGCGAACCCGGAGCTGGCTCCATCGTTTCTGATCGGGGGAGTGGCGGAGAACTTCGGGAGCAGCTTTCGGGTGACGGCGACGCGGCCGTTTGTGATTGAGGGAGACGAGTACGATACGGCGTTCTTCGACAAGGGCCCGAAGTTTCTGCACTACTTTCCGGACGCCGCGATTTTGACTCACGTGGAGTTTGATCACGCGGATATTTACCCGGATCTCGATGCGGTGAAGACGGCTTTCAAACGGTTTGTGAATTTGGTTCCCGGGCGCGGACGCATTGTGGCGTACGACGGCAGCGAGAGTGTGACGGAATGCGTGTCGAAGGCGTTCTGCGCGGTGGAGCGATACGGCTTTCGGCCGGATTCTGAATGGCAGATCGTGGAGCTTCGGCATAACGGACCGGCCACGGGTTGGAAGCTGTTTCGGAACGGCGGCTTGTTTGCCGAGCTATGGTTGCCCATGGCCGGCGAACACAATGCGTTGAACGCGACCGCCGCGGCGGCTCTGGCGGCGGGGAACGGAATCGGCGCCGGGTGCATTGCCGAAGCGCTCGGAAGTTTTCGAAGTGTGAAGCGCAGGCTGGAGGTTCGGGCCGAGGTCGGAGGGATCACGGTGATCGAGGACTTTGCGCACCATCCGACCGCGATCCGCGAGACGCTGCGAGCGCTGAGGGAGTCGTATGCGGGGCGCCGGATATGGGCTGTGCTGGAGCCGCGATCGAACACGCTTCGACGCAACATCTTTGAAGCGCCTCTGATCGAGAGCCTTCGGCTTGCGGATCGGGTGGTGTTGGCAGCGGTGTTCAAGTCCGAGAGCATCCCCGTGGCCGAGAGGTTGAAGCCGCAGAATCTTGTCGCGAGGCTGACCGAAGCTGGTGTGCCAGCCGTGGCCGTAGCGGACGCGGATGCGGTGATTGACGAGCTCGTTCCGCGACTTATGAAGGGCGACGTTGTGGTCATTCTTTCGAACGGCGGCTTTGGCAATATCTACGAGAAGCTGCCGAACGCGCTCGCGGCTGCGCAAGCGGAGAACCCGCTACTCTGATCGGCCCGAGCACGGGTCTTGAGTGACATAACGCATGTTTGCAACTCTCAAAATCGTGTTGATGTATGTGCTTCTTGGCGTGCCGGCCGGGTTGATGGGAATTCCTTACTGCTTCGTCATCGGCGATATCGGGCCGCTGTACCGGTTAGCGATGAGGATTATTCGAGCCGGTCTGCGCGCGGGTGGCATTCACGTCACGGTGTCGGGGCTGGAGAATGTTCCGGCACATCGGAGCTGCATCTTCATGTGCAATCACATCTCGAACCTGGACCCACCGGTGGTGCTGCCGCTGCTGCCAGGGCGGAGCGCGGTCCTGCTCAAGAAGGAGCTGATGCGGATACCGGTGCTCGGGACGGCGATGCGCATGGCCAGGTTTGTTCCGGTCGAGCGAAGCAGCAGCCGGGACGCCGCCCAGCGCAGCGTCGGGGCCGCTGCGGAGGCGCTTGAATCGGGTTTGCATATTCTGGTCTTCCCGGAGGGGACGAGATCGCTTACGGGGCGGCTTTCGGCATTCAAGAAAGGGCCATTTTTCCTAGCGCGAGAGACGCAGGCTCCCATTGTTCCGGTAGCGGTCGCAGGGACCCAGGGCATGATGCGGAAGGGAAGTTTCGCTGTCAATCCGGGCTGGGCAACGGTGCAGCTGCTGCCGGCGATACGGCCTGGGGACTACGCGACGAGGGAAGAGCTGATGGCGGCCGTGCACCGGGCGCTGGGGGAGGCGCTTCCGGAGGAGATGAGGCCGCTCGCTACTTGAGGATGGGATTGTAACCGTCAGTGATTAGCCGCTGGCGCATGGCTTCGGCATCCTTTTTGGTGGGGAAGGGCCCGACCTGGATGTGTAGCAGCTTGTCCTGGGTTTGCTGCCGAATGGCTCCGGCGTATCCACGCCTGTGCAATGCCGCCAGAAGCAGATCGGCATCTTCTTTTCGGGAGACGGCGGCGACCTGCACAAAGCTCTGAGGTCCTGTGGGCTCACCCGGAGGCGGAGCTGATGGGGTGCGCGCGGGGGTTTCGGCGTCTACCTGGGGGTCTGGCTGGGAAAGCTTGAGAGAGGACCGGACCTGCGATCCGGGTTTTGCGCCCGCGGCGCGATCGAGGCGTTCCGGCGTGGAGTCTCTGCGGGAGGAGCCCTCCCCGGCTGGCTGGAGAACCTGGGAATCGGGTCTCGACGCGGTGGCCGCGGTGTTCGCCCGGGACGGCGTCAGGCTCCCGGGGGCCGGTTTATCGCTTGATGTATTTACTGCATAGGGCGCGTTGGCGGCCAGAGGAGCTGGCGGGGCGGACCGCCTTCCCATGCTGTAACCCAGACCGAAGAACAGGGAGCAGACCAGCGCAAGCGCGAGGAAGATGGCGAGGACCGTGCCGGTGCCGAGCGATATCTCGCGATCCCCTCTCTCGGAGTCCCGCGGGTTATCGTCTGAATCGTATCGTGTCGGCATCGTCCAAGTCCTCAGTCCAGCAGCCATCCCAAGCAATTTCAGTCGGCCGGAGTCGTTTGAGTATCCCTGATGAGCCGAACGCAGCCGAGAATCGCCGGCAGGGAGGCCAGCGGCAGTATCGATGCTATCTCCAACACCGGAAGCAGAGGTGACGCCGAGATGGGACGTATCTGTTCTGTTACGAGCCCAGAAGTGTCTCGACGAGCTAGAAGTGCAGGTAGAAACCGATTCCCGGCTCGGTGGTGAAGGTTCTGCGGTTGATGGTCAGGTAGTTCTGGTCAAAGTCGGGCGCCTTGTAGAAGACCTGCCGGAACTGCGCGCGTACCCCGAAGTGGCTGGAGAAGACGGGCTGCTCGACGCCGATGGCGTAGTAGACGGCCAGGCGAGCCCGGGCTGGCAGCCCCTGTCCGCCGTACGGGGTGGGTCGAAAGGCTAGGGTGCCCACACCACCGGAGGCGAAGGTTTGCAGACCAAGCAGGCTGGGGCCGTGGGCGACGTAGCCGAGGCTATACTCCGAGGCGTTTGCCTGGGCTCCGTTGGGAATGTAGCCCGAGAACTTCTCGGTAAACCGGGCGTAGCTGAAGTTGCCCTCGAGACCGAGCAGGGGAGACTTGGTATAGCGGACGGTGACGAGAGCTCCCAGTGTGTTGCTGGCGGTCTGGCTGACGGGAACGCCTTGATAGTTCGTCCCCTGGACGCTTTTGGTGAACTGACCGATGCCGTTGACCGAGAGATCGAGGCGTTGAAGCTGCCTTTGCGTGGCGGTGACCTGGGCGACTGCCGTGGAGACGAAGAGACCGGAAGAGAGACAAAACCAAAGAGTCCATCGTGAGGTTTGTCGGAGGACTTTCAACATGCCAAGCAAGCTCCTTGAGACCGTATGTTGCCTATCTTTTGAGTCTACTCTGGAACGTTCGTGACGCTCCTAAGGGAGGTTGATCACCGGGGCTGGTGGCTGGATCTGGATGGGATCTAGCGGGGCTGGGAAGATGGATCTCTGGCTCGCGGATTGTCTTGTTGCGTCTCGCCATGGCTGCGATGCGGCCGAGGACGCAGGCGTAGACTCCGACCGCCGAGCCTACGCTGAACGCGACAGCTGGGTGAACTCCCGAGATGGTCGGTGTTTGCAGGACGAGGCTACCCAGACCGTAGATCAGGCCGGGGATGCCGATGACGGCTAATACCCGTGCGGAGGGTTTGCTGGCAGAGAGGGCCAACAGGACAGTGGCGGCGAGGAGGAGGATCAGGCCTGCGGGGCGCAGCGGAAGGCGAGACAGACCGTAGACGCCGGAGAGGAGAAGAAGCAGACCGAGCGCCCCGGGAAGTACGGCTCCGGGCAGGTTGCACTCCAGGAAGATGAGGAGAATGCCAGAGCCGACGAGGGTCACGGCTAGATTTGGATTCATTAGCCACGCGGTCAGAGGTTTGCGAGGCGCCGCGATGTCCGGGAGCATGACGGCTTGCGTTGAGAGATCTGCGGCGATGCCGAAGTGGCCGTGCGCTGCGGGCGCATCCGGCGAGGAGAGAGGTCCGGGCGGGTCTGTTCTGGTGTGGGGGATGAAGGTGGAAGCTGCGAAGGACCGTGGCTCCAGGTAGGCCAGCGCCTGTGGATGGGCCTGTACGACGGGGGCTTGGCTGATGAGACCAATGATGCAGATGAGCAGGAATGGAGGTGTCATGGCAGAGACTGGCCACGGCTTTGAAGCGCCTGCTTCATCCCCAGCGCGGCACTGTTCTTCGGCTCAAGTCGAAGGGCGTTGCCCACGTCCGAGGCCGAGGCCGCGAGCTGGTTTCCCGCAAGCTCGATACGCGCGAGGATGAGGTAAGCAGCGACGTTGGGACGGAGCTGGAGCGAGATCTCGGCCTCCTTGCGTGCCTCGGCCGGGTGTCCACTTTGCTCGCGAATCTGCGCCAGGCCTGCGTGGCCCATGGAGCTTGACGGGTCTGCCGTGATTGCTGTCTGGAACTCTTTCTCGGCGTCGGGCAGCAGTCCCTGGCCGAGATAGTCGCGACCCTGCTGGGCGTACTGTGCGGCGCGCTCCGCCGGGGGCAGGGTTGCCAGACGCAAGTCGCGGATCTGGTCGAGCTGAAAGGCAGCCTGTCGAAAGGACGCCTCGGAGTAGGTGCGGCGTACGCGTTCCAGAGGGACGAAGGAACCGTTGCCGGAGAGGTCGGATTTCAAAGAGGCGGGTGTGATGGTGCCCGCTGCAAAGCGGTTCCGGAGTTCCTGAATCTCCGTGTCGGAAGGCCTCAGCTTCAATGCGGCCGCGACTTCACGCTGCGCCCCGGCGGTGTCACCCTGGTGCAGGAGCGCGACCGCGAGGTTGTAGTGGAAGTCCGGGTCGTTCGGATCCGCGGCAACGGCCCGCTGAAAGAGAGCGGCGGCGTCATGGCCCTGACGGCTGGAGGCGACCCCCTGATTGTTGATGACCTCGGGTAGCGGAAGGCGGTTCGCGATGAAGGCGAAAGCGGCTTCGGCTTCGGCGTATTTGGCGGTGTTGATGCGAGACAGGCCGATGTAGAACTGCGCCTCGAGCGCTCGTCTCTCCGTCGGAGGGATCTTTGCGAGCGTCGCTGCTGCCCGGTCGTACTCTCTCTGTGTGTACAAGGCTTCGCCCAATGCGAGCACCGCGGCGAAGTAGGTTGGCGTTTCAGTGACGGCCATTTGCAGACGCTTGATGCGCTCCTGTGGAGTCGCGGCATCGGTACCGCGGATGTAGTTTTCGAAGGAGCTGAGTTTGACCCCTGCCGATGCCGACAGGAAGGTTTGCTGGGGGACCGGGAAGCGCGGGTCGATTTCGCGAGCGGTCTTCCATGCAAGTGCGTTCTCCACATCGAAGAGCCGTGAGAGCTCGCTCGAGTCCGCCAGGGGAGGCGAGAGGCGAAGCTCAGCGACGCGCAGGACCTGGGCCTGGACGGAGATCCGCGAGCCCTGGGTGGTGTAGTTGCCGACGACCACGAAGTCGGCGTCCAGGGTCTGGGCGATCCGGATGGTGGTGGCGCGAGTCGGCTTGAAGCCGGCCGGCAGCCCGAGGTGATTCAAGGCGAATAACCGGTCTTCGCGAGTGATTGTGAGGAAGCCCGAGGAGCTCAGGCGCTCGCTGAGGGTGTCCGGGAAGGAATCGCCGATCCAATCCAGATTCGGCTGACCGGAACGGTTGTCGAAGGGCAGGACGAGAACGACCCGGCCACCCAGACCTTTCGCTTCAGGCGCTGCCTGGGCGGGTGCGGAGAGATGGAAGGCGAGCAGCCAAAGAGAGAGCCGCCCAAAGAAGGTACAGAGTCGTACATGCCGAGATCCAGCCACAGATAAAGTATAGAGCGGCGTCAGCGCGCTGTGGTCTGGCTGGTTGCGGCGGGGACAGGGTGGAAACGGAGAACGGCTGCCCACTCACCTCGCCGGTGCGTCTCCCAGACGATTTCGCCGTGCAAGAGCACCGCGGCTGCGGCGGGCTGGAGGTCATGGTGGAAGTCGAAGTACTGCGTGTCCGCCGACTCATTCTGCCTGCCGAAGTTGGCCTTTCCGGGAGGTGGTTCCCACTTGGTGGAGAAGAGGAGTGCTGTGTCGTAGGCTGCTGGACGGGTCGCGATATTGCGTATCTGATCGAGCGAGAAGTTTGGCATGCCAACGGTCTTGATGGGAAGGCGAGTGTAGCCGAGCTCTGGGTGCTCGAGCTCCGCAGTGCCGGGCCAGGCGGTCAAGACCTCTGCATCCGGAAAGCGATGTGCGATCAGGCTAATGGCTTGCTGGTGGAGGACGATCATATCCCGGTAGGTCAGGTTGTCCTCTGGCGCGAAGGCATAGGGGGGGTTGAGCCAGATGGCGGCGGCAAACGCGGCGAGGCTAAGACCGGCGACACTCCACCAGAGGCGCAGGTGACGGCGCCACTCGACCACGCAAACCAACAGGATCAGCGGGTACATGGGGAGGAGATAGCGGGTGAGCAGAGCTCCTCCGAGCACGGAGAAGGCGATAAGGTTCGCAACCAGAATGGCGCAGATAGCTCCTCGGACTGTCCGCGGAAGAGCGTTTTGGACGGGGTTTGGGAGAACAGAGGTGAGCGCAAGCGCGGCGGTACAGAGCACGGGAACGAACATGTTCATGTGCATCGTGAGATGGAGGAGCCGATGCCAAAGACAGAGCGCGAAGCGGTAGGCGTCGAGATTGGCGGTTGCGTTGTAGCGGAGGAACTCGGGATTGCCGAAGACGAAGCCGGTCTGGTGGAAGTGGTAGGCGTACCAGCCAATCAGTGGAAGCACGGGCGCGCTCAGGGCTGCGGCCAAGGCAAGGCGAGGCGAAAAAGAATGTAAGCCGGTCCGCTCACGAAGGAGAAGAACGAGTTCGTAGACGGCGAGCGCCGCCGGGGTGACGATGGCGGTTTCTTTGGATAGAACAGCGAGCGAGAAGAGGAGGGCGATGGCGAGTAGGTTGCCGAGGCTGCGTTCCGTTGCCGGCTTGATACGCGAGTCAGGTTGGTGTGCTGTGATTTGCGGTGCGAGGTAGAAGGAGACTGCCCAAAGGGTGAAGGCGGCGGCGAAGATATCGGCGTGAGCGAGCGTGCTTTGAGCGAACCAGATGGGATAAGCGGCAGTCAGCAGGGTGACCGTGGTTGCGGTGAGGTCTCCTGCGAGGCGGCGAGCGAACCGAAAGACCGCGAGGAGCGCGGCGGAAGCGATGATGCAGATAAAAGTGCGGGTGCCGCTGATGACGAATCCGGAGAGGTGCCACCAGGCGGCGAGAAGGATGGAGGGAAGGGGCGGGTGGGCATTGCTGACAGTGGAGTGGGGGATAAGGGCGCCGGTGCGGAAGAGGTCGAGCGCGGCGGGGATGTAGTAGCCGCTCTCGTCCCAGAAATAAGGGAGACGAAGCAGAGTCCAATGGCTCACGAAGACGAGGACGAAGAAGACCGGGTAGAGCACCCACAGCCGCAGATCCGGGGGCGGCTGCCGGCCTTGATCGAGCCGGCTATGGATGGAAGAGGAGGGCACGCGGTTAGTTGAGGGGACCTTCGGAAGCCGGAATGGGCTCGATGGTGAGCGTGCCGAAGGTCTGCTCGTACTGGGCGAGATTCTGGCCGAGCACATTCCAGAGAGCCTTGGCCTGCTGCGGGCTGAGGTAGATTCCCTGGAAGCTGGAGAGCGTGACCTCGTCGGGGGCATTCTGGCTCATGGTGCCGAAGCCGAGGAAGAAGTCCCAGACGCTCATGCGGACCTGAACGCTGTTGGCGTAGCCCTCGCGATAATTTTCGGTCTGGGAGAGCTTGAGAGTGGGTTCATTAGGATGTCTGTTCTGATTCATTGCGGCTCGTTTCGAAGGGAAAAGTTTTGGTGCGAAAGGGGGGACTTGAACCCCCATGGATTGCTCCGCCAGATCCTAAGTCTGGTGCGTCTGCCAATTTCGCCACTTTCGCGTCAGTAAGTTACGGGATAATTTTAGGTTGGTGCCGATTTGGTTCAGTCTGTTCAGAGCCACAACAACTTAGTCTTGTGGTGTCTGGTGTGGTCCGGATCGGGGTGTAACGCACAGACAATCTGAATTGTACGACGCCTCATCTGCTGAGCGATGGTCTGGATGCGACTGGTGCCATCGCCAGGCGGGTTGGCTGAGGTACCCGCGGCGAATGGCTACCTCATCGCTCTTGGATTTGTCCCACATCGGACGCCCCGATCCTGGTGGGTGGTTGGTTACCGAAGATGATCGGTAAGTCGTTTCATCATGGCGGGGGAGCCCCAGGATGAGCAAATATCAACGCTGCGCCATCATGGCAAGATCCTCAGGTTCAGGCATCGGCGCAGCTGGGTCGAGCGAGAGGTTGTCAAGCAGTGCTTCCACACGACGGGCAAGATGATATGCCTACCGGTGTGCACGGTGAGTTGATGCAGACGTTTAACGAAGCATTGTCGCCTCAGGACTGAAGCCGCTCATAATAGATTGCGGAGCCAACATCGGGGCGAGTGTGGCGTAATTCGCTCTCCGCTATCCGCGGCTCATGTCGTTGGCGTGGAACCGGCACCCGATAACTTCTGAGTCGTATACCCGGGTTGGAATCGATTAAAACAGGCCGGCATCGCTGCCGAGGATGGATCGGCTCACCTCAGTGATCCCAGCCAAGGAGCCTGGGTTTATCTGAGACGATAACGGTAATGTTCTTGAAGTCCAGATGATCGCACTTTCGATTGGAACAGGATTTTCAGCGTGCAACCAGGATTGTCGACCTTGCACGTGGTTGTGATCGAGGTCTGCGACGCAAAGGAGACTTTTGATGGATCAAGCTTTGATTGATCACTCCACGTCCTAAAACCCGATGGCTCCCCTGGACGCAAAGTTGGAGTTGGGGGGCGAGGTTCGGTTACTTCAGGCGGCAATGTTGTTACTTACAGCCGCACAACCTACCTAGATAGGTAGTAGGTACTTCTCAGGAAAGATCTAGGATGGAGATGAAGGAGCTTCTTCCTGAGAAAGAAATATGAGTAGGTTAGCGGAGCATCTCTCTGATCTGATGGAACGAATTGTATGGCGTATGGAGCTGGCACAATACAGAGCGGGTATTGGATACCAAGGCTGGCAAGGGCCAGAGAAGCGCGCGTTGATACTGAGAGGCCGCAGATCGCTCGATAAAACCGGAACTTCATCAACCTAGATTTCTTTAGCTTCTAACTGGAGGCGCTTCACCCGTGGCCTCCACTCCAAGTTGAAGCAGATGCGCTAAGTTCTGCTGAATACGCCACCGAGCTACCTGTTCATCCCCGGTTTCCCCTGCACAGAGGTTCCCCTGCTTAGTGAAGGGAACTTCTCCCCTCGACATCAAGCAGGAGATAGTGCCCGAAGTGCTGGTTTAGAGTGAAATCGACTTTCGTGTAGAAAGGCTTTTCTCCTGGCACATGGCCAGTAGCACTGAATGTGGCATCCCTAAGCCGTTGTGGATCAATCTGGGCGATAAGTTGGCGTTTCACAAACATGCGTGTTCCATCGACGTACACCGGCTGGTAGTTCGATTCGAAGTAGGGGTAGTTACTCAGTCGAGTGAGTTCGGACCAGCGTCCATGGACTTCGATGACATCGGGCCGCCGCTGCTCCAGGACGTAAGAGTCAATGGCCTGGTAGCGCTTTCGGGCAAGAACAGGATCGCAGAGGAGGCCGAGGTCGATAATGCGGATACCGTCAGAATAGAGCATAACCGCTCCCATGTCGGGCCCCGCAAAGAGGAGGTCGTGCTGGTGGGTCGCTTTCTGGATATCGCGCAGTACCCCACTTGTAACGCCTACATCATCGACCGTCGCATATGGCATATAGATTGGACCGTCGGGCATGCTCATTTCATGCACGCGTGCTCCGAGGCGAAGTACGGAGCAGAGACAGATCGCCGCAACGGCGAGACGCGCGGCACGCTCTGATGTCAAAAAAGATCGCATTGGAAGCAGGGCTAAGGCGAGCAAGATGGGCGCCCCGGGGTAGAAAGAGCGGAGCGTTGGTCCCCAGTTTTGTCCGATAGCGACGGAGAGAAAGATGGAAAAGAGCGCAAATATCACGCTGAAGCGGAAAGGTGCTATCGCTCCACCAGCCTCGTGTCCCGATGGTGCTCTCTCTTCGCTCCTTCTGAAACTGCAGTAGATGTACAGGGCGATCGAGATGAGCAGATAAGGCGCGATGTACTTAGAAATTGTTACTGCCTCGGCGAGATGACGGTAGAACTCCCCATGGGCGGTCGATGCAGAGTACGGAGGCCCACGTTTCGCGATGATGGTGTTGGGGACGAAGCTGCCGAAGTACCAGATACGGACGATACTGGATGCGATCAGGGCGCTGGTCCATGTAGCTGCTGATGTAAGCGCTTGACGCGTTGGACGCTCAGCCAAAATGAAGGGAACGAGCAGCCATACAGCCTCGAACCTGACTAGAAGAAGAGCGCACCCGGCAAGCAGGTAGAGCAGACGGCACGTACGATTCCGATGGCTCGCTAAGAGAAGCATGATGAAGATGAGACTCAGCAGTAGCGGCGTCTCCATCCCATTGATGGTCTCGTACAGCATCAGCGTGCATCCCATCGTTCCAGCCACTAAGTTGGCCAGGATTTCGGGCTGCCAGCGGCATAGCCAGCTTCGTATCAGGACGATATTGACGAGGTTCAGGGCAAGCGTAGCTATTTTGGCAAAGGCGAGGACGCCGGCCGGACTCCGCAACAGTTTTGCCGCTGCGGCCATGAGCAGCATCCAGAGCGTGGTGGAGTAGCCCTCGACGATTCCCGATCCTGGCGTTGGTTCAATCCGCCCGGTTGCCGCGAAGGTTCGGGCAAAACCGAGAGTGATGGCAGAGTCGTCCCACGTCAAGGAGCGAAAGTACCACGCAACAGCGACTTGTGACGCGAACCCAAGTAGGACCAAAACGCGCGATAGCAGGAGACCGCCCTGAGGGGCATGTAGCTGCGTTGCCGGGCTTTCAGAATGGGTGAGAGTGCCGAACACGCGGTGCTCCGGGGGGGACGGTTCGCGAATTAGCGAACAGAAATAGATGCGTGGATCAGGCTTCGAAGTCGACCTCAAGTGGATCGATGAGAGGGAGCAGCCATGAGAGAAGCGCCAGGTGGGCGGGATGCGTGTTGTATTCCTCGAGTGCGGCACGATCTCGAAAGTGCATCGTACCGCCAAGTTCATAGCCCTGTGAACGAGGCGAGAAGTTGGTGCCGACGAACGTGGCGAGGAGGGCGGGGATCTGGGTTGGCAGAGCGCGAATTGCGGCAACTACCTGAGACTTCTGCTCCTCAGCAACGTTCGGCTTCCAGCGAAATGCGAAAGAATGGACGATCATGTTGCCAACCTCGTCTATGAACCGGTGCTCTACATCTAGACCACACGAACAGGGTGTGTGACTAGCCGATGGTACCGCTATCAGGGATCTCCAGCACGAACGTTAGCTACGTCCCAGGTTATTTCATCGGCTGAGGTGGAGCAAAGCCACTCTACAGTTTTCGAGTCGTCGCATCTATAGTTCTGCTCTACTGGTGACACCAGCGGGACAAGTGCGCAACAAAGATCTAAGGCCGAAGGCCGACAGGGCAAGGAACAATGAACAGGCAGATGAAAGCGCGACTGGGTCTTATGATGTTCTTCGAATACTTCGTTTGGGGCGGATGGTACGTCACCCTGGGCACTTGGCTAGCGCAGTCGCTGCACTTTACCGGCCAGCAGGTCGGTCTTGCAGCCGGAGCCACGGCCATTGGGGCGATCCTGTCGCCGTTTTTTGTCGGTCTGATAGCCGACCGCCTGTTTGCGACGCAGCGGGTGTTGGCAGCCCTGCATGCCGCTGGCGCGATCGTGCTGTATCTCGCCTCGCGACAACTTGCGTTCGTGCCGTTCTATTGTTTGGTGCTGCTCTATTGCTTGTGCTTTATGCCCACGCTCGCGTTAACGAACTCTCTTGCATTTCGGCAGATGCGCGACCCTCAGAGTGAGTTCGGCCCCATTCGCGTTCTGGGTACCATTGGCTGGATCGCGGCTGGATTGTTGATTGGAAGCTTGCGGATAGAGGCGACAGCTTTACCGATGCAGCTGGCCGCCGCGTGCTCCGTGCTGATGGCGCTGTACTGCCTGACGCTCCCGCATACGCCGCCGCTGACGCAAGTCACGGGGCTCAGCGTCTCCTCGATCTTGCCGAAAGAAGCATTCAAGCTGCTCGGCGACCGCTCGATGGCCGTCTTCGCGCTTGCCTCGTTTCTTATCTGCATCCCGCTCCAGTTTTACTACGCGTTTACAAATCTCTTCCTCAATCAAGAGGGTGTCCTGAACGCCGCGGGCAAGATGACCGGCGGTCAGATGTCGGAGCTATTCTGCATGCTGCTTATCCCCTGGTTTTTTCGCCGCCTCGGCGTCAAGTACATGCTGGTGGTAGGGATGCTGGCCTGGACGCTTCGTTACGTCCTGTTTGCTTATGGCAATGCGGGACCGCGGATGTGGATGTTCTGGGCAGGGATCCTGCTGCATGGGATCTGCTATGACTTTTTCTTTGTCACCGGACAGATCTATATCGATCGTAAATCGCCCGTTGCACTGCGCTCTGCCGCGCAAGGTCTTATCACGTTTCTCACGTACGGTGCGGGCATGTTTGTCGGGTCATGGCTTTCAGGTGCGGTCGTGGAGCACTACTCAAGAGCCTTGCACGGGAATACGGCTTATGACTGGCGAGCTATCTGGCTGTTTCCGGCAATTGCCTCCGCGATGGTGTTAGTTGTGTTTCTGCTCACCTTTTCCGATACGAGCCGGGGAAGCACTCGGGCAGAGGCTATCAACCCGGACGGAGTGACTCCGCAGACGGTCGTCTGAAGACTGCTGCGGCATTAGGCGCTCATAGCTACCGGTCACGAGAGGTCTACCGAGCATTGCGGATGCGCCGGGCCTCCTCTTCGACGGTGCGCATGACGCGGAGGAGATTGCCGCCGTAGATCTTTTTGAAGTCTTCGGCGGTGTAGCCTTTTTGAGGAGGGCGCGGGTGAGAGCGGGGAATCTGTCGTACGAGCCGAAGTCGGAGGGGACGCAGCCGACGCCGTCGAAGTCGGTGCCGATGCCGATGCCGATGCCGACGTGGTCGATGCCGCCGATATGGACCGCGTGGTCGATGCCGCCGATGGACCGCATGGTCGATCTGGGCGACGACGTCGGCGAGGGTGGCGGCGGGCAGGTTTGCGGTGGCTTGCTGCTCGAGCTGGTCGATGGCGGCCTATTCAGCCAGCCCGAACTTTGGTGTTAGCGACCGACCTGCTTGGCGAGCGTATCGTTGGGGTTTGGTTCCGGTTCTCAGTAGGGAAATTTTCAAGAAGGCACTGGTGATCGGGGTTTTGCGGGCCAGAACGGGCTTACCCCGTCGAGTTTCCAAAGATTCGAGGGTACGAGGTTCATGGAGTCGAGTGCCGGAGCCGGTGAGATCCCAGTTGAGGGTGCGATCGCTGTAGCAGCGGACAGTATCCCACAGCGTGTTGCCAGAGACGTTCTGAGCGGCACTTCGACGCTTGGAGCCTCCGTCTTCGTTGAGCGTGGTGCAACGTTCTTAGCCAATATTCTCGCGGCTCGACTGGCGGGGGCTTCGGTCTTCGGCGCGTATTCTCTCGGAATAACGACAGCAAACAACATTTCTACCTACGCGGCTGGCGGCATAGGTGCGACTGCTACGCGTTTTTCAGGCAAGTACCCGTACGAGAGTGGGAGCTATAAGACTCTGGCCAGCGTCCTCGGCCTAGTCTCGCTGGTCTCTGCTGCTGTCGCTGCAGCCGCGCTCTCTTTTTGCGCTGGGCCCATCGCGCGTCTGCTCCACAAGCCCGATCTCACGGAATTGCTGCAATGGGCCGCGATCTCCGCCGCGGGTATGATCCTGCTTGAGTGCGCTCGTGGGTTTTTCGTCGGGCAGCGGCGGCTCGCGGCACTCGCGCTGCTATCCCTCGTGGTCGGAAGCTGCATGCTATCGCTTCTACCGGCGATAGCCGCAACCAAGCATGCGGTTTGGATGGTTGTTGCCCATGGCAGTGTCACGTTCTCAGCCGTTATCGTCTGCTTGTTGCTGTCGCGGCCTCTCGGCTTGCTTGGTCCAAGTAGAGCGGTGTCCGCGGTTCCGTTCGGCCGGCTTTTGCGGGAAGTCTGGGGATACGGTCTTCTTCAACTCTCCGGTCTGCTCAGCGCCAATCTGGCAGGTTGGTGGATAACCGCGCTCGTGGCGCGCGGGGACCCGACGCTCGTGCAGATGGGTTTCTTCGCTATTGCGAGTCAACTTCGCAATCTCACTGGGCTCATTCCCGGACTACTCACTGAAGGAAGCTTTGCCGTGATGGCCACGCAGGAGGTCGAGAGCTCTCGGATGCCTCATCGCATCATGGCGATATGTACGTTCGCCTCCACGGTGGCAGCTTTGCTGTTTGCATCCTTGGCGATCATCCTGGCGCCTTGGGCTCTTAAACTCCTCTATGGAGCTACGTATGGCGGCGCAGCCGTGGCTGCGGCGGTCGGGATGTCCGTTGCCGTGTTGCAAATGGGAAACGCACCCCCTTCCGCCCGGCTTAGCATTGTCTCCATCCGTTCTACAGCCGTTATCAATACCATCTGGGCCGCCCTCACGGCTCTCAGCGGAACGCTCTTGATGTGTCGCGGCGGAAGTGCTGTCGAAGCCATGGCCGTCTTTTTTGCAGCGCATGTGGTGATGGCCGTGCTGGTGCTTCTTGTGCTCCATCGCAAGGACCATTTACCGAAAGGCATGGTTCCGCTCTTTCTTCTGAGTACAAGTACTGTTCTCGCTTTATCGTTGCTCGCATTGCTGAGGAACAGGCATGTCGAACGGGCTGCTTCTCTCTCCGCGCTCATGGTGTTACTTACCGGGTTGGCGATCCTATGTCTTTACCGGCTCGGCAAGCAGCACCGTTGGTTGCCCGCAAGGACTGTAGTTCGCTCCGTTCTGCTGAAGGTGTCGTCGCTCACTCGACGGATCGTAAGACGCGGTTCGGGATAGGTACTTATGCCCCATTTTAAATACCCTGCCCGATTTGAGGTCGAGGGGAGAATTCGCTAGAATTGCCGACGAGGAGCGCACCTGCATCGACAAGCGCCGGTAGGAGATCTTGTTAAGCGCTGCCCTGAACTCTCCATTGCGCGAAGTATGAAGAACAGGACATTGCTATGATGTTGCACACGATCTACCAAGGTCTCAGACGTGAGACGACTCATGAAGGTGGGTCGGCTAGCGTCACCTTATTTCGGAAAGCAATCTTTCGAATCAGGCAGCATTACTTCATACTGCTCTTGAGTGCTGTCCGCATCTTCTACTGGCGGCTACTCGGCATGAGAATTGGTGCTGGCACGAAGCTTTCCACCGTGAGAGTTACGTGGCCACATAAAATCGTTTTAGGCAAGAGGTGCAGTTTGGAGCATTCTATTTATTTGAATGCTGTGGGTGGCTATTCTGACGCGACTGCAATCGAAATTGGGGATGGTTCTTTCATTGGCAGCGGCTGCGAATTTAATATTCTTTCCCGGATCACAATAAGGGCGTCTTGTCTGATCGCAAGCGGATCCCGTTTCGTCGACCACAACCACGGCATGAACCTCGGCTCGCCGATGAAGGAGCAACCACAGATTCACTCCGAAATCAAGATCGGGGCGGATGTGTGGATCGGTGCCAACTGTATTGTGTTGAAAGGTGTCACGATCGGGGACGGTGCTATTATCGCAGCCGGATCCGTCCTTACGACCTCGGTGGCTCCATACTCTATCTATGGCGGCGTTCCAGCCCGTCTGATTCGCTGCCGTTCCTAGGGTGACCGGCCACAACTTCGATCATGCTCATCGCGAAAGGTCACGCTGAGCCAATACCCTTCTCGATGGAGAGCGGTGTCTGCGGAGCAGCGCAGTGCACGAAACTCTCACGAGGGAGGTGGTATTAAGGCAGGTGAGTACGAGAGGTCTACCGAGCATTGCGGATGCGCCGGGCCTCCTCTTCGACGGTGCGCATGACGCGGAGGAGATTGCCGCCGTAGATCTTTTTGAGGTCTTCGGCGGTGTAACCCTTTTCGAGGAGGGCGCGGGTGAGCGCGGGGAATTTGTCGTACGAGCTGAGGTCGGAGGGGACGCAGCCGACGCCGTCGAAGTCGGTGCCGATGCCGACGTGGTCGATGCCGCCGGTATGGACTGCATGGTCGATCTGGGCGACGACGTCGGCGAGGGTGGCGGCGGGCAGGTTTGCGGTGGCTTGCTGCTCGAGCTTGTCGATGGCGGCCTCGCGGGAGATGGGGTCGGCGATCTTGCGGGCTTCACGGATCTGCGGGCGGAGGCTGGCCAGGATGGGTTTGGAGGCGTCAAAGTAGCGCTGCGAGAGGTAGGCGCAATCGAAGTTGATCTGGAGGGTGCCGCCTTTGGAGGCGAGGGCGCGGATCATGTCGTCGGTCATGTTGCGGGTGTGGTTGGAGACAGCGCGGGTGGAGGAGTGTGACGCGATGAGAGGGGCGGTGGAGGTTTCGAGTGCGTCGAAGAAGGTCTTGTCGGCGGTGTGGGAGACGTCGACCATCATGCCGAGGCGGTTCATCTCGCGAACGACGTCTTTGCCGAAGGGGGTGAGGCCGTTGTGGTGGGCGACCTTGGGATCGTCGATGTCGCCCTGGGCGTCGGCCCAGTCGTTGGTGTTGAAGTGGGTAAGGGTCATGTAGCGGACGCCGAGGGCATAGAAATCGCGGAGGAGGCGGAGGGAGTTCTCGATGGCGTGTCCGCCTTCGATGCCCATCAGGGCGGCGATCTTGCCTTGCGCGTGAGCGCGGATGATGTCGTCGGCGGTGGTGCTGAAGACGAAGTCCTGGGGGTGGGCGGCGATAATGTCGGTGCGGACGGTATCGATCATCTGGAGGGTGCGGTTGGCGGCGTGATTGCCGTTGACGTACTCGGCGTCGACGAAGACGGCGAAGAACTCAGCTCCGAGGAAGCCCTTCATGCGGACGAGGTCGGTCTGGCCGAACTTGTTGGGGGTGGCGATGTTGTAGCCGTTGACGGTTTTGGAGGGGACGTCATTGTGAGTGTCGATGAGGATGGCTTCCCGGGTGATGCGATCCACTTCGGCTTGCGAGACGGGCCTGGTGCGGGGCGCACGGGGTTGCTGGGCGCCGGGTGGGAGGGCGATGACGAGGAGTGCAGCGATCGAGAGGGACCGGTGGGCGATCATCGATGCCTTTCTTGCATGGCCCTGAGCGGGCTTGCCTAGTATGGGATTGGAAAAGGGTACAGCATGGCGAGCCGCCCCATGCAGAAAGCATAAGGCGAAAGAGAGGGCTGCAGGCGAGAGATGGGGGACGGCAGATTCGAGGCCGGTTTGATTCCGGTTTGGTGATGAAGCTCAGAGCAACTCTCAACGAGCTACTCTGAACCCAGATAGCATCAGGTTCATGGGGACGTCTCTTCCATCGATCGATCAACGACCTGCGCGACGTTTGCTGATTCCGTTTACGCGATTCGCCCAGCTTGAATCTTCGAGCAGCATCGTTCTCCTGCTGGCGACCGTGACGGCCCTGATTCTTGCAAACTCTCGTTTCGCCGCTGCGTATGGAGCTCTGCTCGAACTCCCGTTTGGTGCGAGTTTCGGCACGGCTTCATTTGAGTGGACTCTTCACGAGTGGGTGAATGACGCGTTGATGGCGATCTTCTTCCTGGTCGTGGGGCTGGAGGTGAAACGCGAGCTTCTGCTGGGCGAGCTGGCCTCGTTTCGGCGGGCGTTTCTTCCGGTTATGGGAGCTCTCGGGGGCGTCGTGACGCCAGCCCTGATCTACTGGTTCATCAACAGGACGGGCCCGGCAGCCAGAGGGTGGGGCATTCCCATCGCGACTGACATCGCTTTTTCGTTAGCGATACTCACGCTGTTCAGTGGCAGGGTGCCGATCGGACTGAAGATCTTCCTGGTCACGCTTGCGATCGTCGATGACATCGCGGGCGTGCTCGTGATTGCGGTCGCGTATACGAGCCATCTCCGTCCCGGTTTCCTGGCCCTGGTTGCCCTGCTCTTCGGCGTCTGCCTGGTTTTGAACAGGCTGGGGGTGTTGCGGCTGAGCGTCTATCTGATCGCCGGCGTAGCGCTCTGGTGGGCGATGCGTGCCTCTGGATTGCACGCGACACTGGCGGGAGTCGTGCTTGCCCTGGCGATTCCGTCGCGAAGTTTTATTGCAACGGGCAGTTTCCTGGAACGGGGGCGGCTACGCCTGGCAGAGCTTGCGAAGTCCGTTCAGCATTCAGAGCCGCTGAACCACACGGCTCGTGAGCACCTCCATAAGCTGCGGTCCGGCATTGAACTAGTCGAGTCACCGCTCGATCGCCTGCAGGCAAGGCTGCATCCATGGGTGAGCTTCGGAATCGTCCCACTGTTCGCGCTGACGAACGCCGGGATATCACTGCGAGGCTTCCGTGCCAGCGGTGTCCTGGAGCCGGTGTTTTCCGGAATCCTGTTGGGTTTGGTGCTGGGCAAGCCCATGGGGATAACGATGTTTTCATGGCTGGCGGTGCGCCTTCGGCTGGCGGAGCTTCCCCATGGTGTGAGTTGGCTTCAACTACACGCTGTTTCGTGGCTCGGAGGCATCGGGTTCACTGTATCCATCTTTATCGCAGGCCTGGCGCTTGGAGCAGGAGAGCGATATACAACGGCGCGCATTGCCGTTCTTGGGGGATCAGCCTGTGCGGCCTTGATCGGAGCGACGATGATTGCGCTCACACACAGCCGCGCCGAGGTGGCAGAGGTTATCGAAAGGCAGCAGTCCGTGGGGAGCTGAGGGTATGGCGAGCGGGAGCGTTTGCCCGGTCGTGTGTTGCTTATGGTAGAAAGGCTTTCGTCGAACGCACTGATTGGAGAACCGCTGCAGGAGGGCGGGTCTTCGACGATGTTGGCGAGTAGGAGGGATGAGATGGCTGAGGCGAATTGCGATATCGGGCTGATTGGGCTGGCGGTGATGGGGCAGAACCTGGTGCTCAACATGAACGATCACGGGTTTAAGGTTGCGGTGTTCAACCGGACGGTGTCGAAGGTGGACGACTTCCTGAACGACGAGGCGAAGGGGACCGAGGTGGTGGGGGCGCACTCGGGTGAGGAGTTGTGCTCGTTGCTGAAGAGGCCACGGCGGGTGATGCTGATGGTGAAGGCGGGGGATGTGGTAGACCAGACGATCGAGCATGTGCTGCCGTATCTGGAGAACGGCGACATCGTGATCGATGGCGGGAACTCGCTGTATACGGATACGAACCGGCGGACGAAGGACCTGGCGGCGAAGGGGATACTGTTTATCGGGACGGGGGTGAGTGGAGGCGAGGAGGGGGCGAGGTTTGGGCCGTCGATCATGCCGGGTGGGAATGCGGACGCGTGGCCGCATGTGAAGGAGATCTTCCAGGCGATCGCGGCGAAGGTGGAGGATGGAACTCCGTGCTGCGATTGGGTGGGCGAGGATGGCGCGGGGCACTATGTAAAGATGGTGCATAACGGCATCGAGTACGGCGACATGCAGCTGATCGGGGAGGCTTACCAACTGTTGAAGGATGGGCTTGGGCTTACACCGGATGAATTTGCGGAGGTGTTTGCGGAGTGGAATCAGGGCGAGCTCGACAGCTATCTGATCGAGATCTCCGCCCAGATCTTCGCGAAGAAGGATGACGACGGGCGGCCGATGCTGGACAAGATCTTGGATACGGCGGGGCAGAAGGGGACGGGCAAGTGGACGGGGATCGCGGGGCTGGACCTAGGGGTGCCGGTGACGCTGATTGGGGAGAGTGTGTTTGCGCGCTGCCTGTCGGCCATCAAGGACGAGCGGGTCAAGGCCTCGAAAGTGCTGACCGGGCCGAAGAAGGTGAAAACTATTTCGGAGAAGAAGGAGTTTATCGAGGATGTGCGGCGCGCGCTCTACTGCTCGAAGATCATCAGCTATGCGCAGGGATATATGCTGCTGCGGGAGGCGGGGAAGGAGCAGGGGTGGCATCTCAACATGGGCGGCGTGGCGCTGATGTGGAGGGGCGGGTGCATCATACGGAGTGCGTTCCTGGGCAATATCAAGGAGGCTTACGACAAGGATCCGGGACTCGAGAACCTGCTGATGGACGACTTCTTTTCAGGGGTGCTGAACAAGTATGGATGGAGCTGGAGGAAGGCTGTGATCCATGCGATCGAGATTGGGGTGCCGACGCCAGCGTTCTCGACGGCGCTGGCGTTCTATGACGGGTACCGGACGGAGCGGCTGCCGGCCAATCTGCTGCAGGCGCAGAGAGACTTCTTTGGCGCGCACACGTATGAGCGGGTGGACAAGCCGAGGGGCGAGTTTTTCCATACAAACTGGACGGGGCGGGGCGGACGGGTGAGCTCTTCGATGTATAACGCGTAGCCAGTACGGAGTAGGCCGGGTTGGGATCTGTGGCCTGTCTCGTGTGTTGTTTTGAGTGGAGCAAAGAGGCTGGTGTGGAGTTTCGCTCCAGCCTCTTTTCCTGGCAGGCACCCTCGTTTCCTTTGCGGAGGCGAGGATACGTGAGCAAGAGCCGGCATCGGAATGGGGTGAGGTGATCGGCATGAGTATTTATGGGACGAGGCAGTTGGGGACGGCGGGGCCGGAGGTGTTTGCGCTGGGGTTGGGGTGCATGGGGATGTCGGGCATGTACGGTCCGAGTGACGACGCTGAGAGCGTGCGAACGATCCACGCGGCGGTGCAGACGGCGGAGGTCGCGGGAGCGAAGCTGCTGATCGACACGGGGGACTTCTATGGAATGGGGCATAACGAGCTGCTGATCGGGCGGGCGCTGAGGGAGATGGGGACGGGCGCACGCGACAAGGTAGTTCTAAGTGTGAAGTTCGGGGCGCAGAGGACGCCGAGCGGGGCGTGGTCGGGATTCGATGGGCGACCGGCGTCGGTGAAGGATCGGCTGGCGTATAGCCTGGTGCGCCTGGGTGTGCCGTACGTGGATATGTACCGGCCTGCGCGGCTTGACGATAAGGTGCCGATCGAAGATACGGTGGGGGCGGTGGCCGAGATGGTCAAGCAGGGCTTTGCACGGTATGTGGGATTGAGCGAGGTTGGAGTAGAGACGGCGCGAAGGGCGCAGGCGGTGACGCCGATATGCGATGTGCAGCTGGAGTATGGCCTGGCGACGCGTGGCATGGAGGCGAAGGTGCTCCCGGGGATGAGGGAGCTGGGGATTGGGGTGACCGCGTACGGAGTGCTGTCGCGCGGTCTGCTGAGCGGGTCCAGGCCGGCGGAGAAGGGGGACTTCCGGAGGTTTCTGCCGCGGTATACGGGGGCGAACCTGACGGCGAACCATGGCCTAGTAGAGGCATTACGCGTGGTGGCCGAGGAGCGTGGCGCGACGGCGGTGCAGATGGCGATTGCGTGGGCGATGGGGCGAGGCGAGGATATTGTTCCCGTGTTGGGGGCGCGGAGGGTGGGGCAATGGGAGGAGGCGGCAGCCGCGCTCGACCTGCGGCTGGCGGATGGGGAGGTGACGCGACTGGAAGAGGCGCTTCCAGCGGAGAAGGTCCAAGGGACGCGTTATGACAAACAGGCTATGACGCACCTGGATAGTGAGCGGTAGGGCCGCGCGCAGCCTTTGTCCACTGATGAGCACTGTTTGGGCGACGGATCAGGTGCTGCCGGCGATCAAGAGCATGGTTTGACGTCGGTGGTGCGATGCCAAGTCTCGGTGCGGCCGAAGACTGCGATACCGATGTACCCGCGGAGTTTGAGGATATCGCCTTTGAGGTCGATGTTGCCTTTGTAGCTCTTGCCGGACTCGGGGTCATAGAGGCGGCCACCAGTGGCTGCCGTATCGCCTGCGATGGCGAAATCGCTGCCGATCTGCAGGTTGCAGAGGGAGCGAGTGCGGAGGGCTGCGTCAGGGTTGTTCTGGTCCAGGGTGCCGGGGGCGGAGGGGGTGATGGTCACGATTTTGATGCAGAGGGCCTGCCCGCAAGGGAAGGTGCGTACAACGGAGCCATCGGCTGTCTTCCAGTCGCCGAAGAGCCTGGGGGCAGCGGCGGAGAGACAGAGCGGAAGGAGCAGGAGGGCGACCAGGCCAGCGAGCTTCAGGTGACTCATGCGGGATTGGATGCGGTCGATCAGGGCGCGGGTTGAACCATACCGGTGCTGCTTGACGGCTCCGGTTCGCGGAGAGTCAGCGGACCTCCGAAAGATCAAGCCGGAGCTAGCTGATGCGCAGTGTCTGGATGGCGTCTGCGACCCATATGCCGACGATGCCGACGGCGAGCAGGCCTGCGACCCCTGCAAAGATGCGCACGAGCGGTTGGATCTGGTTGACGCGGCGGACGATCTCGCTCTGCCTCCGCGGTCCATCGGGGTTGATCTCGGCGAGGAAGAGCTGTTCATCCTCGTAGCGGGTGAGCTGTCCGCGGTAGGTGAGGAGGCCAACGAAGAGAGCGGTGACGATAGCCCAGACGACGAGCAGTGTGGGTACGGCGGAGAGAGCGGCGGCGAGAGTCATACAGGTTGATCCCCTTTCTGAAGAGGATTGAGATAGGCGAGCGGGTACTCTGCCGAGAGGATCATACTCCGGCAAAAGGATGAGAACCAGTACTTTCAGGTGTTCGGGTGGAAGGAATTTCGGACCGGCGCCGCGGCAATGGGGGTGCCATGCGGTCACGCGTGAAAGGTGGCATGGAGGATGAAGGCGACGGCTGCCACCCCGACGAGGACGGCAGCAAGGAGTGCGCCGATGAAGATGGCGATTCGGTGCGCGTTCTCGGGCGTCGGCTGGGTGATGCCGAAGGTGTTGATGAAGATGTTGGAGAGCCAGAGGAGGGGCTTCATAGGTCAGGGGACTCCGCTGCAGCTGATGGTACTTGAGTTGTACGGGCGTTTGGAGCGGAGGTCCCAGCGAAGCAGATTCCGGCGACGATGAGACCGAATGCGAGGGAAGAGCATCTATAAAGGTGCGACGGGTGGTTGTAGGTGCGACTGCCGGGGCTTACACTGGAAGAAGATTCCGTCCTGCGAGGGACGATGGAGATGCTTGATGGCTAGTGCAACGACGACCCCCAATGCTGAAGTGGTAACGGGCGCTCCCGCTTCATCGGCTCCGGTGAGCCTGACGCCGGCGGCGATCGCTAAGGTGAAGGAGATCATGGCGACACAGGATCCAGTTCCTGCCGGGCTCCGGATTGGAGTTGTGGGCGGCGGCTGCTCGGGCTTTCAGTATTCGATGAGCTTTGAGAATCAGAGCGGCATGATGGACAAGATCGTCCGGTTCGAGGATCTGAAGGTGTTTGTGGACGCTACTTCGGCGATGTATCTCCAGAACTGCGTGGTGGACTATGTGGAGACGCTTGAGGCTGCGGGTTTCAAATTTGAGAATGCCGCGGTGAAGAGCACATGCGGATGTGGATCGAGCTTCAGCGTTTAGGGTGTGCGGTGTGAGGTCCAGACGAGGCGCTCCAGGCAACTGGAGCGCCTTTAGTTCGTACCCACCCCGGGATATCCTTTATAGTTCTTGATTCTCGCGGATACCTCGATTGACCTATGTTGTGAGCTGTTATAGGTTACGGATCGGGTGGGGTGCCTAGGCCACGACTTCCGATCTCTTGTTTTGCCCACTCCGCCTGCCCTTTCTACACTCGCGCTTGCCTGAGGATGCGGAGCCGGGGAAGGGAACGTCTAAGATGGACGTAGTTATGGTGAGCTGATGAGTATGCGCTGCAATGACTGAGTTTGTGGTTCGGCTGACTGACGAGCGTGGACGGGTGCAGGAGCAGACACATGCCGCGGCTACGGCGGAGGAGTTGAGGGCGCGCTTTGCACAGGCGGGTTACCACGTTTACAGCGTGAAGGCGCGTGGAGGATTGGGGGTTGGGGCCGGTCGAAGGAAGGTAAAGCTGGAGACGTTTCTGGTCTTCAACCAGCAGTTTCTGACGCTGATCAAGGCGGGCCTGCCGATCCTGGGCTCGCTCGAACTGCTGGCGCGACGGCAGAAGCAGCCAAACTTCCGGGCGCAGTTGGAGGACGTGGTGGCCCGGGTAAAGACGGGCGAGTCTATCTCGGGAGCGTTTGAGGCGCAGGGTGGGTTCCCGGTGGTGTACACGACGACGCTTCTGGCTGGGGAGAGGTCGGGCAACCTGGAGGAGGTGCTGCAGCGGTTTCTGGACTTCCAGCGGGTGAGTCTGACGTTTCGGAAGAAGCTGAAGGCCAGCCTAATCTACCCGGCACTGCTGATAGTGATGGTGGTTGGGCTGTTTATCTTTTTGATCACGTTTGTGGTGCCGCGGTTTGCGCAGCTCTATGACCAGCTGGGAACGCATCTGCCGGCGTTGACGACCTTTCTGCTGGACCTTGGGCGCGACGCGCAGCACTATGGCCTGTATGTGGGCGCGGTGATCGCGTTGGCGGTGTTTTTGCTGACGCGATGGGTGAATACGGATGCGGGAGCGAGTGCGGTCGACCGGGTGCGGATCGGCCTGCCGGTCTTCGGGAATGTGTGGCTGAAGTACCAGGTCGGGCTGTTTTCACGGACGCTGTCGACGCTGCTGACGGGGGGTCTGCCGCTGGTGCCGAGCCTGGAGACGGCGGCTCGGTCGATCGATTCGCGGCAGATTGGGTCGGCGGTGTTTCGGTCGGTCGAGACGGTGCGCGAGGGCAAGGGACTATCGGAGAGTCTAGAGCGGACAAAGGTGTTTCCGGAGCTGGCGATCGAGATGATCGAGGTGGGCGAGAGCACAGGTGCGCTGCCCGGGATGCTGAACTCGGTGGCGGAGTTCTTTGAGGAGGACGTGCAGACTAACCTAACCGCGGCGATGAGTTTAATTGAGCCGCTGATCCTGATTGTGATGGGGTTGGTGGTGGTGACGATCCTGATCGCGCTTTACTTGCCGATCTTTAGCCTGAGCGCGGGCGGGGTGGCGGGGCAGTGAAGAGTCGGGGTGGATCCTGATGAGGTTCGCAGAAGTGACCATGGTAGGATGACCATAGTGAGGTACTTTGGGTGAAGACCATGGCTGCGGGAAGGTTCAAGGCGACTTGTCTCAAGGTAATGGACGAGGTGCAGGCCAGGCGGGAGTCGATTGTCATCACCAAACATGGCAAGCCGGTAGCCAAATTAGTACCGGTGGAGCCGGAGGAAGATCCGATCTTTGGATTCTATAAAGGAAAGATCAAGATCATGGGTGACATAGTTGCGCCGATGTACACCGATGGTGACGTGGAGCAGATGCTCGAGGACTCGATAAAGGTATTCAAGCGGTGATTCTGCTGGACACCCATGTTGTGGTGTGGCTGGCGGAGATGCCGGAAGAGCTCTCAGTGGGGGCCGTGGCTGCGCTACGGCGGGAGCGGGGGCGGGATGGGCTTGCGATCTCGGATCAAAGCCTGTGGGAGCTGGCGTGGGCGATCGCCAAGGGGAGGATGCGTGTGCTGGGTTCAGTGGGGGACTTTCTCGGGACTGTGGAGCGGACCTTTACAGTGCTGCCGGTGACCGCAGCGGTAGCGGAGCAAGCGGCTTCCCTTTCTGAGCTGTATCCAAAGGACCCCTTAGACCGCGTGATTGGCGCGACCGCTCTGGTGCATGGAATAGAGCTGATTACGCGCGATGTGAGGATACGGGCTTCGGGCGAGGTGCCCTGCGTTTGGTAGGCGTTGGGGTAATGTGGCTTTGGTGGCATTGACGGGTTGCAGCTTGTGACGGATGGTGGGTAAGGGAGTCTTACGAGATATGGCTACACCTGTTGCAATTCCTCTGTCTGTCGCGGAGATGGGCATGGACGAGGTGGAGCGGGCGCAGATGCTGGCGCGGCGTTACCACGCGGAGTTTGTGGACCTGAAGAACTTTAACATCCAGCATGAGCTATTCAAGAGCGTGCCGGTAGACATGATGTTCCGGTACAACTTCGTCCCGCTGGAGCAGCATGACGGGCGGCTGGCGATCGCGGTGAGCGACCCCTCGAAGCTGATGGTGTTGGACGAGATCTCGGGGCTGCTGGGGACGCGTCTGGTGACGCGGGTGGCGACGCTGACGCAGATCACAGACCTGCTGAAGAAGACGGAGCAGAGCCAACGGGTACTGGATGAGGCGAGTGAGGGTCTTGCCTTCGACGTGCTGTCTGCAGACGACAACACGGACGAGAATATCTCGATCGAACGGCTGACGGGCGAGGATGATATCTCGCCGATTATCCGGCTGGTGGATACGACGATTTTTACGGCGCTGGAGCGGCGGGCGAGCGATATCCATCTGGAGACCTTTGACGACTGCCTGATGGTGAAGTACCGGATCGACGGCGTGCTGCAGCGGGCGATGGCGCCGATCGCGCGGGAGCATCACCAGACGATCCTGTCGCGGATCAAGGTGATGAGTGAGCTGGATATTGCGGAACGGCGGGTGCCGCAGGACGGGCGTTTCCGGGTGCGGTACAAGGGCCGCCTGATCGATTTTCGAGTGTCGATCATGCCGACCGTGCATGGCGAGAATGCGGTACTGCGTGTGCTCGACAAGGAGTCGATGTCGGAGAAGTTCACCAAACTTTCGCTCGACGTGGTGGGGTTTGCCGAGAAGGATCTGACACGGTTCCGGAGGTATATCAAGGAGCCGTACGGGATGGTGCTGGTGACGGGGCCGACGGGTTCGGGAAAGACGACGACGTTGTACGCGGCGCTGAACGAGATTAAGAGTGAAGAGGATAAGATCATCACGATCGAGGATCCGGTCGAGTACCAGATTCGGGGGATCACGCAGATCCCGGTGAACGAGAAGAAGGGGCTGACGTTTGCACGGGGGCTGCGGTCGATCCTGCGGCATGACCCGGACAAGATCTTGGTGGGAGAGATCCGCGATGCGGAGACGGCGCAGATTGCGATCAACTCTGCACTGACTGGACATCTGGTGTTTACAACGGTTCACGCGAACAACGTTGTCGACGTGCTTGGTCGCTTTTTGAATATGGGTGTGGAGCCGTATAACTTCGTGTCGGCGCTGAACTGTATTCTGGCCCAGCGGCTGGTCCGGCAGGTGTGCGAGTTCTGTGCGCGGGGCGTGCGTTACACGGACGCGGAGCTTGAAGAGAACGGTTTAGAGCCGGAGGAATGGCGGGGATTCACGTTTCGCGAAGGGATCGGATGTATCGAGTGTGGTGGGACAGGGTATAAGGGGCGGTCGGCCATCCATGAGTTGCTGGAATTGGACGATGAGATCCGGGAGATGCTGCTTGCAAAGAGGCCCGGGAGCGAGATCCGGAAGAAGGCGAAGGAGAAGGGAATGGCGTTTCTGCGGGATTCTGCGCTGGACCGGGTGCGGTCCGGCATAACGACGTTGAAGGAGATCAATAAGGTGACCTTTATCGAGACAGGGCGGTAGTTCTACAAGCAACAGGAACTTAGCGGCGCTTGCGGCGGCGGAACGGGTAGTCTAGGACGGGATGGAACTTTTACCGAGAACGATGGGAACACGACCGCGGGTTGCGCTGGAGCTTCGCCCTGAAGGTGTTATCGCTGCACGCGCGGAGGGAAGCGTGGGTGTGCTCGGGGCGGTGGCGGGCGGCGAGTTCCAGGAAGGGATGCTGCGGCCGGGTTTGCGGGGGGGCAATATTGTTGACCGGACGGCGATCTCAGGCGCGGTGCGAAGGGCGCTGGATGGAGTTGCGGCACGCGGCGGAGAGCGGTCGAAGTACGTCACTTTAGTGGTGCCGGATGCGGCGGTCCGGGTACTTCTGCTGGACTTTGATGCGCTGCCGGGAAAGCCTGCCGAGGCGCTGGCAGTGGTCCGGTTCCGGTTGAAGAAGCTGCTGCCGTTTGACGCGGAGCATGCGGTGGTGAGCTATCAGGTGATGTCGGGCGGCCGGAACGGAGTTCAGGTGCTCGCGGTGGCGATGCCCTGCGATGTGCTGGCTGAGTATGAGGGGATTCTGACCGACGGGGGGTATCTGCCGGGAGCGGTTTTGCCGAGTACGCTGGCGGCGCTGGCGGGACTGGATGGAGGCGAGGATGGGGTGGCGCCGGCGCTGGTGGTGAATGCGGGGCCGGGTGCGGTGACGACGGCGATCGTGCAGGGAGGAGTTCTGCTGTTGCACCGGACGGTGGACCTGGGATCGCAGATGGGGTTGGACGCGGGGTCCGAGCTGGGAGACGCGGACTCTGGGCTACGGGTGCCGACGGATGCTTCGGGTCCAGGTGGTTTGAGGGCGGGAGATCGGCTGCCGATGATGAACCGGGAGAGTTCGGCTGGGGAGTTGTCGCGCCAGAGAGCGGTGGACTATGACCGCATGGACGCCGAGACGGAGATGCAGGCCGAGGCGTTGCGGAGGGAGTCGTTGACCGAGCGCCGCATCCGCGCCATGCGGCAATACGCCGAGGGCGGGCGGGCGGGCAACTACGAGGAGCCCGCAGCATTGCCGACGGAAGCGAATGAGGCAGTGCAGCTGTTGAACGAGACTGAAGCGGTGAGCGCGGGGCGAGAGATCACGCAGGCGGTCAGTGTGGCAGCGGCGTATTTTGAGGACACGCTGGGAGGCACGCCGCCGGTGGTTTTAGCGGCGGGTACGATAGGTGCGGAGCGGCTCGGCGCGGTATTGAGTATGTACGGGATGGACGGGCTGCGGGTGCGCGAGATGGTGGCGGCTTCTGCGATGGGCGCGGCCTCGACGATACCGCGAGGATGGCTGGCAGGCGTGTGGGGGGCGCTGAGAAGCTGATGCGGATCTCGGTCAATCTGGCGACGAAGCCCTTTGTCGAGATACGTCCGCTGCTGGCGCGATTGCGGCTGGGGATGGCAATGCTGACGGTGCTGGCGATCGGCCTCGGGGTGTTTCTCCATGCGCTGAATGGAAGAGCCGCGGTGGCGAAGGCGCAGATGGATGCGGTCAAGGCGCGAACAGCGCAGCTGCAATGGGAGCGTCAGGCAAACGAGGCTCGCATGCGGCAGCCGGGAAATCAGGCGGTGCTTGAGCACAGCCGGTTTCTGAATGATGTGTTTGCGCGAAAGAGCTTCAGCTGGACGGCGGTGATGATGGACCTGGAGCGGGTGCTGCCAGCCGGTGTGCAGGTAACGAGGATTGAACCGCAGGTGTCGTCGAGCGACGGGACTGTGACGATTCGGCTGCGGGTGAGTGGGCAGCGGGACCGGGCGGTGCAGCTGGTGAGGAATTTGGAGGGCTCAGCGAGATTTGTGCGTCCGCGGCTGAGCAACGAGGCGGCGCAGGCCTCGGACACGAATGGCCGGGCGACGGTGGTGGAGACATCGGCGCCGCTGGCTGCAGGAGCGGTCGAGTTCGACATACTGAGTGGCTACAACCCTTTGCCTGAGCTGCGGAAGACGGGTTTGGGAGCAGCGAGAGGATCGATCCCCAAGGACATTGTGGTCGAGAAAGGCTTCGGGGCGCCGCCGCCTATCGGGGGCCCCGGCATTCTGCACAGGGGCACGACCTCCCCGAAGCCGGGAAAGGCAGGTGCGCGATGAAGCTGCCGAATGCAGTGACAACGGAGCGCTTCAGCGAGCGGACGCGGAGCCTGTTGACGCTGGTCAATCTCCACTACGCGGGCGTGGCCCTGCTCGCGGTTGTGAACGTGTTTCTGCTCACGCAGATGTATGTGGCTTGGCGGGCTCAAAGCACGCAGGGCGCCGAAGCGCTGGCCCAGCAGAGGGTGGCGATGCAGACGGCGGAGTCGCAGGCGAGGCCATTGGAGGGTCTGGATGCGAAGCTGGCGACGGCCACGACCGAGTCGGATCGCTTCTACGATCGACGGCTGCCCTATGCCTACAGCCAGGTGCTCTCGGAGTTGGGAGTTCTGACCAAACGCGAGGGGGTGAAGTTGACGCGCAACCAATACGCGCAGGCTCCTGCGTTGAACGGGGCCGGCGAGGGGGGCGCGTTGACCGAGGTTCGGATGGACGCGAGTTTGAGCGGGGACTACCGCGGCCTGGTGCAGTTTGTGAACGCGCTGGAGCGGGATAAGATGTTTTTTGTGATTGGCGGCGTAACGCTGAGCGGCCAGCAGAGCGGAACGGTCGGCCTGCGCCTCAAGCTGACGACATATCTGCGGCCTGCCGGACCGGGAGAAATGACAGATAGAGCAGATGCGATACCGCTGGTCAGCGAGCCTGCGATGGATGTGGTTGCTGGAGGTCTGGGGCGATGACCGATCAGCAAAAAAAGATGTTGTTGGGAGGTGTGTTCGCAGTGGTGGCTGCGGGCGTGCTGTATCTCGAGTTGAGCGATTCGGGAGGGAGTTCGGCTGCCGCACCGGCGCCGGTGGTCATCACGACGGTCACGGCTCCGGCCGGAGCGACGGCCGGGGTGAGAGCGACCGGGGCCGGGACGAAGCGGGCAGGGATGACTGCGGCGGAGCTTGATCCGACGTTGAGAATGGGGCCGATGCTGGTGACGGAGTCGCTGGTGTACACCGGTAGCGGCCGCAATATCTTCTCGGGGACGAGCGTCCCGTCGGCTCTGCCAAAGCCGGTTGGGCCGCCGAGACCGAGGGTGATTGCACAGGCTCCGGCGTACATGGGTCCGGTTGGACCGCCACCGCCACCACCGATCGATCTGAAGTTCTTTGGGACGGCGACGATGGCCTCCGGGAACCGGCAGGCGTTTCTGCTGCGTGGCGAGGATGTGTTTCTGGCTTCGCCGGGCGACATTGTGCAGCGGCGCTACAAGGTGGTGTCGATTGCCGCGAACTCAATGGTGGTCGAGGACTTGGTGAATAGTAACCGGCAGACGCTGCCGCTGCTGGTGAACTGATGCGGCAGAGGCGGGTAGTGGGTTGCAGCCGAACGGGCGGCCTTGCGTCGATGCGGAGTGGGGAGGATGGGTTTTTGCTGCTGGGGGCCATCGTGGCGATCTTCCTGGTTCTGCTGATTCTGAGTGTTGCCGCTCCGACGGTGGCGCGGCAGCTGCGGAGGGAGCGGGAGGTGGAGGCGGTGCACCGGGGCAATCAGTACGTGCGTGCGATCCAGATGTACTACAAGAAGTTCCAGCATTATCCGGGGTCGATGGAACAGCTGGAGAAGTCGAACAATATCCGATTTTTGCGGCAGAAGTATGTGGATCCGATGACGGGCAAGGCGGATTGGCGGCTGATCCATGTGGGTGAGCAGAAGACGACGGTGAAGGGTTTTTTTGGGCAGCCGCTGGCCGGGATCGCCAGCCAGGGGGTGGGGGGAGCGAGCGGGCTCTCTTCCTCGGGAAGTATGGGCAGCCCGGCGGGGAGTAGCGCGTCTGCATTTGGAACTCCGGGAGTGGGGGGGCCGGGGTTGGGATCGAGTAGCGGGGGGAGTGGGGGCGGGCTGGGGGGAACGGGTCAGGACGGGTCGGGGGGGACAAGTTTGGGAGCGACGAGTGGAACA
>JAABUV010000548.1_pt1 | contig 56550 bp, 46 predicted proteins | sample 5559971 | NCBI WGS metagenome assembly JAABUV01 (sample SAMN10711881, study PRJNA513362) | rock metagenome | isolation source: Antarctica rocks | place: Antarctica: Victoria Land, Knobhead nord | collected 2015-12-19 | reverse complement strand
TTCCGGATCAGGGCGTTCCGCTCGGCCCGGTGGCAGATCGCGGTCAACGGAGGCAGGATCGACTCGACGCCCCCCGGCGTCGGCCCGGTGGCGAGCGAGACGGGGACCACCTGCGTGACCGCCGGCGGCATCGCGGTCCGGATGGCCTGGATCTTCGCCCGGATGGCGGATTCGCGGGGCCCCAGGCCGTGGGCCCAGTCGTGGGGCGGCTTCCACTCGCCGCCGAGGCCGGGGAGGTCGACCCGGGTGACCACGGCCATCACCGGCGGGACTTCCAGACCCGCGTGGTCGGCGTACCACCGGACCCAGTCCCGGACGAACGCCTCGTCGGCCTCGGTCGAACCCGCCCCGGCGTCGACCGTCAGGATCAGGAGGTCGGATTCGGCCGCCTCGGTGACGGCGTGGCGGCGGGTCGATCGGCCCCGGGCCGACTCCTTGCCCGCCGGCCAGGTCGTGTAGGCGACGACCTCGACCAGCCTCGCCCCCCGGAGCCGGTCGATCCCGAGCTTGTCGCACCCGAGCGCCACCAGCCGGCCCTCCAGGGCCACCGGGTCGCCAGCCCGGGCCTGCTCGATCGCCTCGATCAGGCTCGACTTGCCCGAGCCACGTGCCCCGGCTACGGCGATTACCAGCTCGGCCGGCCCTGCCTCGGCCCCCGCCACATGGCCCGCCTTTCGGGTCAGCTTGCGGTACTGGTCGAAGCCGATCACCAGCCGGCCGCTGTAGAGTTCGACCAGGTGTGTCCCCAGGCGGTTGACGAATGCCCGATAGAACCACCGCAAGACGTTCTGCTGCATCGACTTCCAGGCCGGCTTCACCATCAGGTGTTGCGACGCCAGACGGGGGATCCCCGTCACCGGGTTGAAGAGCGGGAGCAGGTAAGTGTAGAGGTCGCTGGCCTTCTGGATATAGCCGGCCGCGACCACCGCGCGTTTCCAGTCGGCCGGGGTAACGAGGTCGCCGCCCGGGACCTGGCGGCAGAGCCCGACGAGGTCCTCGGTGGCCAGCTCCAGGGCGGTAAGCAGCTCGACCACGGCCACCCGCTCGATCGGGTCGGCCGAGAGCGGGTTGTAGTGCGCCGCGAGCCGGGTGGCGAGGCGCCGCCCGGTGTCGATGTAGGTGTCGAACCGGAGCAGCGCCGCCATGTCGACGGACTCGCCCAGGACCGCCTCGGCCTCGACCAGCGCCCAGGCTCGGCGGTCGAATTCGGTGAACGTCTGCGGGGCGTCCCAATCGATCGGCGGCAGGAACGCCCGGGGCGACTTGGACCAGAGCGACATCAGGAGGGTGAACACGACCCCGCAGACGATCGAGATCGTCCCGGCGACGGTGACCCAGAGCCAGCCCCGCTCCTTGAGCCAGAGAAAACCCAGGCCCATGAACGCGACGTAGGGCCCGACGAACAGGACGATGAGCAGCCACGATCGCCAGTTCTTCAACACGGGGCACCGCCTCCAAGCCGTCGCGAAGCTATCTTGCGGCCCCCGGGCAAGTCGCCCCGGCCTCTCCGGACATCGGACAGCGAGACGTACGCCCCGCGTCGACCCGGGACAAAGAAACCGATTCTGGCCCGGAGGGGATCGGCACGCAACCAAAAAAAAGGGCCGCCCCGATCACCTCGGGGCGGCCCGCGGTCGACTCCGTCCGGCCGGGATCAGCCGAGGTGCTTGGCGACGGATTTGGGCAGGTGGTCGTGGACCGCCTTGGGGAGCGACTTCAGCGAGGCGACGAGGCCCTTGTACTGGTCGGGCACGTCCTGGAGCGATTCGGGGAGGTATTTCTCGGCCCAGGTTTCTTCGCGGGTGAACATCGAGCAGAGGACCAGCCCGAGCCCAAAACCGACGCCAAAGCCCACCAGGACCGACGGCCCGGGATTCCGGGCGATGTGCCCCTCGGCCTGGCGATAGCCGTGGGTGGCCGTCTCGCGGGCCGAGTCGAGCCCGTCGCGGACCCGGTTGGCGACCTGCTCGGCCCCTTGCTGGACCTGCTGGCCGACGTTCTTGGCCTGATTCTGGGCCCCCTGCGCGCCCCCTCCATTCTGATTCTGGCCTTCGCCTCGTTTGTTGTTCGGCATCGGCTGGGCTCCTGGTCGTCGATGGGTGGTCGGAAACGATTGAGGTCGGTTCGGGTCCCCGAGATGACCCGACTGGATCTCATCCGGTGCAATGGTCGTGCCGCCGACCGATCCATCGGGCCCCGGAGGGCGAGCATCCCCCTGCCCGAGTCGCGATCCGAAGTTTCTGGTTGTGGAGGCGGGCCCCTCCTTTATAGAATGGGGCCCCCGACGAGCGGCATGAAGGTTGCTCTATCGAACGGGATAGGGCGGCGCGGCACCATCAACGTTTGAAGGGGCTCGACGCCGCCAGAGCCTCGTGAAGGAATGGATCCATGAAGCGTTATCTTCGCTCGGCCTTGGTCCTCGGCTCGTTCTCGGTCTTTGGCCTCGTCGGCTGCGACGACACTGCCAAGACCTCCACCGAGACGAAGACCACCACCCCCGACGGGTCAATCAAGGTCAAGGAGACCAAGGAAATCGACAAGTCGGGAACTCCTCCGGTCGAGCCCGCCACGACTCCCGCCCCGACCCCGGCCCCCAAGTAAGTCGATCACCGGACGTGATCTTTCGCGACGCCCCCTGATCCTTCGGGGGGCGTTTTCATTGGTATCGGGCACATAGTTTCAGAATTCGGATTTGCCCCAGACATTGGCATTGGGGTTGCGTTGGTAAGTCTTCCAGTGACCGGCCGGGTGGCCGGCGGGAACCTTGGAATCAGGGAGTCAACGACGATGGCCATCAACGCTCAAGAACTTTCGGGCCAGTGGACTAAGCTCCGAGGCCAGGTCAAGGAGAAGTGGGGCCAGTTGACCGACGACGATCTCCAGATCCAGGGTGGCAACATCGATCAGCTCGTGGGGAAGATCCAGCAGCGGACGGGCGAAGGTCGCGAGGCGATCGAGAAGTTCCTCGGCGAGCTGACCTCGCACGGAGCCTCGGCGATCTCGCAGGCGGCGGGCGCCGTCAGCGGCTTTGCCGCCAACGCCGGCGACCGCTTCCGCGACCAGTACGGCAATATCTCCGACGCGGCCCGCGAGCGGCTCGGATCGGCCGAGGATCTGGTCCGGCACAACCCCACGCAGTCAGTGGCCGCGGCCTTTGGCGTTGGCCTGGTGGCCGGCCTGATCTTCGGCCTGGCCCTCAAGTCGCGCTGAACCGAAACGCGACGGGCGACTCGTCGCGGTGAACTCCCAACTTCCCCAAGCGTCCCCGGATGATAAGGAGCGTTTCCCATGCTTCGCTGGGCAGTGATGTTTGCGATCATCGCCGTGGTCGCCTCGATCCTCGGATTCTCCGGCGCCGCCGGGACTTCGGCCAACATCGCCTACCTGTTCGCGATGGTCTTCCTGGTCCTGTTCGTGGTCTCGCTCCTCTTCGGCCGTAAGGTCACGGGTGGCGGACCTTCGGTCTAGTCCGGCCAACCGGGCCAATGATCGACGCGGGGCGGGCCTCCTTTCCGAAGGGCCCGCCCCGTGGCCTTTTCGAAGCGATCGATTCTTGCTCCGCCCGATAGCTCAGGCTCGGGCGTAACAACACTTCTTGTATTTCTTGCCAGAACCGCACGGGCAGAGATCATTCCGGCCGACGGGCGAGGCGTCGGCCGGCTTGCGAATCGTGACGCCCTTCACGCCTCCACCGGGCTTGAGCCGCTCGCCGTAAGGGCGCGCGATGACCCGGACCTGGGCCGCCCAGTCGGCTCCCTCGCCGACCCGGCCGCTTTCGAGGAGAAATTCCAGGAAGCGGGCGATGACCTCGGGGACGTGAGGTCGGGCGTCGTCGGGCAGTGTCAGCCTGGGCATGACTTCCGTGATGACGGTCGCGAACGTGCCCGGAGATACGTCGTCCGGGAAGTCGGGATCGATCTTGCGCACCGATGCGCCGAAGTGCGTCAGGATATCGGGCACGAAATCGCGTATGGATGGGTCGAGAAGACCGACTCCGAACGATTCGGCGAAATCGCCCGCCCAGTTGTCCCAGCGATTGTCAAACATGGGACGCGCATCCTGGTCGCGAACCGACGGGAGGAATGGTCTAGCGGATCGGGTTGAGCACCAGGCCGCTCAGCAGCTTGGGATAGAAATAAGTACTCTTGGGCGGCATCTTTTCGAGGTTGGAAGCGATCACCTCAACGTGCTCCATCCCGGCGGGAGGAACGAGGCAGGCGAGGTCGCATCCCTCGCGGGCCACGCTGTCGAGGACTTCGGAAATCTGGTGCACGTAGGTGCATGAGGCGGCGCCAATCTTGCCGATCAGATCCTTGAGGACCAGTTCGTGGAGGATGCTCACGCCGAGCGACCGCCATTCGGGGCTGTGGTCGGGGGTGAGGGTGTCCATCCGCTTGGTGTTCCGGAGCTTCGCCGTGAACCACCGGCCGTCCTCGGAGGTGCCGAAGCCGAGGGTCTCCTGCTCGTCGCCGATCTCGATAGTGTCCCAGGCATTGCGGCAACCGGCCGCGCCTTCGCCGGCGGGGGTGATGACGAACTCGGGCGCGAGCCGGGCGGCGAGGGCCTCGGAGGTCAGGCCGACGAAGCCACGGACCAGGCGATGCGTCGGCTGGATCATCAGGCCGGGGTCGTTCATCCCCACGAGCATCATCATGCAGAAGTGGGCGGGGTCGTCGGGGCCGGACAGCTCGCCGGAGGCCGCCAGGTCGTCGCGGAACTTCAGGCCGGTCTCGTAGCGATGGTGGCCGTCGGCGATGAAGACGGGCCGGGGCCCCATCAGCCCCTGCAATGCGGTGATCGTGGTCGGGTCCTGGACTTCCCAGAGCCGGTTGACGACGCCCAGGTGGTCGGTCGCCTCCTCGGGGGTCCGGTCGCGGATCCCGGACTCGGCCACGCGGATGACCTCGTTTTCGGGGTCGGGATAAAGGCCGAAGATCGGGCTCAGGTTGTACTTCGTGGCGTTGAAGAGGGCCAGGCGGTCGGCCTTGGGCCCGGAGAGGGTCTGTTCGTGGGGGTAGATCTTCCCCTGACCGAAGGGTTCGAGGCGGACCCGGGCCAGGAAACCCTTCCGGGTGTAGGACCGGCCTTCGACCTCGAAGGTCTGATGATAGAGATAGTAGGCCGGGTGAGGATCCTCGCGGAGGACGCCTTCGCGGAGCCACTCCTTGAGGAACCGGGCGGCCCGGGTGTATCGGTTGGTGGCGGCGGAGTCGCCGGGCTCTTCGCGATTGAGTTCGAGGCGGACAATGTTGTAGGGGCTGGCGTCGTAGAGGCGGTCCTGGAGGGCGGGGTCGATCACGTCGTAGGGGGGGGCGACGACGTCCGAAATCGCTCCGACCTGGGCCATGTCGTAGCGGATGCCGCGGAAGGGTCGGATGTCGGGCATGGGCGAGGCCGTCCGTCCTGGTCCGGGAAGCTCGTCTGTCCGCGAGGGTGACGCGCGGCCGTTCCGACGCGACGCGCGTCGTCGGGCAATGGTAGCGGATCGGGCGCGGCCGGGGCAATCCCGCGTCGCGCCCGATCGCCGAACGGGTCGGGTTTCCGTCCCCGGGATCGACCTGTCTCGGGTGGTTCGCGAGGGCCGGAGGCGGACGCCGGGATGGTCCCCGGCGCCTCCCCGGCCCTCGGATCGCCGCTCGATTTGACGCTCAGGGGCAAAACCGATGCCGGGTGCTCATGTGCCCATTTCCCAGCTTTCGAGGTACTTGGCCTGCTCGTCGGTCAGGACGTCGAGGCCAATCCCCATGCACTGGAGCTTGAGCGTGGAAACCCACTGGTCGACTTCCTTGGGGACGTTGTAGACCTTGTGGTCGAGCTTGCCCCTCATCTTGAGCGACCACTCGGTGGCCAGCGTCTGGGCGGCGAAGCTCATGTCCATCACGCTGGCCGGGTGGCCGTGGGCCGCGGCCAGGTTGATCAGCCGGCCTTCGCCGAGGATGTAAATCCGGCGGCCGTCGGCCAGGACGTACTCGTCGACGAACTCGCGGACGCCCTTGTTGGTGGTCGTGGCGAGCTTGGCGAGCTGGTCGAGGGCGAGCTCGACATTGAAGTGGCCCGAGTTGCAGACCATGGCGCCGTCCTTCATCGCGCCGAAGTGCTCGGCGCGGATGACGTGGATGTTGCCGGTGACGGTGATGAAGAGGTCGCCGATCGGGGCGGCCTTGGTCATCTCCATGACCTCGAAGCCGTCCATCGCGGCCTCCAGGGCGCGGATCGGGTCGACCTCGGTGACGATCACGTGGGCGCCCATGCCCTTGGACCGCATGGCGACGCCCTTGCCGCACCAGCCGTAGCCGGCGACGACGACCCGCTTGCCGGCGATCAACATGTCGGTGGCGCGGATCACGCCGTCCAGTGTGCTCTGGCCGGTCCCGTAGCGATTGTCGAAGAAGTGCTTGGTCATCGCGTCGTTGACCGCGATCACCGGGAGCTTCAGGACGCCGTCCTTCTCCATGGCCCGGAGCCGGATCACGCCGGTGGTCGTCTCCTCCATGCTGGCCACGACGTTGCCGACCAGGCCGGCCCGCTCGGCCGTCGAGAGTCCCTTGGCCCAGCCCCGGACCTCCTCGTGGACGTCCTTGAGCCGGTCCAGCGCGATGAAGATCATGGCGCTGACGAGGTCGGCGCCGTCGTCCATCGTCACGTGCGGCTGGTGCTTCAAAGCGGCGGCGATGTGCCGGTAGTAGCTTGACTCGTCCTCGCCCTTGATCGCGAAGGTCGGGATGTTGAAGTCGTTGACCAGGCTGGCCGCCACGTCGTCCTGGGTCGAGAGCGGGTTGGAGGCGACCAGGACCAGGTCGGCGCCGCCGGCCTGGAGGGTCCGAGCCAGGTTCGCTGTCTCGGCCGTCACGTGCAGGCAGGCCGACATCCGGAGCCCAGCCAGCGGCTTCTCGACCTCGAACCGCTCGCGGATGGCGCGGAGGACGGGCATGTCCCGCTCCGCCCAGAGGATCCGCTGATAGCCGACGCCGGCCAGCGCCAGGTCTTTCACATCACCAGCAACCATGGTCGCCAAGTTGAAAACCTCCGGAAAAGTCATTCGGGGCCGGCCCGCGACGTTGCGGGCCCGATCCGATCCCTCGTCGGTCGGCCAGTCGATCAGTTCGCCGGTCGGAGCAGGCGGAGCGCCTTCTGGCGTTCCCAATCCATCCAATCGAGCGGGCTGGGGGCGGGCCGGATCCGCTCGCGCATCAGCCGGGCGATCGCCTCTCCGTAGGCCCTCGCCTGGGTCGGGGACCGGAGCGAAGCCTCTCGCGCGAGCGCCTCGAAGCGGGCCCAGTCTTCGGCCGACATCGCGACGCGGAGCGCCCGGCTCATCCACTCCGGGGGCAACAGGGGATGCAAGGGGCGGAGCCCCCGCTCCTGCTCCGGACGACGCCGACGACCCCGACGATCCCGATCCATGACACGACCTCGAAAGACCACGGCCTCGCGGTCGCGGGATCCGCCGCGATGGCGAGGAGTGACCTTAACGACTCGCGTACGTACGTGTCAACCGTCGAGGTTCGGAATCAACCGGGCGGCCGAGACGAAGGCCGAGACGCGGGCCGGGTCCTTGATCCCGGGCGACGATTCGACGCCGCTAGCGACGTCGACCATCCACGGCCGGGCCCGCGTGACGCGATCGGCCACATTATCGGCGTTCAGGCCACCGGCCAGGATCAGACGGGGATGCGGAGGGAGGTGGGCGAGCAGGTCGAAAGGGATCGCCCGTCCGGTCCCGCCGGGCTGTCCGGGAACGTGGGCGTCGACCAGGACGGCATACGGGGGGCAGCCGGCCGACTCGGCTTCGCGGAGGTAAGCCGCCATCCGGTCGACCGAGGCGGCGTCGGAAAGCCGGAAGGCGCGGACGACTCTCAGGGCCGGCTGGAATCGGGAACAGAGTGCGAGATACTCGACGTCCTCGTCGCCGTGGAGTTGAATGGTCTCCATCCCTCCAATAGAGGCGACGATCTCGGCGAGTTCATCGAAGGCTCGATCGACGAAGAGGCCGACGACGGCAGCTTTGCCGTCGAGGGCCGAGGCGATCTCGGCCCCGCGTTCGACCGGGAGCGATCGGGGAGAGGCGGGATGGAAGTTCAGGCCAATCCAGTCGGCCCCGGCCTGGGCGCAGGCCAGGGCATTCTGGACTCCAGTGACGCCGCAAACCTTGATCTGGACTGGGGTCAAGAAACGCCCAGCTTGGAGAGGGCGGTCTTGAACTTGGCCTCGGTGTTGACGCCGACCAGGCGGTCGACCTCCTTGCCGCCCTGGAAGATCAGGACGGTCGGAATGGCCGAGATCCGAAGTCCGCCGGGGGTATCCTGGTTCTCGTCGGTGTTCATCTTGCCGATCTTGACCTTGCCGGTCATCTCGCCGGCCAGCTTCTCGATGGTCGGTGCCAGCATCCGGCAGGGGCCGCACCAGGGGGCCCAGAAGTCGACCAGCACGGGGACTTCCGCTTCGAGCACTTCCGAGCCCCAGTTGGCGTCGGTAAATTCCAGCACGTTCCCGGCCATGTTTGGTAGCCTCGCTAACGCCGCCTCGGACGTCGAGTGCGGACGGGGTCTGCCGACGGTTGGTGGCCCCGACGGGGCCTTCGCTCAATGGAGATGATATAAGTGGCGCGAAACAGAGTCAACCGAACCGGCGAGCCGGCCCATCCCAAGCCCGCCGCCGAGGGCACCGGCGGCGAGACCGGACTCCGGGCCGTCCCGACCTCGTATGCCTGGTACGACTTCCGCCAGTTCGGTTGGGAGGGATACCTGTTGGCCACCATCCCGCTGGCGATCGCGGCGTCGCTGCTCGGGGGCTCGCCGGTCCTCCGGTTCGTAGCGGCTGGGGTGGCGATCATCCCGCTGGCGGGCCTGATGGGCCGGGCCACCGAGCAGCTCGCGCACCGGCTCGGGCCGGGGATCGGCGGGCTCCTCAACGCCACCTTCGGCAACGCCGCCGAGCTGATCCTGGCCCTCTTCGCCCTCTCCCGCGGCCTGGACGACGTGGTCAAGGCGTCACTGACCGGCAGCATCATCGGCAACCTGCTGCTGGTCCTGGGGGCGAGCCTGCTGGCCGGTGGCCTGAAATTCCCCATCCAGCACTTCAACAAGACGGCCGCGGGGGTTGGCTCGACGCTCCTGGTCCTGGCGGCGACCGGCCTGATCGTTCCGGCGATGTTCCACCACCTGGCCCCGGACGCCGAGCGGCTCGAGCACAAACTGAGCGTGGCGGTGGGCATCCTGCTGGTGATTAGCTATTGCCTGAGCCTAATCTTCAGCCTGGTGACGCATCGGGACGTGATCAGCGGCGTTCAGGAGAACGTGGCGGCCGTGATCCACGAGGCGACCTGGGGCCTCCGCCACGCCTCGGGGGTCTTGCTCGGGGCGACGGTCTGCGTGGCCTGGATGAGCGAGATCCTGGTCGGAGCCGTCGAGGCGACCAGCGCGTCGCTGGGGCTCAACGCGGTGTTCATGGGCGTGATCGTCGTGGCGATCGTGGGGAACGCGGCCGAGCACTCGACGGCGGTCCTGATGGCGATGAAGAACCAGATGGACCTGGCCGTCGGGATCGCCCTGGGTTCGGCGTTGCAGGTCGCGCTGTTCGTCGCGCCGGTCCTGGTGTTCGCCAGCTACTTCCGGGCGGAGCCGATGGACCTGGTCTTCTCGACGCCGGAAGTGGTCTCGGTGATACTGGCGGTCCTGATCGCCCGGATGGTCGCCGAGGACGGCGAGTCGAACTGGCTGGAGGGGGCGTTGTTGCTGATGGTCTACGCGATCCTGGCCGTGGCCTTCTACTTCCTGCCGGGCGACGGCCACCCGGGCCCCGAAGGCGAGCCGAAACCCGCCGCAACCCGGGCCGTGGGGGGATGACCGGCGGCGACGGGCCGTCGCCAGTCCTTCAGGATCGCCCGGTGCTGGAATGGTCCTCGTCGGCGAGGTAGAGGATCCGGCCGCAGGCCATGCAGAACTGAAGGTTATGGCCGTTGATGAGTTCGTTCATGACCTGATGGGTCACGGTGACGAAGCAGCCGGAGCAGGCGTTCCCCTCGATCGAGGCGAGGGCGTCGGCGCCGCGCTGCTTGACGGTCCGGCGGTAGCGCTCGCGCTGGTCCTCGTCGATGAGGGACTCGGCCTCGACGATGGCCTTGTCGAGCTCGGCGAGCTGGGCCTTCTGGGCGTCGGCGTGGAGCTCGATCTGCTTGGCGAGGGCGGCAACTTCCTCGGTGAACTTCTTGACCTCGAGGTCGGCGGCCCCGACGACCTTGGTCCTCTCGTCGACGCGGACCATGGCTTCGAGGATCTCCCCCTCGGTCTTGTCCATGTGGGTCTTGTCGAGGGCAAGCTGGTTCTGGATCGCCTTGTATTCCTCGTTCTTCTTGACGAGGTTGAGCTTGACCCGAAGGTCATCGGACCGGGATTGCTGGCTCTGGAGGGTGTGCTCGTGCTTCTTGACCGCCACCTTCTCATCCTGGAGCGCCTTGCGGGCCTCCTCCAGCGCCGCCTGGCGGTCGACGAGCGCGGCCTGCCGCGCGGCCAGCGTCTTGGGGCCCGAACTCAGCCGGTCGCGGAGCGCCTTGGCCCGCCCGTGGAGCTGGTGGAGGTCGCGGAGGGTCGTGGCGGCTGAAGGAGGCATGGCAATCCAACTCCCTGATGGTGCGGGCGGCCGGGCGATCCATCGCCGATGAGGTGTCCGGCGTGATGCGGGATTCGCCGGGATGCCGGCCGGGAGGCGGGCCTGGAAATGGGCGATTCATCGTAACCGGCGGGGCGGCCGGACCCAACCAGGAAATCGGCCGGGGCCAAAAAAAAACCGCCGGCCGCCCGGGGGGGCGGCCGGCGACGGTATCGCCGGGTCAGCCGGTACTTTCGAGGAACCCTTCGAGCTGTCGGCTCCGGACCGGATGCTGGAGCTTCCGGACGGCCTTGGCCTCGATCTGCCGGACCCGCTCGCGGGTGACCTTGAAGATCCGGCCGACCTCTTCGAGGGTATACGTGTACCCGTCGCCGAGGCCGTAGCGGAGCTTGATGATCTCGCGCTCGCGGTAAGTCAGCGTCTTCAGGACGCTGTCGATCTTCTCCTTGAGCATCTCCTGGGTCGCGGCGTTGATCGGGCTCTCGGCGGCCTCGTCCTCGATGAAGTCGCCGAAGTAGCTGTCCTCGGACTCGCCGACGGGCCGATCCAGCGAGATCGGGTGTCGGGAGATCTTCATCACCCGGCGGGTCTCCTCGATCGAGATGTTGGCGGCCTTGGCCGTCTCCTCGATCGTCGGCTCGCGGCCCTTCTCCTGGAGGAGCTTCTTGGAGACGTTCCGGAGCTTGGACATCGTCTCGATCATGTGGACCGGGATCCGGATCGTCCGGGCCTGGTCGGCGATGGCCCGGGTGATCGCCTGGCGGATCCACCAGGTGGCGTAGGTGCTGAACTTGTAGCCCCGGCGATACTCGTACTTGTCCACCGCCCGCATCAGGCCGGTGTTCCCCTCCTGGATCAGGTCAAGGAAGGAGAGCCCACGGTTCCGGTACTTCTTGGCGATCGAGACGACCAGCCGGAGGTTGCCGCCGGAGAGCTCGCGCTTGGCCTGCTCGTACTCCTTGAACCGACTGTTCATGGCCTCGACCCGGCGCCGGAGCGACTCGGGGGTTTCGAGGGTCATGACCATCAGGTCCTTGAGTTCCTTGTGGAGGTTGGCCATCTCCTCCTTGCCGCCCCGGCCGGCCCGGTGGTCGGCGATCATCTCGCCGAGCTCGCGCATCCGGTTGGAGACCTGCTCCAGCCGCTTCATCAGGGGCTGGACCTTCTGGGTCCGGATCGAGAGTTCCTCGACCAGGGTGACCGCCTTGTGGCGGCGGACCTTGAGCGACTGGCGGAGGACGCTCCGGGCCGGCTTGTCGCCCCGGGCCCGGACGTAGGACCGGAAGTCGCGGTCGTTGAGGTCCATCAGGTGGTGCAGGGTGGCCAGGTTGTGCGCCATCCGGCCCAGGATCTGGTCCTTCTCCAGATTCTCGGTCACGGACACCTTGACCGTCCGGTCGAAGGGGAGCTCGCCGTCGTTGACCTTCTTGAGGACGTCGACCACCAGCCGGAGGGCGTAGTCGCACTCCAGGACCTTGCGGCGGAACCGCTTCCGGGTGATCTCGATCTTCTTGGCCAGGCCGATCTCCTGGTCGCGGGTGAGCAGCGGGATCTCGCCCATCTGCGTCAGGTACATCCGGACCGGGTCGTCGATCCGCCGGGAGATCTCGTCGAGGTCCTCCGGGGTCAGCTCGCCCTCCTCGTCGTCGTCGGCCGGCTCGTCGACGAGTTCGTCGGCGTCGTCGTCGGACTCGCCCGAGGCGACCAGGCGCGCCTCGGCATCCTCCTCATTGATGAGTTCAATGCCCAGCTCGTCGAGCGATTCCAGCACGCCGGAGATCTTCTCGGGGCTGCTCGCCTCGTCGGGGAGGAAGTCGTTGACCTGATCGTACGTCAGGAACCCACGCCGCTTGCCCAAATCGAGGAGCGTCTTCAGGCCCTCGTCCATCTTGTCCATGCACAAATCTCCTTCACGGCGACGGGTCAGGACGCGTCACTTCTTCGTGTCCGGGCGCTGGGATAAAAGACGATAAAGTTCGCGGTTCAGGGCCTGGTAGCCGACCGGGTCGGCCTTGGGATCGGTTTCGGCCAGGGCCGCCTTCAGGTCTCGCCTCCGGGCCCGACGCTCCCGCTCGTCGAACCGGGCGAGCAGGCCGGCCAGCCGGGCCTCGACGGGGGACTGGACGGTCTTCTCGTTCGTCGGCGCCAGGTCGATCGGCAGCAGGAGGCCAGCGGAGAGGGCCCGCAGGGCCGGGTCGTCGAGCCGCGAGGTCACCCGATCGAACGTCGGGAGGGAACCCTCGCCATGGAGGTCGTAGCAGGTCTGGAGGATCGCACGCAGCGGGGCGTCGCCGAGCGAGGCGACCGTCACCCGGGTGATCAACCGGCCCACCACGGTCGGCTCATTCAAGATGATCTGGACGAGTTCGCGATCGATGGGGTCGAGGTCCGAGAGCCGGACCGGCGGGGCCGCCGACGGCGGGACCTCACGCCCTGGCTCGTCGACCGCCGCCGGGGCCGGTCGGTTCGTCTTCCGGGCCTGGTCGCGGAGTTCGTCGAGCCGCTTTTTCAAGTTGGCGACGGGAACCGAGAGCTTCCGCGAGAGCGTGTCGAGCGCCTTGGCCACCTTGACGTCGAGCCCAGCCCCGGCCCGGCCCGGAACCCGGGCCAGGACCGCCAGGACCCACTCGGCCGCCTGCCGCGACCCCTCGGCCGAGCCGAAGTCGAACCGCGAGGCGGCCCGGTCGATGGCGAAGGCCAGCGGGTCGACCGCCCGAGCGACCAGGGCCCGGAAGGCGTCGGCCCCCTCGGCCAGGAGGAAGTCACAGGGATCCAGGGCCTCGGGGAGGGTGAGGACCCGGACGTCGACCTCGTGGCCCAGGAAGAGTTCGAGCGAGCGGTCGGCCGCCTTCTGCCCGGCCTCGTCGCCATCGAAGACCAGGACCGAGCGGTCGGCCAGCCGCCGGAGGGCCGTGACGTGGTCGTCCCCCAGGGCGGTCCCCAGAGTCCCGACCGCGTTGCAGAGTCCCACCTGGTGCGCGGCGATCACGTCGGTGTACCCCTCGACCACGGCCACCCAGCCCTCCGACCTCGCGGCCGGTCGGGCGAGGTCGGCCCCATAGAGGATTCGTCTTTTCTGGAACAGCGGCGTCTCGGGCGAGTTCAGATATTTAGCGGCTTTCAGCCCTGCTTCGGCATTCTTTTGTTCGATCGACGGGAGGAGCCGGCCGCCGAAGCCCAGCGTCCGCCCCCTGGGGTCGTGGATCGGGAAGATCAGCCGGCCCCGGAACCGCTCGTGGGGGATCGGGTTCTTCTCCGACCGGACGATCAGCCCGGCCCGCTCCAGGGCCGCCGGGGCAATCTCCGCCTTGCGGGCCCGGGCCGTCAGCCAGTCGCGCGACTCGGGGGCGAAGCCCAGGCGGAACCGCGCGGCGGACTCGGCCGTGATCCCCCGCTTTTGCAGATAATCCCGGGCCTCGGGCGACTCGCCCAGGGCCTCGCCGAAGGCCGACTCAGCCCACGCGGTCACCTCCAACAACTCGGACTTGGAGAGCCCGGTGGCCTCCGGGGCGGCGGCCTCCCCCAGGACGACCCCGGCCCGGTCGGCCAGCATCCGCAACGCCTCGGCAAAATCCACGCGCTCGTAATCTTTCACGAAATCGAAGATGTCGCCACCCGCCCCGCAGCTCCAGCACTTATACGACTGGCGATCGGGGTTTAGCTCCATCGACGGGTTGTGGTCGTCATGGAAGGGGCAGAGGGCCTTGAATTTCGAGCCGGTGCGGTGCAGTGTCAGGTATTCGCCGACCAGGGCGACGATATCGACCGCGTTCTTGATGGCGGCCAGGGTGGCTTCGGGATGACGGGGCACCGGGGGCTCCTGGAGGGAAATCACAGGCCCGGGTCCGTGGCTCACGGCGCCAGAGGCGGCGAACAGGGTCCGTCTGAGAAGCCGATCATCGTGCCCTGTCTTCGGCGGCAACAAAAAATTATACCCCCTGAAGACTTTCGGTCAAGTTTTTCAGGGCGATGCGCACCGAAAGTTGACCCGATCTAAGCTAGCTCAAATTTAGCAGTTAGGGCCGGCCATGCGACAAGGATGTGTCCCGCCGACTCCGGGCGGACGATTTGGTGCTTGACATCGCCGGCGGTCCCGTTCCCGGCCGCCCGTCCACCCAAGTCCTCTGGCGTGAAGAACTCGCGAGGGTTGCAGTCGCGCGACGGCCACCTTGACTGTGTCCCGCGGACCAGGTGTCCGCAAGGCGGTTTCCGGTCGATTTCCCGGCCCGGGCATCGCGATCGGGCGGTTCAGGGGTGGGGGGGAGGGGAAGTCCCGAGGGGGACGACCTCCAGCTTACCGTCGCGGACCACGCCGAGGGGGATCCCCTGGGCGCCGACGAGCTGACCCATCGCGTTGTCGAAGTCCGCCTTCGAGTAAAACCGCCGGTTGCCGATCAGGACAACCCGGAGCCCGGGGGAGAGGCCCGACTTCTCGGCCGGGCTCCCCGGGACGACCCGGTCGACCACGACGCCACCCTGGGGGTCGGGTGGGCCGTCCTTGACCTCGAATCCGAAGTAGGCCACCACCGGGTCGGGCGGCATCTCGGCGATGGCCGCCCGGACGGTCCGCTCGGCCCCACCCCGGAAGAACGTCACCGGGACCTCGGCCCCGGGCTCCAGGGTGAACGTCCGGTTCCGGAGGCTCGACGGGTCGGCGACGGGCTTACCGTCGACCGCGACGATCACGTCGTCGACCCTCAGGCCCGCCTTCTCGGCCGGGCTTGCCGGCATGACCATTCCGACCGAGGCCCCCTTCCCCTCGGGGACTCCGAGCTGCCGGGCCCGGTCGGCGGTGATCGGCTGGGGGACCACGCCCAGGTAGCCCCGGACCACCTTGCCCGACTTGACGAGCTGGTCGACCACCCGGCGGGCCATCGCCGAGGAGATGGCGAAGCCGATCCCCTGATTCCCGCCCTGCTCGGGCGTGACCACTGAGATCGCCGTGTTGATCCCGACGACCTGGCCCCGGAGGTCCACCAGCGGGCCGCCCGAGTTTCCGGGGTTGATCGCCACGTCGGTCTGGATGAAGTCCTGGTAGGAGTCGGCGGCGACCAGGCTCAGGTTGTTCCGCGCGGTGGCCGAGACGATCCCGGCGCTGACGGTCCGCTCCAGGCCGTAGGGGCTCCCGATCGCCAAAACCCAGTCGCCGGCCTCCAGCGCGTCGGAGTCGGCCCATCGGGCGGCCATCGGCAGCGGGCCCTTCACCCGGACCACGGCCAGGTCGGTCTTGGGATCCTGGCCCACGAGTTCGCCGGCCATCTCGGTCCGGCCGACCCGGACGGTGATGAGGTCGGAGTCGCGGATGACGTGCTGGTTGGTGACGATCAGCCCCCGAGCCTTGTCGATCACCACGCCCGACCCCAGGTTCATCCCGCCCTCCTTGGCGAAGGACTGGGTCCGGATGTGGACCACCGCCGGCGAGACGGCGTGCGATGCCAGCCGGAACAACTCGGAGGCCCGGGCCAGCGCCCCGGCCTGGTCGAGCCTGGCCAGGGCCTCGGTCGCCGCCCGGGCCCGGCCGGTCTCGTAGGCGTAGCCGACCTGGTCGAGCAGGTACGGCACCCCGTAGACGACCGCCGTCAGCAGGAAGACCAGCAGGAATACCCAGACGAACCCCCGGCGGAGCGGCGGGGTCGTCGGCCTCGGGGGCGCGGCCGATGGGTCGGCCTGGGGCTCCGGTTCGATCGACGACATCGGCGGCGGGCTCCTGGTTGCGGGCGGGGCGAGACGTTGAGCACGGATCAGAGAATTCCCGATCGGTCAGGCCAGGATCGGCAAGACCCGGTCTTGCGGCTCGCCCCCGGTGACGTGGACCCGGCCCCCGGCGTCGATGAAGACGTCGATCTCGGTCCGGACCCCGAACTCCTCGGGGACGTAGATCCCCGGCTCGATCGAGAAGCAGGTCCGGGGGAGGATCAGCCGGTCGTCCCGGGTTTCCAGGTGATCGAGATGGGCGCCGTTGCCGTGGTCGTCCCGGCCGATGTTATGGCCGGTCCGGTGAGTGAAGTATTCGCCGAAGCCGGCGGCCTCGATCACCCGGCGGGCGGCGTCGTCCAGCTCGCCGCCCCGGATCGGGCGGCCGGAGGCGAAGGCGTCCTTGACCATCGCCAGCGCGGCGTCCCGGGCCTCGACGACGATCCGGAAGCGGTCCTCGTAGTGATCGGGGACCGAGTCGCCGACGTACCCGACCCGGGTGTAGTCCGCGTAGACGGCCTGGCGCTCCCCGGAGGCGTCGCGCGGGGGCTTCCCCTCGTCGACCTTGGCCCAGAGGTCGATCAGGACGAAGTCGCCCAGTCCGATCGGGGCGTCGTTCTCGGGGGTGGTCTCGTGGTGGGGGTCGCCGCTGTGCGGGCCGACCCCGACGATCGGCGGGCCGTCGGTGGTCAGGCCGTGGGAGGCGAAATGGTCGAGGATCGCCTTCTGGACCTCGGTTTCCAGGACGGTCCGGCCGACCCGGGCCCGGCGGGCGATCAGGCCAAAGGCCACGTCGTAGGCCGACCGGCAGGCCCGGGCGGCCTCCTGGTGGAGCGCCCACTGCCGGTCGTCCCAGGTCGATTCGAACCGCGAGACCAGGTCGCCCGAGGGGACGACCTCGGACCCGAAGGCCCGGACCAGCTCGACCGTCCCGGCGTCGACCCGCGAGATGTACGGGTTGGCGTTCCGGGGGGAATACTCCATGGCCACCCGCGATCGCCCCGCGACCAGCGCCGCAACTCCGGCCTCGAGCTCCTGCCAGCGGAGATAGATCGACTTCCCGCCGGGGAGGTGGTCCAGGGCCCCGGACTCGATCCGGTGGACCAGCTTCGACGGGGCCCCTTCGGCCGGCACGAAGTAGAAGAATCGCCGCGTGCCCGGCTTCCGCCCATCCAGCCCGAGGATCCGACGCGCCAGCGGGTTGCTCCCATGGAAGTCGTAGAGCAGCCAGCCGTCGAGCCCGGACTCGTGGAGGGCGTCCTGGATCGGGCCGAGTTCGAACATCGGGCAGGGACTCCCAGGGGGGGCGGGATCGGGGCGACCGCTCGCGGACCGCGGCCTCATGCCTTATTCTGGCCTGGGGCGCGATCCTCGGCAATGAGCGACCCGCTCGAGCGACCGCCTTCACCCCATGGAAGAGTCCACGGATCGGTCGCGAGGCCCGGGACCGCCGAAAGCCATCGCCCCGGGAGGCCCCTGATGAGACCATCCGCAATTCCGAGCCTCGCCTGGATCATCGCCGCCCTGGCGATCGGCCGCCCGGCCCCGGCCGGCGAGCCGCCTCCCCGGAAGCCCAACGTCCTGCTGATCGTGACCGATGACCAGGGCTTCGGCGACCTCGGGTGCCACGGGAACCCCCGGATCCATACGCCCCGGCTCGACGCCTTGGCCGGGGAGTCGGTCCGGCTCCGGTCGTTCCACGTCTCGCCGGTCTGCTCGCCCACCCGGGCCAGCCTGATGACCGGCCGATACAACTACCGGACCGGGGTGGTGGACACCTTCCGGGGGCGGTCGATGATGCACCCCGACGAGGTCACCATCGCCGAGATTCTCGGGACGGCCGGCTACCGGACCGGGATCTTCGGCAAGTGGCACCTGGGCGACAACGCCCCGCTCCGGCCGATCGATCAGGGTTTCCAGGAGGCCCTGGTCCTCCGAGGGGGCGGAATCGGCCAGGCTTCCGACCCGCCCGGGAGCGGCTACTTCGACCCGATCCTCCAGCACGACGGCAAGCAGGAGAAGTACCCGGGCTATTGCAGCGACGTCTTCGCCGGAGCCGCGATCCGGTTCATCGAGGCCGACCGATCGCGGCCGTTCTTCGCCTACCTCGCCTTCAACGCCCCCCACGAGCCCCTCGACGTCCCCGAGGCTGACCTGAAGCCCTACCGCGAGGCGGGGCCCAACCCGGAGCCGATGCCCGGCGAGGACCCCGAGAAGACGGCCAGGGTCTACGCGATGGTCTCGAACATCGATCGGAACGTGGGCCGGGTGCTCGACCGGCTCGACGCCCTGGGCCTGGACCGCGAGACGATCGTGGTCTTCCTCACCGACAACGGGCCCCAGCAGCCCCGGTACAACGCGGGCCTTCGCGACCGGAAGGGGAGCGTCCACGACGGCGGGATCAAAGTCCCCTGCTTCGTCCGATGGCGCGGGACGCTGGAACCGGGCCGGTCCGTCGAGCCGATCGCCGCGCATATCGACATCGCCCCGACCCTGCTCTCGGCCTGCGGGGTCGCCCGGCCCGCCAGGGTCGCCTTCGACGGCCTCGACCTGCTCCCGCTCCTGAAGGGTCCGGCCGTCGCCTGGCCCGAGCGGACGCTCTATTTCCAGTGGCACCGGGGCGATGTCCCCGAACCCCGCCGGGCGTTCGCCGCGCGATCGGACCGATACAAGCTGGCCCAGCCGAAGGGGGTCGAGCCGGTCCCCCTGCCCGAACCGATGCGCTTCGAGCTGTTCGACATGGTGGCCGACCCGTCCGAGCAGGAGGACATCGCCGACCGTCATCCCGAGGTGGTCGCGGCCATGCTCCGGGGCTACGACGCCTGGTTCCGCGACGTCGGCTCGGCCCGAAATTTCCAGCCGCCCCGGATTCACCTGGGTTCGGACGCCGAGGACCCGGCCACCCTGACCCGCCAGGACTGGCGGGGCGAAACCGCCACCTGGGAGCCGGGCGAGCTGGGCGGCTGGGACGTCGACGTGATCCGGGGAGGCCGGTTCGACATCACGGTCCTGTTCGTCATCGGCCCCCCCGGCGTCGCCCGGGTCGAGTTCCCGGGGCTCGAACTCCGCGGAGAGGTCGGGCCGGGCTCGCGGACCTGCCGGTTCGAGGGGGTCGAGCTGAAGCCGGGGCCCGGGCGACTCCGGGCCTGGGTCGAACGCCCCAACGGCGGCGTCGGGGCCTTCCAGATCGAATTCCGCCGGCGGGAATGACAGGCGGTCCGGTCATTCTTCCACGCCGGACAATGGCCGACGTCGGGCGGCGGCTACGCCTGGAGGTACCTGTTCCAGGGCGGGCGGCTCGACACGGCCAGCGGCAATTACCTCTTCGGGGCCCGGGACTACAACCCCTCCGAAGGCCGGTGGACGGAGCGCGACCCCCTCGGACTGGCAGCGGGCGATGAGAACCTCTATCGGTTCGTCGGCAATGACCCCACCAACTTCACCGATTCATCAGGACTCGCTGGGGGACCTCCCGGTGGTTGGTCTTGGCCGATTTGGGATGGATTTAAAGTAGGTGCGGCAACCTTCGTTACAGCTGGTCTCAATCATGCTGGAGAACATCTGGATGATAATCTCGCGCTAAATAAGCAACGTGCCGAGGAGAATGCCGCACCCGGATCGAATTTTGATGCTTCTAACGGATCCGGATCAAGTTTTCCCAACGGCGGCATGCCGTTGTCTGGAGATATGGCAAATGATCTGAAGAACGGAGCCGGACTTTATGCACAATTCGCAGCAGCAGGTGGGCCGGCAAGCGTCGGCAGCTTTGGGGGGGGTGGCGCCAGGGGCGGACCCGGCGGCGGCGGTCAGAATTCTGGTAGGGTGGGAAAGAACCCCGACGTCTGCCCTGCTCCAAACAACCTCAAGCCTGGTAGTTTCTCGGTTCGTGACTGGACTGGCTACCCGTCAGGTGCTGTCCCCAAACCCAGTGGCCCGTTCCGACTACTTGAGGGTGCGGAATACGACGCCGCACGCAAGGCCGCAAATCAAGCAAATGCGGCTCTTCGACGGGCCGACTCTGCCAAATACGCTGGGAAGCAAATCCATGAGATTCAGCCAGTCAAATACGGCGGTAGTCTTACCGATCCAGCCAACAAGATCGCCCTGACGCCGCAAGAGCATGCTAATTACACTACTTTTTGGAATCGCTTTCAGCGTGGCCTGGAGCAATAACGGAGCAAATCAATGTCAATTGAAGATTCGATTGATCTATTGAATGAATGCACTATGAATGATGGTGCTTCAGGACTGGAGATCGCATCACTTGAGAGATGGGCAAGGGCACAATTGCCCAAACCTTATCTCGATCTACTCAAGCGAACAAATGGCGTCGAAGGCTTCGTGACGGACGATGTCTATCTCAATATTTGGACTGCCGGACAGGTTCCAGAACTCAACGAAGGTTATTCAGTCGCAGAGTTCGCTCCGGGACTTATGCTCATTGGTACCAACGGGGGTGATACTGGATATGCGCTCGATCTTCGGCGCTCATCGTGCAGTATAATGGAAGTGCCACTTGTAGGCATGTCCCTCGATGAAGCCAAGGAGGTTGGAACCGATTTCGAGGATTTCTTGCGAAGGTTGGCAGAACCCGAACGCCACGAGGGCACAGATCGAGGGCTTCGCCAGCCAAGTTGACGCCATGTATGCCAACGATCTTCTTAGATAAATAAGGGAAAAAGGGATGTCGATAAAGGAGAAACTTCGGCGGCTTGACTCCATTCTGCGTGAGCTGACCGCAATCGACTTCGGCTACCCTCTGGGTGAGAACACGGTCACTCCTCCCGACCCGGTGGCGGCCGACGCCCTTGCCGAGGCAGGGTTGGATGGGATCAAGGGGCTATCCGACTTATACTCGGCGTGTAATGGGATTAGCATGCCCGATGTTCACACCGGCTACTTCATCAAGCCGCTTCGGAAAGTGTTGGAGTACGATCTAACATCGGAACCCAAGACGGTCATTCTGGAAACCGGAATACCGGTGCTATCTCTCGGGTCCACCGGCGGCGGCAGCTTGTTCGTGGCCGAACGGGAGGGTGGGCGGGTACTTCTTCTCCCGCCCGGTCCTCTTCATGAGGGTCGTTACGACGGTCGCCACACGAAGGTCGGAGTCGTTGCGGAAGACATCCCCCTCTTCCTTGACCGACTCATCGACGATGCGGCAGCCTTCGTGAGTGACGAACACGGGCACCGATACTTGGCAGATCAGTGAGGTCGCCCGACAGGGCCAGCGCACACTTAAGTGTTAGTATCAAAGGACTTCGGAAGAGTGAACTCCACGAGCAAGGGCAATTCCAGGGTCTTGCAGCTACGTGGTGAGTGTGCTGGACGCACAGTGTTAGCCGCTCTTCCCGGCCGTTGTCTCGCACTGACGCCAGAGATCGAAGCCGTTTTCGGGGTTTCCGCCTGGTTCCGTAAAGTCTTTACCATCAACAAGAAAGTGTGCGCTGGCCCTGGGAATGGAGGTCGTCTTGGGCCTCTCTTTTGCAAGAAGCCAGCTCCAAAAACATTCGAGGTGGATAGCAAACAGTTTGGAAAGAAGGTTGGCGATCATGCTAAAGACTTCGGGCTCGATCCAAGCGATCCCACTGCTCGTGCACAAATTGGTGATCTGATCAAAGACATTGGCCAGAATCCGCAACGATCCGTCCCTGGAACCTTTCGTGGTCAAGGGCCAGGTGGAGCAAGGGGACCGGTCGACTTCCGCATCAAAGGCAATGATGTTGTCGTGACGACGCCTGATGGGAAATTCGTGACAATCTTGAAAGATGGGATCAACAATCCTTCCGTTGTTGAAGCCCTGAAAAATGCTGGAGGATAACAATGACAAATTCATGGATCGAGATGGTGAAACGATCAATTGGTCAATCACTCGAAGACGTCGAAGGTCTCTTCTACGTTCCCTCGGATGAGTCTGACGTGTCGATGGAAAATCTCACCGAATTGCATGTCACGCTTAGCTCTTGTAATTTCCGCTTTCGATGCAGCAACGACGGTGAGACAATGACGATCGACGGGAGCGAACTTTCTGCAAGCAACCTCGGTGAATATGGTGAGATGCGTAAGGTCAGCCTCGCTCTCAATCCAAAATTCATCTATCTTGCACATGCAAGAATCACACGCGTTTTTCTTGTCAAATCTTGCGGAGAACAATACGTAATTGGTGTGGGTCTTGAATTTCTTGCAGGTTTATTGATTATCTGCAACTGGGGCGATGAACTCAAAATCTGGGACAGAGCTCCTGAAACTCTATTTTCAGACGAAGGAATCCGGATTGTGCCGGCTTGATTGATAGCTCGTTCTCTGCGGCGACACGCCAGCCAGCACAAACACCCCCCCGTCCGCCCTCCACCCCCCGCCACGACCACCCCGGCTTTCTGCACAGCGCCCGGAATTGTTGGGTTTCCTGTTTCGCAACCGACAGGGCCAAGCCATCGCCCAGGAACCGACCATCGGCCCTTCACGGTCGGCCAGGCTACAACAAATCGGCCAGCACGCCGCCTCTGACTTCTCGGCCTCGCCTCGGCCAATGCCTTGCGAGCAAACGAGCAAAGCGAGCAAAGGTCGGCCTCGCCCTCGCCGTGATGGCTGCGAGCAAAGGTCGGCCTCGCCCTCGCCGTGATGGCTGCGAGCAAAGCGAGCAAACGAGCAAAGGGTCGGCCCGAGCCCGCCAAGCCACTGCGAGCAAACGAGCAAAGCCCCTGGGGTGGACTTTGCTCGCTTTGCTCGTTCGCTCGCAACGCAGTGAGAGGAAGTTCAGACAGGAGGCGAGGGCCGTTTGTTGAGGCAGAGACCGGTTCACGACCTCGCATCGTCACGGGCCAATGCCCTGTAGATCGTCTTCCGGGTCAGCCCCACCATCCGGGCGATCGAGGCCACCGCCTTGCCCTCGCCGTGAAGCTGGCGGATGACGGCTTCCTTCTCCGCCGTCAGCTGAACCCGAGTCCCCGCCTTGCGACCACCCCAAGTCTTCCCGTCGGCCTTGGCCCTGGCGATCCCCGCCAGTTGCCGCTCCTTGCGGACTTCGGTCTCATAGGCGGCGACGCTGGCCAGCACCCCGGCCATCAGACGACCGGCGGGCGTGCCGAGGTCGAACCCCTCACGCAATGACACAAAGCCGACGCCCAGCGCCTGCAACTCGTCCAGGAGGATCAGCAGCCCCTTGGCCGTCCGGCCCAAGCGGTCGAGACGCCAGACGCATACCTTCGATACCTTGCCACTCCGTACATCGGCCAGGAGCCGCTTCGCCCCGGGGCCGTCGGCGAATAGGACGTCCCCCGCAGACGATGGCAAATGGGCGATGGTTGATGGGTGAAGGAAGTCCCGGACAAGTGGCCTCGGATTTATTGCCACTGATCCGGCGTGAGCCATGAGCCATGAGCCATTGACCATTCTCGATCCCGGATAACCTTCGATCCTGACGGCCCCCGCGATCCCCCGAGCCAGGCCGGTCAGCCGTCGAGGCCGCCGAGCGGCCGGGTGCCGTCGCCGAGGGCGGGGGCGGGGGTGCCGAACCGCTGGAGGATCGCCAGGTAGAGGTTGTTCAGCGGCGTATTCTTGGGGTGGACGACGTGCCGGCCCGGCTGGATCGTCCCGCCGCCCCGGCCGGCGACCAGGATCGGGAGGTCATCGTGGTTGTGGCGGTCGCCGTCGCTGATCCCGCTCCCGTAGACGATCGTCGAGCGGTCGAGGAGGTTGCCATCCCCCTCGCGGATCGACTTCAACTTGGCCAGGAAGTAGCCGAACTGCTCGACGTGATAGGTGTTGATCTTCTTGATCTTCGCCTGCTTCTCGGGGTCGCGGCCGTGGTGCGAAAGGTCGTGGTGCCCCTCGGGGACGCCGATGAACCGGTAGCTCTTGGTGCTGGCCTCGTTGGCGAAGGCGAAGGTGGCGATCCGGGTCGCGTCGGCCTGGAAGGCCAGGGCCAGGACGTCGAACATCAGGCGGATGTGGTCGCGGTTCTCCCGGGGGATCCCGTTGGGGCGGGGGACGCCCCGGAGGTCGATGTCGACCGCCTTCTCGGTCCGGTTCAGCCGGCCCTCCAGCTCGCGGACCGAGGTCAGGTACTCGTCGACCTTCTGGCGGTCGGACTGACCGAGCCGGTTCCGGAGTTGGCGGGCGTCCTCGGCGACGAAGTCGAGGACGCTCTTGCGGTACTTCTCCCGCTTGGCGCGGGCCTCGGCCGACTCGTGGGCGAGCTGGCCGGCGAAGAGCCGCTCGAAGACGAACTGCGGGTTGATCTCCTTGGCCATCGGCGTCGAGCTCGACCGCCACGAGATGTTCGACGAGTAGGCGCAGCTATACCCCGAGTCGCAGTTGCCGGCCTGGGCCCCGCGGTCGATCCCCAGCTCGATCGAGGGGAGCCGGGTGAGCTTGCCGGCGACCTGCGCGGCGAACTGGTCGACCGAGATCCCCGCCCGGATCCCCAGCCCGGCCGTTTTGAGCGGGTGGATCCCGGTCAGGAAGCTGGCCATCGACCGGGCGTGGTCACCCGGGCCGTCGCCGTGGTCCCGGCCCCCGTCCTGCGTCAGGCCCGAGAGGACCAGCAGGTCGTCCTTGAACGGGGTGAGGGGCCGGAGGATCTCGGGAAGCACCAAGCCCGGCCCGGTCCCGGCCGGGGTCCAGTCGGGCATGTGGACGCCGTTGGGGACGTAGAAGAACGCCAGGCGTTTCGGGGCGACGGTGGCCGCCGCGCGGACCCCGGGAGCCATCGCTTCGAGCCAGGGGAGGGCGACCGCCGTGCCCAGCCCTCGGAGGACGGTCCGTCGCGAGATCGGCTTCATGGCGTGAGGCTCCCTTGGACGCCCCGCTTCCCGAACGGGTCGCTGTGGACGATTCCCGAGATCAGCCGGGAGAACCGCCCGCCGTCGCGGATCGCCCCGTCGGCGATCTTCTCGACGATGCAGTGGTCTTGATACGTCAAACCCCGTCCCAGAGCGTAGGTCATCATCTTCTCGGTCAGGCAATGGGCGAACGGCCCGATCCTGGTGAGCAGGACCGCCTTGAGCTCGACCGGCCCGACGAACCGCTCCCCCTTGGGAAGCGTCCCCGAGGCGTCGACCGGGAACGGGCCGTCCTGATCCCGCCAGGCGCCGATGGCGTCGAAGTTCTCCAGGGCGAAGCCGAGCGGGTCCATCCGGGCGTGGCACGAGGCGCAATTCGGGTCGGCCCGGTGCTGCTCCATCCGGGTCCGGAGCGACCCCCGGGCGACGTCCTTCTTCTCGTCGGGGAGGTCCGAGACCCCCGGCGGGGGCGGCGGCGGAGGCGTCCCCAGGATCTCCTCCAGGATGAATTTGCCGCGCTTCACCGGCGAGGTCCGGGTCGGGTTCGAGGTCACGGTCAGGACCGAGGCCATCGTCAGGATCCCGCCCCGCTTCCGGTCGGCCAGCAGGACCCGGCGGAACTGGTCGCCGGCCACCCCGGGGATCCCGTAGTGTTTGGCCAGCCGCTCGTTGAGGAACGTGTAATCGGCGTGGAGGAAGTCGGCGATCGGCCGGTCGTCGCGGACGATCGCGGCGAAGAACAGCTCCACCTCTTGCGCCATCGCCCGGCGGAGCGGCTCGTCGAAGGGGGCGAATCGTTCGCGGTCGGGGCTGGCCAGCTTGAGGTTCCGGGTTTGGAGCCACTGGCCCGAGAAATTCTCGACGAACTCCTTGGCCCTGGCGTCCTTGAGCATCCGGGCGACCTGCGCGTCGAGATTCGAGCCCGACCGGAGTTGCCCCCGGGCGGCCAGATCCAGCAGATCGTCGTCGGGCATGCTGCTCCAGAGGAAGTACGACAGCCGCGAGGCCAGCTCCAGGTCAGTCAGGGCCCGGGGGGCGCCCGGCCGGCTCTCCAGCTCGACCCGGAACAAGAAGTGGGGCGAGACCAGGACCGCCTGCATGGCGAGCTGGATCCCCTTCTCGAACCGGTCGCCGCCCCGCTCGGCCAGGTCCACCAGCCCGACCAGGCGCTCGACCTCCGCCGCCGATGCCGGCCGGCGGAAGGCCCGGGTGGCAAAGCGGGCCAGAACCTCGCGGGCGACCTCGCGGCGGTTCAGGTGGTTGGGGCGGCGGAAAAGGATCTTCCGGTGCGAGTCGGGCAGGTCGTGCGGCAGGCTGTGGAGCGGCCCCACGACCTCCAGGTAATCCAGGGCCAGATTCCGGTCGCGGCGGTTCGGGTCCTGGACCTCGGGATACCAGGCGTCGTTGGTGAACGCCGCGGCGAACCGGCCGGCCGGGTGCTTGAGCTTGACCCGCGCCTCGAAAACCGCCGGGGCGTCCTCCTCGCCCTTCACCTCGAAGGCCCGGGCGGGCTTGCCGTCGATCAGGAACTCCAGCCGGGGGAGATCCTTGCCGGCCTGCTGGCCGAACGCCCGGGCCCGGATGATGTACGACCCGGCCCGGGGGAACGCCCCGTCGACGCCGACCTCGGCGTTGGTGGACATCAGCCAGAAGCCCGACTCGCCGTGGGGCGACCCGGCGTCGGACTTCGCCAGGGCCTCGGCCTTCCAGCGGCGGGTATTCCCCCGGGGGGTGTCGTCGGCCAGGACCGCTTGCTCGGAGATCGACTCGGCAGCGGTCAGGTACTTCTCCATCAGGAGGGGCGGCAGGGTCAGGACGTCACCGATGTTATCGAAGCCGTAGCCCACGTCGTCGGAGGGGAAGTCGTCGGCCGGGCGGAAGTCGACCCCGACGAGGTCGCGGACCGTGTTGTTATACTCCTCGCGGTTGAGCCGCCGGAGCGTGACCCGGCCAGGGTCCGGGGCCACCGAGCAGCCCGCCTTCGAGAGGAGGCTCTGGAGATAATGGACGACCCGCGCCGATTCGTCGGCCGGGGGGCGGGGCTTGCCCTCGGGCGGCATCGACCCGCCCTCGACGTGCTCCAGAACCTTCCGCCAGGTCTTGAGGTCGCGGAGGACCGACGCCTCGTCGGGGAACCCGGCGAGGTTGAGATTCCCCTTGGCCCGGTCCGGGCCGTGGCACCCGACGCAATATTTCGCCAGGGTCGGGGCCAGCCGGGCCGCATACCCTGACGGTCCCGGCGCCGTCGGTGCCGGCTTGGGGCCCTGGGCAAGGGCGGCCGTCGAGGCGCAGCATAGGAGGATCGTCAGCGCGGGTCGAATCGTCTTCGCTAGCATCGCGAGGTCGGCCTCTCGGTGGGAGCGGCGGGCGACAGCCGGGGCGGCGGGCGGGCCGGTCGGGTCCGGACTCTTCAGTCTATACGAGCCGTCCACCGATTGGGTTTGGATGTCCCGATTTTTCCCCGAAGTCCGTCGTTTCAGCCGCCCGATCGACTTCGGGAATTCTCTCGGGAGGCTCGACTTGAGGATCGGAGGCCGGGTGCCCTCCGGGGAATCTCCGGCTCTGCCCTCCCGAGCCCCGCGCCGTTGCTTGACGGGCCGGGCTGACGTATGGTGGGGTCCGGGTGTCGAGCCGGCCCCCGAGGTGTTCACCTCCCCCCAGACTTCCCCCTTTCCAGGGGTTGGATCGCGAGCGATTGCCATGAGCGTGGTGACCACCGAGAGGCCCGGAGGGTCCGGATCGGTTGTTCCGGATGTCCCGCTGCCCCCCCTGCCCGCCCACTGGCGGTCGCTCCATCGGGCGTTCGTCGCCACGGCCCGGGCGAACTGGTCCAAGGTCGGCATGGCCGACAGCCTGGGGACGAACCTGAGATTCGGCGAGGCGCTGATCGGCGCCCTGGCGATGGGCCGGGCCCTGGGGCGAGACCTGGGGCCGGAGCCGTGCGTCGGGGTGATGGTCCCGCCGAGCGTGGGAGGGGCGCTGGCCAATATCGCCTTGCTGTTCCGGGGCAAGATCCCGATCAACCTGAATTATTCGGCCAACCAGTCGGTGATCGACGCGGCGGTGGACCAGGCCGGGATCCGCCACGTGGTGGTTTCCCGGAAGCTCATGGAGAAGGTCAAGCTCACGCCCAAGGGGACGCTGATCTACCTGGAGGACGTCCGTGGCAAGGTCGGGCCGGTGGACAAGGCCTGGGCCGCCGTGGTCGCCAAGCTCGTGCCGATGGCGGCCCTGGGCTCGTTCCTGCCGGGGCTCCGGGGCGATGGGCCCGGGGCGACGGCGACGGTGATGTTCACCTCGGGCTCGACCGGCGACCCCAAGGGCGTCGTCCTCACGCATGCCAACGTCCTGTCCAACGTCCACCAGATCCGCCACCAACTGGCCCTCGACCCGCTGGACGTGGTGGCGTTGGGGGTCCTGCCCTTCTTCCACTCGTTCGGCAACACGGTGGGGATCTGGACGATCCTCCTGCTGGGCAAGAAGGCGGTCTACCATACCAGCCCGCTGGACGCCAAGATCGTCGGCCAGCTCTGCGAGAAGCACAAGGTCACGCTGATCGCCGCCTCGCCGACCTTCATGAAGCATTACATCCGCGCGGGCAAGCCCGGGCAATTCGCGCACATCGTTCACATGGTCCTGGGGGCCGAGAAGCTCAAGCCCGAGGCGTTCGAGGAGATCGAGGCGGCCGTCCACGTCAGCCCGCTGGAGGGGTACGGCACGACCGAGATGGCGCCGGTGGCGTCGGTGAATGTTCCCTTCGAGGTGAAATTGCCCGACGGCCGGACGGTTCCCGGGAACCGCCGGGGGACCGTGGGCCGGCCGCTCCCGGGCACGTCGATCAAGACCACCGACCCCGAGACCGGGGCCGACCTCCCCAGGGGGACCGAGGGGATGATCCACGTCCGGGGCCCGCAGATCATGCCGGGCTACCTCGACCGCCCCGAGGCGACCGCGAAGGTCCTCAAGGACGGCTGGTACACCTCGGGCGACCTCGGCTACCTCGACCCCGAAGGGTTCCTGGTGATCACCGGCCGGCTCAGCCGGTTCGCCAAGGTCGGCGGCGAGATGGTCCCCCACGAGGGGGTCGAGGCGGCCCTCTGCAAGGCCGCCGGGGTCGAGGAGGGGACCGTCGCGGTGACCTCGGTCCCCGACGCCAAGCGCGGCGAGCGGCTCATTGTGGTCCACACCGGCTGGCCGATCGCCCCCGCCGAGGTCTGCCGGAAGCTCAACGAGGCCAACCTCCCCCGCCTCTGGGTTCCATCCCCCGATGACTTCCTCCAGGTCGAAACCATCCCTGTTCTGGGGACGGGCAAGCTGGATCTGCGTAAGATCAAGGAAATTGCGCTGGGGATGAAGAATTGAACCGCGGAGACGCGGAGACGCGGAGGACGCGGAGGGGGGAAAGGGGGAGAGGGTCAGGAATGCGACCGGGATCGAGCTGGATGCCCTGGCGGGGCGGGTGATCGGCTCGGCGATCGAGGTGCATCGACATCTCGGGCCGGGATTTCTGGAGGCAGTTTACGAGGAAGCCTTGGCCGTGGAGTTTCGACTCCGGGACGTCCCGTTCGCGCGGCAGAAGGCGATTGCGGTCGAATACAAGGAATTCCCCGTTGGCGAAGCGAGGCTCGACTTCCTGGTGGCCGGATGCCTGATCGTCGAGCTGAAGGCGATCGGGGCGTTGGCCCCGATCCACAAAGCGCAAGCGATCTCTTATCTCAAGGCGACTCGGCTGCACCTCGGCCTCCTGATCAACTTCAACGTGCCCGTCTTGAAGGATGGCTTGCCACGAATCATCCTTTCCTGAATCGAACTCTTTCCTCCTCTGATTCTCCTACCTCTGCGTCCTCCGCGTCTTGGCGGTTGAATCTTTCCCCGTCAGTGTCAGCAGCCACCCGGAGCCTGGGATGAACGTGGTCCTTCGGGTCACCGCCGGCCCGCACTCGGGGATGGAATACACCTTCGAGCGTCACGAGACGTTCGTGGTGGGCCGGTCGTCGCAGGTCCAGTTCCCGGTCCCGGAGGACGGGTTCCTCTCGCGGAACCACTTCCTGATCGAGTTCAACCCGCCGGTCTGCTTCCTCCGCGACCTCGGCAGCACCAACGGGACCAAGGTCAACGGCCACCGGGTCGACGCGGTCCGGCTCCGCGACGGCGACACGATCACCGCCGGCGAGAGTTCCTTCGTGATCCGGGTCGAGGAGACCACCTGGAGCGGCCGGCCCCGGATCCATTGCCTCGGCTGCGGCCGGCACGCTCCGGAGGAACTCGCCGTCAGCGCCCGGCCCGACGAGGACGCGATCAGTTGGCTCTGCGACGACTGCGTGGCCCACCGGCGGAAGTACCCGACCACCGACTCCGAGTACCTCATCGAGAAGCGGATCGGCGGCGGCGGGATGGGCGAGGTCTACCTCGCCCGCCACCTGCCCGACAACCAGCCGGTGGCCATCAAGATGATGGTCCCCTCGATCGCCGCCAGCGACCGCGCCAAGCTCCGCTTCCAGCGCGAGCTGGAGGTCCTGAAAAACCTCCGCCACCCCAACATCGTCGCCTTCCACACCATGTTTGAGCTGGACGGTCAGTTCCAGCTCGTCATGGAATACGTCGTCGGCAAGGACGCCCACGAATGGGCCAAGGCGCTCCCCGGGCCGCTCTCGGCCGCGGCGGCCGCGCGGATCGGCTACCACCTGATGCTGGCCTTGGAGCACGCCCACGCCAAGGGCTATGTCCACCGCGACATCAAGCCGTCGAACCTCCTGATCACCGGCCCGCCGGTCCGGCCCTCGGTCAAGCTGTCCGACTTCGGCCTGGCCAAGAGCTTCCGCGACGACGCCGGGTTCGCCGGCCTGACCCACCAGGGCGACATCGGCGGCTCCGGCGGCTTCATCTCTCCCGACCACATCCGCGACTTCCGCGAGGCCAAGGAACCCGCCGACATCTACAGCGCGGGGGCGACGCTCTATTACCTGCTGACCAACCAGTACCCCTTCTTCAACTTCAACCCGCACCGGGCCGACGCCTACACCATGATCCTGGAACACCCCCCCGTCCCGCTCCGGGCCCACCGCCCCGACCTCCCCGATGGGCTCGATAAAGTCCTCCGCAAAGCTTTGGAGAAGCAGCCCCGCGACCGCTGGAAGTCCGCCGCCGCCATGGCCGCCGCGCTCAAGCCGTTCCTGGATGCGGTTTGAGGTCGATCGGAGTCTCAGAATGGCCTTCCATAAGCCGCGATTCCGACCGATTCATCTGCTCGATCTGGGCGTCATCATGGCGGCCGAGTTCGCGATTCTGCCCGGTTCGGTTGCGATCGGTGTGATGGTCCTCTCCCTGGTCACCGCCCTCCTGGTTTCCATCTCGGGACCACTCACGAAGGCCGAATGGGCGAGCGTCGTCGTGATCCTTGCCATCCTGATTGCCTTGCTCGTCCCGGCGGTGAAGCATTCCCACTGCCGGCCCCGGAAACCGAAGCCCGCGCCGACAACCGTTCCGCCATCCGTTAAGATTCGGGTCTCTGGTAACGCAGGGCTTGCCCTGCCGATCGATGGCCGGCAGGGCAAGCCCTGCCCTTCGGCGATGCGGCGCGCGATCCGGGCGTGAGCCGCTCCCGGTCGATGGGCCGTGTCCGAGGTCCAGGGGGCGAGCGTCTTGGAGCGATCGGGGACGGTGGCCATCGTCGGCGTCGGCTTGATCGGGGGATCGATCGGCCTGGCCTTGCGCTCGAAGGGGCTGGCGGGGCGGGTGGTCGGGATCGGCCGCGACGCTCCGAGGCTCGAAGAGGCCCGCCGGCTCGGGGCGATCGACGCCTACGCGACCGACTTGGCCGAGGGGGTGGCCGATGCCGAGGTCGCCGTCATCTGCACCCCGGTCTCGCGGCTGGTCGAGGATGCCCTTGCGGCCTCCCGGTTCGGGCCGGGCTCGATCCTGGTGACGGACGCGGGGAGCACCAAGGCCCGGATTGTCGAGGGTCTCGAGGCCGACCCCCGGGGTCGGGCCGCGTTCGTGGGGGCGCACCCGATCGCGGGGTCGGAGCGGCAGGGAGTCGCCCACGCCCGGGCCGACCTGTTCGAGGGGCGGACCTGCGTCCTCACGCCGACCGCCCGGACGCCACCGGACCGCCTGGGGCGGGCCCGGGACTTCTGGGCGGGGCTGGGGTGCCGGCTGATCGAGGTCGACCCGGTCGAGCACGACCAGCGGCTAGCGCGGACCAGCCACCTCCCGCACGCGGTGGCGGCGGCCCTGGCGGCCTCGGTCCCGCCCGAGCTGCTCGGGATGGCCGCCGGAGCCTACCGCGACGGGACCCGCGTGGCCGGGGCCGACGCCGGGCTCTGGGCCGCGATCTTCCGCGAGAACCGCGGTCCGGTCCTGGACGCCCTCCGCGAGTTCGAGTCCCACCTGGCCACCTTCCGCGAGGCGCTGGAGGCCGACGACGGGGCCCGGCTCCTCGCCTGGTGGGATGCCGCCAAGGGACACCGCGACCGCTTCGAGGGGCCCGGTCTGGGGGTTTGACGCGGGGGCGGCCCGCAACCGGTTTGTAATCCTCCCCGGAATCTTTCATAATACGGCCTCCCGATTGTCATTCGACCTCGCATCTCCCCATCGACCGAGCCGGGGAGCCGACTCCGCCCGCGACGCGAGCCGGCCGCCTTCCCCCTCGGAGGGGCGGCCGGGGCGGGAGACCGGCACCTTCGAGACCCCTGGCGAGCCCCGGCACCATGCTCTGGCACCTCCAAATCGACCCGGCCCCGGGTCGCGTCGACCTCGCCGGAAGGCGGGTCGCCGCCGACGCCGCCGAGTTGGGCCTGCCCGGCCCCTGGGCCGTCTCGGCCAGCCGGGGCTTCCTGATCGAGGGGCCCGTCGACCGCCATGCCTTGCAAGGGGCCGCCGCGTCCGTCCTGGTCGACCCGGTCGTCGAGTCGTCCTCTCTGCGACCGGCTTCCGAGACCGGCCACGACGGCGGCGCCGGGACCGTCGTCCACGTCCTGCCCAAGCCCGGCGTCACCGACCCCGAGGCCGAGAGCGCCCTGGCCCTGCTCCGCGACCTCGGCCTGGCCGTCGAGAACGTCCGGACGATCCGGACCTACCGGGTCGAGGGGCCGGCCGGAGCCCTCCCCCGCCTGATCGGTCGGGTCCTGGCCAACGACGCCGTCGAGCAGGCCGTGGTCGGGGCGCTCCCCTTCGAGAAGCTCGGCCAGGGGACATCGTTCCAATTCGCCCGCGTGGAGGTCCCGATTAGGGGCAAGTCCGACGCCGACCTCCTCGCCATCAGCCGGAACGGGCAGCTCCACTTCAGCCTGTCCGAGTTCCGGGCCATCGAGCGTCACTTCGCCGAGCTACGCCGCGAGCCGACCGACTGCGAGCTGGAGACCCTCGCCCAGACCTGGAGCGAGCACTGCTCGCACAAGACCCTCCGCGGCCGGATCGAGTTCAACGGCAACGAGATCGACAACCTCTTGAAGCAGACCATCTTCCGCGTGACCCAGGAGATGGGCTGCGACTGGCTGGTCAGCGTCTTCGCCGACAACGCGGGCGTGGTCCGATTCGACGACGACTTCGACGTCTGCTTCAAGGTCGAGACCCACAATCACCCCTCGGCGATCGACCCCTACGGCGGGGCCAATACCGGGCTCGGCGGGGTGATCCGCGACCCGATGGGGACCGGCCTGGGCGCCAAGCCGATCTGCAACACCGACGTCTTCTGCGTGGCCCCGCCCGACACCCCGGCCGAGGGGCTCCCGGCGGGCGTCCTGCACCCTCGGAGGATCCTCAAGGGGGTCGTCGCCGGGGTCCGCGACTACGGCAACCGGATGGGGATCCCCACCGTCAACGGGGCCCTCGTCGGCCATCCCGCCTACCTGGCCAACCCGCTGGTCTTCTGCGGGACCGTTGGCCTGATCCCGCGCGGGATGTCGACCAAGTCGGTCGAAGCCGGCGACCGGATCGTCGCCATCGGCGGCCGGACCGGGCGCGACGGGATCCACGGGGCGACGTTCAGCTCGGTCGAACTGACGGGCGAGAGCGAGTCGATTTCCGGCGGGGCCGTCCAGATCGGCAACGCGATCACCGAGAAGATGGTCCTGGACGTGATTTTACAAGCCCGGGACCGGGGCCTGTTCCGCTCGATCACCGACTGCGGGGCCGGCGGGTTCAGCTCGGCCGTCGGCGAGATGGGGGCCGAACTCGGGGCCGAGGTCGACCTCGATCGCGCCCCGCTCAAATATGAGGGCCTGTCCTATACCGAGATCTGGATCTCCGAGGCCCAGGAGCGGATGGTCCTGGCCGTCCCGCCCGAGCACTGGGAGGCCCTCCGCGCCCTCTCCGAGTCCGAGGGCGTGGAGGCCACCGACCTCGGCCGGTTCGTCGACTCCGGCCGGCTCACGCTGAGGTATCGCGGCGAGGTGGTCGGCGACCTCTCGATGCGCTTCCTCCACGACGGCCGCCCCGACGTGGTCCGGAAGGCGACGTATACGCCGGTCGGATCCCGGCCGATCCCCCTGCCCTCCGACGCCGACTACACGGCCGACCTCCTCAAGATCCTCGGGACCTGGGACGTTTGCAGCAAGGAATGGATCGTCCGCCAGTACGACCACGAGGTCCAGGCCCGGACGGTCATCAAGCCGCTGGTCGGCGTGCTCGACGATGGCCCGGGGGACGCCTCGGTCATCCTCCCGGTGGCGGGCTCGGACCGGGGCCTGGCGATTTCCTGCGGGATCAATCCCCGGCTCGGCCTGCTCGCCCCCTACGCGATGGCCGCCTGCGCGATCGACGAGGCGGTGCGGAACTGCGTGGCCGTGGGTGCCGACCCCGACCGGATCGCGCTCCTGGATAACTTCTGCTGGGGGAATACCGAGCGGCCCGAGACCCTGGGCTCGCTGGTGACGGCGACCTTCGGATGCTTCAACGTGGCCCAGGCTTACGGGACGCCGTTCATCTCGGGCAAAGACAGCCTTTACAACGAATACACGCATGAAGGTAAGATTCAGGCCATCCCGCCGACCCTCCTCATCAGCGCGATGGGCCTTGTGCCCGACGTCCGGAAGTGCGTGACGATGGATCTGAAGGAGCCCGGCAACCTCCTGTTCCTGGTCGGGACGACCCGGAACGCGCTGGGCGGGTCGCACTGGGCGATGATCCGCGGGATGGAAGGAGGGACCGTCCCCCAGGTTGATCTAGCCCTCGGCCGGCCGATCTTCCGGGCGGTCCATCAAGCGATCACGCGAGGGCTGGTCCGGAGCTGCCACGACCTGAGCGAAGGGGGCCTGGCCGTCGCCCTGGCCGAGATGGCACTGGCCAGCGGCCTGGGCGTGGATGCCTCGACCGGCAAGGTCCCGGGCGCTCACCGGTCCCGGACCGCTCATCCCGCCTGGATCCTGTTCTCCGAGTCGCCGACTCGGTTCCTGCTGGAAGTCCGCCCCGACGCGGCCCCCGCCGTGCAATCCTTGTTCGAGGGGCTGCCGATCGGCGAGATCGGCACGGTGACCGAGGCCCCCCGCCTGATCGTCCGAGACGCCGAATCGACCCTGATCGACGCCCCGCTGTCCGCCCTGAAAGACGCCTGGCAGGCGCCTCTCCGCTGGTAAATTCGCCCGACCGAAAACGAACCGCACTAAAATGCAAGGGAATATGAAGATGAATCGTTTCGTGACTTTCGTGGATGGGTCGAATCTCGACGGCGTCCTGAAGCACCTGAGCCTCCGGGTGGACGACTACGGCTCGTTCTATCGCCACGTCTTCGAGCAGAGCGTGCTGAACTGGGGCCGGACCTTCGCCGATGGCTCGCCGTGGCCCTCGGCGCAGCACTCGCGGATCTACTGGTACGTCGTGGGCAAGATGGACGAGTGGGACCTGAACGACCCCAAGGCCGAGGCCCGGCTCCGGAGCCGGTTCGAGCTCAACCCCCGGCTCCGCGACAGCTACCTGGAGGACATCCTCCGCCGCCTGCCCGACCTCCCCGCCGAGCGCCGGAATGAGGAGGCGTGGAACCTCTGCTTCGCCGAGACCCGCGAGTGGTACGACAACAAGCGGCGGGCCCTGGAGCGGAAGAAGCGGTTCTACCACGGCGTCCAGGCGGCCACCGACTTCGTCGAGATCCGCCAGGAGGGGCACTGGAAGGTCGACCTGTTGCACCACACGCTCAACGAGAAGGGCCTCGACACCAGCCTGGCCGTCGACATGGTCGCCTTGCAGGACACCTACGACATCGCCATCCTGATCTCCGGCGACGCCGACGGGATCCCGGGGATCAACTACGTCAAGGGCCGCTCCAAGCACGTCGGCGTGGCCGAGTTCCGCCGGGGGGCCCCGGCCGATTTCACGTCCAAGGGGGCCTCGTCCCGCCTCAAGATCGCCGCCGACTTCGTCGTCCAGGTCTACGAGGCCGACCTGATCCGCCGGAACCTCGCCTACCGCTCCGAGCCGGATTACCCCAACTCGTCGTACTCGCCGAGCACCTCGGCGCCGCACGAGGGGAATTACTGAGGCGAAATCCCGATCGCAATGGGTGATGGTTGGTCAATGATGATCGATGAGATCAGGGATGGACCATCATCCATTACGCATAACTAATCTCCCCCGAGAGGTTGTCCCGATGCCCAAGCCCCGCGTCCTCGTCCTCCGGGCGCCCGGGACGAACTGCGACGAGGAGACGGCCCTGGCCTGGCGGCTGGCCGGGGCCGAGGCGGAGACCTGGCACGTCGGCCGGGTGGTCGAGGCTCCCGGGGCGCTCGACTCGTTCCAGGTCCTCACGCTCCCCGGCGGGTTCTCCTACGGCGACGACCTCGGCGCCGGGCGGATCCTGGCGACCCGGCTGGGGACCGTCCTCGGCGACGCCCTCCGCCGGTTCCGCGAGCGCGACGGCCTGGTCCTGGGGATCTGCAACGGCTTCCAGGTCCTCGTCAAGGCGGGCCTGCTGCCCGGGACCCCCGAGAACGGCCCGGCCACGCTCACCTTCAACGACTCGGGCCACTTCGAGTCGCGCTGGGTCCGCCTCCTCCCCAAGTCGGGCCTGAGCCCGTTCCTCGCCGACGACGAGCCGATCGAGTTGCCCGTCGCGCACGGCGAGGGAAAGTTCGTCGTCGCCGGACCCGCCGCGCTGGTGGCCCTGGAGGCGGCCGGCCAGGTCGTCCTCCGCTACGCCGGGGCCGACGGCCGGCCCGCCTCGTCCTACCCCGCCAATCCCAACGGCTCCCCCGGCGCCGTGGCGGGCGTCTGCGACCCGACCGGCCGGATCCTCGGCCTGATGCCCCATCCCGAGCGGAACGTCGACCCGCTCCACCACCCCCGATGGACCCGGATCGGCCTCGGCCGCGAGGGGGACGGCCTCCGGATCTTCCGGAACGCCGTCCGGGCCCTGACCGCCTGATCGGCCGCGAAATCGGCCCTGGGAAAAAACCCCGGATCCGCGCGAACTTCCCCCGAAAGGCCCGCGTCTATCAGGCAACGGGCGAGGGGGACGGGGCCGGACGAGACGGCCCCACCCCGCCGACACGTCGAGCCCCGACGAGGACGCCATGAGCCGCCAGGGTTGCCACCGCGAGAATCCACCGTCGCCGAGCCGACTCGCCAATTCCCCGGCGTCCCGGCCGCTCGACGGTCCCCGATCGCCCTGATCCCGACGCGACGGATCCTCGGATCACGCGATCGGGCCCGGCGTCCTCGGACGACCGGGCCTTTTTCGTCAGGACGGCTCGTCCGGCGATCGGTAGGCCGCCGCCTTTTGATGGCGGGAAAGAGGGTTCGACTCTCCGACGGGTCATCGTCCGCGCCGCGGTATCGAAGAATGCTCGGATCTCGGGATGTAGGAAAGCCTGGTAATCCGCCTGTTTTGGGAGCAGGAGACCGCCGGTTCGAATCCGGCCATCCCGACTGTCCTGTTCTGTCCGGCCGCACCGGCCTTCGAGCGGCGAAGATTCCGCGCCCGTGGCGCGGCGAGCTGGGTTCGAGTCCCACCCGGTCCCCTCCTTTTCTTTGACAATCCGGCGTCGGCAATCGTGCCCATGATGTAGCGGGAGCCTACCGCCTCGCCATGGCGGATGTGCGGGTTCGACTCCCGCTGGGCACTTGCAACGAATTCAGACCGGGGATGGATGAGCTGGTTCATCCGTCTCCCTGTTAAGGAGGATTTCGCAGGTTCGATTCCTGCCCCCGGTGCTGGTTCGCCGAGACGGAAGGGCAGCCAAATGGCGATGGCAGCCGCCTCGAAAGCGGCCGAGCGACGAGCCTTGCGGGTTCGACTCCCTCCCCTACCCCTGACCAGGGCCGCGCGGGGCGGCCCCATCGATGGTGCCCGTGGTGTAACGGGAGCACGCGAGATTGTGGATCTCGAAGCGGAGGGTTCAACTCCCCCCGGGCACCCTGACCGTCGTCGCGCCGACCGAAAACTTCAGGCCCCGGCCGGACGGTCGGCCGGGGCTCACGCCAGGGGCGTCCTCCCGGGAGAGGGCTCCGATTCCAAATCGGAAGCACAGGGTTCGACTCCTTGCGTCCCTGCTGATCGATCACGATCGCCCTCGAAGTGTACCGGATGGCACGCGACCGTGCGAAGGTCGAAGGCCGGGTTCAACTCCTGGCGAGGGCATGGCGGGATTTGTCGATGACGCTGGAGCCAGACGGTCAGGCAACCGGCTGCAAACCGGTCCAAGCGGGTTCGACTCCCGCCGGCGTCTTCTGGAACGTTCGGCCCTGCTCGCCGGGACCGATCAGCGGGGCCCGGGCGGCATCGGCGGCGGGGGGACTTGTTCCGGCGACGGTGTCGGCCCGACGGCTAGCGTCGATGAGACGATCGTCCGGGGGGCGACGTTCCTCGGCGGAAAGACGGCCGCGATGTTCGAGGGCGCGGGGCCGTCAACCGGCTTCTTGTAGAGTTCCCAGCCCCGGTCGGTCGGCCGGAACTCATAGGGTCCATCGGAGAGGCCGTAACGGGCCCCGCCGAAGGGCTCGCCCCGGTCGAACTCGACGACCGAGGCGGCCGTCGCGGCGACCCTCTGGGTGAAGCCGCCGGGGACCGAGTAGGCCACGCCGTCGATGGCGAAGTTCACCGCGACGCCGCTCTCTCCCGTGTTCGCGACCTGGACCTGGATCGAGCGGACCGGCGGGGCGACGTTGCCCGGGTACGTGCCAGCGACCGCGAGCACGGTGCCGAGGCCGGCGGCGGGCACGGCTCCGCCAGCGGCGGACGGCGCGGTCGGATCGTAATAGAGTTGACCGGGTTGTGACGGATAGTAGAAGTAGCCGGGATATTGCGGATGGGGCTGGAGGGCCTGCTGCGGGTACGCGGCCCGGGCGGCGATCCCCTGAAAGGCGAAGTCGTTCTGGACCTGCGCCTGGTCGAACCGGATGACCGCCTCGTCGTTGGCGATCCGGGCCTTGTCAAAGGCCGCGCGGGCGTAATGGCCGGTGGACAGGTCGTACTGATAGCGGCTCACGTCCCGCTGGAGCCGGCTCTCGTCGCGGAACTCGCGCTGGATGTCAGTGTACAGGTCCTGGCCGCTCACCGTGGCCGAAGAACCGGCCGAGGCGAGCAGAGCGCCGAGGACGATGGACCATCTCATGGGCGTCATGGGTTCCCTCCGATCGAATGATCCCCTCCCTGAATCTGACGCATGAATCCGCAAGATCAACGGAAATCCTCCGAGCCGAGGGAGAGCCCGCCGTCAGAACCCCAAGATCGGGGCCGGTCCACCACGGCCCGAGGCGAACCTTGACCAGGGAGTCGGCCCGGCTGAAGCCGTCGGCCACCGGACCGACCACGCCGATGCTCCCCGGGATCGCGGCCGAATCCGTCCGCTGAGGGTGGACTCCGGCCCGGCGCCCCCTCCCGACGCTTTACGCGGCCCCTCGATCCGGTTAAGCTGGAAATTGATCCAATCGCCCCGTTCCCCGGGGCGATCGCCGTCCCGCGTCCGGGACATCCACCAGGCTCCGCCGGCCCATCGGGCAAGGGGACACCCACAATGGCTCAAGCCGTCGTCGACCCGGCCGAACTCCGCCGCTTCGCCCAGAATCTTCGCCACTTCAACACCGAGCTGCACAACAAGATGGCCGTCATCCACGGCCAGCTCTCCGGCCTCAGCCAGACCTGGCGCGACAAGGAGCAGGAGAAGTTCACCGAGGAGTTCGAGGCCACGCTGATCGTCATCAACCGCTTCATCGAGGCCAGCAGTCAGTACGTCCCGTTCCTGATGCGCAAGGCCGAACGCGTCGAAGAATACCTCCAGCAGCGATGAGCCCGGCCGGGCGAGGGGGCACCGATGAGCGATGCCGCGAAGGTCACCAATATCGACGGGATCCGCGAGTTCCGCGCGGCCCTCGGCACCTTCATCGAGGACGCCCGGAACGCGCTGACGTCCGTCGAGATGGAGAACCGCCGGGTCAACGAGTGGGTCAAGAACACCCAGCGCCTCTTCTGGCTCAACGAGGTCAAACGCCGTCGCGAGAAGATGAACGAGATCCGCGGCGAGCTCCACCGCCGGAAGCTCTCCGGCGGCGGCGAGACCGAGGCCAAGGAGCAGGTCCGGATCGCCAACGCCCGGCTCCGCGAGTCCGAGGAGAAGGTCGAGATCGTCAAGAAGGCCGCGCCGGTCCTCCAGCACGCCATCGACGAATACCTCGGCCTGGCCCGGCCCCTGGGCGACATGCTCACCGGCGACCTGGAGCACGCCATGGCCCTCCTCCAGCGGATGGCCGATGCCCTCGACGCCTACATCCGGACCTCCACCCAGTCGACCACCTGACCCCACCCCTCGGAGGCGCCGGCCGTGAACACTGGGAGATCGCCAAGGCCCACTGGCAGGACCAGGTCGCCAGGGACTTCGAGGCGAACCACCTGATCCCGCTGGAGACTCGCGTCAACGCCGTCGCCCGGGGGATGGACAAGCTGGCCGAGGTCACCGCCAAGGTCAAGAAGGACTGCTCCGAGAACCGCTGAGCCGGCCGGCCCGCCGGGGCCCGGGTCGGATCGGCCGTCGGGCCATCTTGACGGCGATCCGGGATCGAAAATGGATCATGGCTGATGGGTAACGACGGAAAAGCGCGATTGCAGCCGAAGCGTCTCGCCGGCTTCTCCGGGATTTCTTCTACCCATCAACCATCATTCGTTTAGCATAACTCATTGACACGACTTAGAAAAACGAACGGATCGACTCTTGGGGTGGGCGAGTCGGGGGTTCCCCAAGGCCGACCACCGAGACCGCCAAAGCCACCCGTGTTGGACCTCACCCGATGCCCGGACCGTCCCTGACCCAGCGCCAAGTCGACGCCCTGAAAGACCTGGCCCGCCTGGCCGGGGATCGAGCCGGGCGTGAGACCAAGACCGACGCCGACTTCGCCAAGGAGAAGGCCGTCGCCGACCGCACCTATCAGTCCGCCCGGCAGGGGGCCGTCCGCCGCCGCGACCTCCAGGTCCAGGCCACCGAGGCCGAGGTCGAGCAGGCCCGGACGGCGCTCGACCAGGCGTACCAGGCGGCCGTGGCCTCGGCCAAGACCGACCGCGACAAGAAGATCTCCCACGCCAAGAAGCGGTTCGAGGTCGAGAGCGAGGCCGCCGGCCAGCAGCTCGAAGAGGCCGGCTGGGAGGCCGGCGCCGTCTTCGATGCCAACGTCGACAAGGTCGGCAAGAAGACCGAGCAGTTCAAGCGCCGGCTCGAAGAGTCGCTCGCCGCCTTCGACGAGGTCCGGGCCGTCGCCGGCAACTACGTCGAGACCTACAAAAAATTCATCATCCTGGACGCCGAGCGCCCCGAGCCCGAACTCGGCCCTAACGACAACCCGATCGACAAGCTCGACGCCGCGACCCATCAGGTGGCTGATGGCTACCTGGTCGCCTCGAAGCTCAAGATCCTGCCGGTGGTGAAGCTCGACTTCTTCATCTTCCTCTGCGTCGTGCTCTTCCTGGCCCTGGCCATCGGCCTCGGCCTGGTCCTCGGCTGGATGATCGGGCCGGCCGCCGCCGCGGTCGCCACCCTGGTCGTCGGCTTCGTGGCCCGGCAGTCGCTCGCCGCCGCCGGCCGGAAGCAGATCACCGCCGCCGCCGCCCCGATGGCCCTGGCCCTGGCCGACGCCGAGAAGCTCGCCGACCGCTCGGCCGCCTGGGTCGACGAGAACGCCAAGCGGCTCAAGGCCGAGGTCGAGCGCCGCCGCGACGCCCTGAACAAGAAGGCCGCCGACACCCAGGCCAAGCTCATTCCCGAGCTGGAACACCGCCGCGACTCCGACACCAAGGCCGCCGAGGAACGCTACCCCAAGGCCCTGGCCGAGGCCGCCCGGAAGTACGAGGCCGACCTCTCGGCCGCCGAGGACAGGTACAAGAAAGACCTGGGCGAGGCCAAGGCCGGCGGCGACCGCGAACTCGGCGATGTCGACGCTCGCTACTTCGCCGAGGTCGAGGCCCGCCAGACCGCGTACGAGGCCGCCTGGCAGAAGCTCGTGGACGACTGGGGCGGCGGGATCGACCGGGTCCGCGGCGAGTTCGACGCCGTCGGGGCCGAGTCCGACCGGATGTTCCTCCCCTGGCACGACCCGGCCTGGGACCCCTGGACCCCGCCCTCGGATTCGCCCCCGGTCCTCCGCTTCGGCGAGGTCCGGGTGCCGATGAAGCAGATCCCCCAGGGGATCCCCGAGGACCCCCGGCTCAAGGGGCTGACCCCCGAGGTCTTCACCCTCCCGGCCTTCCTCCAGTTCCCCGAGAAGATCTCGCTGCTCATCAAGGCCAGCGACGACGGCCGGGCCCCGGCGGTCCGGGCGATCCAGGCCGCCATGCTCCGGTTTCTCACCGCCGTCCCGCCCGGCAAGGTCCGGTTCACCATCGCCGACCCCGTCGGGCTCGGCCAGAACTTCTCGACCTTCATGAATTTGAAGGAATCCGACGAACTCCTGGTCACCAGCCGGATCTGGACCGAGCAGGCCCAGATTGAGCATCGGCTCCTGGATCTGACCGAGCACATGGAGAACGTCATCCAGACGTACCTCCGCAACGAATACGCCTCGATCGAGGAATACAACGCGATGGCCGGCGAGGTCGCCGAGCCCTACCGCGTCCTGGTCGTGGCCAACTACCCGGCCAACTTCTCCGACATCGCCCAGCGCCGGCTGGTCAGCATCGCCCAGAGCGGCCCCCGTTGCGGCGTCTATGTCCTGGTGAGCGTCGACACCAAGCTGGCCAACGCCACCAACCAGCTCGCCAAGGACCTGGAGCCGAACTGCGTCAACCTGACCTGGAAGGACGGCAAGTTCACCTGGAAGGACAGCCCGTTCGAGCAGTACCCGCTCCGGCTCGACGCCCCGCCGGAAGACTCCGAGTTCAACCGGATTGTCAAGCTCGCCGGCGAGGCCGCCAAGGCGGCCAAGCGCGTCGAGGTCCCCTTCGAGGTCATCGCCCCGACCGAGGACAAGTACTGGACCTGGGACAGCCGGAGCATCGTCGACGTCCCGCTCGGCCGCGCAGGGGCCACCAAGTTCCAGAACCTCAAGCTGGGCAAGGGGACCTCGCAGCATGTCCTGATCGCCGGCAAGACCGGCTCGGGCAAGTCGACTTTGCTCCACGCCCTGATCACCAACGCCGCCCTGATGTACAGCCCCAAGGAGCTTGAGCTGTACCTGATCGACTTCAAGAAGGGCGTCGAATTCAAGACGTATGCCACCTATGGCCTGCCCCACGCCCGGGTGGTCGCCGTGGAGTCGGAGCGCGAGTTTGGCCTGAGCGTCCTCCAGCGGCTCGACGTCGAGCTCAAGAAGCGCGGTGACATGTACCGCGACGCCGGGGCCCAGGACGTGGCCAGCTACCGCCGGATCACCGGCGAGTACCTCCCCCGGATCCTCCTGCTGGTGGACGAGTTCCAGGAGTTCTTCATCGAGGACGACAAGCTGGCGCAGGAGTCGTCGCTGCTCCTGGACCGCCTGGTCCGCCAGGGCCGGGCCTTCGGCGTCCACGTCACCCTGGGCTCGCAGACCCTGGGCGGGGCCTACTCGCTGGCCCGGACCACGATCGCGCAGATGGCCATCCGGATCGCCCTGCAATGCTCCGAGGCCGACTCGCACCTGATCCTCAGCGAGGACAACGCGGCGGCCCGCCTGCTGTCCCGCCCCGGCGAGGCGATCTACAACGACGCCAACGGGATGATCGAGGGCAACCACATCTTTCAGGTCGTCTTCCTCACTGACGTCCGCCGCGAGGAGTACCTCCGGAACCTCAAACACCTGGCCGAGGAGCGCGGGCTGATGCCCGACACCCCGCAGCTCGTCTTCGAGGGGAACCTGCCGGCGGTCATCGACAAGAACCCGCTTTTGAACGAGGCCCTGGCCGCCCCGGGCTGGCCCGAGGAGGTCAAGGCGGCCACGGCCTGGCTCGGCGACGCGATCGCGATCAAGGACCCGACCTCGGTCGTCTTCCGCCGCCAGGCCGGGACCAACGTCCTCCTGATCGGCCAGCAGGACGAGTCGGCCCTGGGGATCCTGATCTCGGCCCTGGTCAGCCTGGCCACCCAGCACGCCGACCCCGGCGGCGGCGACGCCGCCAACGGGGCGCGATTCTATGTCCTCGACGGCTCGCCGCCCGACTCGCCCAACCTCGGCGTCCTGGCCAGGCTCGCCGGGGTGATCCCGCACCCGTTCCGGTCCGCCGGCTTCCGCGACTTCGCCCCGATCCTGACCGAGGTCTACGACGAGCTGACCGCCCGCCAGGCCGACGAGCACGCCGACTTCCCCACGCTCTACCTGGTGATCTTCGACCTCGGCCGGTTCCGCGACCTCCGCAAATCCGACGACGACTACGGCTTCTCCTCCAAGTCCGACGACGAGAAGCCCAAGCCCGCCAAGATGCTCACCGACCTGCTCCGCGAAGGGCCCAACTTCGGGATCCACCTCCTGGCCTGGTGCGACACCGTCGGCAACCTGAACCGGACCTTCGAACGCGCCACCGCCGGCGAGTTCGAGCTCCGGATCCTCTTCCAGATGAGTATCAACGACTCCAGCGCCATGATCGACTCGCCGGCCGCCGGCCGCCTGGGCGAGAACCGGGCCCTCCTCTACAACGAGGAGCAGGGCAAGACCGAGAAGTTCCGCCCCTACGGCCTGCCCGATCAGTCCTGGCTCGATCGGGCCCGCGACCAGCTCCACGCCAAGCCCAAGCCCGCCGGCTACCTCGACGGCCCCGTCCGGCCCAAGGCCCCGCCCCGCTCCGACGACGGCGGCGATAGCGGCGATAGCGGCGGCGACTCATTCTCCAGCTTCGGGGCCGACTCGTTCTCCAGCTTCGGCGGCGACGCTCCCACCTCGTTCGGCGGCTTCGACCCGACCGCCGAGCCCCCCGCCCCCGAACCCGAGCACCCCGACGGCGATTCCAACGGCAACGGCCACACCAAGCCGAAGGACATCCTCGACCCGGCCGGCGACTCGGCAGCGGGGTGAGGGAGGAAAATCGGGATTTGAACCGCCGAGGTCGCGGAGGTCGGAAGGAGAGAAGAGACAGGGGAGAGAGATAAAACTCAATCTTCCTCCTCTTCCCTCGCTCTGGACTCAGCGTCCTCGGCGTCTTGGCGGTTGAAATTCTTCGTCTTTGTTTCAAGCCCGGACGTGGATTCCCAGGGAGTCCATCGCCAGGACGACCACGAAGCAGGCCAGGACAAACGTGGCCGCGTACGCCAGCGAGGCACTCTCGCCCGAGAATATGGCGAGGATATAGTCGTTATAGATGAGGTTCCTGACGCTGATGACCTTCCCCTCGGCTCGGTCGATCGCGGGGAGGTTCAGGAGCCGGGCCCCCACGGCGGCCAGCGTATACGCGGCGATGGCGTTGGCCCCGAAGACGCGGAACGGGGCCGCCCACCGTCGGTAGCCCCGGAGGTCCACCAGCCAGTAGCACGTCGCCAGGCCGATCATTCCCAGGCCGCCGGTCAGCAGGACGAATGACCCGGTCCAGAGGGCTTTATTGATCGGGAAGCTCCCGCTCCAGGCCCAGCCGGCGAAGGCGCAGGCGGTCCCGCCGACGAACAGGCCCGCGTCGATCTCGTACCGGTCGCGCCCCGACCGGAGCCAGTGCCCGGTCAGCACGCCGAGCAGGGTCGTCCCGATCGCCGGGAGCGTGCTCAGGATCCCCTCGGGGTCGTAATCGGTCTTGTAAATGTGACCCGGGAGCAGGAGCCGGTCGAGGTACGACGCCAGGTCGTGCCCCCGGGCCAGGTCCCCCGGGCCGAAGCCGGGGACGGGAACCCGCGTCATCAGCAGCCAGTACCCGACCAGCAGGCCGACCAGGGCGACCACCTGCCCCTTGATCCTCGTGTTCAGGAAGATCAACGAGGCCGCCAGGTAGCAGACGGCGATCCGCTGGAGGACGCCGGGGATCCGGATCGTCCCGGCCATCTTCCGCCACGAATCCGGGTCCTGGACCTCCCGCCAGCTCTCCCGGAAGAACGGAAATTTGGCCAGGAACAGCCCGAGGGCGAAGATCACCAGCGACCGGCGCGCGACCTTGCCCAGGACCGCCCGCCGCCCCTCGGGGGCGTCCAGCCGCTTCGAGAGAGCCAAGGTGATCGAGACGCCGAGGATGAACAGGAAGAACGGGAAGACCAGGTCGGTCGGCGTCCAGCCGTCCCAATCGGCGTGGCGGAGCGGCGGATAAGCCGGCCCCCCGCCGTTGTTCACCAGGATCATCCCGGCGATCGTCAGGCCGCGGAAGACGTCGAGCGACGCCAGCCGCCCAGGGCTCGCCGCCGGGATCTCGTTGCCGATCTCGTCCGTCGCCAGGCTCATCGGGGGTGTCGCTCCCTCATCGAGATGGGGTCAGAGGCGGGAAATCGCCAGGGATCGGTTCATAGGTGGGGGCATCGACGTCAACCCAGGGGCCGCGTCGAGATCGGCGAAACCGCGAGCCGCAGGCGAGGCAGGTCCGGGCGTCGCCCGGGCGGGGGAAGGCGCGCGATCGGGGGACCGAGGGGTCGCGGAGCATCGCGCGGCGCCGACAGGTCGGGCAGAATCGGGGGATGACCCACCGCCCGAGGTACGCCAGCCCGCCCAGGATCAGCGCATCGGCCATCCCCAGGACGACCAGGCCCGCGGTCGGGAGGTCGCCCATGTGGAAATCAGGACCCGCCCTCCCCGTGAGCCCCAGCAGATTCAGGAACGTCAGGAACGCGACCAGCGGGACGCCGCAGAGGGCCGCGACCATCCAGCCCTTGAGCGGCCCCCGGCGGACCAGGATCAGCGTCGGCAAGATCAGCACATAGGGTAGCTCGATCGCCGAACGCAGGACGAATTGCTCGGAATCCGCCGCCCGCCGACCGATCGGCGTGACCACCGCCATCGCCACGGCGGCGAAGACGACCAGGACGCCGATCTGGCGCAAGGTCATCCTCGGCCGGAACCTTCGGTCGAGGTCGGGCGGCATGGGCGATGACTCCGCTCGGCTCGCCCTCCCGAATCATCCGGGTCGTCAAGGCCGGGCGGCCCTGAATTCACCTTACCGGGGCTGACCGCCCGGCGAAAGGTGTGACCCGGGGGCGGGCTGGCCCCGCCCCCGGGCTTCGCTCACGAGCGGGGATGGACGCGGCGGCGGAAGAAGCCGGCCAACGCGAAGTAGGCGAGACCCTTGCCGCTCCTCCCGACCGGCAGCAAGCCCAGCGTCGCCAGGTCGTCACCGACGCGATCGGGCGAGGTCAGCGACCGGGACGTCAGGACCCCGGCGGCATCCCAGTCCTCGGGTCGGCGGGCCTCCGGGGCACCCTCGGGATGCGGGTCCGCAGACCGCGTGACCGGCTCCAACTCCAGCAGCATGATGCGATCGTCTCGGAACATGACGAAATCTCCGAATGTTGATCCAATTTTATGAACATGATCAGAGTCTTGATGTGGGATCCGGACCCTCGGCGGCGACGGCCGTGCGGCGTCTTCGGAGGGCGGATCGGGGGAGATGGGCTCGGAACGCGGGAACCCGATCGCCTCGCGGTGGGCGTCGACGGGATCGATCACGCCGGGCGCGGCCGGATCGGCTCGGGGCCGTTATCGGAGCGCGGGCGGACGAAGGTCGACGAGCCGGATGGGGCGCGCGAGGTGGCCGGGGAGACATCCCGGGAGCCGGGGTGCTTCAGCAGGTCCAGCGCTGAAGGAGTGAGGCGATCGATGTGCGAGGGGGGTAGGTAGCGACGAAGCTCCGCGCCCGGAGGGCGGGAGCGGGCCGGGACTGGGCCCAGGACCACCCGGCCAGGAGGGCCGGGCGATCGATTGAGGGCACCCGATCCATCGCAGCGGCAATCCGTCGGGCCGCTCGCGAAGCGACAAACTGCGGGCTGGGATCGTGCGAACAGGCCGCCCAATCCGGGTGGCAGTTCGGGGCCTCGGTGCCGAGCGTCGACGACTCGCCGCAAAGCTCGGCGGCGTTCAAGAGAACCCACCGCCAGGAGAGGACCGGTGCCCCTCGGGGGGCCTCTTCCAGGTGGCCGGGAAGGAGGTGGCCGTGGCCGGAGCAGGCGTCACCGGCACCATCGGAGTGGCCGGAGCCGTGGAAATCAGGCATCGGGAACGGTACGCGGGCCAGCCCCAGGATCATCAACATGATCCCGATGCGACAGAGCCAGATTTTTGTGCCCGACCACTGGCACATGATCGATCCCTTCTGTCTCATGAAATGGCTATCGGAATCCTAGGATCCGAGGCTTGAGCCGTCAAGGCGAACCGCGCCGCCGATCGGGAGCCGGACGGCCTCGGGTTTGACTGGCAACGGGGCGGGATTGCCCGTCGGATCCGGGTTCAAAAGGGACCGGGGGCGACGCGGGTCCGGCGGCGGGCCGGACGGGCGTCGCCCCCGTCGTTCACTCGCAAGCTCGGACCCTCAATAAGGGCGGTAGTAGCCGCCGGAGGCCCGTCGCTCCCCCGAAACGAAGCCTTGCGCCTCGGCCGGAGAGAGCGGCCGGTTGGGGGCGATGCCGGTCTCCCAGAACAGTTGCCCCTCGCGGTAGCCCTGCTGGCGGGCCGGGTCGAGCTGCCAGGGAGTCGCCGCGGCCCGACGCTCGCCGGCCACGAACCCTTGAGCCTCGGCGGGCGAGAGTGGCCGGTTGGGAGCATACCCCGTCTCGTAATAGACCTTCCCCTCGCGGTAGCCCTGCTGTTGAGCCGGCGAATAGGGAAGATAGGGGTTGTAGCCCGGCTGCCCTCCCACGTATCCGCCGCCATAGGCCGCGCCGCCGTAACCGCTATTGTACCCGCCCGAGACGACCACTCCGCCGCCGGAGTACCCGCCGCCATAAGCCGGGGCGTAGCCGCCGCCATAGGCCCCGTTGTTGTATCCGTACTGGGCCCGGGCCGAACCGCCCCCGAGGCCACCGAGAGTCAGGATGCCCGACAGAGCCAGAGTCGCCAGTGCCCGCTTCATGGGTGGTTCCTCGCTTCGCTCGCGTCCGATGATCGTGTTTTGTCACCCGAACGTCGAGACAAGAAGCGAACGGCGTGCCGTTCCGGTCGGGCGGTTAGAGTTTTCTCTCAAGTCGTTGTGTGGTCGCGATAAAGAAATAAGGGGCGGGGGTGGATCGGCGGAATCGAGGTCGATCGAGGGCCAGGATACTGGCCCCTCGCGAGGAAGCTCCCGCCCGCGAGGGGCCACCTCCCCGGCCCTCGATCCGGTCAGCGGGCCGCGAGCTTGCCGGCGATCTTGGCGACGTGCTTGCCCTGAAATCGGGCGATGGCCAGATCGTTCGCGGTCGGCTGGCGTGAGCAGTCGTTGCCGTACCGCGTGGGGGTGCCGAAGCGGACCGCGTCGGGCTCCTTGAGCTGGTCAGGCTGGATCACCGGGACGTGCCCGAAGGCTGCCCTGGCCCCGATCCGATCGAGGCCGTCGTCGGCGATCAGCTCGGCGACCTGGAACAGCGAGACCTCGGCCCCGGGGAGCGGGTTTGCCCCTCGGCGACGGCCTCGGCCATCCGGTTGATGTGGCCATGGGTGCTGTGGAAGGCGACCTGGACCTTCATCCGTGCAGGCTCCCTCGAAGACTCGGGAATCGACCGGATCTCAACCCAGGGGGTCGCGGGCGTGCCCGGGCTTGGCCACTCGATCCCGGCCGAACAGGACCGCGTCGACCGAGAGCCGGCCCGGCCCGACGATCAGGAGCAAGACGGCGATCGCCAGGTAGCCCAGGGCCGATTCGTAGGACGGCCCGTGCGAGGCGGGGTCGCCGACGAACGGGTGGCCCATCCGGACGTGGACCGCGAAGGTGGCGAAGGCCATCGTGCCGAGGATCCCCAGCGAGAACAGCGGCGTCAGGGCTCCCAGGATCCAGGCGATCCCGCCGCCGAACTCCGAGAACGCGGCCAGGAACTGGAGCCAGCCCGGGATCGGCGCCTCCGGCGGCATCCACGAGGTCGCGTGCTGGATCTTCGGCCAGCCGTGGAGCACGAACGCGGTCCCGGCCACCAGCCGGAGGAACAACAGCGCCACCGCCCTCGGCCCGCCCAGGAACTCGGCGTAAATTCGACCCATCCCGTCCGCCCTCCGATCCGTCCATCCTCAATTCATCGCGGGACCCCGCGACGGTTCACACCAAGGGTAGCTCTCTGGTATCCTGCGGCAAGTAGGCACCGTTCGCCTACGCAGGAACCCATCGGATACCATCGGGGGACCTCATGGCCGATCCGACCCGACCGGGAGACGCCGGGACCGCCCCGCGCGTCTGCCCCGCGACCCACGTCCTCGGCCTGGTGGCCCACAAGTGGACCGTGACGATCCTCCACCACCTCGACCGGGCCGGCGGGCCGATCCGGTTCCGCCAGCTCCAGCGCCTCGCCGCCCCGATCACCCAGAAGGAGCTGACCAAGCGGCTCCGCGAGCTGGAGCGTTCCGGCTTGGTCGCCCGCGCCGTCTTCGCCGAGGTCCCGCCCCGGGTCGAGTACCGCCTGACCGACCTCGGCGCCACCCTGATCCCCGCCCTCGCCGGGCTCCACGAGTGGGCCGAGCGTTACGCCCCCGTCGTCGACGCCAACCGCCGCCGGGCCGGAGAGGTGGAGGCGGTCTGAAAGGCGGCCCATTGAGAGGCTATCCGGGATCGTCAATGGTTGATGGTCAATGAGTGATGGTCGATCAGCGGGACGGCGTACGAGGCCGATGCCGGGGAAATCTCCGGGGACTTCTCACCCATCAACCATCGTACGATCACTCGACCTTGTTGCAGGCCGCGACCTCGGCGGGCGAGAGCGGCCGGACCTCGACCCCCCGGACGCTCCCCGCGCTCCGCCAGGAGGCGAAGCCCAGCGGCTGGCAGCCCCGGACCTCGATCCGGGTCTTGACCTGCTGGCCGTCGTGGCGGAAGGCGATGATCTCTCGGTCGTCCAGGCCAACCCGGACGACCTCGCCGGTGACCCGGATCCGGAACCGATACCAGGTCCCATTCTGATACTTGGCGAAGCGATTGGTCTCGTTCTCCGAGGCGTCCGCCCCGTTGATACTGGAGAGGCCGGTGACGCCCCCGCCCCAGCCGCCGTTGACCAGCGTGAGGAACGAGGGCCCGACCGGGAACGTCGCCGCCGCGAAGAAGTCGCCGCCCTCGGTCCGCCTCGCCTCGAAGGTCAGCTCGTAGTCGGCCGTCGGCAGACCCTTCCGGGTGCTGACCACCCCCGTCATCGGCCCCCCCGGGCCCAGGACGATCGACCCGCCCTCGACCTTGACCTCGCCCGCCTTGAACGACTCCACCCGCTTCCAGCCGTCGAGGGTCTTGCCATCGAACAGCGCGATCTTGCCGGCTGGCGGGTCGTCGGACCGGACCGGGCCCGGTCCCAGCAGGACGAAGGCCGCCACGATCGCGGCCGGGTGTCGCAACGGGTTCATGGCGAATCCTCGATCGGGTGCGCTGGCTCGGATGACCGGACCTCATGCTAAACGGCCCGCCTTGCTGGCGAAAGTGAGGCGGCGGCGTCCCGATTTTCCCCGGATCCCGGCGCCGGCTCCGCGCGGCCCCCATCTTGCGAGAAGAGGAGGCCGGGGGTCGCGCCTCGCGTGACGGCGCGGCCCGAGCAGAACCCGCAATCACCAGAGGACAGCAGCCATGGCCGACGCGATCTCCCCGTTCGAACGAGCGATGACCCTGGCGGCGCTGAGCGGTTCCAAGATCGCCCTGGGCCCGGCCTTCCTGGAGTCGTCGAGGCGTCGGCCGAGCGCCAAGTCGTGGGTGGCGGCGGCGCTGGGCGAGATGGTCCTGGACAAGCTCGGGGTCTTCCCTGCCCGGTTCCGGCCGGCCCTTTTGATCCCGCACACCCTCTCGGGCGCCTGGGTGGCCCGCGAGAGCCTCAAGGAGGATGGGGTGGAAGATCCCACCGGCGCGTTGATGGGCGCTGTGGTCGCCGCCGGCGTGGCCGGCGTCGCGCCGATCCTCCGGATCTCGCTGAGCAGGGGGCTCGGAATCCCCGACCGGCTGCTCGGCCTGGTCGAGGATTACCTGTTCCTGAAGCTCGGTACCCGCGCCATCGGGATGGAGATGAACCAGCTCACCGATGTCGCCCGCGAGGCGGTCGAGGAGGTCGGAGACCGTGTGATGCCGGCCGCCCGGTCGCTCGGAGTGGGCGTCTGATCGCCGATCACGGTCGTCGGGGTGCTCGAAGGCGGGAAGCCCTTCACTCACTCCCGGATCTCGTATCCGCCCGGATTCACTTGCCGATGCAGAACCGGCGAAAGATCCGGTCGAGCAGGTCGTCGGTGAGCACCGCGCCGACGATCCGGCCGAGGTCATCGAGGGCCTGGCGGAGGTCCAGGCCGACCAGTTCGTCGCCGCCGCCCGATCGGAGGGTTTCGGCGGCGGTCCCGAGCGCTTGCCCGGCGGCTCGGAGGGATTCGCCGCAGCGGGCGGCGGTCCCGGCGGGGAGGCCGGCGGCGGTGTCCTCCGACCGGATCGCCCGGGCGATCGCCGACCGAAGCTCGGCGATCCCGAGACCGGTTGAGGCGCTGGTGATGAGCAGGCCGGCGGGTCCGGGCGGCCCCGAGGCGTCGGCCTTGGTCCAGACGGCGAGGCCGGGGCGGTCGTCGGCTGGTCCGGCGGCTCCGGGGGGCCCGAGGTCTGCCGAGTGGCATTCGAGCCGGAGGTCGGCGGCGGCGGATTGGGCGTCGCGGGCGGCCTGGGCCCGGCCCTCGATCGGCCCCTGGGCGGGCTCCGACCCGGCGGTGTCGACCAGGTCGACGACCAGGCCGTCGCAGTCGCAGGGGGCTTCGAGGTAGTCGCGGGTGGTCCCGGCGACGGGAGAGACGATCGCCCGGTCGCGGCCGATCAGGGCGTTGAAGAGGCGGCTCTTGCCCGCGTTGGGCGGGCCGACCAGGACCACCCGGGGGCGGCCGTCGTCGCGGTCGCGGCTCCGGAGCCGGCCGGCCAGGCGGGCGACCTCGGCGGCGGCCTCGTCGAGCGAGCCGGCCAGGGCCTCGCGGCCGATCGGGTCGACGTCGGGCTCCTCGGCGAAATCCAGGTTCGCCTCCAGGTGAGCCAGGATGTCGGCCAATCGGTCGCGGAGGCCCGCGATCGGCGCGGCCAGCCCGCCGGCCAGTTGCCGGAGGGCCGCGTCGAGCTGCGCGGGGGACCGGGCGTCGATCACGCCCAGGACGGCCTCGGACTGGGTCAGGTCGATCCGCCCCGAGAGGAACGCCCGGAGCGTGAACTCCCCCGGCTCGGCCAGCCTCGCCCCCCGGGCCAAGCAATGGGCCAGGAGCTGCCGGAGGATCGGCGGCGAGCCGCTCGCGTGGATCTCGGCCATCGACTGCCCGGTGTACGTCCGGGGACCGGGCCAGAGCCCGAGGGCCACCGCCAGCGGGCTCCGGAGGCCGTCGACCCGGAGCCGCCCGGCCCTCCGGTGGGGCCGGGTCCGGGGCCGGGAGGGGATTTTCGTCTCGGATATATCCTCGAAGCCGTCCAGGGCGATCGCCCAGGCCTCGGGGCCAGTCACGCGGACTATCCCCAGGAGGCCCGGGCTCGGCGGGCTGGCGATCGCGGCGATCGTGTCGGAGGGGTCGAGGTGGGTCATGGTCCGGACGCCGCCCCACGCTCAGGGGTGATCCGGGGTCGTGAAGAGTGGATGGCCGATGGTTGGCGACGGAAAAGCGGTCATCCATCCGCCTCGGCTGCTTTTCCGCGGTTTTCCTCACCCATCAACCATTGTTCGTTTGTCATGAACCCATGGTCAGGCTCCGGAAAAATGACCGGAAAGCCTCTCATCACCGCTTGCCCGGCCGGGGCTTCGACCGGGGTCGGTCGCGGTCCCGTTCGCGGTCGCGGTCGGTGTTCCGGATGGTTTTGTCCTTGGCGGCTTCGTCGAGCAGCTTCTCCATCTGCTTGGCGAGCCAGCCCTGGTTGCCCGATGAGGGGCCGGACCCGTTGGGGCCGCCGCCGGGGCCTCGCCCCTTGTCCTTGCCCTTGTCGTCGGGGCCGAACTCGGGATCGGCGGGGGCCTTGTGGATGATCTTGGGCAGGAGCAGGCGCTCGCAGATCTGCCAGGTGCTGCTGGTGATGAAGTAGAGGCCGAGCCCGGAGGGAACCTTGTAAAACATGAAGGCCATGAAGATCATCATGTACTTCATCATCTTCTGATTCATCTCCGCCTCCGGCGTCGTCGCCGGGGGCGCGAATAGCTTTGTCTGCACCAGCATCAGGGAGACGACCAGGAACGGCAGGAGGTTGAAGTAATCGCCCAAAAGGGGCAGCGTGACCGGGAACCGGAACATCATGTCCGGCGCGGCGAGGTCGCGGATGTAGAGGAAGGTCGAGTGCCGGAGCGAGACGCTGTTGTTCAGCGCCTGCCAGAGCCCGACGAAGATCGGCATCTGGATCAGGGCCGGGACGCAGCCGGCCGCGGGGTTCACCTTGTGCCGCTTCCAGACGGCCATGGTCTCCCGGGTCAGCGCCTCCTTGTCGTCCTTGTACTTCTCCTTGACCTCGGCCAGGACCGGCTGCAAGTCCTGCATCTTCTTGGCCATCATCGCCTGCTTGCGCCCGAGCGGGAACATGATCAGGCGGACGGTCATCGTCAGCAGGATGATGGCGATCCCGTAGTTGCCGTTCTTCCAGCCGAAGGTCCGGGCCACGACCTGGGTCAGGCTGTAAATCTTGTCGAGCAGCGGCGCGATCACGCTCTTGGCCAGGGTCGCGGCGAAGGGGATCGTGATCCACTGGTTCTTGCGGTACGAGGCCAGCTCGTCGGCCTCGAAGGGCAGCAGCGCCGAGGAAACCTTGGGACCGGCGAAGACCCGGTAGGCGTGGACCACCTCGCCCAGGTTGGGCCCGACGACGATCGGCTTGGAGACGATCTCGATGCCGACATCCGACTTCTGGGGCGCCTCCTTGTCGAGCTGGAAGACGACCGGACCGGAGTCGGCCTCGCGGCGCCCCTCCGGGGTGGTCGGGATCGGCCAGGGCTGGACGAAGGTGGCGAAGTACTGGTCCTCGACCCCGGCGAACTTGAGCGGAAGGGTCGAGAGCCGGTAGGAGGGGTCCTTGTCGTACTTCACCACGTCGAACGAGGAGACGGTGACGATGTCGGTCGCGGCCCCCTTGGCCTGGCCGAAGAAGACGTCCCGGAAGGTCGAGGTGTACCACTCCCCCTCGATCGGGATCCCGTGCGGGCCGAACAGGCGGTAGCTGAACTTGGCGTCCTTGTTCGGGTTGGCGAACCGGAGTTCAACCTCGAACCCGTCCTCGCCCCGGTAGATCCGGTAGACCTTGGTGACGGTGACCGCCGGGTCCTCGGAGATGATCCGGAACGCCAGTTCCTGCCCCTCCGTCTTCGCCTGGGTGGCCGGGTCGACCTTGGAGATGGCGCGGACGGCCGGGGCGTCGTCGCGGTCGCGGACGACCTCCCAGGGCTTCTGGTCGAGCCAGTCCTCGGACCGGGACGCGGCGAGCGGCGGGTCCTCGGGGTCGATCGGGCCGCCCTTGACGGCCGTCGCCAGGGTCAGCGAGAGCGAACCGGGCGCGTCGGACTTGGGGAGGTCGCCGATCAGCTTGAGCCGGGCCGGCCGACCCTTGACGGGGGCCTCGCGATCGAACTCGGCCTCGAACCGCGCCGAGGTCGCCGAGGCCACCGCCGCGCCCTTCTGATCCAGGATCAGCTTGAGCCGGTAGGCGGACGGGGCGTCGTCCTCGTCGGAGCCCAGGACCAGCTCGCCGGGCCGGGCCGGCCTGGGTCCGGCGGGGGTCGGCCTCGGGTCGGGGCCTTCGGGGGCGAACGGGTTCTCGGGCAGCTCGCCCTTGGCCTCGACGAATGGATCAACCTTCGCCTTCGGCCTGTCCTTGGCCTTGTCCTTGCCCGGGTCGCCCTGGGCGAGGACGGGGGCGGGCTCGGCCTCGGGCGCGATCAGGCCGGCCCTCTCCAGGACGTATTTGGTGCCATAGACCGACGACAGGGTGAGGACCAGGGCGAGGACTAGCCGCTTCTCGCTGCTCATCGTGGAGAGGACCTTGGCGGGAGGGAGGGTGCGAGCCCCGAGGGCGGGCGGGCCGGGTCGGCCCCCCGGTTCATCGACCCTGGCG
>JAABUV010000547.1_pt1 | contig 56628 bp, 56 predicted proteins | sample 5559971 | NCBI WGS metagenome assembly JAABUV01 (sample SAMN10711881, study PRJNA513362) | rock metagenome | isolation source: Antarctica rocks | place: Antarctica: Victoria Land, Knobhead nord | collected 2015-12-19 | reverse complement strand
TAATTGGTTGTGGGAAGGGAGGGAGGGAAGGGTCTGGGATTAAGCATTTCGTACGGGGATGGGGATGAGGATAGGGATGGATTTATGGGCGTGGGCGTGGGGTTCGTGGGGGGATTAGATCTGAAGCGTGTGAATAAATGGATGGATGGATGGGTGTTGTGGTGTACTATACAACAGCCCTGTGCGGAGTGGGGTTTCGTGGCTTGTACTGTAAGAGTTCGCGGGTGGGGGGGGGGGTAAACTTGATTGATTTTTTATATTGTGTTATGTTTTGTATTGTTTTGTATTGTTTTGTGTTGTGTTGTGTTGTGTTGTTTTATGTTGGGTTTGGTGTTGTAGTGTTGTTTTGTGTTGTGTTATAAGATAGTGATATAAGATAGTGATATGATACAATGATATAATGTGATATGCTAGAGAGACGTGAATCAGGTGGGTGGGTTATAGTACGATAGGAAGGGGGATTTGTGGAGGATAGTGGGGATGATAGATTTCAGAAACGTAAAGCGTAGGTGATTTGGAGTTTGCTATTGATTTTCTGTAAATTAATTAATGATATGCTAGACGCTAAGTGGGTATCTAATAGCCTGGCTGGCTGATCTGTGGGTATTAAGCGCATCACGCTCATAAATGAAAATTCGGAAAAGTAGCCGCCATTATCGCCACCTCCAACGCCTCGCTGTTCCACCATCTCCCCTCGCAACGTCCAACAACCGTCGCTTAAAAGATCCCAAACTTCTTCTTCCGCATCGGCGCCGTATTCGGAGTGGCATATCCATTCCCATCCCCGTAGCGGTTATCATACCCCGCACCATCGTGGCGTCCTCCGTTCATGGTAGTCTTCTTCGCCTTCCGGGCACTGAAGCAGGTGAAGAGCACGAGGATCATGCCCAGGAAGAGGAGGAGCATGGCGACGAGACAGGTCCACATCCCGGTTGAGTAATAGGCGTGCGAGACGTGGTGGCTGTTGACGTGGTTTTTGATGGTCTGTTTTCCTTTTGTTAGTCATGAATGATAACATTAGGGTGTGTGAGAAATACGCCAAAGAGACTGAAATCGATGGCCATGACGATCAGTGTTAGGAGCCAGGCTAATCCTGCCACTGAGGCTCCGAGTAGTGAGCCTAAGACGCCGGCGGAGCAGCTGAGGGCGAAGGCGATGAAGGCGAGGACGCAGGCGATGGGGTGGAGGATCATGGCGCGGGTGAGACCGTGGACGGTGCTGGCGGAGGCGGAGCTGAAGTGGGTGCCGTCTACGGCGGCCATGATGTCGGCGGGGCGGTAGCCGATGTGTTTGGGGTAGCAGAGGTCTTGGTCGGTTCTGTGGATTGAGGGTCAGTCGATGTTCTGAGTTTGGCTGCAACGGAACATTATTGCGTAGCGCAACTGTTGGATTTGAGGTGATTGTATGTGCATGCTCTTTCGCATCGCAACAGTCTTGTTGGAGAGCAGAACGTACTGGATAGGCGGAACATCAAGGATGCAATGTCCAAAGGTGCCGAATGTCACGCTGGAATGGCGTATGTCCGTCTTGTTCGTGAGCATGACTTTGAGGATGGAGAGGTCGCCGACGACGGGAGCTGAAATTGTCGTGACGAGGAGGAGGATGGCTGCGATGAGGAGGGAGATCACGCCGACCCTGGTGCGCTGTTAGTTTCTTGTTTGTATCACCTCATGAGGTGGAAGGTGAGGGCGAGCGAAGGAGAGAGGTTGGTTGGCTTACCAGTGGAGGGGAGAAGTGCGTGCCATGATCGTGAATGTGGATGTGGAGGTCGCGTTTCTTCGAAGGTGAGGGTGTGGGAGGTATGGGTTACTGTTGCTTTGTGGAAGGCTTGTGAGGTTGTACGACTCTTCGGGATTGTACGAGAACTGGCTCTGCAACGAAAAGTGTGGTGTTTGTTGACTGGTGGGTGGGTGATGGAAGAATATATCTGTTCAAGCCGGCTGATAGTTCCGTAATTTCCAGGTTCGCGGCAAATTGTCGATTGTCGTCACTCTCGTCTGGGTCGCTGGATGGAATCAAGATCAAGGAAAGACGCTCGCGGTCGCCACCATTTGCCGCAGCACCGCGTCATCAAATTTGCCATCGTTCGACGTCGGTTAGCTCGTTGCATTTGGAGAGTAGAGATAGCTTCCATCGGAGGCTTCATGGAAGAACCATGCTTTATTGATTATGCCCCCTCTTGGAACTTGGAAGCAGCAAGGGCGATGTGCCAAGGATTGCGGACATGAGATCGGCAGGGATTATGCCAAGCTTTATACACCGGCGCTAGCGGCGGAAGCTTAAGCTTAAGCCTACTTAAAGTAAGTACTTTATTTACTTTAAAGTAAACATGAGCTAGGAAGATAGGATCCTTGTTGCCCGTACTTAAATACGGTGTCACTATTCGAATTGGCGAGACTCATATCATTCGCAGATCAAAGGCGATCTCGCGCTGTCAATGATGCACCGTAGAGACGTGGGAAAATTGCACATCGCTCCACATCAGCATGGCCCTTGATTGGTCGACTGCATTCTTCCCGCCTCCATAGGGTCGCAAGAACGCCTACAAGGAGTTGCAATGACCATGTACCCTCAGACCCTGATTCACAACCTCCATCCATCACCCTTTCTCCCTCCATCCTCTCACATGCATCTTCGACTCTCCTCCTACTGCGCCATTCTCCTATCCTCCCTCTCCATCATTTCCATCTCCACAGCCAGTTTCCCACTCACCAGAAACGCAACCCTAGAAATCGCCACCAGCGAAATATTATGCACACCACCGCCCCGCATCTACAAGCGCGACCCTCGCCCTAGATACCCCGACTGCATCACCGCGATCCAGCAGCTCCCGCGACTACTACAGCCAGCCACCTTTCATCTTGTTGGCGCCGATGACGGCTTCAAACTTCCCATCAGCGAGGCGTATGGTAGCTGTCGCGTCACGGTGAGATTACCGCCGGGATCGGAACGAGATCAATCGAGCTGGGTGGGGATTAGGTATGCTGCCTTGACGATTGCAGATGGTTGTGAGCGCGAGGGTAGGTTTCGTGTGCTGAGAACGGGCGGGTGGAAGCTGGTAGGGATTGCTACTAGAATTGTGGTGGAGCTGACGGGGGAGAGGGTGAGTGAGCTTGGGGTCGGTGGTCAGTCGGCCGCGGTGGCTGAGCGTATGGGATTGAGTCGGACAGCGGTCAACGATGCGTGAATGAGAGGATGGACCGAGTAGCCCTTCTTTCGAGCGATGATGAAGAATGACAGTAGGAAAGAAGTATACATGCTCAGGGGAACCTGCTTATCAACATGGACTCCATTTGTCAGAGAAACGATCGTAATTCGTTGTTTCGGCGAACGCGCATTGCAATTCTCAAGTTCCACGGCTCGGTGGGCCATTGAATCTCAAAATTCAGCATCGTCTCTGGGTTGTCACAAGGGCTCCAAGAGCAATGTGGAAAGCTGCAGTGATTAGTCGTGACTTTGTTGTCACGAGGTTTGATTGAAGCTTGGGGCTTTTCTTGGTCCATAAAACTTGCGGTTGCGCTCCCAGGTAGTATTCAGAAGGATCTCTCAGTGATACTGAAACGCGTGGAAGTTTGTAGCATAAGCGGAAGCGTTGAGCAAGGGGAGGCAAGATACGACAGACTGTATCCGGGAACCGTGACCGTAATTGGCTGCTGCTTTATCTTCATCCATCCAATTACCTCGCTGAAGTTTGAGTCTGGTGTAGGAAAGGCTTCCGTTGAAGCATCAATCCGTCGCAGCCACCTTCCCGGATTGAATCCTACGGCCTGAATAGTAAGCTAAGTAGACAGTCAGAATGGGAGGTGGGACGCCTTACTTTGGATGGCTCGTGGCTGTAATCCTAACAAAGTGTACCAAACCCACCAGCCATCCGAGCCCACGTTGATTAGACATAGGAAGCTTTGCGCACCCTGGTTGAGCCTGCGATTGGCACCCGGATAAGTTTCGGTGGCTCATGATCTGATTCTCTTGAATGGATCATAAGCTAGGATAAGTTGTCCTAGGCCTTGTCCTTTAATTTTGGAGGGTTTGGCACAGTTGCTCCGAGTCTACGGTTTGCGCCCTGAATGAAATGTTCCCGGTATTCGTGGGCCATATCTTGTGCATTCCTGAACGCAGTAACCCCTTCGCGGAACGACTCAACCATTGCGTCCAAGGATCGAGTTAAGATTGATGTCATATGGTAATGGGGCTCGAGACCCGGGCCCTCCGGTTGAGTGATGTGATGGGCATAGATATCTAGACGCCCAGACTGGAATACCGATGTGAAAGTATAAGCATTGTTGTCGAACGCTATGGGTAGACTATGATTCTGGAGGTGATGTATACCACGAGCTCCTAAAGCGCCATCATAACACGTTTGTCGCCGTGCCACGGCCAATGATCCTTCCTCACCTTTGACCTCGACGAAGAAATTCGGAAGGAATAGTACGTCGGAATGTAGCGAAGGGACAATGTATGTGTCTAGATCCCGCCTAATATGCATGCTGCGAGCGTCTTGGGCATTGCCCTCACAATAGTCAGGCTGCGCGGTTACTAGATCGGCTTCTTTCGACAGTTGACTCAGTAGTGGAGCCCAGTTTCCACAAGGTCGATCCGTTGCCGATGGATATCTAGCGGGTCCCCGAATTTTGATGAAGATGTCGCGCATAACTTCTGGTTCACCCTTAGATCTCTCTAGTTCGTCGAGAAAAGACTCGTGATCTTCATCAGTGAAGGATGATGGAGATAGCGAAATTCTAGGGGCGTTCATGCGGCTTTTCAATTGTTCCAGATTTGCGGGCCGATTGGCACGAAGAAGCGGATCAACGTAGCGCTCTGTGAGCAGTCGCTGGAAGTTGTTGTCATAGGCTGATGATTTACCTGACTTCTTGGTCTTGCTGGATTCGGTATTTGGGTTCGTGCCACTTGGCTTCGAGACGCGGTTGGTGCCTGGACGGCTTGACCTCATCGTGACCTCTGAACACGCGGAAGGTTCTGGATATCCTTGAATATCGGAAAGATCTGGACCTCCGAGTCGTGCAAAGCGCTTGATGTCTCCTACGACGAATTCAACCTCGTCGACCTCCGTAGGCTCAGTGGCCTGTGGTATATATATAGAGTTTCTTCGGTCAAATTCTTGAAGTGCACGACGGGTGAGAGAGATACTCGAGATTGCGTCCCAGAATCCAGGAAGATGGTATTTCGTGCTTTGATTTGGTTTACTTGGAGGACAACAGCGCTCTTCCAAAGGAGGGGAAATGTAATTGTTGGCGATATCGGAAGGCTCCGTGGTTAGCTTTCGTCTTTTTGGAGGAAGAGGACGGGTGCTTTCGTCCGTTATAAGTTGCTTCTCCTCGAAAGCCTTGCGCTCTCGCTTCTTTGGTGAGCCCAGCATAGCTAGATCGGTGGCTGTGTTCCAGGTTTCGAGGCTTGAGAGACGGAAACGCTGCCACCTATCAAGCAGTGCAGGACCAGTACTCAAATAGAATAATTCAAATTTATTGGCTACTATTTCATACACTCTGCATGTATGTGCCTAGCCATCGTCGAGCACCGATCAGGAAGGTATATGAGTGCCAGAAGTCGTCTGCATGAAGAGGCTATGTTCGGTGATTGCACGCGTTCTGTGCTTGCTTCGAGTGAGCTTAGTCTCGGCTCTGAGTACTGCCAATCCTGACTACAACATCCCTAGCAGGAGATGAACCTTGAAACGCAGACAGATATAGTTCTAACCATATGTCAGAGGATGGGGCGAAGATGTTTGAGGAACAAGTGAAGTCGCACGAATACTTTAGTTAAAGGACTGCTGTTTTCTAGAGGCTCGGCGGCTGCATACGCGCTAGAGATCGCTGGAGCTAAGGTACTTAGCTTCGGGTGATAAGGACCTAGCCATATCGGGTATAGCCGCACTTGGCATCTATTCGACCAATGAACATCAATTCATCACGGAGCTGTTCGTTTTTGAAACATAGCGGCAAAACATACCAAGTGCCCTGTGATAATGGCAGAATAGTATTATCAATGATTGACGGGACTTGAAGCTCGACTCTCATGTCTACAGCTATAGATACAACATACACGTAGACTAAAATAATGCAAGCCAATCGCACTTGTAATGAATTATGTAGACTGGACTATAGAGAACCAATCACTTCTGAAGAAATATATAATCCCCTGTTATGCAGTGACCTTTTACTTCACACCTTATGTGGGAGCTCACCATCTTAACATCCGTAACATGAAGATCCTCTTGAAAGCAGTATATGAAGAGTTCTCATGCGCTGAATACCCCGCGAACAATTGCGAGTGGTTGACACTACGCCTCTGCATTTAGCTACCGTATATTAGTCACCACCTACATACAGGATTCACTCTCCGCCAATCAGGTCGACAGCAGACTTGCTTGCTGAGGGGCGTTCGTATGCATGCATCAGCCTTACCATGCTTACTGCGCCCCTCACCTCTCTTCCAGTTTGCATTTGGCCCAGGATGTCTACCAAGGGCTACACTTCCAGTCCCTTGACCATCGAATCTGCGTCAGTCACTCTGTGTCTCCCTATGAGATCTACAACCTCAAGCGATGCAGGCTTGAGCCTTATGGAAAATTCGCCAGGAAGTCACGGCGAAGATGAAGTGTATTGCAAAACAACCAAGGATATTGATGTCAGCCTAGAGGGATCGAGATTCGTTATTAATCCTGCAGGTCACGCAAGCCGCACTCTTGGCATGATATTAAGTCGGTGTGTACTAGCATCAGGCCAGGAATGGGTTATTCCAATCTTCATCAGTTGTCGAGTATGGTTCAATAGAAACCATCTGGCGTCGACAAGCGCCCACTCGAATGCAGTAGCTGTCAGCCAAGAGCGCCTCTGTGTGACGTCAGTCAACCATCTATTAAGTATGCCCAGAGCGCCTTCATGTAGTCTCCAGATATCCAGACCGTTCGTGCTGATCAGGTGGACGGCCAATGCATGAAGTCCGTCCAATGTTTGAGCAAAGGCCTGTTGTGGCTTCTGTAATCACACGTATACAAACAGCATTACGAGAGTCTGAGCGTTCTTGGCTACCGGGTCCTCCGTTATGGCTGAGCAATCGGCCTAGGGATGCGGTGAGATTCGATGTAACATGCTGCCCGTGATACTGTAATTGCCTCTGCAACCTCTCCATGCCCCAAAGCCCCTTAAGACCCGGCTCCCCAGTACACTCCACCACGGATTCTCCCTTTCATCCCTATACCAAGCAAGTAAGCCTACATATTTGAAAGCAGCACTACACACCTGAGATCAGCACCCACCTATCAGTAAAGGCACAATGGCTACCCCTGGTCCTGCTCCAGCTCCAGCTCCTGGTCCTGCTCCAGCTCCAGCTCCTGCCCCCTTGGACTTCGGAAACGTACAAGGCGACATCCTGTAAGACATCATCAACGTAGGCAGGTAAACACGCCAGACTGACCGGAGACAGGCTAGGAGATATACCGAAGAAGACTGAAACATACATCTTCTTCCAAATCGACAAAGATCGCGTCCATGACTTTCGCACTCAGCTCGCACAGCTCGTGCCAATAATCACGACCACGGCTCAGATCATCAGTGACCGAGAGAAAATCAAGAAGAACAAAAGCGACGCTGCAGGGGGCAATGCCACTCCGCCACTCTTGAAACTAAGTGGGGTCAACATAGCGTTCACCCACAAAGGATTGGTACAGGTCAGTTGCGCCACTCGACATTGACAAGTATAATTAGAGACATATGGCTGATACTTTCCGGCTCTTCTCGAAGATGGGAATCAACGATGATATTGGCGACAGCGCCTTCAACACAGGCATGCTCGCCGATGCATCAAACCTTGGTGACAAAGGCACCACGTCAGCCTCGGGTATATTTGATCCTGATTGGGATCCCGAATTCAAGCAAGACATTCACGGCCTTATCTTGGTTGCCGGTGACCACCATGCAACAGTCGATGACTTAGTCAAGCGTATTGAGAAAACCTTCTCCGTGGGTACGCAGAATGCTACTATTCACGAAGTGACACGCAAGGTTGGTGATGTCCGGCCAAAGAAGGAGGCGGGTCACGAGCAGTACGTTGATCATCTCTACTTCGAGGGCCTACTTACTGCTGACCCCGACGCGAAGCTTTGGATTCCTGGATGGCATCTCACAGCCAGCTGTCCAGGGCGTTGATACGACCCCGAATCGCGGCCAGGAGACGGTGCCTCAAGGTATCATCCTCCTCGGGCGCGATGGCGACAAGCAGACGCGTCCATCTTGGGCTTTGGACGGAAGCTTTCTTGCTTTCCGCTACCTTCCTCAACTAGTTCCAGAATTCAATGCGTTTCTGAACGAGAAACCTGTTCCTGGTTTAGATGCTGATCAACTTGGGGCCCGCCTTGTGGGTCGTTGGAAAAGCGGTAGGTGATCACTAGCTGCTTCGGGCCCTGAACGAGTTGACTCATACATTGGTGGTGGCTAGGGGCACCTGTTGATGTGACACCGACGATCGACGACCGTGCTCTCGGCGCGGATCCGACCCGTAATAATGACTTCAGCTACAATAGTGTCTTTCCTAACGACCAGCAGACGCAAGATAGGTGCCCGTTCGCGGCGCACGTTCGGAAGACCAATCCCAGAGGCGATCTTGCAACTCGCGGGGGCACCGAAATTCGTCGTATCATCCGCAGTGGTATCGCGTTCGGACCAGAAGTTTCAGCAGATGAAGCTGGGGCCGGCAAAACTAGCCAAACTCGCGGCCTGCTTTTCGTGGGCTACCAGAGCAATATCGGCAATGGCTTCAGGTTTATCCAGCAGAGTAGGTGACCTCTGTTGATTCCCGTGTGCCTATTTACTGACACTGCTTAGGCTGGGCGAATGAAGCTGGGTTCCCACCAAAGAAGCCTGTGGTGCCAGGGATTGACCCCATCATTGGCCAGACCAACGACCCGACACTTTTTAAGATGTCAGGCACGAACCCTGGCAGCCAGGGTACGGATCTCACGCTACCAAGGCAGTGGGTTGTGCCAAAAGGGGTCGAGTACTTTTTTACGCCTTCGATCCCAGCTCTGAAGGGAACCTTTGCTTTAGCGAGCTCGTCGGTGAATGGGCCATCAGTGGAGCTTCGTTGATGAACTGAGATGGACTGAGGATATACGGCTGGTCTTGGTGATGTCTGCGAGCTGATACTATTTGTTACTGGGGTTCAGTATGATATCGTCCTGGGTTTTGTATCCGCAATCATGACTAGCTTCGGTCGCACTCTGCTCCCCGCAGATGCCTTAGGTCGGAAGATCCCTAGGTGCATGTGAAGTTTTTCAGTTCTGTTCAAGCACATCGGCCCCTCCATTTGCCCCCATGCTTTAGCTACTGTGGACGCATTCGCATCAACCAGTCTCGCCACTGGAGATCTTTCGCCTTCCACATTGCTTCCGAGGTCAAGCTCCGCATCGTATAATCTGCCGATCAACCTCAACAAGAGCAGTGAGCAAATCCTGGAGCATGCACACAAAGCTCCAAAGACCCAGGAGATGGATTCCTGGGTCCTGCGCTCAGCCTTCATCATCTTGAAACCGTGTGCCCTCCACCTGATTGCTGTGTATCAAGAATGACTTGATCATCTCTCCTCCTATTCTTCCCTCTAGAAACCTCTAGGGTATGCATCCATGGGCCGTTCGTCTTCGTCGCCTTCCTCGTACGTTGAGGAGCTTGCGATATTGTAGGGACTTCGTGGGCATGGGCGCCGAGGAGAGGGGTATCAATGTAGTCACATCTTTTCGCTGGACATGCAAATTTCGATTGGCAGGGCAAGGTGCATCCGTCCATTGTCTTCGAATCGATGAAAGACTATTTGCTAAGTGTAAAGTCGTAGAAGTACAGGCTGTCACTCATTGACTCCCTAGTCTGCTTAGTCAGCAGAGTCGCCCTAGACTAGCGTTGGAGCTCCTGAGCGCCATTTTTCCTTCCGATTCTTTCCACCTCATCACCCACAACATCAGCAGCTCCCCCATCCACCCGATCCTCTCCGCTCCACTCATATCAAGCAAAGTCATCAATTGATCTCAATACACACTCAAGATGTCATCTGCAGCCAGATTCTCTTCCAAGATGGCCTCAATGGCCGTTGCCCGCCCAGCTCTCCGCTCCAACGTCCAGCTCCAGCAGCGCGGCATTTCTGGTAACCTATCTTTTCGCATCCTCTAGTACACTCCAAAGCTTGCGAAGTACAATCGAGAAAGATGTGGCTGACTTAGGCTCTCCCTACAGGCATTGCCCGAACCCTCCAACGCGATCATGCACCTTCCCTGGCCAAATCCCCCTTCCAGTCCACCAAGCGTGCCAATCCCGCTGCCTTCAACATGGCCGCTCGTCAGCTCGTCAGCCGTCAAGCCATGCGCCCTTACTCTAGCGAGCTTGCAAATGCCCTTGTCGAGATGGGTTCCAACATTGGTACCGGTGCAGCAACAATTGGTCTTGCAGGAGCTGGTGTGGGTATCGGGACCGTCTTCGGTAGCTTGATCACTGGTGTCGCTCGCAACCCGAGCTTGAGAGGTCAGCTATTTGCGTATGCTATCCTGGGTTTCGCTTTCGCAGAGGCTACTGGTCTGTTCGCCCTCATGGTGGCATTCATGATTCGCTTCACTTAAGGCTCTGATGCATGGCTGGGTAATTGATTGCGCTACATATGTGGAGGATGTACATTCAAGAACTTCGGCCTCTCAATTTCGAACATGGTGGGGATAGCATGCGGCTGAAGGGGGCAGCTAAGATCGTTGGTTGTTGAGGTGTTGCTCAAGCTTGTACTTCCAGACTTTCTGCTCACAGCTACTTCACACAGCATCAGAGTAAGACATGTAATACTACAATGCTGAATGCTGCCTGACTATTTAGTCCCCATTCATTGGGTTTGAAGGACCCATACTCTAGTTTCTACCTCTTCATACCTCCAGTAACGGTGATGTCCTGATCCTGTAACTTCATGGATTCGTACTTGACAGAACTTGATATTGTAGAACGAATTTGTCGCCATCACACACACCCAGAGTATTGGGCCTTTGGTCTTTCTTACCAAGCACGGTTTATCAAATGCTAAGATTAGGCACTTTATGCATAAACACTATCTTTTATACTGTATTTGTGCTGCGCTACAGTTCCTCAAACTGCAGCCAGCACGAGTCACATCAGATATGACATCTGCATCATGTTGGTGGTCTTTGCCCTCTCACATTGACTCCGTACGGCCAGCAAACCTCGAGAATTGAAAGAGATGGACCCTCTGGCTCTGGCGGCCTCTCAAACATACCATATGTCGGCTTCAGATCCTAAAAGTTACTCTCCTCTCACGGCAGAATTGCGCCTACGAGCCAGACCTAGCGAGCTTACCCTCATTGGAAGCAAGTGAGACTCTCTCGTGGGATGTTGCCGTTGGGTGTTGATCGCCAATATTCTAGCGGGCGGAGGCCACCTCGATAATTTTCTCAGCCTCTGAACTCATAGCTGCATTGGCTAGCTCAACAATTGGCTCGTCACCACCTACCTCTACCTATCAAAGACACCACTGATAATTGGATGAGCGATCTAGGCAGAGACGCCGTTGCGGTGCTTGAGGAGGAGGAACGATGATACCATAACGGACAAGGAAAGGCACTAGTGGTACACAACATATTGGAAGAGGTTCTATTTGGTGCTTGGTTCAGCAAAAGCGACAGCTTCGCTGTACTGAATCTGGACCCTGGCGGATCGACCTCACCAGCTCCCGCTGCGTCATGGGCTGCTGTCGGCTTTTCACGCACAAAGATTCCAATGACATGATCGAGCGTCGAATGGCATCGCGGTGCCGTATTGGTCTGTTTGGATACACTGGCTGTGCCTGCACGATAGGATCCTCATGGACACTCTGGCTCCTCTGAAGCAACATCTGCAGCTTTGTAGGAATCATGCTATCGGACCTATACATAGGACGTTGGGATACATTTACCGAATTTCTACCTCACATCATACTCGTTGCGATACAATCTATGTCCACAGCATTAGGTCATCGTCTGCCTCGCCAACAGGGATCAGACGTCTACAGGAATTTCTAAGACACGGACAGGGACACCTCAATGCAAAATGAGAGACATATGAGAGAAAGGAACGAGGCCCTTGATTATGGACGCTCGAGCACCTTCGCTGTAGACAATGACATACTTTCGTAGAAGTATGATGATGTCACCAACCCTTCTATGCGACCTGAAATGTAGCACAGACTACAAAAGCTGACCCAGCCTTCCAGCATATCCCTCGAAACACTCTATATGCTTGCCAAGGTCAATAGTAGCGTGGAGTCAAGTGACCCGCGTTATAGCAGTATGTCGAACGGCGCATTCTACAGATGTTCTACATGAGCCATCACTTCATGGTCTGGCCACGCTCTGGCTATCAGTCCTTCCAAAGTTGATGATTCGAGTTGGTGATACCGGAGTGGCCAGATCGCCACTAGCTCCGGACGATCGAAAAATATAATCTTCCAGTCTCCGGATCTGTGATGTGTCTTCTCTTCTTCTTTACTGAACTAGTCGAGAAAAAATACTCGGCAGTGAATGGCTTCTTCGACTCCGCCTCAAGTCCGGTATCAATACCTTCCGGACTCGCTTTAGTAGCCTTTGGCCTTTCAAAGATGCACGAGATCGGTCGTAGCGGCACTCCAGAAGCCGCCCCAGCATCCTCCCATAGCTTCACGAATGAATCAGTGCTGTGACGGAACACTGTTCGTTTTTGGCCATTGCTGTCTTTGTCGAATGGTGGTTTGAGCGGCTGTTCGATTGGGTCCACCACGCCTGCTTGCGAGCCGAGAACTATACTTCCCGGTCTATGCGAGAGGAGGCGGAGAATCCGCGTCGCCACTTTGAGCTGGTTGTCATAATCAAAAAGGTGCATGAACATGTTGATGACGATCATATCAGTCTGCCCCGGCCCTAGATTACGCATCAACGAGCCTTGCATGAACTCATCATTATCTGCTAGTACATCATCGGCAAGGAAGTGGCCTTGGGGAAACCTGTCGCGGTCTCTCCAGAGGTCGTAGGATAAGGCTTCGTACTGGCTGAAGAGATCGGATGTGTAGAGTTTATCTGCTGGTGCGCCGTCGAATACGCATTTTCGCACGTCTTGGCCCATGCAGGCGCCCAGGTCGAGGAGTGAGTGTCCGGACTTCAGACGTGGGAGTACCACACTGTGATAGAGCGGGTGTTTGGCGAGACCAAAGCTCAGAAACCAGAATTCGCCAATGCAGGGCCAGGGAAAGAGTCCCCAAGCTTTATCTCGCTATAGTCCTCTGATAAGCTGAGCGCTTTACAGGAGGTTGGTATGGGGAGGTTTGGAAATAGGGACTCACAATCCGATATACGTGATGCTCCACATCTTGAGCTGGGACTCTGCTGTATTGCTGTAGTAGCGTCCGGGCATCCGCTGTCAGCTCGGTGGTCAGTGTATGATGATACCAAGGCCATGATACACTGCGCGCGCCAGCAGGTACCGGACCATCTAGCATCTTCGCCATGATGACTCAAGCTTCTGGCCAGTTTTTCGGCGTGGAGCCCGGACTATGAATTGGTTGTGGTAGCGTTGTTTGGAAACTCCGGCTGCTTGATGATTACATGAGAGGATCATAGCCCGTTTTGAACAACGCGTTTCAATACCGAACGGAAGTTACAGCTTGATGGTCCGACTTTACTAGTCGTTGTAAATGTGCCCTCTTCTCCGCTGATCGTCGGCGAGAATAGAGCGCTTGCTGTCTCCTCTCTACCATGTTAAAACTCTCTAGATTCAAAGAAAGGTTCATCATACACCTGGTTGGGACTGCAATGGTCGGTCGAGATATGGCAGAGTTCGCAACCTGTTGAGACGGTCAGTCGACGGTTGCTCTTTCCTGATGCTCTCCGACCTTCGAAGCTGAAGTTGGTGGCTTGAAGTCTATTCTGGGACACGGCTCCTCGCCCATCTGATTGGCCACTGCAGATTACATAATTTATACGAAACCGAACGACAGGTTGCCTTAGACCGATGCTCGAACAATAGCCGCTACTCCGTACTCCGTACTCCGTAAAGTGGCCAGCGACGCTGATTGTGCGCGTCAGCAGCGACAGCCTGAAGGGGTTTAGTGACCATCTTGCTGGCAAATGGCACGTCTGAGGTTAGGAGGCAAACCAAGGATCTTCCACTATGGATCCTCGAAGTTCTTCAGGAAGGATTCGCACTCCATACTGAACTTGACGAAGCGTTGTTGACGTCCTAACAGCCGCTCGTATATATCTCAAATCTGGCCCTTTCGCTGCCATGATCCAGCGCCACGCGTACAACATCTGTACGAATAGACGGCACGATGGACTTGATGAGACTTTCGGGGTCCTTATCGGCCAAAGGCCTTGTCCTTTCGAGTGTGAGAGCCATGATTCTAGAATGTTTTGGCTAGTCGGTTCAGCTCGACACACCCTCGTCTAGATCTCTGACAGGCCGCGGTAGCCAGCACCAAGCTGAATCCAAGAAACGGCAGCGGAGTGCGACGAAGTGGCAAGGTACCACCGGGTTCGTACCCTCGGATTATCTGCAATCATACATATAATGAGGACCGCCCTTCACCGCGAACAGAAATCTAGCGCTCAATACTGCCAACCGGAAGCCGATTGAAAGCTTTGAATGCCCAAAAAAATATTGTATGGTCGAGCCTTGAAGGGCGTAGCGAACATCGCCTGACACAGTGGGAATTACCCTTAATGATATTGTAGAGTCGACCAGGCGCTCACAGAGCCCTACTGCACCTACTTGCTGCGAAGGATGACGATTAAATCCGTGATACCACTTATCCTAGGTCTTCAGTCATTAGCTTTCGTTAGGTATTAGCCGAGGCTGCTGAAATGCTCTAAGTGAGCCTACCCGAAGGGCAAAACAGCAGATCTCCGTGAGCGGTCAAATTGAATAAAGGAATCCTGAGTCTGGTGGCGCTTATTAGTTTGCAAAATCTCCTAAGCTCTTACTGTATCTGTTTCCACACGCTGTTTTCTTGAACAGATTACCACCTGCTATATCTGTTTTTGCAGACAATGACTTTTTCCTACTGAAATACAACAGTAGGTCATTTGACAACGAATAGTAGAATCTTGTCGTATTGGCCAGATCCTTGATGCGAGATCAAATGACTCCAAAATCAGCAGGAATGAAATGAACATTATATGAGATCAAAAGGGCGGACTGAGATGCCAGTGACAATAATGAGGGATACTTCGTAAGGTGCCTTGTCCAACATGAGGTGAAAGCGATGATATGTTACTCAAATACTATTCCCCACAATGCTTATTCGCGGTATTTGTTATCCTAAGAAAGCCATGGCCTCTTTGACCCCGACTTTCAACACTCAATATACTCCACATTGAGCGCGTGGCATTATTGCACATTCGAAATGCGATCACAGTTGTGAAGATGCCTTTTGAAGTATTCGACTGATACTATTGCATATGTCGATATACTTCACGACGTACTCTCAGTAATGATTGTAAGTATATTACTTTCTTCACATAGGACATCACAGCGGAAGTCTTTCCTACCGATGTTTGAATGAGCGAAGCAACCTATGGCTATCTTCACGGCATTCCGACAGATGATTTGATGTTATCAAGCTAGCTTCGACGAGCCTTGCGTTGGACGAATGTCGTGATGTACGACGATATCGTTATCGGTAATTGAACCATGTCCATGAGGGTACTGTTGAACATAGCCTTTGATTCGGGGGTTGAACAGCTCTTTGTTGGTGGAATTGGAACATAAGTTTGTATCACTCGAGTGACGTCAAAACCAAAAGGTAGACAGGAAGCTCAGATACAAAGAAGGCGACTGTCACTTTCGGTGGTACCAAATCGTGTGGGACAAAGGCTGTTTGCCCTACACACGAACGTTGTGGTATTTTTAGCCTTGTCTTGCTAGCTTCACACGGGACAATCTTTCGCTCAATGTGTCCTTTGTACGGGTTGTTCGTGAGTTTGTCTCCCAAGTAGATTCTTTCAGTTCAGGTTCACCATAATGCTTTGTGGCTCGTGCTTCGACAATTTCGTATATTCCTTCATCAAAGTGTTGCTTTACACTTGCCGGGTCTTCAGTGCCTGGGTCGCTTCACTTTGGCTTCAGCAATCGTAATGCATACCAATATTATTTCAGCCGCCATGCTGGTCATGACCTCTGTGGTCCAAGGACGTGGATTTCCAATTATCGTTCGCTCTTCGTCGAATCCGGCGGGTTCTACCCCATTGCGCGATACCTCTCCGGCTGGTCCGGGTACTGTAGGCAAAAGTGATAAAGCACAGACATACAGATTCTTATTCGATACAGGTATAACATACACATCAAAGCCATCATGTTGCAAAAGCTGACATTCGCAGGCTCGGACAAAGTCTGGGTTCCGGGTAGGAACACTCCTGGTGCCTCTGGGTATAATTGGAGCGGCAAACCGCTGAACAGGATCCAGGACATGAGTTATGGAGGTGGCCTCGAAGTCAAAGGTCCGTTCTACGAAGATGATATTTCTATCGGCGGTGTCACTGCTCATGATTTTCAGTTCTTTGTAAATTCGGAAGGTAAGGGTGAGTTTAATGACTACAACGCCGACGGCATCTTCGGCCTGTGCTATTGTCCCAGTACGGACAAGAAGAACTCGTCGTCGTTTTTCGAAAACTTACTCATTCAGAAAAAGGTGAAAGAGCCGGAGTATGGCGTCTTCATCGGTCGATGGAACGAGCCTGGCGAGCTGACGCTTGGCGGGTACGATTCCACGAAGTTCATGGGCCCCATCACCACGGTTCCGGTGCTCTCGCAGGGACCGTGGAGTATCAAAGTCGATGGCGCGTATATGAATGGGAAGCTGGTCCCTTCGGCTGGCGGCAATGGTGCGTTGACCTGCACTTTACCTAATCCACCTTTATACATGGGCTAATCCATCTTCCACAGCGATCGTCGATACCGGTACCCCCGGCATCTCCGCCCCCTTCGCAGCCGCAAAGACCATCCACGACCAAATCCCCGGCGCCGTCCGCACGAACGACAAGAACGACCCGAGAAGCGTATGGGCCTACCCCTGCAACACCCCCCAAGCATCGATGCCATCTGTCGTCATCGGCGGCTTCGCACATCCAATCGATACGGATGACTTCAACAACGGCGCCGTGACGGACGAGCAGACGCTCAGAGCTATGGGCAAAGGTGGGGGAAAACCATCGTCGCCAATGTGTGTTTCTGCCCTTGTGGGGTTCGGCGATTCGTGGAACTTGGGCAGACCGTTTTTGCAGAGTTATTATACTGTTTTTCATTGGGGGGAGCTTTATACGGGGTCGGGGGTTGGGAAGGGGGCGGCGGTTAGCTTTGCGCAGGCGGTTCATAGGAAGTGAGATGGATGATGTTCTCGGTCAGGGGTGGGAGTTGTTGGGGTGAGGGACTGCTTCCGGACTGTGTGGGGACGATGGTGGTGAGTCTTTCCGAAAGAGCCGATCAAGCAGAGCGCTCACAGCTGCCGCATTTAGTGTTTCTGGGGACATCGAACAAGCAGAATAAGGCGAACCTCCGACGACAGGATTGCCACGGCCGCTTGCTGGCGCCTGGCGTTCTTTGTCCGTACAAAGAAAGATAACCGCGTTCGGGGCAATCATGTGGGATAGCAAACCATCAGCACCTCTCCTCAACATATAAAGATTGACTTCTAGCTTCTAGCTCAACTTTTGGCAACGCATCATTCCTTACAAAGTATATAAAGTATATATACATATTTTTCCTTATTGCAAGATCATACCTTCGTTGGCGGCGAAGCCTCAACTTGGCAAAGTCTTGATTTTCTTCCAGCGACCCACCTTTATTGTTAGGCACCCTTTTTTCGAAGATGGCTTGGGGAATTAGGAAGCTGGGCTTTTGCCAGAGGCTTGTTGAGGGTCGAGGTTTTTGGGACTTGGGTATATATATGGGTGGTATAGGATGTGAGTGTTGGAGAAGGCGATTTTGACACATACTCTTGCACACATACTTTTGACATACTATCAACATTGCGAGGTACAATACTTTTCTCCTTTATTTCAGATATTCATATCCTGCTGCGAGTTTCATAGCTACTTTGCAACATCTACCTCAATCGTCTATACCACTGCTGTTCAAGATAACTCTATCAGTCAACGATTGATACTTAGCTCATACCTGCGCCACTGAGACTATTGGAAGTTAGATCTCATCATTTTAGGACAGGTATAGGTTATCGTACCTGCAAAGATGTCTTTGTCGTCGACTACAATGGCAGCTGCCGTCGGCCCATGGTTGGGTCGACTCCCATTGGAGGTGCGAGAACTGATCTACCAGCAAGTGCTGGTGGAGAAGATCGAGCATAGAATGAAAAGCGCCGAAGTGTGTCATAGAATTCCACATGTCCATTCCATTAATGCTGACACCATCAACCACAGTATGATCAATACCGGGACGAAATCCTGGCCGGTCTTGATCACACATGGCGCTACAACACCGCCATCCTCCGAACAAACTCCACCCTCTACCGCGAAGCCATGACCGTCTTCAAGCGGGACAACTTCCTCGTCTGCCTCCAACTCCGGCAGTGGAACGTCGCAGGCTGCGAACTGCGAAGTTGCGGCTTCCAACCCTTCGCCACATACGACAAGGCGGAGGACGTGCCGGCCGGCGTGGCCATGACGCTGACTTTTGGCCCTCATCCCGCCGCTCCCGAACACGTTGGAGCGGAGGAGTGGGAGTCGCAGAACTACGTGTTCGATAGCGAAGATTTACACGCCGTCTGCACGAATTTGCTTCGTGCGGGTGCGAGGACTAGTGGTGGGTTTGGTGGTGGGTTTTTGGGGATCACGATCGATGCCGCGATGGGTGTGGGTTTGCGGGAGATGAGGGATGGGTTTCCGCATCCGCAGTCGAGGCTGAGGGGGCTGTTGGAGCCGCTAAGACGGCTTCATAGCTTTGACGAGGTTAGTGTGGATGGGCCGGGAAGCGTCGTCTATAAGGACGAGATCGTCGCGAGCTTGATGAGGGGAGCCGATGCGAAAGAGACGATGAGACTGGCGTTGTTGGCTACGTCTCGTGGAGATGAGGCCTGCGGAGCTGGAGAGCTGGGGTTGGCTATTGATAGGTACAAAGCTGGTCTTGAGCTGTCTCGTGGTAATTTTCCAGATGTGGTGGCTGCTGATGACGATTTGGATGGTGATTCGGAAGAAGGGGGAGTTGCTCAGAGGTACGTGGGATTCAGCTAGGTGTTGTCTTCTGCAGCCTATACTAATCTCATCTCCACAGTGCAATCGACGACACCAACGTCCGATTGCAGACACGCCTAGCTGCCGCATACCTCCAATCTGGAAAAACGCGAATGGCCCGCATCTACGCCGAGCGCGTCTACGGCCCCCACCACGATTACGACATCCGGCACAACAAGCAAAAGTTCCCTCTCCAGATCGACGCCGATAGAGGACCCCTCTTCGCCAAGGTTCTCGTCGTAGCGGCACAGATCAGCTACACGCATGGCAAGGTCGACGAGGCTTTGGAGGAGTTGCGGAATGCGGTCGCGCTTGATGAAGAGTGTGAGGAGGCTCGGGATCTGCAGTCGCGGTATCTGGAGCGTCAGGGGCTGCTGAAGAAGCGGGAGGCTGTTAGACGGGAGGCAAGAGATCGACAGGGTCGGGTGCAGATGGTGGTGGAAGAGGATGTGGGCTTTGAGGTGTGTTCGGAAGAGGTCATGGCTTGGGACCCAAGTTCGGAAGAGATCGCGGCTTGGGATTCGAGTTCTTCCTCGATGTGGTAGTCAAGGGCGTGTTGGCAAGTGGAGTGTGGTCATGCATCGTAGATAGAGTGTCTATCTCCAAATATGAATCGGATATGATTGATGACGGTCTGATACTGCCGGTCTGGACCATATTTGTTCGTTATTAACGGCATGTTCACTGATATCCTTTCGTATCCTTCTTCTTGAGACAGTAGTCGTGAATGTCAGGAGTATATGAGGAATCTGCCTATGCTGTAGTTCTGAAAAGGTTTCCGGGGCACGGGCTTGGAGAAACTCAGCGCTAGTAAACAAGTGGCTTGGCAGATCAGAGGGCGGAATCTTACCGCAGCCTTGGCAGCGCTTTGCGCTCTCACATGGAATTGTACAACGTCAGGAACACGACGCCGCCAACTGCGATAAAGAAGAGGTGGCATTCAAAGAGTAATGAAATCTACTCTGACATTGCCGACTCTTTGTACTCCTTACCTGCCTTTGATGGACGCTCTTTGTCCTTTTCGGTTGAGCTCACGGCATTGCTCAAGGTCTATCGAGATCTTTATGTTGCGCTCGTCAAGCAGACTTCAAGGGTGGTTACAACGCTCCCAGAGAAAGGCCATGTCCTCCGAGAATGCGAGTAGGAGTGATCACGGGAGGAATTCCCTGCGGAAGCCGTGAAGGGATATGGATATCGTGTCGGATCAGCATGACCGTGGAGTTCTAGAGACGCATGGCACATCTTACGCCCTCTACGACCTATGATACATGCCCCGAATTACCAGGCTCATGGAATGCTTTATGTTGCTAGGCGTCCTACGGGCGACTTGGCGTCATGTGCTGACGTCGTATGAAGGCCTGAAATCAAGTTGTGCCTACCTTACATGTGTCGGGTCACATTGGAGACAGTGGTTACTCCCGACCCAACGAAATAATCCATAGCCCTGTGGTACTTGTATTACCTGGAAATTTTAAACTCTATCACATCTGACAACTTACAGGGATTGGGAAAAGAGAATTCGCCACTCTCTTCAGCCTTCGGCACTTCGGCGGCTGTATATGGGCAAGTCGGGACGTACGAGGAAGAGCAACACGTAGCTTTCTTTTGTTACGTATTAACGAACGTGGACATGGTCCCGAATCGAACGATTGCGGCCGCTCATCCAATAACACTTTTGCGTTTAGTTACGGGGCGCAGCTCTTGGAAAATTGTAACAAAGCAAAATAGATGTTCCGAAGTTGTTGGCAAGGATGCCTACAGAGATCCGTGGGCACAATCGATAATTACTGCGGAGCTTACCGTATCGGTGGGTTCTCTTAGCCTTGGTGGACTCGAACTCCATTGGCACCTACTAAACGTTCAAGGCAATCCATTGTCTACAAAGAGAAAGGTACATGCGGTGCTTTGCCAGTCTTTGCGTGGACTGACTCATAGTCGTCACGACCGAACCTTCTCATTCGCTCTCGATCACCTTCGTTTCCGTACGTATGCGACAGTTCGTCGCGAGCGACCAACGTTGGCCTATGCGTGTGCACAACTGCGTACGTAGACCGGAGCACCGGTAAGTATCATGCTATTGTTGATTTGCCACTTGCTTATGGACCCTCTTCAGCAGTACAAAACCGGTCCCTATCCCCTCTGACCTTTGCTTCTCGGGAAGGAATCATCCATCTGGATTAAGTCTGACCTAAACATTGCAATACTGGCGAAAGCAGTTCATACCTTTCCCGCACCACCCAGAACCTCACCTATCACCTTCATACCTACCTCTACGTTGGTTTCTAAGACCTAAGCCTACCACCACCAGCTCACATACTATACAGCCGAGCTTTGTGCCTAGCTCGACACCTACAACATAGTAGCGTTCAATTAGCACTTGCTCAATCTACTACTGTGTCTGGATCAAGTAAACCATGGACATGGGTCCACTTGAATGGGCAGCATTTCTCTACTACTGCTCTCGCGGCATTCCGCCAGGACTTGTTAACACCTTTCTCAACGACAGATTCAACACGAGACTACGATCAGCTGAATCAATGTGGGAATTGCGTCAATTCGCCCCATGGCAGGAGTTGATGGGTTTCAATATCTCCGAAACCAATGCCATGATTCTTGAAAATATTCATCGTGGGGATTTCACATTGGAGCAATTCCTGCCAAGATTGAACTTCGCAGCGAAAGAGGAAACCCTATTGAAGGTAAGCGTGAGGACTACAACTGCCGCTTGTCCATTTCAACATGTAGCAAATCCGTTGGTTTGACGACGTTGTAAATGCCCAGAGAAGCGAAGATCCTCTGTTGATACAACTCGAAGCGGAATTCATAGCCGCAAACCCACGCTTGCTCGCGGGTACGACAGCCATGACTCCTTCACCGTCCCGAGCGGCCCCTACCCTTCCAGCGCCCGCTATCCTGTCCAAACGCGAACGCATGATTCTCGACTCCAGTTCATTTGCGTACCAGCCTTTGGGGTGGGGGCCAGGCGTTCCTGCGGGCAGTTCAACGAGTACTCCAGGTGAAGGTTCCCAGCCACGATCTTCTGAGCCTGCAGCCCGTGAGTCAGGTCCCTCCAACACCACCAGCACCACCGGACGTACGGAACCTCATCCTCGACCAAGATAGTGAGAGGGTCTTTCAGTCAGGCTACTGACGGATGGTGGTCCGTAACGCATATATCCTTCAAAGGGCATATGAGCAATGGGCAATGGGGGGACTGGCAACAATAGCGACTGGATTTTTACGTGGTATTTCATGAAGCATGCAATGCATTGTTTTTGGGAAGCAAGGACTGTGGTTGAGCATGCATGTCTTGAGGAAGCGAAGACTGGTAATGATTTGATTTGGGCATGCATTCTTTTCAGGAAGCGAGAACGAGTGATAGATTTCCCTTAGCATGCGCATTGTACCTGAGGTGAGGTTCTCATTGGCAGCAACAGTAAAACTATGCATAATCACTTGATTGCAATCCCAAGGAAGACCTTGTTGCGAATGTAGGTTTCTCACATGGACTGCTACGGTACTATCGTAGGGCCTGGCTGAATCGATTAAAAGTAAGTTCTTGACGCATCAACCGTTCTCACCCCGCTCGTATCGATCAAGACATTTGTGCATATCCAGAACTGGAGAACTTCGATATCTCCATGCAATTGATCTTTTCATCGAGAGGGGCTTACGTTCCGCATATGAAGTAGGCAACTGTCGTTTGTTTATTCTGACATCGGATGCAAGGAGCGGGTATAAGGGGCGGGAATAGGAGGTAGAAGACATTACGGGAGTCTTAGGAGGTAGGCTGGCCGGCGTGTAGGGAGGTTTTGAAGAGGGCGGATGCGAAGTGAATTGGAGTGGTGGATTAGAGAAGGCATGAGATTCAGTAGTTTCTTGTTCGCTTGGTTATTTTGCTGTATTGTAGAACGCCCGGGATTGGATTGGATTTTAACGGTAGGGAGATTCCTTGGCGGTTATAGGGAGGTTGTGTTTTGGGCTAGGTAGGTGGAAGAGTGTGGCTAGATGGATTTGTTCAGTTTTGGGTGTATTGGAGGCTCGGAGATACGGATTATATTCCAATTGGTTGAGGGGACATGGAGATGGATATGCGAGGGATGGGTTATCCTACTTTCTGTGAGAACATGCACAGATCCGCGTGATAAGTAGACCTCAGGCCTTCCTATTCTGTATGACAAGTCCATGAAGCATAGATCCCGGCTCAGATGACGACAAATCACGCACGCTTCTTCCCCTTCGACCGCATCGACCACCAACTCGACGACGACGACGACGCCCTCGAAACCGACGCACCGCTAATCGAAGTCTCCCGACTCCCACTCCCCACACTCCCCCTCTTCGCCTTCTTCCGCTTCGCCAACAACGCGATAATCTCCGGCGACCGCCTCCTCGCATGTTGCGCCGCCGCCAACGCATCACGCCCCCCCTTATCCCTCGCATCCGTATCCGCGCCCGCATCCAGCAGCAGACGCACCATGATCTCCAATCTACACTCGATAGCCGTCTGCAGCGGCGTGCGATCCGCTATATCGCGGGCTTCGAAATCCGCGCCCGCGGCGAGGAGGAAGGTGACCATGGGCTCGTTCCCCTTTTCGATGGCGTGGTGGAGCGGGGTTTTGCGGAAGGTGCAGCGGGCGTCGATGTCGGCGCCGTGGGTGAGGAGCATCTGGGCCACTGTTGCGCCACCGCGGGTGACGAGGGCGCGGTGGAGCGGTTGCCAGCCGAAGTCGTCGGAGGCGGAGACGGAGGCGTTGGCGGCGAGGAGGGCGGAGACGGTGGCGGTGTGGTTGTTTTCGCAGGCGCAGATGAGGGGGGTGCCGTTGCTGGGGCTGCGGGCTTCGATGTGGGCGGCGTGGGAGAGGAGGGTGGTGACGACGGGTTCTTGGCCGTCGTGCGCGGCGCGGAGGAGGGGGGTCCAGCCGATGGAGGCGTCGGAGGAGGCGGAGGCGGCGTCGTGGTCTTCGAGGTCGGCGCCGCTGGGTAGGCGGGCTAGAGGGTGCTTTTTTGGGAAGAATTCTCGGGGACCTCGGGCTTCGATGTCGGCGCCTCGGGCTAGGAGGAGGTTTGTTATGGGGAGGTCGGCTAGGTTGGCCGCACGCTGCAATGCTGTCCAGCCGGCTGTCGTGGCTTCGAGTTGGGCGCCTTTATTGAGAAGTAGTTCCACTACCGACAGCAGCCCGTGGTTTGTAGCGTGCATGAGGGGAGCGATCTGGTCGACACATCTCGCCTCGACGTCGGCACCTCGCTGTAGCATTAGCTTGACCAACTCATCGTCTCCGGTCAGAATTGCGGATATGAGTGGTGTCTCTCCGGATTTTGTTGGCGCATTGATGCTCGATGAGTCCACCCAGGCGTCTGGAGCCCATCTGACGCGTGGTGAAATCGCTTGTCGTGTCTCGTCTGGCCGAGAACGCAGTGATATTTCACGTTGCTTTGACTTTGGCGGCACTTCAGGCGCTGTGCTTTCTGTACGGTAGACTCTTCGCAGGGCATCGGCCGTATCACCTTTATGCTGCAGTTCGTAGATCGTAACCAGGAGATTGACAGACTCGAGTAGCAAAGCATCGTCTTTCTCTAGAGTCTTCTCCCTGCCTAAATATGCACGTTTGGCAAACTTCTCAGCTTCTGCTAACCTACCTTGTTCGTGATAGATCTTGGCCACTGCATAGTAAAGCCGCCACTTTCGGTCCGTTTCGCCTTTTTCTTCCGTTAGGAGGTGACTCAATACTTGCTTGGCCTTCTTAAGATGCCCTTGCCTGATGTATATTATTGCTAAAGTCTCGTGCATGTCTAGTCTGTTGTCGAAAGGTATATTCAGCTTTCGCTCTCTGTCCGTCATATATTCCATTGCTCGCCGTTGAGAGTGCTCTGCCTTTGGGTAATTACCGGCTTCCATCTCCCTTCGGACTTCTTGCTGGAGGCCACTGATCAGTTCGGAGTACACCTCTGCGGGAAAAGAGTCCTCGAATTCAGGCTCTGGATCGAAGATGGACTCAGTGTCCGAATCAATGCTGCCTCGATGCTTAGCATTGATATCGTGAGGATGAATTACGATCGGCACTTCTATGGATTGATTGGAATCTTTTGATCGGTAGGCCTCCGGTCTCAGGATTTCCTTGGGTGATCCTGGCGCGACCATTAGTGCTAACAGACTCTGTTTCCTCTTGGCCGGCGGTCGTCGCTCTGTCGCTATCAAAGAATCATTCTGCCGTTCTTTTTCTGGTTCCGGTGTCTTGGATTTGGGGGTACTTGGACCAGGGTCCTCGGCTGGCGTTCCCGGTAATTCGAACGGTAATTGTGTCTTTGGAGACTGTGTATATTCATAGACTGTGGTAGTGGTGACATTCATGATGATCTCGGCCGAGAAGACACATTTCTCCACGTCGTACAGAAATGTCTCTTCCTGGATAGGGCTGTGCAGGGTATCACTTTCACTGAGACCTTTACGGTGCGCTATAGAGTCTCTGAGACGCTGAAGAACCTTGGACAACTCCTTGTGATGAAAGTAAATACCGTCTTGGGGAAGTTGGCTCTTCCACTGATAGACCCTACACAATATTATTAGAGGCGACAATTTTCGCAGTAGCCGTACTGTAACTCACAACTTGACAGTCTGCAACGACATCTGAAATGATTGGATATAAAAGGCCATTCTCCCCCTTAGTGCTAATACTTCTGGCTGTTGTAGTTCAACCAAAGCATTCTGCAATGCATGTTGAGAAGCAGCCTTCTGATACCGGGCCTTCAGCACTGCAAGGATGTCGCAAAGTCGTGAAAGCGTAGTTCGACAACGGTTCAATAGGACCTCTACATCGCTGAAATGCTCATCCTCAAACGCCGTCCGGGGCGCATTGGCTTTTCGGATTCTCTGGATCAAGTCTGCGAACCTGCGAAGGGTCTGCACTTCGCCACGGAAAGCGTTGATGTCTGCTGTGGCGTCTCCAAAGCTCCAGAGCGTCTCGAGGATCACATCGCATAAATACGCGATGATGGGGATCCCAGTTGAAGATGGCTGATCCATGACCTCAAGCGTCACTGAACCAAGCGGCGGTGATTTTTCGAGTACTGCTGCATGAGGAGGATACGTTGTATGTTGTATCAAGGAGGTGGAACCGCAGAGTGGCTGGAGGGCGGAGTCGTCTGGCCTGAGGGCGAGGCTTGCAGCGTGCAGCATACATAGCCCTACACTACAACATATGTGGCACCTTTACAGTGTCCAATCGGACATCGAGCGGGCTCTTACAGATTCTTTACATACTCGGATGTCGATCAGGGCTTACAGTGCTTCCGATAGCAATTTTGATGTGAGATTACAGAACAGTGGGGAAGCTAACATGAACTGATATTCAAGTGCTGGCAAATTGCCGTGGGAATCTCTACTAAACGCACACTCTGCGACTTTTCTGCCCGCTGGATATTACCCGTACCTTCCTACGCCGAACATGAAACAAATTCAGTAGGACCCCTGAAATTTATAGAGTGGCCGTAGATCCACGTCCTTTCGTAGTATGTGCCTGCGGAAAGCCCATGGTAGGACCTCGAATACTTGGTATCGCATGTGCTGCCGCGTCGGAACCGCAACTGTGTCATTACGTCAGTTCGAAATTCGTGGATGCTGCTCAGGCATGGCTCACATATGTAATCAAGCTCTTCAAGCGTTCGCTGCTTCGTCTCCGGTACCCAAAGAAATATCATTATGAAGGCCAGTACATTTAGGCCACTGCATTGGGGTCGCCGATTAGCGCGTATCATATGAATGGTGTGAGTGAGATCTTACGCAAAGAATCCTATAGCACCCGTCGGGCCAAAGGCATGTATCATCCGGGGAAAGGCGACAGTCAGCACCCCAGCCCAGAACAGATTCACGGCGACAGCCAAACTCATTCCAACCTCTGTATCATTGGTCAGCGGAATTCAATCACTGGGAACAGATGGGACATACCACGATGGAAAAGGGGAAATGCTTCCGCAGAATAAGTGAAAGGGACTGGTCCTTCACCAGGCGAATAGAAGGCAGAGAACAAGTAGATGAACAACGTGATTATCGGAATCCGTGCCGAGTTCGACGCTGGGATGTAGAAACTGAATCCGGCGGCAAGTAGTGTCCAAGCCATGTTGGGGAAAGTTACAAGAAGTAGTGCCCGCCGTCCGAAGGTGTCAATAGTTCGAACTGCGGGCCAAGCAAACCTAGGAAAGGTGAGTATCTTCAAGTAACACCGCGCTGATCATCGTCCCAGCTTACACGAAGTTGATTAGTCCAAAGCCCCAAGATGCAAAGAGCGCCGTCCGTTGGCTCGCATGAGCTTCCACAAAAAGTGTGGAAGAGTAGAATGCCATGATGTTGACTGTCATTGGGTCAGCAAATCCAAAACGAATTTTCGGAGATCGAAAACGCACTTCCACACATCTGCTGGGCAATCATAACTACAACTGCGGCCAAAGTCGCGCGTCGTACCCGAGCGATTGTGAATAGCTGAACCATGCGAGCCAGATATCTACCCCTGCTAACAAAATGTTCTTTCCCGTTCTCGATATTCTTCTTCTGTATATCTCCATCCCCCAGCATGACCTCCTCGAGTCTGACTTGCGCATGTATATAGTACAAATCGCGAGCTGCTTGTAGTGGGGTATTGCGAAGACGGCGCAAAGACCGAAAGGCGTCGCTATAACGACGCTTCTTGATGTACCAGCGAGGCGATTCTATGGAATGTTAGCAGCAACGCGACATTCCATCTGGCCATCTTACCCGGACACATGTAGATGCCGATCAGTAGAGGGACTGCCGGAATGAAGGCGGACCCAAGCTGTAGACGCCAGGAAATTCTTCCGACTTGATAGACCGCAAGGTTGGCGGATGAACCCCTGTCGATAGCAGGTTAGAATTGGCTAGCATGAGTATGACCGTCAATGAACTTACATCAAAATTCCAAAGGCAACCCATAGCTGCCAACCCATCACCAGACTTCCTCGAATGATCGCGGGAGAATTTTCGGCGGCGAACACGGGGATGGTCGATGCTTTGGTGCCCATACCAATGCCGAGTAGAAGGCGGCACGCGAATAGTTGTTGCCATGTTTGTGTGAATGCAGACCCTATCACGGAGGCGAAACAGAAGAATGCCGAGACACAGATCGTCCCCCTTCGCCCAACTCGGTGATTCAACGGATGAGATAGCCAGCAACCTCTGTCAAAGCAAACATGAGCTACGGCCAAGTTAACTAGGCGCGGAACTTACATAAGGGCCGACGCGAAATATGGCGCTGCGTTTACAAGACCAAAAATCCAGACGTCATTAGGCCTAAGCTGCTGGTCGAGGCCAAAGGCCTGTGGCCAGTTCAGATTCGCACCCGCAGACCCTGTCTGATCCCACCCCCTAGCATGCATCCATATCAGCTACCAGATCTCGCAGCGCTCGGGCATACATGGAGCTCACTGAACGGCAGCACCGACAGAACATGTGATGATGGTAATGTAGAGTGCGAACGGTTGGCGAAACCGGTGATTTTCCTCATCTCGCAATGCCTGTTTCTCATCCTCCGTTATCCCTCGTATTGCTTCGAAAAACCTCGGGTCTTTGGCGATCTGGGCGCCTTTCCTTAACAGATCGAGATGCTCTTCGAGGTGTGTGGATCTGGCAAAGTCCCGGACGTCTCGCAGTAGTTGCTCTGGAGTAAGGTGGGCAAGAGGGTTCTCGATACTGCAGTCATGGAAGGTGTTTAGCCGCAGGACGTATCATGGTAGGATTTTGTGTGCGACATACAGCGCTTCAACGTTCTTGTTCAGGTCCACGTGCGCAAGTCCGTCCTCGGTCGATCGAGTTGGCTACATGGTGCAATGTCAGCTTTGCCGTATGAGTCAACAACGGCATTGCGATGCGCTGTCGTACATACATGTATCCTGCTCGTCAAGTGGAAAGAGTCCTTGTGCTCGTCCATTCTGGCCTAAGCGATGATGCATGTATCTTCGAGGTGTAGTTTGGTCGACCTGATGTAGGAGCAGGTGAAACATGGCAGGACATGAAGGCTGGCCTCATCCTGCGTGCCTCAGCCTCACCGACCCCACTAGAGCTCGGTTGGAATCTTTCGGTAGGATTCGGATTATGAAAGGCATCTTATTGCAGGACTGGAGTCATTGGCCGGACACCTGCATTCACAGCCCGCCCAACTTCGAAGCCCCTCCCTTTGGATCTCATTTCCCAGAACCTCTGCAGCGCGGAATTGCCATAGCATCAACGTGTGTGATAGTCCCGCATGCTCTTTCGGATTCACCAATTTTAACAGTGGACAAGCGCCCCCTATCCACCTATTACCCCACGAGTAATTCCCCCGAAGATCCTTTCGTTGAGACGAGAAACTGACAATGTAGGTTGGATCAACGGGATGGGGACTGGCGCATCTCTCGCGACTCCTATTGTACCAATCAGCATGTCTGCGGGAGACTAGGATCTGCGGTCATGCTGCGGCTACATGCATCGTTCGACTATCCTCCACCACAACTGGCAAAGATTGTCACAGCCTTCGCCTCGGACCGCGCTAGTACATGGGCAGCGCTTCCATTAGGCCCTGTCAGGTATGCTGTGGTCTGTGCTGAGGTACACACTGTGTCTGCTGTTGGCTTGTCTCCGCGACATCAATCCATGCGCTTGACCCTGTTTCACTCTGGGACAGCCAGACTCATGATGCTATCGCGGCATTCGAACTGAGGCAGTGAAAGGGTGTCTGTTCCACCGCTCGGAATTGAAAGACGGCAGAAGTCTGAAATATTGTAGTGTCAATTTCCATCCGTCTCAGCCCTCGCTTACAGACGCTAGGGAAGACGGTAGAGCTAGTGCAAGGCTTGGCACGCTATTGGCGCGCCTTATCTTAGTGGAAGGACGTCCTTTTGATACCACGAGAACTTCTTTTTTCCCCTGAACATATCAGCTTTCTTAGCAAGGTGCACGGCAGGCAGGAACGATAATGGACAAAGACAGACTGGCAGTTATGACACCGAGCAAGCAATGCACGCGATCGAATGGAAACACTCTAACGGAATGTCCTTTTTCTTTCTGCGAGGTTGAACAATTCCATGTGGTGGCGAACTCAGTCATCACTGCCATGACTCGACTACCCATTATCAATCTCATAACGTGTGCATTAGACAAGAGACTCCAAGAACTTGATGAGCTACCAATGAAAGACGAAGGCTGTAAAGGCTTCTTATTCGATAGTGTTGATGGAGATGATGGGGTTCAGCTTGTATCTTGATGAGACGGTCCAGCCGAAATGCAAATATTTCACAATCATTACGAGTTGACACTGTGTGTTGAAGCAATCAAGCCGGTATGCAGAGGCCGTACAGGAAGCAGCGACTCACACGCCAGTTGGTATTAGCCATATTGTTTCGGTCAGAAGCGCCACCAGGATACATCAACCCAGCCAAGTAATATATTCATGCTGGTAACATTGTGGACCAGTTATGATGAGTTTTTCTTTGTTGATAAGACCTGGATAGTTGCAAAGCTCCTTGATGCGAGTGAAAGCTCCCCCCATTATCCGAGTAAACACTCGTCCCTTTGACTAATCCTTGCAACATAGACAAGAGTCCAACCAGCTGCTTAACCCTCCCATCCTCAACAACAACCATCCCCACCGCCCTCCTTGTCTACGCGCTGCGAAGCATCGCCAGCCCCAAGCACCAATCCCGCCACTTCAAAGCCATCTTCACTTTCTCCGACACTAATCCCGATCTTCTATCTTCCAACGTCCCCCTCTCTGCCAACTATTGGGTCCTCCATGTACTTCTACTGTCTTGAAAACCTTGCTTGATATCTGAATTTACTTTCCGTTGGGGCACAGATCCACTCCCGTACCCTGCTAGCATCTTCAACATCGCGTCCCCATGATATATTACCTACCTTCGCGTCCTAGGGTACGGTGAGTGTGGCCTGTAGGTCAACATCAGGCTTACAACATACACGTTTCGGATTTATATACGCCCTCAGCATATCCTATATCTGTTTTGGGGGCGGGACTAAGCTCGGTCTTAAAGATGCTGATGGCGGCAATGTGGTGATCGTTGTTTGTGAACATAAACCATCACCAAGAATAATGATCTTCCAAAGCTTAACCACCTCAAGATATTTTACCAAAGGGAAAAACAAAATAGAAAAAAAGAATTGAAGACCTCAGGATCGAATGGCCGACTTTACAGCAAGGTAAAGTGATCACACTGACACAACAGTTGATCTAGAGATATCCTCGCCTCTTTTCGGGAAATTAAATAACCTGAATGAACAGGAACCCAACGGGGGTCGAACCGAATCGATCTCAACACCGGAATGGGAAGTGACATCTTCGATCAACCGTTTCCGGATGATGCAGCAAGCTTGCCACTAGGCCATTCCACCTGTTGCCCACATGATGATAAAGGTCCTGTTCTAATACATATCTTTCTTGACGGAGACGTTTCCCATATTGAAACCTTCCTTACCATACCGGATGCGTCGAATGATGAATCCTGACCCGCCATCGCATTTTCCCTCTTCTAAGAACTTCAACGCCGAGGCCGTCCCTCGCCACGGAACCCCAATCTTCCTCTACCATCATACCTCATGAACCCAACATAACACAACAATCACATCCCATATCCCATCATCACTAACCATGACTACTCTCCCCCAAGCCATCTTGGATTGCTTGCTTGGCATCTTCAGGCTTCGGATTTTGGACGGAATCGTCTGATCTGAGGATTTCCATCTTGCCAAAGAGCTTCTTTTTACATTGCATGACGGTACGGAAGATGTCGGATACTGACCTTTGGGTAGATCGTAGACTCTTTCACTTAAGCCTGAAAGGCCAAATTGGAATAGAGTAGCTTTGTAGTAAGTACAAGGAGCAGAGTACCTCCGGATCGTATTTCAGATCAATTGCGTGCCGTTTGGTAAAGAAGTGGAATTGTTCACCATTTGCAAGATTGCGCGGCGAAATCGAAAGCCATCATAACTCATCATATTGCCACGACTTATGTCCGATGTCTACAGACACCACTGATAAAGTCCCTCATCCATAACCTTGCCGATCACCTTTCCCCTGCAACCTGTCTTCCCGTATTCTCCAGAAAAGACTTCCATCATAGCACTGCCTAAGGTCATCCTTTTACACCCGGCCATCCCTTTGCAACAACAACCACGTCGTCCACCACTCCATGAACGCGAAACTCCACCCCGCCGGATCGGCCGCAACCCGATCCCTTTTGAACAGAGCGAAAAGATCGCCTACGCCCAAGTTGCCCGTACCGCTGCTATCGAGCTTCTCAAACATTTCATCGAAGAGTGGCAGTCGGAGGTGTCCGTCGGAATCGTCGGTGCCGGTATCGGAGCCGTGCTTGGCTTTGTGAATGCTGTCTACATGGATGCGGAAAAAAGGGTCGGGTAGGTAGCTGTGGGCGAGTGGGGTGGGGTAGGAGAAGAAGACGTTGATGAGGAGGCCGCCGAGGGAGAATGGGATGGAGAAGCCGAGGGAGCGGAAGCCGGTATAGACTTCTTTGGTGGAGATGATGCCGTCGCTGTTGCTGTCCCAAAGGAGGACGTGCCGTTGGAGGGCCGTGGAGTTGGCGTTTGTGTTGAGTCCATTTCTGGCAGCGGCTACGTTTTGATTTTATTCGGTCACGAAGTCGTACGTAACGGCTAGCAACATGGCTGCCATACAATCATTGGTCGTCAAGACTGCACGCCTGCACAGGTTAGCCCTGCGATGTTGATGAAATTGATGGAGCTGGGTCGATGCGCGTCCATGCAGACCTCATCAAGAAACAGAGGGCGTTACTGATAATCACGTGGAGCTAGATCTTGAGGCAACTTGAAAGCCTCTAGAGGTTGTCACGTTGAGCCAAGAAGTCGTAGATCAAGACATATGCAACGTCAACCGTAGAAGGGGAGGCGTTCGATAAGTTGGACAAGCCACAAGCGCCAAGCGGGAAAGAAACCAAGGGGACGAGGGGGCCACTGAGAGTAAGTGTTATTGGAGCTAAGATAGTAGGCTTTGCTGCCTGGATAGTGATAGACCGACCCTTGTTCCGGAGCAAAGTATCCCCAAAGCGCCAGTCCACCATGGTGTTCGCTCGATTGCAGCATTTCAATGTAAAAAGTGACCCTTATGTTGCATTCCCGTATCCGGAGTCCTTCGCCATAGAAGGAGCACCAATGTCTGCTCGAATACTATTTTTCACATCGAGAAACGCGGATGATCGCTCCCGCTGACTTTTATCAAGCTTCTGATCTTCTTCGCAGAACGTGACAATACGCATATGCCGATGGAGGCGCGCGACAGCGCTCGTTTGAAAGTTCTTAAAATGTATCTCCTCGTCAATCTGTGGCAGACTCTCCGAGTGATAGACTACCTCTTCTTTCCCCAAGGTTTTCGGTGCTATACTTGGGCGGTAGATTCAAGTTGAGAGATGCATGGGGTAAATACAGCTCTGAGCTACGGAACGTCTTGCGTACAGTGAGATATCCGACTAAAGCTCGATAACCTTTCCGACATCGAATTCCTTCTCGACTCTATCTCTCCTCCTCAGCATGCGGTGAAAAATAGACTGCCGAGACGTGGCAATGGCTTGTCCTTGCAATGGGACTCCATTGAGCACATAGCCTCTTTGGTTGCTGACTAGCTGCATTCGTCTCCTTTTGAACTCCGTACTGAAATGCGTGTGTCCAAATACCCAGCACTGGGCATCCGCGAAACGTCTGGCAGGAAGAAGGTCAGTTGCAAAAGCCGAGCTCAAAGGACTCCCCACGTCGCTAGGCTTCGAAGTTCCTTTCATCGTAGGCGCATGATGGGTAACGATGAGAATCCTGCGCCGTAGCCTGTCGATTCGTATTTTGTTGACCTCTTCTTGGAGCCATTTTACATCAGCTTGGTGCTCGATATTGTGGTCGTTGACAGTCCAGTTCTCGATTTGATGGAAGTCGCTGACCTTCATTTGGACTATGAGCTGAGCCTTAGGCGGAACTCGAGAGTGAAGAGTACACCCTAGCACTGTAATGTTCACATGGTCCAGATCGACACGAGTCCGATTTAACACATACAACTTACCATCACAGCCCGGCTCTGATTCGAGAGACTTGGCTATTTCGAGCCCTCTAGCTCGAGATACGCCGAAAAACTCATGATTTCCAGGCACCAGAAAGACTTTGGTGAAGATTGCACACTGTCGACGAAGAAATTGGAGATAATATGCATAGTCTTGAAAGCGTCCGATGTCCCCAGCGAGTACAAGATATGGAGCCTTTGGGGCAATATCAAACTCAGGGTATTGCTGGCCAACCTCAAGGTGAAGGTCAGACATTATCTGGAATCGCGACTTGGGACTGTGACGGAAGTCCCGCTGCGACCTCATTTTCAGGACGGCCGTGTTAGTTAGCGATCGTTGGTAGGCTTATTGTCAACGTTCGAAGAATTGCTTGGGCCCACCTCATGTTTGCCCGTACGGTCTCTATTTGGTGACTTCTCACCGGAGTGTGGCGCCTGACATCGCTTGCAACAAGCGGTCAAGTTGACAGTATTAACGACTGTGGCGTCGTAGCTAACCTTATACAATCTTGAGAGGTAGGACATAGGGTTGAGACTGGCGTCCGGAGTTAGTGATGGCTGTTAAACAACGTGATTATGGGCTATGTACATGATACTTCAAGGAGGTTAGATTACAAGGTGTTGAAAATTTACTTTATGTTTCCATTGCCAAGCCACTAGAAATAGTCCAGTATGGTAGGGCTGAACGTTTTATCTTCCATGCTACAGACCTCCAGCTTTCTCCTTCCTTTGCAATCGTTATCTACAGAGTGCAGCAACTAGGGATGGGCTCAAATGCCACAATACAAGAGAATATTGACTGTGTGCTACAAGTTTTACAAGCGTATAATGTCTCGGCTTGTATAATTGGAGAAATCGCACTGAACTACTACACGTACCACGAGAGGTACATGTAAGCCGCCCACCCTGCTACCATTCGGCAGTGTTGCACTTGCTAATGTCATATAGGACTTGGATATCTGCGTGGATGAGGATGAGTTGAGTAAAGGGTCGCAGGCTTCGGCTTCGGCGCAAGACTCATTCGCCGCGGCGGATGAGGATAAGTTTAGTAAATACACCGAATACAGGCGACCACTACCTAGACCTCGATTCAAAGACGGTAATTCACCGGGCGCTATGTTCTTTCTATGCACCGAATTCTCAGCTTCCGGGCTATCTGGTAAAATTATGCTCGGTCATTGTTCAGCCTTCTCTAGCCTGACTACGTGTTGCAGAGGCCTTAACCTTAACTCTTACCGAAGCAGCTTCTACAACTCGTACCCTATCGGCCTCCATGCAGCCTCTCTATTAGCGACTTAATTACCGCGCCATCAAATGGTCCTCCCTACCTAGATGGTATGTACTATTGGATGAGAGGCGGTGCATAGACTTGACGAGACTACAACTACGTCTCCGCATTCAGGTATCGCTACAGAGAGCGCCCAATTGCATCTAGTGCTAGTGCGTAGGCGAGTGGATATGACTCACCGAGACAAGCGATGGTAGGATTCTGCAGGGTCCAACCTAGCGGCTTAGGATCCCAGGATAGCGTACTTTTGCATCCCTAAAGCCTAGCATTGGGCTAATTCGAGAGATAGCTTCTAGGCACCTACTATGTGTAAACAAGGCATAACCGTGTTGCTGCCTACGACGTGGACGCTTGTGTAAGTGACAGCCAATCGGGGCATCCCATGTAGCATCCTAACGGCATCAATCTGTATCCCCAACGGCTTGTCAGCCCAATGGAAGACATGTCTTTCGTCAAAACGGGTGCTATTATTTACTGGACGGAGGTACCTCAGTGGGCCCGGGGGCTGGCAGTGGTAAAGATGATATAGTGGGGGCTCTTCCCACCTTTCTGCGGAACACAGACCTCATCGTGGAAAAACAAGAGTCTCGAGATATTCATTTTAAGGTATGGGAAAGAACCCCAAAGACTTGTCAGACATTATTGATGACGATAATCAGGCATCACGCTACACTTTCATCGGTAACCTACGTGTATCGCGACTGAACAGAGATATGTGCGCAAGCAATGGCAGAGAGATGGAACCACCCGCTGATGAATCGGTGCAGAGATGTGTGTCAAAGGAGCTCCCGGAACCACCTATACCAAATGCGGTCACAAGGTTGAGGGCGTTGAGAAGGTGATTAGGTGCAAGAATTACCCAAATGGTCCAAATTGTGCGAACCCACCCTTCAGCCATTCCTTGACAGGCAATAAAATCAAGATGTGGTGTCCAGATTGTGTGGCTGGTGGCAAAGGCTCGAACTAGGCCCATAAGCATGGTATCTGGCAGATTCCTGAGATGGAAAAGCTGTTAGGCTACTAAAGCCCACTGTAGTGCTTTAAAGATAGCATTACGATGTATCAAAGGTTGTAGAAGATTCAAGATTCTCCATCCCCATTTGCATCCTGTTCTCCAAATCACGTGACTCGCCAAGAACGACCCCCGCCAGCCGCCGCAACAACTTGTACTTTCCCTTCTGCCACATCGCTCACCATGGCAGATTGGCTTACACCCTATCGTATGCCACATGAGCACTGTATGAGTATTGGACAAGCTCCATCGCAAGGTCTTGTTTACGCCATTGACAAGGACATTGTCGTAAAAGTCCCTTTCCAATACCCAATCACGAAAGGACCGGAGTATGAGACTGAGATGCTTCGAGAGGATAGTCTACGCAGCTTCGAACTCCTGCAAAGGGAGGCTAGAGTATATCGACTACTGGCTTGTCATCCACACCCGAATATTGTACGGTGTATCTATGCTCGACCGACATCCTGTCTGTTCCTCGAGCGTGCATTGAATCCTTTGCAAGTAGCTCAAGCACAGGCGAACAAGCATTTGCGATATCACTGGATTCGACAACTCTTGAGCGCAGTCGCCAGACTAGAAGAACTGGGATACACACATGGCGACCTGGCAGTGCGAAATATCGGCATTGACGAGAATGATTGTCTCAAGATATTTGACTTCGGTAATGCAACGAACAAAGGGGAGGAGACATTCAACCATACATTGATGAAAGATCATACGGGACTTGCAACCTGCATATATTTCCTCCTTTCAGGGGTTGATCCACTGGCGATCGCAAAGGACTGGAACGAAGTCCGTTGCATTGAAAAGGAACTGAGTGAAGGCCGATACAGCATCGTACCAGAGGCTGAGATATTGAAAGATGTCATTGTCGATGGTTGGACCGGAGAAGCCACGTGTCGAACGTATGGTGAGACCAAAGGAGTTGTGGAGGCTATCATTGGTGCCGACGATGACGTTGTATCCCATCACATAAGGCCAAAGGATTACAACGCCTTGAGAACAGTATGTTTGGCGTGGTTGGGTTCGGTCACGTTGGAACCGCACTGGTTGACCGAACAGAAATATCGTGCGAAACTGAAATGTCTCGGATACGATGTCGAAGAAGGGATATGGGACGATGAGTAGACCCCTTTCGTTGATCTATCTCGAAAGGGCACAGTGAGTTCTCTGTATCCCATATCCTGCCAAGGCACTCGTCTCAGGGGTTTTACCGAGGTACAGCCGAGACGAGTGCCAGGACATGGGATACTGGTCCGCATGTCTCCCGAGGCATTTCTTAGGGGTTCAATCCCGCAGGCTTTGGGCATCCCTGGGACCGCCATATCCTGGTTAGGCAGGAATTAGCTTACTAGGGAGCCGTAGGTAAGGGTCACCTTTCCAAAAGTCACTGTTCAGGAATAAATGGGTGTTTTAACCGCCACCAAATCCTTTATGATATTCGCCGTCTGCCGGTGATGGGGTCCAGTAACAGCACACGTCCCATGATCCAATTCTTGACTTTTGAGGTTCCTCTTAACCTTACGGAGTACAGAATATCGTTCTAATCACCCATAGTTTTAGGTAAAATTCCTACAATGGACAAAGGATCCAATCGTTCCCCTATATGAGACCTTTTGGAGGCCAACGTGATCACAAGCCAATCACCTAGCCATCCCGTTGTCATGTCTCAAGGACCAGCTTCACCCGGGGCAGCGGAGTTGGTGCAATAATGTGATACGCCCTGACACAGCGCGGCTGCTCTTATGGGATTGGACTCATCGATCATACGCTGCTAGGCTACCCAGAAACAATAGAATGCTACCAAAGTTATCAGTACTGCGGGGGAATTGAGGAGCAAGTACTCTGCCATTTGCTACGAAGCTAGCAAATGCAACGATTGGCATGAGTGCAGTGCTGGGTAGGTCACACACTTTCTCTGACTGTCAAGAGTGGCAGTGACTTACAAAGAATGCGGTTACAGACATGAATGGCAAGTAGAATGGTGCTGCAATATACGTCATCGAAATAAATCATGTCAACATCTCGGGCTCCATTGATACTACGATCACTCGACAAGATCATCACGGAGTGTGCTTTACAAACTGTGCAATGCAACGCCAAGTTGCTGGACTCACAATCGAACGTCACTACAAGCGGTGAAAGTACAGCGATCATCAACGGTATACTAATCAAAGTAAAGAAATAATTAATGGTATACAGCTGGTGACTGAGCAAACAATCAAGTCACAGCAGAATGACTGCACCTTCAGCTCACCACGATGAAATGGTCTCGAAAGGGTATGAGCGTCCACGGACTATTACACTTCAGACCGACTTCTTGCTCACCCGAGCCCTTTTTGTTATCGTAGCCTCTAGAAGATCTAAGTCCCCAAGCCGCCAACTCAGCGAGTCCCACAATCCTTTGGAGAAGCCTTCCAAGAACCAAGCAGTCCAAGCCATAGTCGCTGCATAACCCCTACAAATCAGATTGGGAGGTCGTCCGTCGAGCAGATCACCAACCACCTTTTTCGAATAGACCTCTGCGGCCATCTCTTTTCCTTGGAAAGGTTCTCCGCACATTGCAGCCTCTGCCTTCTCCCTTATTGAGAAGTACAGCGATGGTTCAGACAATCTTGGCGGTCTCTCTCGCATCATTCGCACGGTGATGTTGCTCTTCACAGCCCCAGTGAGCACATAGATAGCGCGAATACCCAAAGGCTGTAACTCTAGTCGCATGCTATCGGTCAATCGAGCAACAGCACTCTTTGAGGCTCCGTATGCACTAGCGAAAAGGGGAATTAATATGCGAGAGCTGGCTGCCGTTACTGACAATCATTCCCTGGCTCTAGAGCAGTAAGGGCAGGAAGGCCAGCGTCATTTCAGCAACAGGGAAGAAGTTGACACCGAACGTGCGTCGGAAGCCATAGATGGTATGGTTGGAGAAGGGTTGTACGTGGACCCCACCAGCGTTGTTGAAAAGTATGTCAAGCGAGGTCACTCTTTGCCGGAGAGGATGATCGAGGCGCACGATGTCAGCTCGAGCTCTTCAATTTGGATGCCGAGGTCTTGAAGGTCAAGTATGCGTTGGAGCGATCGGGCTGTTGCGATCACATGCCATCCTCTTGCGTGGAATTCCCGAGCAAGTGTATTGCCGATGGAGCCTACTGAGCAACCAGTGATAAGGACTACTTCCTTTGCTGAATTTGTCATCGATTCACAAGGCATATCATAAATCAACATGGACAGCGTTGCTATGCAAGAACGAAGAGAAGATGCACGAGGTCATGTTGAAAGAGGATTACCGCCCACTAAGTCTGCTAGTACGGCACGCCTAACAAAAGTTTATGAGCTTGTGGGAAGGATGGATTGTTGTGTTGATAGACCTGATAGGCCTGTATATGAAATAAGTGACGGGTTTCCGAGAAGATGGCCATTCGAGAATGCTAAACAAACTGCCTACGAAAGGTCGATAAAAAGGCTCAATTTACTACCGCCCTACCGCCGTTTCATTAGCATTCTCGAAAGCCCCATTTTGACAAAAACTGGCTTCGCTAGCGCAAGAACTCTGCCACTGCTTCGACCAATCTTTCAGGGGAGCCTTTCCCGGCTCGCTTACCTGTCCCTGGTACAATTGTCAGAATGTAGCCATTGATGAGGCAAGGATATGAAGGATTGATTGATTGTTTGTTTAGGAAGACAAGTTGTACGAAGAAGATTCAATCAATTTGCAACAATAATGCAAAGCTTTCCCCGCGAGCCTTTCAAACTGCGGTCTTTTACTTCCTGCACACTAAAGACAACCTTGTCGTAACATCATCAAACGTAGCTCCTCAGAGACTGATGCATATCGAGATCACTGAAGACGCTGATCAATCCTCGCTCCCCTTCCTTCCGTGCCTCGTCGGCAGAGAGTGAGTCGTCGTGCTTTGATTGCACGTCTGTCGACCTCGCCGTGATACCGCTAATCATTGTACGTATGCCCGTCAAAGTCGCACCTGGAATACTCGGCAACGGGTAATGCTCGTTCGAGATCGGATCCCCGAATTCGTCGACCCTACGCTGCTTCCTGCGGTTGAACATGTTCTTTCTATACGAGGATATCCAGGGCTCGTGGCGCTTTTTATCCTTTTGTTCTGCTTTTAGTGTTTTGATGCCGTAAAGCGACCGAAAGGCAGTCAGCGAGACGACTGTCACCGCGACGCTGGCTTCGATGATAAGCCAGAAAATGTTACTCTGGATGTCGAGGGTGGTACCGGTGTTGCTTTTGACGGTCTGGCGAGCTGCGCGCACGAGACAGATGACGAACATGCAAACAGAGAGGCACAGGAATGTGCCGAGGATGATCTTCTGGTTGAGCCGGATGTTGACTTTCCATAGGAGGCTTATGGGGACTGCGACGACTACAGGAGAACGAGTATCAGTACAAAGGAAAACATAGAATGAGATTTTGTGAACGAACTGAGAAGATCCGTGAGCAGGTTCAGGGCGTTTTCGAGCTGAGAGATGATGATCGTCCTCGTAAAGCCTTGTCCTTGAGCACATTGAACTGGTGATGATCTAATCAGCACACTGCAGTATTGAGAACTGCATGAATGTGGAGGTACACACCGGAGGAAACGCCGAAAAGCGGACACGCGATGATAAAGCCACATACACAAAATATGCCCGAAATGATGACGATCCCTAATGTCAGCCTCCAATAAGTCAAGTGGGATCTTAGCCGATCGAGAAGGTGGCGGAAGAAGAGCAGGTAAGATATTTTGACGGCGAAGATGGTGACCCAGCACATGGTCTCTGTGGAGATGGGCAGCTGTTGATATCTAAGGATACCGTTCACGAAGTCCACGGACGCGGACTCCTGCATCACCACCTCGCCCGGGCCTAAAATTAGACTCATATTAAAGTGAACATCTTCGAACATGACATTGGTGAGCGTGAAGGCCGCGATCAACGCAGAGCAGCCTAACAGCAAAACGAAATCGTCGGCGAATAGGCGATTCTGATAACGGAACCGAATGGCGAGCCGGCTAATGGTCGCAAGCATGGCTGCGATGAAGAGTGTCGAAATGACTGTCTTTTTTGCTTCAGCATTGTACACGTTTTGACGTTCTGAAGGTACAGACTTTGAAAGCGACGCGATCAATTCGGCCATATTTATTGCCCATGTTTCTGGGCTATCGGTTGGCTGCTGTTCGCCAACGAAGGGAGAAGTGCTTGATTATAGGTTGATTGATGGGCAATTGACCGTCTAGAAGGATGCACTGAAAGGGAGGATCTTATATACATGTTAGTGCGCCGTACTGGGCTTAGAACTGTCTTCGCCGCAAGGGCGAGAGGTACCTCCTATACCGTACATTAGCCTACGATTTGCATGAACGTGTACCTTAGATCAACAGGAAACTGGGCAGGCTCCACGACTAGACCGCATTGGAGAGGACTCACAAATCAAACCCTGGTGGACGCCCCTGCGTGATGATAGCCATTGCGTATGCCGACAATATCCTGGCAATAGCGTCTTGCTTGCAGCCATTTGGTAGTCGCATTGCATTTGCTCGAGTCCTGTACTTCCTGCACTGACGCCACCTTTCTGCGTTGGAACTGACTTAGCAAGCTTGGTCAAAAGGATAGAGAAAGGCGATCACCTTCAGACAGTGATCTCATAAGACACCAGTAAGCGAGTTTTCGCTACTCTTGCTGCCGCTAATGCAACCTTGATGTCGTCTCATGGCTCTATAAATCCATCTCAGCAGAGTCTATCGACTGCATATAGCTGAGAAGACACCTCTGCTGAAAAGATTACAGGTGTTGGTCCTCTAACAGAAATAGCCTAGGCCTCTGCAAGACCGGTCTGATGGGCAACGGACAGAGGTTGATGCTAGCATTCTGGCAAGAGTTTGCGTAGTAGATGATGATGTTCAGAAGTCTCACCTGGGCGCGGCTGCCGGGTCCATTTTGCGTGACTGTGTCTTTTCCCTGGCTTTGGTAGTCTTTTGCCTTAATCCTACATGATATCATTCGTCGATGCAAAGCGATTGCTCCATATCCGTGTAGAGCAGCGTTGAGTGCATGCGGAAGAGATACATGATCCTCTTCTCCTCCTGCTGGGGTGCAATAACCACAACCATAGAGGACAAGGCTTCACAGGGCGTTATTGACTGATTCGTGCGCTTGAGGGAATCGCAGTCGCTCTTTACTGTATGCACAAACAATGACACTCGGTGCCGATGCATGCCCCGAGGCTCAATATTACTTTATCTGGTAAAGGTTGCATGATACAGCATTGTTCTTTGAAACATCGCACAAGGCTGACCAGGCATCCGTCTCTTGCATACGGCACGGAAACCCTCTTTCAATGCCCCACATCGGCTACCGGATTATTTGCAGCGGGCGGAGAACGCAGATCGGTGCACGCCTGTAATTCCCTCACATTATCACCTTTTCCCTTGCAGATCACTTCAAACATATTGCTGATATCAAATAAGGTGCGTGACCAGCGGCAACTTTTCGATACCGGTGAGCCCGCAGTACTCGATTAATCATGCAAATTTCAAATATCGCGAAGCTCGACAATCGAGGCATCCCCTCGCTTAGCACACCGTTGGGAGTCTGGGAGCCTCTTTCACAAGTCACATACCTCGGTGTCTTTTCAGGACGCAGCTGATCCTATTCGTCATATGGCATACTAAGATGGTTATTGGCACCGAGCTAGCATGAGCACTAAGTTCATGCGGAGTAGACCACGCTCTTTCCCGATGCAGTCCCGGGGCACAAGCTCGAAGGGTATCCATATTCGTCTCTTCGGATGTAGTAATGACCAGGCTGTACCAGTCAGAGATCTGGGATGAAATTGTCTGGACCTGGCAACAGGTTGGCGAGAGCTGAATGGTGTGCGGACTCGGCCAAACGAGGCATTCATTGGTCGGGTAGACTCTGCCATCGACGGTCACAAGCAAGCAGCCACAACAAGGCAAAATGTACGCACATATACTTTTACCTTCAAAATTCTTGCGCAGAATCTTTCATCCATTCCCACACCAATGTCATGCATGCCGTATGCATACTGGCACTCAAGAAGCCGAAGAAGCTCGGATCGGGTAGAGGGATAGAATGGATGCAGAGCAGAGATCATAGGCTTAAGAACAGCGTGTAGCTATTTAGAAGCGAGGAAGCGGATTATTCTATTAGTATTCTATCCGGATTAACCTCAGCTAATTATAAAATAGGGTCTTAGTATAAGGAGGGTAGTAGTACGCGTATCTTCTTACTATAATAGAATAAGTTCTACTACCTATTTAGTATTACCTACTAGCCTAATAAGAAAGTTATTTCTTACTAGGAAATACTTATAAAAATTTAATATTTTTATATAAAGAAAAATTACCTCTATAATCTAGTATTAATAGAAGTAATTATAAAGTAATAATATAGATATTTAATAGATAAAAAAGATAATATTAGTTATATTATATATACTTATATATCTATTTTAATAATACTAATAGTATTATATTTCTAGTAATATAATATATATTTCTATCTACTTAAACTAATATTATATATATTAGTAAGTAATAGAAATAGAAGTAAAGTAAAATAGTAGTTTATATATTTAAACTAGGAATATATAAACTAACTATATTAAGTTAGTACTTTAAACTTAAGTTAGATATCTAATTTAAATCTAAGTAATTTAATACTAAAATCTAGTACTAAGTATTTAAGTTAGTACTTAAGTAGATACTAAGTATTAGTACTAAAGTATTAACTTAAATTACTAAGATATTTTCTCTAGTAATATTTTCTATTTTTAGTAGTATTTCTTATTATATATTCTATTTTTTTCCCTAGTTATTATTATTATTATTACCTAGAGTAATATAAGTAGAATAATTATAAGTAGAATAGTTAATTTTCTATTAAGGATTCTATTAAAGAAATAATAAGGTAATTATAAATACCTTTTATAATATATATTAATAAGCTAATATCTATTATCTATAATAAATACCTATTAAAAGAAAATAAAGTAGCGCCCTTATTATATATTATTACTTCCTCTTTAATAATCTTAATAGATTATAAGTATACTTATTAAACTTATTAATAAGTTATATTATATTCTTAAAGTCTATTAAATTATATTAGATACTATATTAATAGCTATAATTCTTCTATTTAATAAGGTATTAAACTTTATTTCTACTTATAATATACTTACTAAGTATAAGTTCTAACTTATATTTATCCTTTATAGTATTATTATAAATAGGGGGATTATTATACTATAATTACTTATATAAATCTAAACTAGGATATAGTTTAAGTTAAGTAATAGATATTATAAGATATATTTATATAGTAAGGAGTAGTTAGAGTCTATAAGCTAGAGGGCTAATATAATTAAGAATCTTAAATAGTCCTACTTATTATTAATAAAGCTTAGAGTTAGTAAGACCTAGAATAAAGTAGTTATAATTTAGATAAAGGTAGAGTTTATTACCTTTTAAGATATTAAGAGATTAATACTTATTATTATATCTAGCCTTAGTAAAGATATTAGTAAATATAATAGACTCCTTAACTTATTCTCTTTAAAGCTCTTAGAGCTTATTAAAGTCTTTAATAGGAATATTTATAATTAAAGAGAGTAGGTTAAGAGTATTATATACTTTAAAGTTAAAGATAATATTATTAGATACTAGGCCTATTAAAGTATTAATAGAGTTATTAAGATAGCCTTATAAATATAAAATAATAGAGAACTAATTAATACTATTAATATAAGAGTACTAGGAAGTATAAAAGTATAAAGTAATTTTAATTATCTAATTAGTTTATTCTAATTATCTATTAGTTTAGGTGTAATAAGATATAGATATTAGTAGTTAGTAATTTAACTTATAAAATAAAGTCTTTTAAAGACTTAATATAAATTTTAAATCTTAGTTACTAATTATATTATATAAGATCTCCTAGTTATAACTTATAAGGTCTACTAGTACTAAGTCTATCTATTAAGTAGTATCTTATATTATATATCTTATAATTAGAAGGATATACTTAAAGATCTTATTTATAATAATTAATAGACTATTAAAGCTATCTTCTTATATTAATAGTAAAGTAAGGATAAAGTCTATTATAATTATATAAAATAGAATACTAGGCTTATTAATAGGTTATATACTATTATAAGGTTTATAATATTTTATTTAATTAATCTAATAACTAGGGTAATACTTAATATATATTTAAAGATAAGAAGTAAGATATTAAAGGTAAAAGGAGCTAGTTATATATTTATAGGTTTTATAAAACCCTTTATAATATTATTTATTATAAGTTAAATAAAAGACTTCCTCTATTATATTTAGAATATGTAATTACTTCTATCTATTATTAAAGTTAATATAGTAGATTAGATTATTTTAAAGCTTAAATCTTAGAGATATATAAGAGGCTTTAAGAGCTTAAATTACTTTAAGTATATTAAGAACTTTATTCTATTATTAGTTATCTTAATAAGCTTATAATAAGTATACCTTAAATATATATAATATTTTAATTAAAGTAATATAGAATAATAGCGCCTTAAATTAATCTAAGAGGTAGTAGTTTATATTATTAAAAGGCTTTAGTATATAATATATCTAATATACTAGCTATTATAAGAGGTAAGGTAGTCCTTATATCTCCTTTAAGATATAATAGTATATCTAGGATAATATTACTCTTACCTAGCTTATACTTTATAAGGAGGTTAAATTATAATAAGTATTAAGATATCTTAATAAGATAGAGATTAAAGTTTAATAGTTAATAATAAATTAAGGCTAGTCTACTTAGATATTAGTACTATTATAAAGTAGTTTATATAGATAATTATTAGAGGTTTATAAGAGGATTTAATAAGATACCTAGTCTTTTAAATAACTTATATAATACCTACTACCTTAAGCTTTATAAGCTAGTAGTTCTAATTAATAGGATTAAGTATCTTACTAAGGAATATAATAAGCTAGATATTAATTCTTATAAAAGGCTTTAAGCTATCTAGATTACCCTTTATTTAATATATTATTATAATAAATCTCTAGGCTTTAAAGCTATTTAAGTTAATAAATAAGAACCTTATTTTACTAAAATATATTAGAAAGTAGGCTTTCTTAAAGGCTTTCTTTAAGTTATAAAAAGCCTAGATTTCTTCTTTAATAGAGTAATAAAAGGCTTTAATAGCCTTAGTCTTTCTAGTATAACCTTTAATATTTAATATAATAAGAGGGGTTATAAGATTAATCTTATATCTTTATAAGGGATTAGCTTATTAGATATACCTTAATATAAATAACCTTAACTATCTTATAAAGTCTAAGAAGATTTCTAGATCTCTAAGAGAATCTAGGAAGTATAAGGTAGTAATAGCCCTTAGCTTTTCTTTTAAAGTAGAAAGCTTAAAGTAAACTAACTATTAAGTTAGGTTTTAGTACTATAGATTAGTACTAACCTAAATACTTAGTACCTACTTCTAGTACTAACTTAAAAAGCCCTTAGTACCTTAGTAAGTTAGGTTAGACTAACCCGACTCGCTAAGGTATTACTAAGAAGCTAAGCTACTAATAAATTAGTAAAGGACTAATATAATTTTCTTATAAGATAAATTTAAATACTTTAATATTATTAGGATTTATCTTATACTTAATATTTATTACTTATTATTCTATATAATATAATAGTCTATATTACTATTTTATATTACTCTTAATTCTCTTACTATTAGTACCTAGAATATATTAGTCCCTTTAAGTCCTTTAAGAGTATTAAGTTTTATAGGCCTTAGTAATAAAGCTATTTAATTAGAATTTAATAATCTTAATATAAGTAATTCTATATCTAGTAGTCTTTATTCTAGCTAATTTATAAGTTAGGTTAGATAGGGTATATTAGATAAATCCTTTTAAGAAAAGAAAGTACTTCTCTAAAATACTATTAAAACTATTAAGGAAGATTTCCTAGACTTAATTCTAGTAAAGAATAGTAAATTTATTAAATAGAGTTAGTATATTAAAGTCTAGTTTAAAGTATAGTAGTAGTAAACTACTATTAATTAAAGTATTAAAATAAAGTCTAGTATTAAAATTAAGGATCTACTTTATATTAAGAAGACTATATTAGGTAAATAGGCTAATATTTAAGATAACTTTATCTAAATTACTTTAATAGTTAAGGGATTACTAAAGATTACTTATAAGAAGTATAATAGAATTCTAGACTACTTAATAGCTACTAGTAGTTTAAGTATATTTAATATAAGGAAATATCTTAAAATAAATAAATACTTTCTTTATAAGTAGCTTAATTTATTATTATAAATAGAAATTTCTTTAAGTTAGGTATATTATCTATAGTAATATAAATTAATAATATAAAACTAATTATTTAGGGATAAATTTAAAAGAAAAGTAATACTAGGTTTTCTACTAACTTTTATTAAGAGAAGTAGAATAAATAGTTATATAAATACTTTCTTACCTTAAACTAGTCTTTCTAGACTATTAATTAATTAGAGTTTTAGTAATTACTATTAATAGCTTATCTAGATTTAACCCTAATCTATTATACTAAATTATAAAGTATAATCTTTTTAGATTTTAAAGGAATATATATAAAAATTAAAGTAGATCTAGAATATTCTTAATATATTTCTCTTATATTAGATACCTAGTCTAGTCCCTAAAAGGTCGCCTACCTTAAAGTACTAGTCTACTAGGTTAATACTAATTTTTAATATTAGGAATATCTTATTACTTTTATACTACTTAATATCTAGTATTCTAGGTATTTACTTATAATAGAAATAATAAAGATATTAATCCTTTATAAAATTAAAGATAAGCTTTTTAAGGCTATTACTAATAATACTAGTAATAATAGAACTTTAAAAGATAAACTAGAGAAATCTCTAGCTTAATAAGATATCTAATAGGATAAATTATAAAACTCTATTCTTTATATAACTTATATCTTTAACCTTATAATATAAGACTTTATTAAAGCCTTAGACTTAGAAGCTTTAAATAATATTATAGTATTATTAGAGGATACTTAAGTTATAGATATCTAAGTAAATATAAGTCTATTAACTATTATTAAGAAGGTATAATATTATAAGGGTAATATAAATAAGTAATATACTTATTAATATTTTAAATAGATCCGCGCTCTTATAATAATAATTAACTTATCTCTTTAATAAAAGCTTTATTTTTTATAATTATAAGAGAACTCTAGTAGAAGACCTTAAAAACTTATATAAAATATCTATATTTATTAGAATTCTATATACTTAATACTTTATTATATATATTAATTATATAACTTTATTAATACTTAGATAGATAAAAATATAATTAATTTAAAAATTAGTATAATTAGCTTTAATAAATATAAATAACTAATTATATTACTACTTAATAATATATTAAATACTATCTATTAACTTACTTTAATAGTTTCTTAAATAATAAATATAAGTATATATCTAGGATTCTAATTATATAATACTCTTTTTAAATATTTTAATAGTATTAAAATAATAATATATAATAGTATAATTATTAGTAAAGTAAGTATTATTTATACTTATAAAGTAGCCTTAATAAAACTAGCTAAGTATTATTCTAGAATAAAAGGTAAAGGTAGATTAATATATAACCTTACTAATATTCTAGACCCTTTTATTAAACTAAGTCTATATAAAACTTAAGATAAATAAGAGGAGATAAATAATAATAATATTTTAACTTCTTATAAAGAGAGGTATAAGAATAAATTTATTAACTACTTTTATAAGTATTATAAGATATTACTAGTTATTAGAAGGATTAATATATAAGATATATAGAATATTAATAAGGTAATATAATATAATAATATATTTAAATTTATACTAACTAATAATAGCTTTTAATAAGAGTAAGGAGAAGTCTACTTTAATATCTAAATTATAAGTCTTTATTATAAAGTAAAGCTATTTAATACTTTTATTTTAAAAGTCTACTAGAGGATATTCTTATATAGGAGTACTAGAAGGATAATACTTTAGCTTATTTAAATTTAATATAAATAGCTAAGAATATTCTTTTATACCTAATATTATTTATAAGTATTAAGAGAGTCTTTAATCTTATTTAAAGAGTATATTTATAAGATTATATATAATTAGAACTAGAGTCTATAAAATAAGTAATACTTCTAAAGTATTATAATTATATTATAAGGTTAGACTTTAAAGAAGCTCTTACTAAGCCTTAAGATATTCTTTAAAGGGAAGAAGATATTAATTAAAGTATTAATAAAGGTAAAGATCCTTTTAAATTAGAATTAGTAGATATCTTAAGATAAATAGATTAATAGTTATTATTTTAAAATTATTTAATAGTTAGGTAGTATATTTAAAAAGTAGGTTTAATTTCTATATATATATATAAAGGTAATATAAGAAGGTAATATAATTCTTTATCTTATTAAGAGTATTATAATACTAAGAGTACTATAATATTAGGAGTATTATAATACTAGGAGTACTATAATACTAGGAGTACTATAATACTAGAAGCGCCGTAATACTAGAAGCGCCGTACTATCTTAGATCTACCCTCTACTCTTAATATTATAAAACTATTACTACCTTTAAGAGTTAAATAGTATAATATTAAAGCTCCTTATTAATTCCTTTATAAGCTTTAAATCCCTTTATATATTAGTAATATATTTAGTATAAATATAAAGTAGATTTAAATCTATATTATAAGATATATTAATAAGTAATTATTATAAGAATTAAATAGTAATATAAAATAGTAATATACTTATTTAAGAGAAAAGATATTATAAATACTTTTATAATATCTTATAATACCTTTAAAGCTAAACTTTAGATTTAATATAAGTTTATACTAACTCTTATAATATCTATTATAACCTCCCTTATAATATAATTAAATAGTAGCTTTAAAATAAGGTTATTAATAGACTTTTAATATTATCTTATCTCTCTTAAAGCTTTAAGACTTAAGTTAACCTTATACTTTTATCTTTATATTATTAGTTTAAATACTATTAATTATAAAGGATTAGCTAATTATATTTTAATATATTACCTATTTATATTACCTTTCCCTTCTTATATAATAGCTTATTTACTCCCCTATCTTATAAGGGTTTACCCTCTCTACCTAGTAATTTTAATATTTTATTACCTAATTATACTATCTACCTATTAGTATATAAAGTAAGAAATATATTATAAAATAATATTACTAGTCTACTTAATATAAGCTATTATTAAAGTTATTAAATATATATAATAGTAGATAAAAGAAGGAATATAAGGTTTAAAAGTTTTAATATAAAGTAAAGTAATATTAAGTAGAATATTCTATATAATTATAAGTATAATTATAAGTAGAATTACCCCTTAAAATCTTCTTTATAACTCCTCCTACTTTTATATACTTAAGATATTATAGTAAGATAGATTATTAATATATAATAAGTATTTATTACTAATTATATTACTTAAATATATTACTAGATAGATAAGTTAAGCTAATATAATATTATAATAATATTAAGTCCTTATAACTAGAATCTTAAATTAATTATAAGTAGAGAATATATAAAGGACTAGGATAATAATAAAAAGTTATTATATATAAAAGTATCTAATAACTATATAATAGTATTAAAGAGGATTAAAAAGTTAAAGGAATTAGATATATAGAAGATAGCTATTAAAGAGGATTATATAAAGCTAGTAATTAGAGTAAAGGATATTATAAAGGAGGAAAGATATAAAAAAGGGATTTATAATAATATAATTAAGTAATATAATACTTCTTAAATAGCTAATTTAAATAGCTAATATTATATAATAGAATATTTTAAGATAGAGCTACGCCTTAAAGATAATAAAGAGGCTACTAAGAAATAAGTTAAGCTAGATAAATTAGTAAATAATATAGAGAATATAAATAGTATAACTAATTTTATAGAAGAGGTAAATATATAATCTATCTTTAATTCTATCTTCTAATTAACTTAACTTTTAAAATACTTATAAAGAAGATATAAATACTATTAAGCTAGAATTTACTAGATTTAATATACTAATTATATAAATTATTAAGTAAAGGATTATATATTATAAGGGTCTAGAGGAGTTAAAAGATATATAAGACTTTAATACTATAAATACTTATATTAAGTTTATATAAGAGTATATTAATATATTTAATATAAAGGATTATTTTATACTTAACCTTATAAAGAGGAATTAAGATAAGGAGGATATCTTAATTAAAGTTAGTACTAATAGGAAAGAAATTAAGTATACTACTAAGGAGGATAAAGAAGAGGATAAAGAATATAAGTTAGAAGATACTAGTAAGACTAGTAGTAATAGTAAGGATAATAATAGTAAGTATAATAATAGTAAAGAGGATAGTAATAAATAAAAGGATTATAAGTATAAGATTATAAAGATATCTAACTAGATAGATAGATAGGCTATCTACTAATAACTATTAAATAATTATATTACCTTTTTATATTATTATAAAGTATTCCTAATATTATAATCTAGTAAAATACTATTACTAAAACTAAAGTCTTAGTAAGTTAGATTAATACTTTAGTACTAATACTTAGTACTACCTTATAGTATTAACTTAAATACTTAGTACTAACTATTAATACTAACTTAAATACTTAGGCTAGGAATTTAGTATTAACTTACTAAGAGTTAAGTTAGAAACTTAACTTAAGTTTAAAGTACTAACTTAATATAATTAGTCTAGCTTAAAGGAATTTATATACTAGTTAAAAAGGTTAATAGATAAGTAATTAAAAAGTTTTCTTAAAATTAAGACTTAGATAATATTTATAAAATAATATAAATAGTTTTTAAAGATAAATTAAGTATTCTAGTAAGCTTTTAAAGAAGCTTATAATATTATTTATATAAGTATATATAAAATCTTTATATAATTAAAGTATTTTATCTATCTATTATTATATATATAAGGGTAATCCCTTATAACCTATTAGTATAATATAATATTATTCTTAACCTTAATAAGAGATAATAGTAAGCTTATAATAATTAGCTTTTCTAATACTAAATTAATAAAAATACCTTAGACTATTTATAATAGAGATAAAAGGTAATTCTATTATAATTAATATAATTTTACTTTATAAGGGGATAGAATAACTATCTAATTATATAATTATATTAAAGCCTTATATATTAATAATAATAAATTCCTTCTTCTTACTATTAACTTCCTACTATATTATAAAGACTAGATAATTAAATAAGATAGATTAATTTAACTATTATATTTTCCTTTAAGAATATAACTTATTAAAAGTCTTATTAATTATTTACTTATCTTTATAACTTACTAGGTAAACTCTTAATAGCTTAAGAGTTATATTAGACTTTAATATAATTAATATCTATTTAACTTTAAGAATTATAACTATAATTTCTTAATCTATTTATATCTTAGAAAATATATTAATAATCTTAGTAATTTAAGATATTATATTAGAAGTATTATAAATAGTTATACTACTTAGTATAATATACTTTAATACTAAGTTAATAGATAATTATAATAGGATTTTATAAGAATTAAAGCCCTTATTTATATTAGTTTAAGGTAGAGTAATTATATTAGTTATAATATATAGTATAAGAGTTATAACTATAACTCTAAAGCCTTTAATAACTTATAACTTTTATAATTAGGTATTTCTAATAACTTATAAAGTACTACTTAAAGTAACTAGATATACTCTATTTTATTTATATTTAGTAACTAATTTAAGCTAAGTCTTATAAAGTAATTATATAATAACTAGTAAAGTATTATAAACTTATATAAATAATATATTAAAATTAATAATAAATATATATATACCTCTATTAAGACTAAGATCTTATAAATAATCTAATTTAAAAAGATAGTTATAATTATTAGATATATTATCTTTATATATTACTAGAACTTTAATTATAAAGTATAAAGGAGTTATAATAATTAATTTTACTTATAGTAATAGAACCTAGTAATAAGTCTTATTCCTAGCTTTAAGTCTTATTCTATTAGTTAAGAGTACTAAGTTAATAAGGAATTCTTAAGAATTAGGTCTTATTCTCTAGAAATAAGACTTATATATATTTATATTTATTATAAGTACTATATATTTTTAAGTCTTATTATAAGGGTAAAATATATTATATTTATACTATAAAGTAGTATATATCTATCTTATAAGGATAAATAAATAATAACTATTATTTATTTAAATGCTACTAAGGATTTAGTTATAATTTATTTAATTTTCTTATTCTAAATAAATAATAGTTAAAACCTAAGCCGATTCTTTTAAAAAGTATATTATTAGAAAGCCTAGACTTAGCTCTATAAAATAATACGCTTATATACCTCATCGGGCCTAGTCTCGATTTTCTAGAATTTTTGGAAAACTAGGAAATTCTTAATATTCCGCCCCTAGCGGGTAATCTACTACTAGTACGAGCTTATTCTCTCTCGCTCGTTCCTTTAGTTATATATAGAAGTGAAATATATAAAAAATATATAGGGTTATAGAGTTATACTTAAGCTATCTAGCGAGCTAATTTTTAGCTTAAACGGATAGGGTTAGCCTAGGTTTCTACGCTTAAAAATAATAATATTCTTAATTACTTAGGATACTATACAACGAATCTAGATTTAAATTAGATACTATATATAAGTTAGATAGGGAAAAATTTAAAAAAAATTAAGAAAAAAGAACTAGCTATATCAGGTAAGATTTAAGAAAGTTATTAAGTAAATACTATCTAGTAGAGAATTCTCTAGTATTCTTAAGGTATATTATCTTTAGACGTATAATAACTAGGATATCTACGTTAAATATAGATATATATATATATTTTTAGAATCTCTAAAGTCTTAAATATATCCTAGAGTTATAATATCTATAGAATATCTATAGTAAAAAATTATATTAGAACTATAAGATTAGAGTAGGAACTAGACGCGGGAATATCTTAGCTACTCTTTTACCCGCGCGGGAGGGCTAGTAAGTTACGGTAACCTTAATATAGCCGCCGAGGCCGCTAACTTCTAATATTCCCTTAACCTACTTTTTTTCTCCTTCCTAGATTATTTATTAGAAAATTAATGTTCCTATCTAGGGCTGAAATCTAGATAGGAAATTAACTCGTCTCTTTCTAATACGATAGATTATATCTCGATTCTCGGAGATACTAGCTTTCTAGCTTACCGAGAGTATAAATACTCTATTCTTCCTTCTAGTCTCGACTATTACTTTCGACGTACCCTATATAATCTTTCCTCTAAAGTTAGGGGATAAATCCTTACTAAGGCTAGAAAATATCCTAGCCTTATTTAGGAGGTATCCGGTATTAAGGACTCTGAGATTCCGAGTACCTTCCCTTTCTTCTTTCCTAATCTAGCCCTCTACTTAGATAGGTTAGCGTGCCAAGACTATTCCTTTATAGGCAGATCTACTCGAGTTATATTAAGGTATTATAAGGACTCTTACGATTAGGAAAACCTTAGAGGAAAGGGGCGAATTCCTAAGGGTTCCTCGGTTATTATTCTATAGAAATCTAATATTTACTGCTAATAATTCTTCCACTCAGCCTCTAGTCGTTCCTACTTTAGAGTAGACCCTAAACGATCTTTTTCAGGGCGAGAAGCTAGGCCTAGAGAGGCTAGTTCACCTAGATACGTTAAGGATAAGAGAGAGGTTAAAAATCGCTTCAAGAGATCTAGGTCTTCTTCCGGGAATTCCTAAGGTATTTAGGGGTTATTTCTATATAAAACGGCTATACTAATAGTATATATAGATATCTTAAGATAGGACCTAGAATAGACTATACTAGACTCGAAAGTTCTAGCGTATCGAAATACTTAGATACGAAAAATTTAACAAAACCTATTCGACGACCTAAGTCCCTAGCTAGAAAGGACTTAATAGGGCTATTATCTAGAAGGTCTAGATAGGCTCGAGTTACTAGAGCTAATAGGGGAGCTGAATACTCCCCTATTAAAAGTCGTCTAGCTAGCTTTTAACGAACTAGCTTGAAAGTCTTAAGAAACCCTATTAAATATAGGTGTTTTCGTACGTTTCAAGATAGTTCGGACTGAAAAAAATAAGTCCTAAGCTAAACCCTTTCAAGCCTATTAGGATCCGAGTCGAATTTCAACTTATTCTCGCGGGTAGAAGTAGGTTTTCAGCTTTTTTATTAGAACCTAAGAGGATTCGAGTTCTAGTAAATTTCTAAGGTATTCTTTTACCTCTTCTTAATAACTTTCCTACTAAAAGTTTATCCTATTATCTAGAGATAAATAAATCTAAGGTTAAGTATATTTATTTACTACTAAGGATTTAGTTAAGATTTATTTAATTTTTTAAAATTAAATAAACTTAAGGTTAAACCTTAACCGATTTTTTTTAAAAAAATATTATTAAATAGAGCTTAGTTAGCGCTTTAAAATAATCTATTTCCTAGCCTATTTAGGCCTAGTCTTATAAGTAGAGAATTTTTCTAACTTAAGGTTTTTTTTAATATTCCGCCCCTAACAGGAGATCCGCGACTAGTACGAGCTTAATACTTCTTAATAATTCCTTATAAGATCTTAGTACTATAATTTTATATAAAATATAATAATATATAGAGTAAACTTAGGGCTATTAATAGACCTAAATTTTATAGAAAATAGATAGTAAAATTTCAAGTTATAAGTATTACTAAGGCTTTATTCCTTATTACTACTAGAGAATTTCTAGATAATATAGATACGGCTTAGTAATCTATAGACAAACTATAGAGTAAAAAGTTAGAAAAAATTTAAAATTTAAATTAGCCGAATCGGGCTAGGAATAATAAAGGTATTATAGATTAAAAAATAATTATTCGTAA
>JAABUV010000545.1_pt1 | contig 56676 bp, 102 predicted proteins | sample 5559971 | NCBI WGS metagenome assembly JAABUV01 (sample SAMN10711881, study PRJNA513362) | rock metagenome | isolation source: Antarctica rocks | place: Antarctica: Victoria Land, Knobhead nord | collected 2015-12-19 | reverse complement strand
CGCCTCCATGGAGCCGCCGAAGCGCGCGACCGACGCGCCGCGCGGCATTAGCGCATTGTAGCTGCTTGTAACTGCGCCAATGGCCTGGCGGCATGTCGTACACGTCAGTGGCGGACCAGGAGAGTGGGCATGTCAGTGAATGGCAAGGGTATGCGCAGTGCTTGAACGCCTGAGAACGTGCAAATGCCACTGCAAGGCGGCAAAAGTGCCCACATGTGGATCATCTGCAGTCAAGGAGACCTGCACGCCAGCGCACAACAAGAGCCGACGGTACGCCAGCAAGCGAGTACGGCAGACGTGCAGTAACAGCGCTGGACAAGCTGTCAACCTGCTTGGCCGCGCGCGCCTTGCCACTGCTCGTCAGGCGCGCGTCCCAGTCGTAGGCGCCGCTGAGCTGCGTATAGGGCCCGGCGGAGGCCATGGAGAAGGTGTAGGGCACTGCGAAGCCTGGCCCGGCCGGCGCGCTGAGCGCCACCGCGTACTTCACCCAGTTGCCGCCGGCGATGGGCGTCACCTGGGCCGCGCGTGGCCTGGGTTGATTAGGTTGAATGCAGTGAAAGACTTTACTTGCGCGTGTGCCAATGTTGAGCCTCGTTGAACAATTTGTGTGTCAGCGGCATCATGCACACGACCGGCTGGAAAATGCAGGGTTTGAGCCAACAGCCACGTGTTTATGCGGGCAAGAGATGCACGGCTCTGGCGCTCGGGTGCACACCGTGATGTCCGCCACGCACGGCGCGGCGGCGCCGCCGGCGGCCGTCCCAGACCCCAGCCCTCCTCCGTCTCCGGTCCCGCCGTATAGACCCGCTGGTGCTGGCGCGCTGGCCGCCGGCCGCTGCAGCACGGGGCCCACAGGTGGCAGCGCGGGCGCGGCCGCTGGCGAGCCAGGGTTTGTGGCATTGACAGGGTTTGGCCCCACGGGCGTGGCGTTGGTCGGCAGGCCCGCGCCCATGGGCGACGGGTCGCCGGCGGGCGTCGCCTTGACGGGCGGCAGGCTGTCTGAGGGCGCAGCATCACTGCACGGCTTGCACCGCCCGCACGTCGCGTCGCACGTCCCCCGCGCCATGTAGCTCTCCGAGCACACGTCCGGGTGGAAGGCCAGCTGCACGGCAACGCAGATGTCAGGTGAGATAAGTGAGGAAAGCATTACTGCCAGGCACTTTCATTGAGACATGGCGTGGCGGCGGTCGCACAGCTTCTCCCGCCGGCAGTACGCACTGCACATAGCACGTTCCAGAGACTGCCATGCACATGTGCTCGCACTCTGCCGGCCGCGCAGCATTATGCATTGTCCGTTGCAAGCATTTGAAGGATACAGGCTGGCCAGGACAGGCAGGCCTGCACGGACCTGAGCCGCAGGATGGCGGGCCAAGGCAGCAGTCAGTCAGATATTGCGGCATACTGCTGTTCAGCCTGGCTCGAGCGCGGTGATCCTCCCAGACGGCATGGTCAAGCTGGGCTGCCTGCTGCATGTGCCCCGCGCCTGCTGCGCGCAGGTGAAGTTGGTCCCGGCCGGCGGCACGTCCAGGCAGGAGTGGCAGTAGTCGTAGCCGGCGCAGGGCGTGCACCGCCCGCAGCTGATGTCGCACGTGCCAGCCGCCAGGTAGCTCGCGCTGCACCCCGGGTGCCAGGCCGCCTGCGCGGGGGGCGCGCGGGCACGGCGCTCACGCGAGCGCACCGCGGGCCATGCATGGACTGCGTGCGCGTGATCGGGCCATGATGCGGCGTGTCACGTGCGAGGTTCCTGGCTGAGGGCTGCAGCGTAAGCTGCCCCATATCATGTGGGCGGCTTGTGCCATGCATTTCCCATGTGGAGGCTGGGCGCCTGGCCTGCCTGCGTATCGACCATGCGCAATCCAAGAGGTGCATGTCACGGTGAGCAGTAGGCTGTGCAAGGCCAATCTTCACGCCTTTGGCACCTGTGACAGGTGCAGAATGGTGCAGGAAACTGTGAGAGGCTGTCAGCGGGAGGTGATGGGGTTGGCGAGCATGAGCGCGCCTCCTGGCCGCACGTGAAGTTGCTGTTGCCGGGCGGGATGTCGAAGCAGAGGCAGGGCGCCGCGAGCGCAGGACACGCCCCGCTGCTGCAGCTTGCCGTCTGCATTGCGCACATGAGGAACTGCTTAAGGAATAGCCTTTGCGCGGCTGTCAGTGCAGCACTGGTGTGAGGTTGCGGCCATGGCACGGAGCCTGCACAGGCAGGCTGCTGAGACCGCACCTGCTCACATAGTCGTGGCACCGCAAGGCTCAGCCTGTATGGGAGCGTAAGTGCCATACACACAGGGCTGGCAAACCCAAGAGTATTGTTGTCAGAGGCCGATGGCGCTGCCACCATATACAGGCGCATGCAGAGGCTGAGAGGTGGTCTGTGCGCACCCGCTCTGCCTGGTGCGCTATCAAAGCGCGCATCGCATCGCCGCCAGAGTCGTCCCAGCTGCACGCCCGCCGCACGCCACATGCTTATCATGACAGTGTTCTTGCACTCTGCATTCCTGCCACAGTACACGCGTATCACATGCGTGCAAGCACGCATGCGGAATATAGCAAGGCTGCGGTGGCGGCTCTGCATCCAGCGCAGATTCTGAGGTGTCACCTGAAGTCGTACGACTGGTTGTTGACATGCCACGGCATCATCTCCCAGACGAGCACTGCCGCCGCGCCATTGGCGGTGGCCGCCGAGAACATCCCGGACAGGAATGCGTTGCGGCTGCGTGTGTAGTTGCCCTGCCGCGACAGCCAGCAACCACATATGGAAACCATGCACCAGAGAAGTCTGTATGCATCAGTGATGTGCGGTGGCGGTGCAGCCTCACAAGGTACTCTTCACAGCAACATCATTGCTTGGGAAGGGGCAGCATGCTATGCATGCACTGCATCCACATGACATGGGCTGCCGCACCTCCATCCCAACCTCCTCAAGCATCCACGGCTTGTTGGCTGCGCGCGCATACGCGGCCCGGCTGTCCAGGAACCTGTTGGCAAAGTCCGCCGCGGATGCCGCCGAGATGCCCCAGCTGCCCGGGTCTGCGCGCGTAACATGCAAGCTTCATGCGCACAACGCTCTTGTGGCAGCCATGCGCCATGGGATGCAGCGCGCTTGCCAGCAGAATGCTTTGGCAAGTAGGGGCGACAGCGTGAACGTAATTACAAAGTCAAGTTGTTGCGGGTGCTGTGCGGGTTATGCGATATCCTGTCTTCATGCTGTAAAGGTACCAGATAATCATGTGTCGGGGGGGGCTCACAGAGGTGCACTGTGGCAAAGTCGACGGCAGAGCATTCCAGGTTGCCTGTGAAATCCAGGCCTTTCGTGCCATCATCCAGCCATGCGCCGGCTCCGGCGCCTGAACTGTACCCCTCCTCCCCCGTGGCCACCTGGCCCATTGCACCACGCGTGAAGGGACCAGCATGCATGCCCTAGCACATGCGTCTGGTGCTGGAGAGAGGTACGTCAAGACATGCATGCTTCACATGCACCACATGAACATATCAGCCTCAGTGCACCGTCAACACCGCTGCCATGGGTGTAAGTTGGCTTGACGAGTGCTTCACTTGCGTTTGGCATCCCAAAGCAGGCATGGTATGCGTTGTTGAGCCGTAAGTCTGACAGCGGGCAGCTCAGAAGCAGGTCAGGTAGCTTGCAGGCAGCAGTGCAGTGACTGCATGATGAGCGGCACGGGAGGAGCAGGTCACCATGTGATTGGAATCGATGCTCTTGATGTACTGAGCCATCTCGCATGACCAGGCCTTGATGAGCGACCCCGGCTGCAGGCCCGCCTTGCGCTCGTAGTTGTCGCTGGTGTGGGGCTCGTTGGCCAGCTCCACCGCCAGCACCGCTGGGCCCCCACAACATCTCTTAGGTCAGCAAAGTCTTCTTTCCACAGATCAGCAAAGTCCCTTTTGGAGTCCAGTCCACAGCCTCACTGTGTGCCTGCAGGCCCTGCAGTGCAGTGCAGGGACGTGGGGCATGTGCCCCAATAAAGGCTTTGCAGGTACGCGCATGGGAAGCAGCTGCTCGCGAGGCACAAGCTACACCCAGCTGCTGGCGCATGCACTGCTGAGCATTAGCTGCTCAAGAGCTGTTCAAGGATGCATGCACCCTGCAGGCCCAGAATATCGTGGGGACGCACTGGGGTCCTCGCTGTACATGGTGCCCGTGATGGTGTTCTTGCGCGTCAGGATCACCTTGGCGTAAGCCTTGAATGCCTGCGCAAGGCGCATGAATCGAAGCTGGTCATAGCAGAGGCGCCTTAGCGCAGAACTGCAGACTAAGAGCCTGTCGCATCTGCTGGCGGCAGGGCAGGTTCTGCTCATGAGCAGCGCCTGTCTCTACCAAGCGCGCACCTCCTTGACCTTGGAGTCCTGGTAGAACAGCTCCAGGGGCTTGCCGGGCCCCAGCACCTGCATGCCACACAGCATTGTGGCGGCAGCGGCGGGAGCGCTCACTGCTTGCAGCGCCGAGCATGCCAGCTTCTTGCGTGTGAGGCAGGCCAGGCGTCACAGGCAGAGCATGCAGGGCTGGACCAAGGCAGCCAGGGTGACCACTTTTAGCAACACAGCAGGCGCGTGACAGGAATGCAGGACCATGATTAGGATAGTGCAGCCGCGCACCTGGTCCACCCACCACTGCATCCCCCCGAGGTCCGTCCACACGTTGACCAGCGGGAAGATGACGCGCACGCCCGTCTTGGCCGCCTCCGCCAAGATGAGGTCGAGGCGCTGCAGCCCTGCCTCGTCAAAGACGCCCAGCTGCGGAGCAAGGACACCCCAGGCGTTAGGACTGGCGCCTGTCTAGAAGCTCCGCGGAGGAAGAAAAGCCTCAGCGAGCAGCACAGCATGGAGGCCCAGCTTTCTTACCAAGTGCGCCAAGTTGCTGGGGAGAGTGCTCGCACCGTTGGCTGGATTGACAGCCCTTTGATGTACGGGTCGCTCAGCCCGTTGCAAAAGGCCCAAAATCTTATCAGGTTCACTTTGTTCCCGCTCATCATCTGCCGTGAGGCCTATGGTCAGCATACTGTGTGGGGGCCCTAGCAAAAGGCGCTGCACTGGCAACGTCCGCCGGCAAGTGCAAAATTAAAGGTCGAGCTGACCTGAAAGAACTCCCGGACTTGCGCGTCTGTGACATATGCCCTGCGCCCCACGCCACTGGCTCAGCACCCACCGTACATGCTGAAGCTTGCCACAGCACAAGGGCCGCTCGCGCTGGCCAGCACGACTCCTCAGCCTGTGCTCGCGCCTTAATGCCAGAAAAAACGTATTAGATCCAGCGAAGAATGCTGGCTTATTATTAACGACAAATTGGCTACCACTCGCTCTCACAAAGCTCCCAGCGCCCGCGGCAGCGGCCTGCGGGGCCGCCTCGAATCTCGCTGGCACCGAGACCCAGGTGGCCTCGCTGGGGCTCGTTGGCAGCACAAACCTGCTGTCCCGCTGCACTGGCGCTGCGCTGCATACCCGCACATGTGGTCCCAAGCACACCAAAACTGTGGCGCACACACAGCCGCTAAGCAATGCTGACAGCGAAAACATGGGGTGGAGCGTCCTAGGTGCGCTAAACTACCCAAACGCAAGCATACCTGTGCAAGACAGCTAGCTGCTGCATCTCCATTCGTGGGACCAAGGAGGGTTCTCGCATGTCTGACTCAATGTCCAGGGCGATAGCAGGATGAGGGTGCATTCAATGCACTGCATTGCGGCTCACTCTATACCATATGCTTTCTGCCGTCGCATGCATGTGCAGGCAGAGTGCACCAACGTTATGTGTTATGTGGCAGTTGCAATGAGCGCAAGGCTTGAGGGAGCAGGAACCTTGATTTGGGTGACCCCGGCACTCCGAGCAAGCAAGTGTCTGCTAGGCAGGACATGCTGCTGATGAACTCTGCCTCAAACACACTGCACTTACAAAGCATCTGCCTTTCTTGCGTGTCGTGCCCTGACGCAAGCCTCCCAGGCGCAGTAACATCTGTGCTCACGGGCTATGTAGCTAGTCACGCAGCAGCTTGGCGCTTTCTCTCACGAGTATCCTAGCCTCCGCTGCTCTCGTGCAAACAAATTCCAAGCCCGCTCAGGCCGCCAAGGACACCAAAGGTCACAGCCTGATATTGTCCATCTGCATGGACTGCAAGTAGGCGTTGTCGTTGAACTTGGCGCCCATCTTCGTGCCGGTCAGCTTGGTGAAGTACGTGATGAAGTCTACCTCGTAGTCTGCGCACCAAGACTTCAATTGGTTGGCTCTGCTGAGCGCCGCATCATGTCTGCACACTGTTGCCCGACAGCAGCAGCGATGGCAGCCAAGCGGACGCGAGACCGCATTGATGCCTTTCAGTGTGGAAGCAATAAATATTTTACGATGTGTCTGCATCTGTCAGGAGGCCCGCGCAGGCACTTCTGCTTGCAGCAAAGGAGAACGACCGCATCCAGCGAGAACAGGCGAGAACAGGCGCAGCCAGGGGCTGCACAGCCGAGCCAGCGCGCACCCGTGCGCGTGACCGTCTTGCGCGAGCGGTCATACTTCTGCTTCAGGTCAGCGTACGTGGGGCTGGCCGCGGCAAACGCCTGCTCCACCGCCTCTGGGTCCTCTTGGGCAGCAGTCCTGTGCAGGTGCACATGCAGCCCTCCTTAGACTCTGAGAGACAGAGCTTGCACGCTTCCAACACCATGCGCGTCCGCGGCGTCCGTCACCCAACCCCCAAAGTCTGCACACCGCTTGGCTCGCGCGCCTGCTCAAAGTGGAACTCTGCAACAGCGTCCGCCTGCGCCAGCTGCTACTAGATGCAGCATGGGCACCGCGCTGGCGGGCCATGCACTGCCGTTCAGGACTGCAAGCCCTGTCTGCGGCTCAAGCAGCCGCCAGCAGGCGCCCATCGCGGTGGGCTGCACGCGCGCGGGCGCGGCGGCGCGCACCAGATGACAAACGCCGGCCGCTCCCAGAAGAGCGGCTTGGGCGCGAAGAACCCGCCCTGGCTGCTGGGGTCCGTGCCGAGCTTGCTCATGAACTCCTGCGCGCGCGCGTTGACGCAAGAGTTTTCAACGATTGTTCGTCTCTCTTTCATTTGATTCCGCTCCCTCAGTTGTTAAACATCAATTCTGCCTGCTTTGCGCTCATGGGAACTGCCTCCTTTTCCTCGCTTGCGGATGCAACATACCCAAGAGGCCCGCCCTGGGCAACCTTCAGGCCTGCTGTGAACTCCCCCGGCCCATGCCGTGCCTGTGGCCCAGTGCTGTGGCTTGCTTGGGCAGGATTGTGCAGTGCCAAGCCATATTTGCCACCAGCAAGGGGGCGTCCCGTCTGTAAACAAAGTACCTTCTGGTGCAAACTTCACGCGCGCTCATTTGCTGCGCGCACGCGTGGGCAGCTCTGCTGCGCGGGGCCCGGGACAGGGCGCGCGCAGGATCTCCCCACACAGGACACATGGCGGGCTTGGGCATGGCGCCATCGCGCGCGCCTGCACTTCGGCCGGGCTGGCGCTGGCCTTGGGCAGCCGGCCTGCCGGGTCGGGCGCGTCGGCGTCCATGCGCCCGATGAACACCTGCGCTCCCCGCGCGCATGCGTGTGGCCCGGCAGACGGCACCCAGCTCTTGCTGAGCGCCCGGCCAGCTAGCGCGGCTGTTGCGCACCCGGCGCTCGCGCGCCGCAGGCTCAGGCAGCAACACACAGGCTCCGGGCGCACACGCAGCATAGCTTCCCCGGCTCAGAGGGAGAGACGCTGCGCGGCGACCGTGCTGCGCCCGTACAGAGCTCACAGCCAGCCCGCGGGCCGCGCGCGCACCGGCCAGTCGGCGCCGAAAGCCTTGCTGATGGTCTCGCCGTCGGTCATGTTGCCGGCGCGCGCGACCTTGGCGGCGACGAACGACTTCTCGGCCGCCACCTTGGCGCCCAGCACCAGGGTGTCCGCCCAGCTGATCGCCGGGCCGCCTGCGCGCCGCCTTGGGCTTTGGTGTGGACGCGTCCGCATGCATGATGGAGGTAGACGTATCGCGTCGGCGCGAGGCCGTGAGCGGTCGCCCGGAGCCGCCGTCTCTGCCCGCCGGTCTCTTCCCGCTGTCTCCACCCGAGGCCTGTGCATGCCGAGGAGGGAGGGACCGTGCGTGCTTGCTCGCTGCGTCGAACCGCAGAAACATCGCACAGCGTGGCCGCGGCGGGTCCCGCGCGGACAAGCTGAACGGCGCGGCGGCCCGCTTGCCCACACAGGCATGCCGCCCGCAGGTTGCCGGGAGACAAATGGGAGGCCGCGCGCTCACCGCCGGCGTCGATGGCGGCCTTCGCCTTCTTCAGCTTGCCCACGATGTCCTTCAGGCCCTTGTTCTCTGGCCGGTCGAGCTCCTCACTGCACGTCCACGCCGCCATCAGCGCCTGTGCTAGGATCATGAGACCCGAACTTCTCAGACAAAGGGCAGCAGGCCCAGTCTGTGCAAAAAGCGGGCCTAATTGTTTCAAACTCACGTGATCAGGCAGCCGACCTGTGCCGGACAGGATAAGCGGTCCCAGTGCCTTTCAGCAGGCTGAATACTAAGTCAAAGGGAGTCTCAGCTTGTGTAAAGCAGGCAGGCTCGACAAGGAAGTTGTGCTCCACCTTGTTACGATGGAGCCATTCATGCCCCCTGTGCGCGTAGCGATGTCAAAGGTGGCCGCATCATGGAGCACGATGCGCAGCGCCGCGGCCGCGTCCTCCTTTTTCAATACCTTTCGCAGCTCCGCCTCTGCTTTGTTCTGCGCGCAGCTCAGCATCACTAGCCGAGCAGGTGATAACTCGTTGGCAGCGACTGTGCTTGTGTAAGTGCATGCAGATCATGCATTCTGTGCATGCATGCCCACCTTTCCTTCTGACAGCTCGCGAACATGTCCCTGATAACCTCTTACATACCCTTGTCTCCTGCTCTCTTCCTCCTTCAGCCTTGCAGGAGACCAGGGACCTGGGAGCGCCAGCGGCCCGCACACCTGGAAGTAGCTCTTCTGCGCGGCCTTCTGGAACGTGTTCAGGTTCTCCACCTTCAGCGTGCGCTTGCCCTCCTCGGCCGCTCCGGCGCCCAACGGCCCAGCCAGCTGTGCGCCCGCCGCCAGAAGCACGCCGCCTGCACTGTGCAGCTGCAGTAAACGTGCCTTGCTCGCTTGGCCCCATGCTGAGCCCCACAGCATATAGTCGAAGAGTGAACGCACAGCACGCACGCCACCCAGCTGCGGGCCTGCCGCTAGGCGTACGCCGCCTCCGAGCCACCAGGTGCTGCACCATGGGCTGCTTTTGTCACGTGAGGTCCCTATGAGTCAACTTACATGCGAGTGCAGGAGTTGAGTGCAGGAGTTTTGCGAGTGCTTTGAGCTGTGCGTCCGCCGCCAGCAGCAAGCCACTGCAAGGCCCGCAACCAGTGTTTGTACGCCCTGGACACATCAGCTGCAAGTGCTACAGCTGCTGTGCTCCATACGTCAAGCGCACGACTTCTGCAGCGGAGCAGTGCATACATCGCAATGCACTGGCTATAGCTAGCAATCCTGCATATTTAGCACCGCCAGCCCAGCAAGCAGTGCTGAGGCGTGCTGTGCGGCATCAATTCCAGGGCAGGCTGCCGGCACAAAGTGTTCAGTGCAGGCCACTGGATAAGGAGCTTTTAAGCGTGCGCTGCTCACCAGCTGCAATCAGCACATCCCTCCTTGCATGCTCCTGGTGTGCTGGCACCGCCGCTGCAAACACCCGTGCAGCACGACGGGGCCGGGCGTGCGCCGAAGATGCGAACGGTGTCCTGTCCCGCGCTGACGCGGGAACTTTCGTGCCAATTAGAGCAGATGTGAAGGGCGCCATGTTGGCTGTGCGTGCTTGATGAGCTGTGCAATATTTCTGTCTTTGGCCACCAGCTGAACACAAATTCCCCCTATACCTACACCCGTTCAACACTGGTGATTGCAAATGATTTCAAGTGAATTCAAAGGCCGTTAACTGTGAAATGAGCATGACTATCAGGAGCATCCTGATGTACTCATTGACAGACTGCACAGGCCTCCGTGTGCTGGGAAGGCGTGGTGTTCAAACATTTGGCGACTGTGTACACACCCAATGTCATGACGGTCAACACGACGTAGCTAAGCACAACTTGGGGCGCGTTAGGTCTGTGGGTAACCTGGACGCCTCAGCGCTCGGTGACCTATCGGGCTTCCCGCGCCTGCAGTATCTGGAGTTCAGGGACTGCTATGTTGCGCTGGCGCCTTGCGTGGGCACGCACCTGCCTGCAATGCTCCAGCGGCTGTTCTTTTTCGAGGCGCTGCCTTATGCCACACGCGGCGGGCGTGGCGTGCTGGCTCTGCACCGGCAGCTCACGGCCCATGGGCGCCCGGGCGTTTCTTACATTGGCACAAGCACAATAATGCGTGATCCCAATGGCAGGTATGATAGGGCCATATGGTTTGAGCATGCGTTGGATATGGCCGCAACCCCGCATGCACAGGTGTAACCTGTATTGCCGCCAGTCAGAATCACGTATCATCTCGAGGAGATCTCATTCAGCCAGACTACCTCATTGCAAGGTGTTTGTGTGCATGGCATGTTTTACCAGGAGGGCACGCCCGGCATAGGGACTAGGGGAGTCCCAGTGCCAACTGAATCAGAGGAGTCGGATGGCATGCACTGCAGCCCACAGGACAGTACGGTGCAATGCCGCCCATCAAACAAAGTACCTCTGCAATTAACGCTGATGCTTTGCTGTGTGCGAACGAAAGCGTGCTGTAGGTAGGAATGAGGGTGTGCACAGGACAGCCCATGCGTGCACTGCGCTGCCGTTACATGTCAGGCTTCCGACTACTGCTCGTCTCGCAACAAGGCAAACTTACGGAGCGCCCAGCAGCACTACCGTCGCCGCAGGAGTGCTAGCCTACGGTTCTACCTGCTGTGATTGTACAGACATGGCCCAAAACCGATTCAACAATATTAAACAACCAAGAACGGTGACATGGAACACATTTGAGCAGCTTCCATTCGAGCCGCATGTGCTTGACGGCGGACAGCACAATGACCATGCGCAAGCTGGGCCGAGGGCCACATCGCTGAAATGCCAAGAGCAGGGCGCCATGTGTTGGAAGCGGCCAACCCCCCCAGCGCGTCAAGCACCACAGGGCGGCCTAGCACCACAGACTCCTGTATTGCTCAGCCGATCGCGATGCATGTGCCAAAGCTACGCCCCGGGGGTTAATAAACGCACGCCACCCGCCATCCAGCGACACGCACACTGCCTGCCCGGCCGTGCGCACATGCCCGTGCGACGCCGCGCCCGCGCCGCGCCCGGCCGCTCACTGCACCAGCGCGACGAGCACGGTGATGTCGTCGCGCTTGCCGCCCGAATACACCATGTCGAACGCCTCCGACGCGCCCAGCGAGTACGGCGACTCGCCCTCGCGGTCCAGCGAGGCCTTGAACGCCAGGCCGGCCAGGCGGCGCGCGAGCGCGGGCGCGCCCTCGCGCGCCTTGCGCCCGGCCGCCACGGCGGCCACCAGCGCGTCGTCTGCCAGGTTGTCCCACAGGCCGTCGGAGCCCAGGACCACCACGTCGCCCGGCGCGACCTGGGCCCGGTGAAGCCTGTGAGGATCCTTTCAGCTGCCACATGTCCTGGATGCATGGACAGCAGTCTAGCAGTTGCAAGGCTCAGCCTGTGCGGCGGCTCGCATATCGCTCTGCTTTTTACACTACTAAAATGATATCGATAATCCAACTGCATTGCATTTTGGAAATGCCTGTGTAAACAGATAGGAATAACAAAGCCATCATCAAATGCACAGAGCCATGGCTTCAGTCAAGTACACGGCAGCACAGTGGTGCACTCTCGTCCTCACTCCAGCCACATGCAAGGGCGTGCTCGGGGGTGGGGCCGCACGGGCAGCGTCATCAGCATGGCGTCGTCGCCGCGGTCCGCGCTCGGCAAATGGCCCAGCTGGTAGGGGCACCCGAAGCTGTGCTCCTGCTGCGGGCTGTGGTACTTCACCTGCCGCGTGCGCAGGCCCCGACCTTTGGCAAAAGAAGGCTCCCCAGCGTTGGAGCGGCAGCGCTTGAGCTCACCTGGCCGCTGGTTGTGTGTACCAATGCTGAGCTTGAATGTGAGTGGCAGTAATTTAAGGGAACCACCTGGCCGTGCTCGCCAGCAGCAGTGCTGCCCAGCAGGTGAAGAGGAGCGGTGCTCCTTTCTGTGCAACCCCATCACCGCTCTGGTCTCCATACGTACAGACAGCATACATGCCCAGATGGCGGGCAGAGGGCCGCGGCACAGGCCCCACCTGCAGCGCCGCGCGGTAGGGCGTAGCCCCAACGACCACAAAGCCGGAGTCGCCGACGTTGGCGCTGGTCAGGCGGCCCTGCGCGCCGGCAAGCGGTCCTTGCCAGCGTGACACGGTATGTCTCCACCGCCCACGCCCGCAGTCACGCACACATGCTGTACCATTGGAGCACCACTTCAGCGAGCCCCGTTGGACGTCAATCATCCAGGCTATGTCTTGCCACTGCATGTGCCCAATGACGCATACTTCTGCGGCTGTCAACTTCACATGCATGCCACATCCGGCACAGAGGCAGCAAGGTGAGTGAGGCTGGCAGGTTACGGCCTACTCCGCAGCAGGCGGCGCCCAGCTGCCAGCGAGCCGGGTGTGGGAAGTGCACAGCATGCCCGCAGAGTCGGTGGCCGCGCGCCTGGGCAGAATCGATGAGCACCACGCAGCACGTGCTGCTGCCCTGCAGCCCCTCCCTGTCCACATTCGCCGCGGCCGCCTTGAGCACTGCGCGCGCCAGGCGCACCAGACGCTTCAGGCGCCCTGCATTGTCGGCACCAGAAAGCGGTGCCAGTGTATGGCTGCAGACGCCTCCTCGTCATACACCAGGCACTGACATGTGCCCTCTTATCAAGAAAAGGCAGGTTTCTAGATGACAAGTTGGTAGGAGGGTGCTGCCAATCTCCCAGGCACCTTCACTTCAAGCACATAAATGTGCTCCGCCATAGCAGGCTCTCATGATGAAGCAACCACACAAAAGCAAGCACACACATACACTTTATGTGATTGCTGCGCTGCGTGCACGGTTGCGGACCTGCATACCGCACCGCTTCATCCTAAGCGGGCCCCTGAAAGACCGCTGGCAGCTGCCACAGCGCCGACGAGCTGCCTGCGAGCCGCCTGCATGCCCCGGACGCGCGGCCCCGCACCGGCGAGCGCGTCGGCGGCGCCGCCCTCGACCTCGCGCCGCGCGGTGTCCATGAGCGCGCGCGAGAACAGGCCCGCGTCGATGCCCTGCGTCTTCCACATGTACACGCCGTCCGCGATGCCCAGGCCGACCACGCCGCCCCTGCCGCCGCGCAAGCCGCGCGTGAGCGCCCCTCGCATCTCAGACACGCCTGAGCACTCAGCGAAGCCAAACTGACCACTTTCCATAGTATGCACGCCACACCAACGTGCACTGCTTCCCCGCCACGCGAGCACTGCCCGTCCTCGGTACGGGCTGCATTCGGATGCATTGTGCAGGCTCCTGGGTGATACCAGGTCGACGCAGCACCCCTGACGTGCAGAGCCCACACTGCTGACCAAGTCCTACCCAAACCCTACTCCTACCCAACCCCGCAGAGGCCGCACCCGCCGCACGCGGTGAAGTAGGCGTCCTCGCCGGCCCAGCCCTCGCGGCGCCGGCTGACCGCGCGCGCGCCTGCCTCCACCTTCTCCGGGTGCGGCAGCGCGGCCGCCCCCGTCGCAAGCGCGAGCGGGCGCTCCAGCGGCGCGTCCGCCTCGCCGGCCACCTCGGGCTCCAGGTGCCGCTGCTGGCAGCCTGCCGCGCGCGCGGCGGCCCGCTCAGCGCGCGCCCTGCCTGCCGGCCCGGCCCCGGCGCCCTGCTCGGCGGGCCGGGCGCCAGGCAGGAGCTGCTGAAGGCCTGACGCCGCGTTCCCAGAGTGCAAACATGCGTGGCACCATGCTTGTTCTGGGCAGCAGCTCAGTGCCTGGGCATGCTTGCGCATCTTTAGGAAAGTGCCTCTGTGTGCTCGAGAGAGGCTGGCGCGGGCCTGCGGCATGGCATAAACGCAGGCAGCGCGGCCGGGCGCCGCAGCGCGCGCGCACCCCGGTGGTCGCCGGCGTCGCTCTTGCCGAGCCAGTTGTGGCAGGGGAAGCTCGACTGCGTGCCCTCCGGGCCCATCACCTCGATGCGGTCGAGGTACCAGCCGCTGCCGACCTCCGACACGCTCGGCTCCACCTGCCGCAGGCGGGTCCGCACAGACCCGTTTTTATGGGCGCCGCGTCTGGTGGGTGTGCTTCCCACGCGGCACGCTTCAACGCGCTCGGCTCAGAGCTGCTGCGCTGCGCGCGCCGCGCATGGTTGGGGGCTGGCCCTGGCAACAAGCTGACCACGGTTTGCCCTCGCAGCAGCACGCACTTGCAGCAGCGACGCTTGTGCGTGCTCAAAAGCTCAAGGGCTTCAAACTGTCGCTCGAGCACTGCCCCGTACCACTCCAGGACTCTGAGAGCTTGTTAGTTGCTCACTGTATTGCTGCAGGCACGACGTGTGGACGCACCTGCTGCACAAACACGCGGCGGAGGGTGCCCAGCCGGTGGCCAACGTCCAGCGCGTAGCGACGCCGCGTGCCGCGCTCAAAGCCATACTCGTCCTGGTCGTTGCCTGTGGGTCGCGCGGAGCGAGCAGCAGTAGTCAGCAGGGAGGTTTGCGGCACGTCACGTGCAAATATGTCAGCGAAAATAAAGCGCTTGGGGGGGGGCCATAGGTAGGCGCGCACCAAGGACATACTCCTCAGACCGGCCCTCCGAGCCGATGAGGCGTATGATTGCTGGTGCCTGCCCCGCGCGCGCTGTCCTGTCATATACATTCAATGCCTTGCGTTGCAAGGCGTGCACACAAGCGCCGCGGCCCTGCACCTCTGTGCCGGCGCCCCGCACGTCGCCGGTGACGATATCGACGACATACACGGCGCCCTGCTCCGCCTGCTGGGATGGCCGCGATGCGAAGCTGGGCTGGCCTTCGTTTGCGGGCAGCTCGCGCACTGCGGCGTCCGAAGCGCGCCGGGAGCTGGCTGGCAGCTGCAGCAGCGCCGGCAGGAGCGTCACAGCGTGCAGCGCAGGCTCTGCTGGAGCAAGGGTATCCAGCCAATGTGCCGGAGTCCGGGAAAGCAGCCCGGCTGCGGCCAGACTGCGAGCGGCAGCAAAGCAGCGCCGGGCCAGAGCCATACACGGGGGGCGTCACGCCGCTCTGCCTCTGCACAGTCAGCTCGCAGCGCGCATCGCGGCACCGCTGCTCAGCGCCAGCACCTCTGAGCACCGTGCTCTTAGCTCTGCACGGTGGTACTCTTTAGGCAATGGCACCTCTGCGCACCCAGATGCACTTGAACAGAGTACCCCAGCAGGGTACTCTCCTGCAAGCTTGCTTGCGAAGCAGGCACCAGAAACTCTGTCTGTCATCGCTTGTTGCATAGTAGGTGGTTGTCTTTCCTACGTCCCTCAGAGGCTGAACAAGCACAGCGCTAGATGGCGGGCGAGGATGATCACAAAGTGCGCTGCCTTCTTGGAGTGATGCAGCATACAGCTGCAACAGATGCCCACAGTAGAAATAGCTGGCGCAGGCTGCCGACACATACAGACTCCTGCCCAGGAAAAGATTGGCCACCGGTCTGAAGGCTGCTGCAGGCTGCCTGGAACTGAGACAGCCTCTCCTCACGCAGGCCAAGACGCAGACGCCCGTCTTTGGCTCCTCCTCGACCTTTGGCGGGGCCACCGGCTTTGGCGGCTTTGCGGTCGTAGAAAAGCCTGCCGAGCACGATGCCGAGGCCCCGGAGGAGGGCGCCGCTGGCGAGGGCGAGGAGGACTGCTCCGCGGAGTTCAAGCCGCTGGTGCAGCTGGATGAGGTGGAGCCGGTGTCCGGCGAGGAGGCGGAGGACGTGCTCCTGGACTTGTGCGCGCGCGGATTGCCCCGCGCTGCGCAGCCTGCTCACAGCGAACCGTTTGCACAGGCGCACTGAGTGGCGGCTGACGGCGGGTGATCTGCTGCGCAGGAAAAGCAAGCTCTACCGCTTTGACAACGACAGCGGCGAGTGGAAGGAGCGCGGCGTCGGGCAGACGCGGCTCCTGAAGAACAAAGAGAACAAGCGGATTAGGCTGCTCATGCGGCAGGAGAAGACGCTGAAGATCCGCGCCAACCACTTGGGTGCAGCGCCCTGCTGATTCCTAGCGTTCAGCTGCGGTCCGCTTGCATGCGCGGCTTGGGCGAGTGCGTGCCTTGCTCGCTCGGCGTTGACACGCTTTATGTGCCGGCTCGCAGTGATGCCCGGGACAAAGCTGCAGGAGCACAGCGGCAGCGAGAAGGCGTGGGTCTACTCGACCGTCGACTTTGCGGAGGAGGAGCAGAAGATGGAGCTCTTCTGCTTACGCTTTGGCAGCCTAGAGAGTGAGTGCCTTGCCGCGCTGCGGCCTGTTACACACTGGCCTGGAAGAGCTCGACGAGCGCTGCGGGTGCCTGCCTGCGCAGAGGCCCAGGAGTTTAAGAAGCACTTTGAGGAGGCGATGGCGCACAACGACAAGGTGCTGGAGGAGGAGGAGCAGGGGGGCGAGGCGCGCTGCCCTTCCTTTCTGTCACTGCCGCAAGTAGTCACGCCTGGTGGTGTTGCAGCAATGTGTGAGACCAGGATCCGGTTGCTCCGTGGTTTGCTTGCTGTCTCAGCACAGCTTTTGGCTTTGCAAAGAAAGCACACCGCTATGTGCAGCCTGAGTAGGTGGGCACATAGCAGCCAGCAGGCAGGAGGCATGCCGGTGTAATCGAAGGTTCCAGGGGGCTGCGCAGGAGGCCGCCGCAGCAGCCGCAGACAAGGCGTCGGCGGCCAAGCAGGAGGAGGCTGACCTGGCCGACCAGGTCCGGCCCGCGTCCACCCTGTGCAGGGCTTTCTAATCACAAAGCCGGCACCAGCCGGCAGGTCAGGCTGTCAACGGTTGTATGGATATGGCGGTCGAGCCAACCTGTAAAGCTGCACCCAGCAAGGGCCTGCCTGGGAAGCCGTCACTGTAGCTTCAACCCTTGCAGGGCGTGAGCAGCGTGCCTGACAGCGACACTGATGAGAGCAAGGGGCGCAGGTCGGCAAGGTCAGCGTCGCGGATGAGGCAACCGGGGAGCCCGCCGCGCACAGCACGAACGGCGCACCAACGCTGGGAACGAAGGCGGCCGCGGACGCAAAGGAGTGATCCTGCGGCACAGTCTGCATCGCCTCTACATGACCATCCTGCGTTGATGAATGGCTCCCGCGTAACGACTTGTGTGCGAAGTGTGTTGCTGCGGCGCTGTCTTTGCTGGGTGGAGCTGCTCCTCAGCCCAGGTGGCTGCTTGTATTTCGCGCATAACATGTCCCGTCGGCCTCTGACTGCGCTCACCCCATGGCCTCTCAGGTCCGTGTGGCTCAGGCCAGACCGAAGCAGCGCCAACGGGCTGTGATGCCCGGAGCCAGCGCTTTGGCGAAACGTAGCTAAGGGCTGCCTGTTGGTGAGGCAGGCACAGCAGTGGTGCTCGGCGCTTTTGCATCAATGGAAAGCTTCTGCGGGTGGCATCTGCCGTGTCAAACACGAGGATGCCCGGAAGCGTCATGCATGGCAGTGAGCTTTAGATCAGGGCTGGGTGCATGTGTGTGTCTCATGAAGTGCTGATGCCTGTTGCCTGTCGGTGTGTCTCCAAGGCTTCGAAGCCATGTCCTTGCATATGCGGCGATGGTCAGTCACGGTTCAGGCTTCAGGTCTTTCAAGAGCATGCTGCCTGCCCTCTTGCGCTGGGAGCGCTGCCCGGGCTGTCTCCAGCTGCTCAACCTCCGCAAGCACACGCTCTGCATCGCCGTACTCGCTTGCGTCGGCAAAGCGCTCCGCCGCCTGCGGGCAAATCAGGCCTGACTGCTGTTTGGGCATCGCATGCAAGCTGCATCCTTATTCCATGACACACACACACGCACAGCAAAGTCTCAGCAGTGAGGCTGGAATTCTGGCTGCATGGCAAGCCAATCCGGTAGCATTGTGAGACACAGCACACAGCCACTAGCGCAACAGCCTTGTGAGTGTAGCAAAGCAGCTGGGACGCACCTGCTTGAGCAGTGAGCGCAGCAGCAGGCGCGTTGCAGCCAGCTCGCGCGGCTTCAGCTCGCCCGCGCGCACCCCGCTGGCCTGCCCGGCCAAGTTTGGCTCAGCTATGCGACTACAGCGGGTGGAGAACTTTGCATGTCTTGCCGCAGGCAAAACAGAGTTTCTGTTGCAGCATAGGGCTCGTAGGGCGACATGACGAAGCAGGGTGCAGTCTGAACGCTTCATTATCAGTGCTACCTTTTAGACACATAATTTTGTAACAGCCTGTACAGTTTACACGAGACGCGGGGCAGCCATGGGCCAAACGCGAAGCCTCACCTGAGCGCCTGCCAGCCCCAGCACTGCAGCGGCATACGTGCGGAAGCGCCCCGCGTCTGCCTGCCACCCGCCGCCCTGCAGCGCACGCACCTGCGCGCCGCGCTTTGCCGAGTGGGCGCATGTCACGGGCGTGCTCGTAAAGATACTGGAGGCAGGCAACAACCCAGATCATCTGCCATTCTAAGTGCAGGAGCGCTGGGCTTGCTCCTGAAGCAGGCTGCATGCACCTGAAACAGCACCATTTTCCTCAAGGTAAGGTGCCACTAGGCAGGTTCAAGAGCTTTCATAGACTGCTGACACCGGTGCTTGCGGGTGTGCACCTTGAGAAAGCTAGAGCAGGCAAGGGCGTCAAGGAGACGCGCGTAGCCAGGGCCGCGCGCCTGCTTCAGCAGCGCCTCGCGCTGGCTGGGCGGGGAGCCGGTGGCCGCGTGGAAGTCGGCCAGCAGGCCCCAGACGCCGGCGGGCGCGCCCGGCGCGCCCGCCGCGCGCCCGAGCGCGTCCGCGGCCGCCCGGTCCAGCGCTGCAGCCTCGCTGCGCTCGCCGCCTGCGCTCAACCTTCGCTGTCACGCCGTGTGACTCACACGCAACAGGGTGCCCATTCACTGCTCTGCCGCGCAAGTAGTGAGGGCAGCGCACTGACTTGGCACATGATGTCAGATGTCCAAGAAAACCTGTTGCTCACGTGATATGTGCTGACATGCATCTTTACATGAGACCATGCCTCTTTACAGGCGATCAAGTGCCCAGATCCACGAGGTCCCGGCCCAGCAGCTCCCCTGGAAGGGCAGCTTCCGCCCTCCTGCAGGGCCGCAGGGGAGCGCGCGCCCTTCAGCTGGACGCCGTAGGTGCCGGCAGCCCCGCGCGCGGCGCGCACGGCCTCCACCAGCGCCGCCAGCACGCCCGGCTCGACGCTCCGGCCCTCCGTCAGCGCGCTCACCTGGACACCCCAACCCGCCGCCTCAGCGTCAGAGCGTCAGGAGCACCGATTAGATATCATGCATGCAGCCAGCCTGAGCGCCACTTGCACGTGGGGGCCTCTGCAGCAGCTCGTGTCTAATTTTGGCTGCAGGGCGGCCAATGCACAGCATGGGTGACCCCGCACGGCTCTGCGTCTGCAGTTGCTGTCCTGTGTAATGAGGTGGCGTCCAAATCAGCAGCTCATCATGCAGGAGCGCAGAGACAAACAGCAGGCGTTCAGGCCGCCCACGCATCGTTGGAGCCATCACACAGGCGCGCACCTGGATGGCGCCGCGCGCGGCCTGCAGCGGCTGGCCGGCGTGCGCGGCGGCCTGCGCGTAGTTGGACCAGGTCTGCCAGCTGTCGCGCTTGAGCCGCACCGCCTCGCCCAGCGCGGAGAGCGCCTCCGCGTGCCGGCCCGCCTGCGCCGCGCTGCCGGCTTCAGCTAACAGCGGCTCTCCAGTCAATGACCAAGCGGGGCCAGCAGTGCCGGCGCCCGTAGGCCTGCATCTGGCTCGGCGCGCGCGTGCTTGCTCTTGGCCCGCACCGCGTCGCTAAGCACCTCCGCGCGACTGCCTGCGTGCCACGCTGTGTGCACAAGTTCCCAAGGATGGCAAGCACACGCCCAAGCCGCTCGTCCCGGCACGAACTTGCGAGCACAACAGCACCGCGACAAGTCTGCGAGAACATGCTCTGCACTGGCGGGTTAGCAACCGCGGCCCCGCTGCGGAGTAAGTCATACGGGAGGCATGCGCTGAGCCGCGGCTGGGGCGGCGGCCGGGCGCGTGCCTGCAGGCGCGCGGCCGCCAGGCCGCGCGGCCCTGCCAGGGCCGCGCAGCAATTGGAACAGAGCAAGCGCGGCGGCGCCCGGGCGCTTGCCTGCAGGTGCACGGCCGCCAGGTTGTTCCAGGCCTCGCCGTTGTCGGGGTCCTGCTGCGCGGCGCGCGTGAACGCCTGCGCCGCGCGCGTGCTGCCGCCCGCCTTGAGCGCGCAGAAGCCCAGCGCGAACCAGCCCTCCGCGTGCAGCGGGTTGACGCGCAGCGCGGCCTCCCAGTGCTCGGCCGCCTGCGCGCCGCTGCCGGAGGTGACCTGCCAGGCTCGCGAGGAGCTGCCTCTTGGTGTTGGCAGCGTGCCATGCACCACCATACAAACTTTTTGTCAGAAACGCCTTGATATTCTCGTGCACACGTCCGCATGCGTCATACCAAAGAAAAGGACACACTGTGACTGCATGAGGTTGTGCGGGACGTCCTGAAGCGGCGCTCGCACCGCGGCAAAGTCCTTGCGGCGCTGAGCGGAGCGCGCGAGCGAGCGCTGCGCGCGCACGCTGCGGCCGCCGGACGCGGCCCACGCGCGCTCGTAGCAGGCGTCGTCCACGGTGAGGTCGCCCAGCGCGCACAGCAGCCGCGCGTCGTCCGGCGCCGCCTGGCACGTGGGGAGATCCCACTGAGTGCGATTAGCTGCTGAGCAGCTCCATGCCCCGCAGGCAGATTCAGCCATGAAGCCCAACGACACAACTGTGCCAAGGCGGTCTGGCGCCGTCAGCGACGCACGCATGCCCACAAGAACCACGCTGGCATGCTCAGCAGATGCAGGCAGAACAGCATGGGGTGGGTTCCAGCGCCTGCGCCCAACATGGTGATACTCCACACACTGCGCGCGCCCACGAAAGCGCGCGCACCGCCAGCCGCGCGCGCACGAGCGCCAGCGCCTGCGCAGACTTGCCGAGCAGGCGCAGGCACAGCAGCGCGGGCTCCCACAGCCGCTCCGCCTCGAACAGCGCCAGCGCCGCGCCCGGCAGCCCGGCCGCCACGAGCTGCTCGCCCAGCTCGCGCGCGAGCGCGGAGCCGAGCGGGAAGTCGACCGCGAACGCCAGCCTGCCGCACGGCGGCCGCTCTCGCAGGACAGAAAGCCGCTCATCGCCTTTTGACTTTCTGCACCTCACAGCAGCAGGCAAGCAACCGCCGCCAGCTGCTGCAGCTCCCTCCGGCTCCTGCAGGCACTTGTATGCATACCACACCCGCCAAAACCCTAAACCCTAAGCCCGAGCGCCGGGCGCGCGCATTAGGCGCGAGGCTGGCGGCGGCCAGGGCGCGCGCGGCGCCTCCGCCAGCTGCTGCAGCGCCAGCAGCGCGCGCTCGCGCGTGCGCGGCCGCTCGCGCTCGTGGCGCGCCCTGCGCCGCCACCGCGCTTCACGGCTGCCACGCGCAGCACACGGCAGCATGGCAGCGGGGGCGCGTCCCTACCCGCCTTGCTCCGCTGCCAGCAGCTTCTGCTTCTGTGCTCCCCGGCAGGCACACCCGAGTGCACCAGTGCATGCAGGCGGGCGCACGCATCTGCAAGGCCCTCGCTTCCTTGGTCGCCCGCCTTGCCCACGCATATATATAACCCTGTACCCTATACCCTACCCCCTAACCCTAACCAACGCCAACCATGCCCCAGAGCCTTGGCGCTGCTGGGAAGCTTTCTGCGGCCTACAGCGGTGAACACTCTCAACACAGGGAGCTGGACCGAATGCCAAATTTGAAGGCAGGAACCTGTGTGGGTTGCGCACCGCAGCAGGCGCGCCGCGGCGCGCGGCGCATGTCAAGACTGGCCACAGCTGGTCACAGCTGTCGCTATTGAAGGACCCCGGCGGCGCGACGTGGCGCGCACCGCAGCAGGCGCGCCGCGGCGCGCAGCAGGAAGCGCGAGCGGGGCTGGCGCAGCACCGCGTCCACGAACGGCGCCGCCTGCCAGGGCCGAAGCGCGTCCGCGGCGCTCGCGCGCGCCGCATGCGCCGCCGCCGCCAGCAGCGCCGCCTGCTCCAGCGCGCGCAGCGCCTCCGGCGGCCCTGCCGGGGCCGCCGGCCCTGGCAGGCGTGGGTCCAAATCCTCCCAAGAAGGAGCAGGCACGGCATCATCATGTAGCACAACAATTCTTTTTCCTCCAAGGCGTTACACAGTGCCCCCACCACCATGTCATATGTTCCTAAGAAGGTAATAACACCGCATTGCTGTTCAAGTGAACCCATGCGGCTACGGACCAGCTGCAATTGCACCATCCTCTGTCCCAGGCGCATGGACCATCGCAGTGCGAGACGCACCGCCGCCGCCGCCGTCATCAAGCAGCCGCGGCATCGGTAGGACGTCCGAATCGGCGCTCAGGCCGCGCAGCTCGCTGTCTGCCGGCGCGCCCGCGGCCGCCGCGTCCAGCGCCGCGGCCTCGTCGCCAGAGCCCTCGTCCGGCCCGCCCGCGCGGCCGCCCGGGGCGCCGGCGGCGCCGCGCCCTGGCCCAAACCCTGCGGCGGCGGCAGGGCTGCGCGCGGTGCGCACGACCAGCTGCGCCTTGGCGTCCAGCTGGTGCTGGGTGCGCACGCCCATCGCGCCTGCGCGCGGCGCTTGGGCAATTCAGCTACCGAGTCGACCACCCTGACCAGGCGTGCGAGCATCCTGCAGCGTCCTGCAGCATCCTGCATCCTACGGCACCCGGACGCGCATACCACTGAAACCACTACACACGCAACGCTAGCATGGCTCTCGCACAGAGCATGCCAGCCCCCCGCACAGGCTGCGTGACACAGCAGCCAGGCGGCTAAATATGCGTCAGCCGCATCGAGGCATGCAAAGCAGGCCGCCCGCTGCCCAGAGACACATCGCCGAGCAGACGCGGCTGCAGTAATCCTGTGGCGGCTGTGATGATGCAGCACCAGCGGTGGCCCAGCCCTATCCCCACCCTAACCTATCCCCACCTGTCACCTCCACCGTCAGCCCCAGCGCCGCCAGCGCGGCGTCCAGGTGCGCGCGCGCGGCCGCCACGTCCCGGAACGCGGCCTCCATGTGCGCCGCCTCCAGGCGCGCCGCCGCGGCCGCGCCGCCCCCCGCGCCGCCCAGCGTCTCCAGCTCCCCCGTCGCCAGCTTACCCGCCAGCGTAAGAGCCTGCCATGAGCGGAGCCGCTGTTGGGACCAGGCTGCAGCCAATCGCTGACCGGCCCGCGTATGCTGATGTGCGTTCCTCGAGGGCGCACACGTCGCATGGTGTGGCCAGGCATCAGCTGCCGGCGGTGGCCAAGCACACGCAATGCCTGCAGAGCAGCCTCCGTGCGCCAGCGTGGACATGCAGTGAAAGGGCGTTTGCGGTGCTTGGCCGTCACATTAGACCTGCGGCCACACCAAGCAACAGTTGCCAGCAGCCGGATCAGGCTTTAATGTGCCCGTACGCTCTGCAGCAACGCGCGGAGCCCTGGACGCATCTACAAGTCACGGGCAGGTGCTTGGGCAGGTGCTCTACCCTAAACCTATCGAGCAAGCCCCAGCACCTGCGGCACCAGCGCCTGCAGCTCGCCGCGCAGCGCCGCGGCCGGGCCGGCCAGCAGGCGCTGCTGCTGCACCACCACGCGCATTGCCCACCACGGCCAGCTGCGCGGCAGGCCGCTTGGTGCCGGCTCAGGCGCCTGGTCGGCGCCCGCCGCGCCGCCAGCGGCTCCCGCGTCCGCTCTGGCAGGCAGGCCTACCGCGCAGCGCGGTGGGAGGCGTCAGCTCGACTCGACGTCGCGTGTGCCAACTAAGACCGGATGCACGCATGCCGACAACCCTGCTCTGCCCATGCACTCACATACACATGGGTGAGCTAAACAGGGGCGCGCGCTGTGCCACACTGTGTTGTGGTGCTGCATGTGGACGTTCGCCCGACGCACGCACACTGCTCAGGCACCCACCAGGCGCGCACCCAGCGGCGGCAGCAGCAGCGCGCGCGCCAGAAGCAGGTACTGTGGCAGGCGCACACGGCCCTCCACCTCCTCCCCGCTCGCCGCCAGGCCCGCCAGCGCCCAGCGGTCGCCCGCGCTCGTGTCGTCCGCGCCCAGCGCTGACGCCGCCACCGCCTCTGCGCGAGGCCTCCCGGCCTCGGCCGCCGCTCCGCCCCCTGCCTGAGGGCCTGCCCTAGCCGGTTCTGCCCCGGCAGCGCCTGCCAGCGGGACCGGCCCAGCCGGCGCTGCCCGCTCCGAAGGCGCCGCCGGGGCGGATCGTGGTGCGTGCGCCTGCACCTCCTCTGCGAACAGCTTCGCGGGGCTCTCTGGCGCCTCGGGACGCGGCCTGCGGCGGCAGCGGCCAGGCGCTTTTGTTACCGAGCAGGCCTTGCAAGTGATCAAACACGGCACGTGGGCAGGGACGTTTTAACAATATGACATACACCAGCTCTTGAGGCGGCTTGCCAGGCCAGGCGCGCCAGCCCCGGCTCACGCTCGCTGTGACACAGGCGCTGCGCACAGGCTGCGCGGGGAGCACCCGGTCAGGTTGGCCTGCAGAAAGAGGTACAGCGCTGCCACGGCGGTCGTCAGGACCGCCAGGGCCCCGCCGCTGCCCTCTGCCTGCGTCCCCAAGGCGCTAAGTGGTCGGCACCACTTAGCAACTTAGGGAGGCAACACGGCAGCAAGCACGTGCACGAGGCCAAGCGGCCCGCCCGGCGACGGGAGGGCACCTGCTCCACGGCAGACGCGCGGGCTGACTCTTCCACAGCAGCAAAGTATGCGGCGGTGGCGTCGGCGCTGCGTGCGGCGGCTCCGCTGCCGGCCGCCTGCAGCAGGCGGCGCGCCGGCAGCGAGCGCAGCGCATCCAAGAAGTCGCCTCGCAGCACGCTGGCCACCTGCCCTGCCTGCGGGCACTCCTGCGCTGCACCTGAGCGCCGCAGGCCAGCCCGTCACAACGTCACAAAGGAAGCAGGCCTTCCTAGAGTCTGTGAGCGGATCAGTGCGAGCAAGCGAGCAACGCTGAGGCAAAGCCAAGCTTGCCAAGGAGTCAGCGGACTGCAAACGTTGGTCAGCGCAAAGGATGCAGCACCAGCATTGGGCGACGCTACAGTGCACCATGCACTCCAAAAAAATGTAAATAGTTGCAGCACTTTGACGAGACCAAGGTGCAGTGTTCCGCCTACCTATCTTTTCACTAGGCAGCAGCACTGACTGGAAGCTTGCGAGCAGCATCTGCACTTCCAGCTCATCGAGCGGGACCATCGTGCTCACTATCTGTGGTATACCAATATGCGTCACTGAAGTTATGTGTGCTGCATTTTTCTTACAGCATTTTTCTTACAGCACTGCACCTCCCATTGCAGAGGCGACGGCTGTCCAAAGTAAATGTAACAGGCCAGATCAACATGTGCCAGCTAGGGCTGCTCAAATTGTTTTAAAAAGAACAGGACAGCGCGCTGACCGCTATCATTCATAGCATACTGCAGCATGCACAGACCCTCCTTCCAGCATCTCAGCAATCCTCAATCCTAGCACCTAGCGGCACTTTTGCCGTTACGACAACTTTGAAGTCTGCTCTAGCACTTGGTCAGAGACGCCGGTGGCTGGTCGCAGCCCATCACGCTTGCGCGGAACACTGCGCCGAACAATATTTGCAGGTCATTACTGAGCGACAAATGCAATGGGATGGCGGTCTAGCAGCAATCAAGCTGAGCAAACAGCGCACCGGTGAAAGTCTGCTGAGGAGTTAGGCCCTGCCCTGCTGTGACTTGCAGGACAGACGCATCGCACTGGCAGCCCCTGCACAGCACAGAACTTGACTTTATAACAGTATCTGGTGCGTGAAGCACACCACGCAGGTGCTGCAATGCAAGCACTGCATGCTGGCACATGCATGGGCGGCGCTACTAGTTTTCTCCACGCACCCCGTTGTGAAAGCCTGCAGGGTGCCGCAGCACCTGCGGAGCACAACTGGCGCTGGGTCAGCGGCATGGAGGCAAAATGAGATATGAGTAGAGCAAGGAGAGGTTGCGCGGCGCGCACATAGCGGTGGGCTTGCTGGCGCCGGCGATGCGGCGCGCAATCTGAGCGTCTGTCGGGGTTTACATCGATTGTGGTCGCTTGCGCCTACCAGTGCCGACGCCATGATGAGATGCATGCTGCTGTGAGGTCGCATGTGACGGCTTCAGTGCATGCCAAGAACAGAAAAATGGGAGGCATACTGTGATGGTGGTCACGTAGGACGGGCAGTTGCTCGCCACTGTTGCCAGCTGCGTGAGGCAGTCGCCTGCAGCGCGGTTTCCAGCCCCGTTTTTTTGGTGATGTAACATGAAGGGCAAGCACATGCAGGCGCAGGAACTACCAGAGTCCATTACATCTATGACCCCAGAGCCAGGCTGGAGTCATAGCTCGGCATGCGCTGTGCAGCAGTCAGTAATGGGCAGGGGCGTGCATGGTGGGAGCAAGAGCAAACCCTTGTTCCTGCGGACAGCCTGTACCCGGCATGCAGCAAGCACTGCTGCTTTTGCAGCATGGCATCACTGCAGCCGGACCATGACAGAGCTGAACAGCAGCATGCAGGGTGCCTGCCAACACCATGCGCGTGCTCGCCAGACAGGGGCGCGCCTGGTTTTGCCCCCGCGGCTGGGCCGGGGGCGCGCGCTGCAGCAGGTACCACCATAGCAGGCGCAGGCGCGGGCGCTGCGGATGCAGCCACTACTGCTGCCAGCAGCATCACTGCCAGTACACTGGAGCTCATGACGGCGCCTGCGTGTGGAGCCTGCTTGTGGTAACCTGTGCGCGAGAGTGTGCTTTCTAGCGTTCTGGTAGGGGGCCAGACCTTTGTGCTTAGGATGGCAGACTTGTCAAGCTTGTCTCTGCGCGTCAGAACTTCTGCAACCTTGGCTAGAATCGTCAATCTGTCGCATTGGAGGGTCCTGGATTGTCTGGCATTCTAGGGTCCCTGCGACCTGGGCTGCCTTGTTGGACTGCATGGGGACTTGTTTGTGGGGTAAATGTGCGTCATCAGCACCTTTCTCTGTGTGTGACATGTGTATAAGAACCAGGAGATGCATGTAGATGCTCATAGGGTTCCCTTCATTATTCTTCATGGTTGTTCGAGCTCTTCGCAGTGCATACATGTACCAGCCACTCGCATTGCCCTCGTGTGCCCGTTGCCCTGCCCCAAATGGGCTACACGGCAGCTCAATTTCGGCGCCTTCACCTCTGCAGCGTCCTACATGCGCCGGCCAAGGCGTGTTCACCTGCATGTGCTGCGGCACCGGCGCAGCCAGGCGCCTGACGCTGCTGGACCGCGCGGCAGCCGTCCTCAGCCTGAGCCTCAATGGCCTGGAGGCAGCGGCGAGGGCGCGTCGTCCCGCATGCGGCGCGGCCCCAGGACGGATAGATGCATGGCGCTGGCGGGGGTTGCAGCAGCCGCACGCGCCAGCGGCCCGCGGCCAGCCAGTGGCCTGGTGCTGCGCGCACGACACAGGCTCTACATACCAGTACGACACAGTCAACACCCAGGCAACACCATGCATGTGCAACCCAGAATGTCAGCACCACAGGCTTGCAGCTGAATCGAACTGAGATGCCTGGCTTGCAAGGCATGCACTCACTGGTTTAGATTCTGATCGGCTGCAAAGCACCGCGCATCGTGATACTAGCACTATGCATCAGCAGCAGAGCGGTGCTTGGTCCTGCTAGTGTTTGGGCAAGCGTGCCCATGCGGGGCCGGCGTGGGCAGGTGGGCCGCGCGTGCGGCGGCGCCGCTGGCTGGCGCAATGCTTCCTGCCGCTCCGACAAACAGGTTCAGCTGCGCCGAGAGACAGGCATCGTTTTTGTGCCGCACCCTGCCCACATGCGGACTAAAACGAAATAAATCCTATGGCAGCTTTCTACGGGATGGGCCTGAACAGCACGTAGGTCTTTGCTCAGCGCCCACCCTGCACCTTATGCATTGAGCTTAGCCATCATTGCGCAGGCCATCCAGATGCAGACATCCTGCAAGCTCTGCCTGCCTTGCCGCACCATGGCGCAGTCTGCGGTGCGTCAAACATACAGGCATACTCATTATGCCATGCCTTGCGTGCCGGGTCAAGCAGCGCACCGATCATCCGCAGCGCCCGTAGCTCCGCATGCGGCGCGGGGATCGCGAGCTGCCGCAGAGCACCCGGCGCCGCCCCAAACGGCCATGCCACGGGCGCCGGCCGCGCCGCCGGCAGCGCCACCGGCTCGGCTCCGGCCGCCGGCGCCTCGGCCGCGCTGCGCTCTGCGGCCGCGACTGCCATGCCGTCCAGCTCGCGCAGCTGGGGTGCGCATGCCAGGACGCGCGCATGGTAGCCCTGGCAGCGCGTGCGGCGCCCGTGAGCGGTTTGCGCAGCAGCGGCAGGCTCGCAAAGTCCTGCAACTGTGCGTCGCCGAGCACGCATGTTTTTGCCCTCCCACTCCACCAACGCCGCAAGCTTGATGCGGGCAGCTCAGCAGGTTTCCTTTTTGGTTGTAAAAACCAGAGCCATCAGGGCTGCTCGCACCGGCCTGCGCGCAAGCGGCGTGCCGGCCAGGCGCAAGCCGGCCAGCGCGGGCTGCGCCGCCAGGCGCGCCAGCTCGGTGTCGTCCGCGACGCGCGTGCCGGACGCGTCCAGCTGCGCCAGCGCGGCCAGGTGCGGCGCCAGGTGCGCCAGCGAGCGCAACGCGTTGCCCGCAAGGCCCAGCCGGCGCAGGCGGCTCTGGCCTGCCGCGCAGGGTTCGGATTTCACTGCGCAGGGCCGCCCAAGCGCTCTGCGCACAAGCGCATGGCCCTGCCTGCGCCGCATGCTTGCCTATATGCATGGCGGTCAGGCAGATTCAGATATGGTCTGCAGCTGTTGATTGACATGTCCATGCACGGGGGCTTTGCGCACTGCGTGTGTCAACGCGGCGAGCGCTGGGAAGCCGTCAACCGCAGACTTGCACAGAGCGGCAGCTTTTGTAGCTCGGTCACAGCCTCATGGCGCACCAGCAAATGACAGGGCGTCGAGGGCCTTGATGGCGTTGCGGTCCAGGCACAGCTCCTCCAGCGCGCCGCCCGCGGGCAGGCCCGCCACGGCGGTCAGCCTGTTGCCCGCCAGGTCCAGCCGCCGCAGGCCTGCCACCTCGGTGTCCAGAGTGACTCAGCACATGCGCCCTACCGCCCCAAAGAGCCCAGCATGTGCATGCATCTAGAGGCTGAGCGTGCATCACGCTGCAGAGAGGTTGGGTGCAGGTCTACATGTCTGGTTGCCCATACATCATGCCATGTTTAGCAGCCAGAGAGAGCTGCCCAGAGCGGGAGCGCGCCTGTCATGCAGTGCAGCTGCAGCGCGGGCAGGCTTGCGAGGCAGTTGTCCGCCAGGCACAGCCGCGTCAGCGCGGGCAGCATCGCGGCGGGCGCGCCGCCGGCCGCTGGCGCGCGCTCGCCCGCCAGGGCCGCCGCGGCGGCCGCCGCGCCGGGGATGCCGAACGTGCATGCGCCGCCCAGGCGGTTGCGGGCCAGGCTCAGGTCCTCCAGCGCGGTCAGCGCGGCCAGCGCGCTCACCTGCCAGCGGGCCGATGTCTTATCATGCTTCGAGTTGTGGTGGGGTGGGCAACTCTTGTGTGCATGGTCTAGTACATGGATGCTTATTAAGCGGATGTCCTGGAAAGCCCAGGCACGTGAGATGCGTGCATGTCACTGTATGTGTTTAGTCAAGCATGCACGTTGCAGCATAACGGCGCTAGTCGTTGCCAGCTGCAACGCAGCCCACATGCATTTGCAGTCGCGCATAAGTGGCATGGAGAGGCTTTCGGGCGCATTGGCCTACAGAGTAAGTGTGCTCCTGCTGCTGACAGACCGGGAGGGTTTCCTCCACTTCCTCCACGTCCTGCATTCCCAGGCGAGTGCAGCAGCGGCACCTCGACGAGCAGATTGTCGTCCAGGTCCAGCCGCCGCAGCGCGCGCCACGCGCCGCCGGCGAACACGCCGCCCAGCGCGCGCAGGCCCATGCCGCCCAGCGCCAGCGCGGCCGCGGCGCCAAAGTCGCGGTGGCCCAGGCGCTCGGCGGCCGCATCCGCCTGCAGCCGCCCGGCGAAGCGCGCCTGCGCGCCCGCGCGCTCGCCGGCCGCCACCGGCCGACCATCCAGCACCTGCAACGAAAACGCCCGCCAGGGTCAAACTCTAACACAGTTATTGGCAGAGAAAGCCTCACATCCCGCATGCAACGCTGCCGCATCTGCGGGGCCGGGCCAGCCCTAAGCACAAAAAGCTGTGCCCAAGGGAGCAGAAAGCTCATGCGCACCAGCATTTGTAAATATGCACGCAGTCTGTGACGGCCTGCCCGCCTGCAGTAGCAGTGGGCATACAACGCACCCCACACACACAAACACAAACTGCGCACGCGCCTGCAGCGCGGCCAGGTGAAAGACGCAGTGCGCGCGGCAGTCCGGCAGCGCTGCGGTGGGGCAGCCGGCCAGGTCCAGGGCGGCCAGGCCGCGCAGCGCATGCAGCGGCCGCAGCGCGCGCAGGCTGGCCAGCGGGTTGCCGCCCGCATACAGCTCGGCCAGGCCGCTCAGCGCGTCCAGGCCTGGGGACCATGTCGTGTGTGCTGCTCCGCATGCATACTGCATGGGGTGGTTCCAGGTTTACAGAGCGGGAAGTCGTTAAAACTGAGATGTGCTAGGTTATGGCAGCTAGTTGCAGTGCCGCGGCGCGTGGCTATCAACGTGGGCACAGGCAATTGCAGAGCCTGTGACTCCTTGCCTGCGTGCAAGACCAATAATGGCATAGGTGGGATGCCTAGGGGGGACCGCTTGTTTGGCAGTCAGCACCTAAACACTTTGTCTGTGGCAGCCCGAGCCCCCTTGGGTGGCGGCATCGGAGGCGCGCCATGCAGGGTCGCCAGGCGGTTGCCCTCCACGCCCAGCAGCGTGAGCGCGGTGAGCGGCCGCAGCGCGCTCACATCCTCCAGCCGGTTGCCCGCCAGGTCCAGCCGCTGCAGCCGCCGGCAGCCGGCCAGCGCCCCTGATGCCGCAGGTGCCACACCGTGCACTCTTTGGGCCAGAAGGTATGCAAAGCAAAGTAATAATGGACTTGAACGGTACCCTATCTGTCTGATAGAGGTGCGGTCGCAGAGTTGCATGCGGACATTGCTGGCATGCAGAAGCGCCTTTCAGCACAGTTTGACCATTGAATAAAGCCTGATTGGATGCTACAGCTGGCGCCAGGGTCCACCTAGCACAGCACAGGGCAGCATGCACAGGCGTGTGGCAACTAGGACCAACAGCGCCTCCTGTATGATACCTTGTAGCACCTGCCTAATGAATCTTGTTGCATGCTGTGCTGCAGGGCCGCCGTACCTATGCCGGAGAGGCAATTGTTTGACAGGTCCAGGGTCTCCAGGGCGAAGCAGGCGCCCAGGCCGGCCGCCGACGTCAGGTGGTTGTGCGCCAGGCTCAGCCGTGCAAGGCGGGCCAGAGTGCCGAGCTGCGCCAGGCGTGTCAGGCCCCGCATGTCCAGCGCAGCCTCTACCGCGAGCTGCCGCCAGTCTGCGGGTGCCGCCGAAGCGGTGCCGGGCCCTGCGGTGGCTGGACGCGGTCAGCGCTGGCGTGTGACATGTGAGATGCGTTCTTTCATCACACGCTGTAGCGTCCCTGCAAGGCAAGGCAAGCTTAATCCTGCGCGGTTATGCTGACCACATGAGCTGCAGCCTGGCAGTACGGAATTGCCATGGCCAGGACAGTGGACTGCGTCTCAACTGATCAGAGGGGCGTGTGCCTATTGCGCATCAGAATTAATGGTGCGGAACAGGAACAGTGTGCGTGCCGTGCTGGATTGCAGAGTGGCAACGTAAGGCGCCATACGCACCAGGGGTGGCCAGCCAGGAGCTCTGCAGGCTGGTGTAGCAGCAAGCCCGCAGAAGGCTGGCACGCAACAGCCCGCTGCTTGCGGTTTGCCGGGCTGCAGGCGGGAGGTGCTTGCCGTCCAGCCATGCCAGGCAAGGCAGCCGCCGCAGCAACAAGCTCCTGTACTACATCCCCCTTGCCCTTGATGTGCAACATTTGTGTAACACGGCAGTGCCACAAGATGAGCTAATGCAAAATTAAGTGGGTGCACGGAGGCATGCCCACGAGGCAGCTGTTCACAAAAATCGGTGTCAGTGTGTGCCGGCGCAGCATCAAGCGCACTTACTCGCCTGTAGCGAGGGTGTGCAGCAGCAGGGTTGGCACGTAGGTCCAGGCGAGCGAGCGCGGGCAGGGCTTTGCGGCGCGCAACAGCGTCCTCAGGACTGAGCAGGCGGTTGCTGGATGCGTCTATGCTTGTGAGCAGTGCCACGCCCTGCATGCGCACAGGAAGTACAATCTTGTTGTCCTGCCTGACATGCAGGTGTTGAGCGCCTGCAGACATGCGCAGCACACTTGATGCGCAACAACTGCTGGATCTTGCTTGCTTGCCAACCCCTTATTCCTTGACCTGCAAAAGGTGTCTGCATTTATGCAGCAGCCTGCCACATATTTATCAGGCCAAGCGGCATGCTTGCTGTGGAGAGGAGGCGCACCGCAAGAACGTTCAGGCTGCTGATGAGGTTGTAGCTGACGTTCAGATGCGTGAGCGCGGGCAGCTCGCCCACGCCCTCCAGGCTATGCAGCACGTTGCAGCTAAGGACCAGGTTGCACAGCGCGGTCGCCGCTACAAGCTCCTGGGGGGGTTTTTCCTTCTTTACCTTGTTTATGCCTGAATATTATATAACTCTGACATTGTCATGCAGGACTTTGGCCGCTGACAGTGCTACTGCTGCATGGCAGCAGGTACTATACAGGATGAGCTCATGATATGGAGCACATGCGCACCTGCACGCTATGCAGGCCGCAGGCATGCAGGTCCAGGCGCGTCAGCGCGGCCAGCCCGCCTGGCCCCTGGCGTGCCTGCTCCAGACTGCCGCATGCACACTCCTGAGCCGTGGCCACGCCGGCAGCCTCTGCAGCCTCTCTGCCCGCCCCTGCTTCTGCATCAGCCAGCGCAGCCAGCGCCGCCAGAGCACCGCGCAGTGCTGCCTCTGCCACGGGGCTGTGCAGCGCATTCACGCCCTGGCTCTGAGCAGGGCTCGCGCTTGCGGCCGCTTGAGTGTGGTTGCTGCTCAGGGCCGCTAGGAAGGGCAGCAGTGGCGCAGCCGCAATGCGCAGGTCGTCCTGCACGCCAGCCTGCATGGGAGTCGCTATGGTGCAAGCACCAGGCGCCTCTGCTGTCTGGCTGCCTGTGCCCCATACATTCAACCATGACAGCGTCAGAGATGTTGCAAGGCAGTGCATGAGGACTAGCCGTGTGAGCCCAAGATGCAGAACCTGCGTTCTGAAAGCATGCATATGGCCTGGATGAAGCTGAGATGCTGACCGACATTTTTGCTCAATCCCAGATTGTGGATGTGTGCACTTGCCTGAAGACGGCAGCTCATACTGCAGGTCCACAAGCGCCACTGGCAAAACTGCCGCAGCATCGCTTATGAGCCAGGAGTGCTCGCTGTCCCGCGACGTGCCTGTGGACTATTGCACCACACATCGTGTTTTTTTAGAATCACCAACCAAGCCGGCCATGAACAGCAAAAAACTGCATCACAGGAGCACATGGCAGGCAGCAATACACTTGGGCCTCCTGCGACGGAACCCACCAGGCAGAGCCATGTTGATGCTCCTCACGGTCAACGACAGACAAGTGGCGACGCACCGTGACAGACCGCGGAATCAATGCCCTGACAAGCAGCAGCCTGGAAGCGCTGCATGGTGCAGCAGCCCATGGGTTGCAAAACGGAGCCGGCCTGGTCGCAAGCCGCTCTGCTGTGCCGCTGGTCTCGCATGTGCTGCCCTGGCCATCAGGCTGCCACTTGCTGCACTCTGCTGCGCTGCGCGACATCGCTGCCAGGCCACGCAGCAGACGCGGCTGGTCTGCCAGCACGGCACTGGTGTGCAGGAGCAGCTCATTGCTCATGCTGTTACAGCCCCAGCACACGCGCGTTAGCTAAATGTGGCCTTTTCAGGCATCAGAAGACACGCACGTGTTGTCTGCGTGTTGCATGCGTGTCCATATGGGATGCCACGAGCTTGTTGCTGTGCTCTTTGCAGAGCCTCAAGGCATGGTGGCTCTGCTCTAGCAGGTACCTATATGGAGACCTGGCTACAGCAAGTGCACCATGGTTGAGCTTAAGAGAAGCACGCACTGGGGCCGCACGCAGCCTGGCTGGAGCAGCCCTCCACCGCAGCCCGCTCCACATCTCCGGCAAAGTATAGCCGCTGCTCGTGGACAGAGCTCTGCTCTACTGCAGCGTCGCGCTCATGCGTTTGTGATTCAGCATCCGTGACATCCGCCAACACGTCATCATACCTAGCCCAGCATGGCCCAGCAAACAGGTGTCATCTTCAGTGATGCGCATCGATGGACACAATGCACACTGTATTGCAAGGTATAGCATGATGTGTGCGCGCACATGGCAGCGAGGCCGTCGTTGCAGACGCGCGTGACCCCAGCAACACGCATGCTCGCCATCCCCATCGCGCCCAGGTCGGCGTTACCCAGAGCGGCTTCCACCGTCTGGTTGACCGCGCCGTCCCTCTCCGTGCTGCTCCGATTTGCATACTTGTCTGCGCTTGCCGATGAGGCCCGGTCAGCCTCACCATACACTTCCTGGCCAGAAGCAGCGCCAGCCGGGCTCTCCCGGATAGGGTCAACGCGAAGAAGTTCTGGCGAGTCGGTCTCCCAGCGCACACTACCACTGGCCGCCAGGTGCGCCTCCAAACGGTGTTTGCTGTCCTGGAGCGCTGCCCGCGCGGCCGCTTCGGCCGCGGGCCAACCAGCGGCCCACATGCACGCCTGTGGTGAACGCGCACACTTTCTCAATGAGTCCAGGGTTCAACAGCGAACTCTGCATGTTATGTGGTGTTGAAATGCCTCATGCGCATGACCAGCGGAATTCCGACCACAGCACCACTGGTATGTCCACACAGGCGCCGCCTCTTTGCTTCAAAATTGACCAAATCATCATATTACGGGTGTTTTTGGAGTTGGACCTTAATAGGCTCGCCAAGGCTGCACCTGTCGCTCGAGATGCGCCAGCTGTTCCTGCGCCACACCCAGCGCCTTCTGGCCGGCAGCAAGCGTTGCGACGGCAGGGTCCTCTCCAGAGCTCGCTGCTGCTGCAGCCTGCGTGTCGCATTTGGCTGCGACACCTGCTGGCCTGTTAGAATGATCTCGGCAGGTGCCCTGCTGGGGGCCAGCTGCGGAGGGAGCCTGCGCATGTGGTGCACCACACGCGCCTGGCTTCGCCATGTCTGCTAGCCCAGCGCTTGACCCACTGCCATCTGCAGTGGAGGAAGCCACCGCTGGCGTCTCTGCGTCAGGGTCGCTGCTGCCCTGCATGCCGCTGCATGAACAAGCGCATGCGACAGGCGTCACATAGCCTGCTGCGCAGACGCCCGCGGCATGCAGGCGGCGCTGGAGTTTGCCGCAAGCCGCTGCCAGCTGCCCGGCCTGCCCCTCGCAGCGCCCTGCCAGCGCTGCCTGTGCATCCATGGTGCAGCGTCAGCACGAACCCTTCTTTGCTGAATCTGACAACAGATGCGTTGTAACTTGTATGCCTGGCTCTGTGCATTCACGCTTTCTCACGACATCTACAGAAGCATGCATCGTGGATCAAAAACACAATTCTAGCAGGATGTGAGACAGCATGCGGCCCTCATGGCTCAGGCGGCTCAGGAAGCAGCGCTGCTGTTGCCGTCGTGCACATGACGCCTACGTGATCATGCCTGCAGGCCTTCGCGCGCCCTCGCGACCAGCAAATGAAAGCGTCGCTGAAGCGAGCGGATCTTGGTGTTGTGCATGCGCTGTCTCGTCTGTTGCTCCTCCAGGGCCGCCTCCCGTTCTTCCTGCATTCGACGGAGCAAGACTGGATGCACCACACATAGGCTGTGAGCTGACCCTAGATACATGACTGTAATTCCTCTTAATCATTCATAATTGTTCATTCGAATGCATACGCGGGGACACTCCTGCATGCATGCGTTTTGATCACTCGCTTGGGCGAGTCCGCACTCACTAAAAAGGCGCACAGGAACTATGCTGCAAGTAGACAAGTGCCGCAGCACGAGAGCATTTACGGCTGGGCAAACCGGCCCAAGTTCTTGCAGGTCCAGGCGCGTGAGGGCCGTCAGGGCCACAGCGGCGGCGGCGCGGCAAGGCTCCAGCCGGGCAAGTGGGGCACCACCCCACAGCGGATCATCGAGCACCACATCTGTCAGCCCCGGCAGGGTGTCCGCCAGCTGCCGCAGCTGCGCGCCGCATACAGCGCCGCGTCATACATCTACACACCCCCGCACTGATAGCTCAGACACTGCAAGACATTTTTATCGCAGGCGAGGCATGCATGCTCGCACAAGCTTTTGCGCACCTTTGCTTGTGGAGGGTCCGAGTCTGCGACAGAACAAAACAGTGCCCCCTGCCAGCAGGTGCAGGTCTGCACAGCAGCGCCCAATGTCATACAGTCCACATGACCAGGCGTGCCTGCAGGATGCTGTGCATGCATGTGGCGGCCAGGTTGATGCTACGCATCCGTGCAGAGCAGGGCGCCAGGCCGGCCGCCCAGCCGCGCGCGTCCGGGCCGCCCAGCGGGTTGGCCGCAACGTTCAGCTCGCGCAGCGCCGCCAGACTCCCCAGGCCGCTCAACGCATGAATGCGGTTGCCAGCCAGCCACAGCACCTAAACATGGGCAGGCCTGGCCATCCAATTCCAGCAGGCAAGACGAACATGGTGTGGGGCCACAGCGCGCCAGGCATGGCCAGCCGTGCGCACTTGGGCCGCTCGGCAGGCAGCCGCAAGTGTCTCCCTGCCCCGTGCGGTCAGGTGCTGCGGGTCTGCATGCGACAACGGGCATGGTACGCTACCAAAGCCTGACCTCTGTACTTGGCTCTTCTGCATGTACTTGGGGTATGATGAGCCCTGACCAGGATTCTGTGGTGATGGGCGCTGCATGCATGACTGTGTTGCACGGCTGTATAGGCTGTGCCCCAGGTCAGACTTTGCAGCATGGCTGTGTGCTGGCATGCTCCTGCCTGCAAAACACACTGGGCTGTGGGACAGGCACACCTCCAGCGCGGTGAGCGTGTCCAGGCCCTCAATGACCTGGATGCTGTTGGAGTACAGGAACATGCGGCTTAGGCTCGCACAGCGCTCTAGGCCGCTGATGCGTTCGAGCGCCGTCTCAGCCACCCACAGGTCCTCCAGGAGCGGGCAGGCATCCAGCCCCACAAGGCTCGTCACGCTCTCCTGCAGCGTGCAGCTCAGCACAACTGCAGCAATCATGAACCAGCATGCATCTTCAAACAAAGCAACTGAACAGGCCAAGTTCTACCTCAGGTGTGCAGGCTGACGACGGAGAAGGATGTGCGGCACCTGCTGTATGAGCTTGAGGCTGCGCAGGGCAGGAAAGTGCGCCAGGCAGCCCGCCTGCCGGGCGCGGGTGCAGGCCAAGAGTGAAGCCGTAATGTGCATAGGGAAAGGTGCTGATACACTCCGGCAGGAACAGAGAAAGCGCACCTTGGGCAAGTCGTGCATGAACAAGTCCAGGTGGGTGACAGTAGAGTCCGGCGGTGCGCTTTTCTCCTCCATAACGTGGACTGCGCAGTTCAAGCTCTGCGCCCCCTTATGGGGCGCAGTGTCTGCTGCGTCGGGCTGCGAGCGTACTTGATGACCATGCATAGGTGCAACAGGTGCATGCACCCACCTTGTGGGCCCTCTCGTCTGGAAGTGACTGTGAGCGAGTGCACTACAAATAGGTCACCTACCCTATACCCTATACCCTACCCTATACCCAATCCGCAGAAAGGCAGTGCGCTGCAGGGTGGAAGCTGAAGGTGCACCCTTGCTGCTGTGACCTAGTGGGGCGGTCGTTCGTGTCCAGGCTCGTGGTATCCAGGCGAGCTGCGTTATTAGCGGATGTGGGTTTCGCGCATCGTCAAACCCACGCACCTTGCACGGATGTTAAACAAAGTATAGCCACGTGTTAACATACGCTGCTCGTAAAGATGCACTCAGCAGAGAGGGTGTGTGTGCTGCAATGCAGTCGCACTGCGGAGACAGGGTCATTAGGTGCACGTCTGCTTCTCATTAGTTTGGAGGGCTCGGCCTGCTGGGCCTGCTGAGCTCGAGGTCTTCATTGGGGGTTCTGAGCTCTGAACCGAGGAAAAGGAGAAGCGCGAGGTAGCTTGTCAAGGCACACTGCAAAGTTCTGACACCTGCTCGGCTGCAGACAGCGCAGCCCTATGCTGAGAGCCTTCAGCGGGGATGAAAGTCTGGGTGCCGCTGCTGCTCTGCCTGTTAAGCACGCTTGCAGCAAGAAAAACTTGTGGACAGGAGACCGACACTGACTGTCTGGATGCCGGGGTACTGCGCGCACCTGCTGCAGCCCGTCACCTATGCCAGCAACAACCTATGAGCAGCGTGAAGCTGGTGCCCTGCGGCAGGCGTACGTGACCGTGTATGGGCAGGACGCCAACCAGACGCTGTCAGCAGCGCCCTCGCAGCTTGGAGTGGCTCTGCCCAGCAACCCGCCAGAGCGCCGCCTGATGCTGCTGGTCGCAGAGCCGCTGGACGCCTGCGAGCCGCTTGCCAACCGCAGCTATGCAGGTTGCTCCTCAGACCACTGCGGTGTCCTCCAGCTTGGCTCCCTTTCAGCACGCACTGTTTTCCAAGCAGCTGAGGCACTTGCTTCGACAAGGCCGCATGCTGACTGCAGCCACTGTGTTGAACTGTGGGCGTGCCTGTAGCCAGGCTCCACAGCAAAGTAGCGTTTGCTCCTTTGTGCGGCACATGCGTGTCGCACGTGAAAGTGTTCCTGGATGCGCCTGCAAGCAATGGGGCAATGGTGTACGTGCGTGGGCTTCTGCAGCCCACACACGTCACACGCCCGCAAAGCACTATGTTGAAGACTCTGATGGTCTGCGGCAGGTGCCGCGGTCCTCGTCGTGCGTGGCGCCTGCAGCTTTGCGGAGAAGGCTGCCGTGCTGTCCGCAGCAAATGCGAGCCTGGCCATCGTGTACAACACAGAGCCTGGTGCGCGTCACAGCTTTGCTGACTCGAAATCATCTGAAATTATGTTTTACAAGGCACTGTGCTGCGGCTACCTCGCCGCATGCAAGGCATCGAGCGAGTCCAGGGGTGCCATGTCTTCCGTAACGCAGCCTGTCTTCCCGCCTGCGATCGTGGTCGCTTGGCACAGCATGAGTGGAGGGGCATGCTCTGTAGCCCAGCGGGGGGCAGCGCAGCATCCTCACCACCGGCTGTATGGTGGTGGCGGAAGCAGCGGCCCTGCTTGCCGGCAGGCTGCACGGTCATGGCCACAAACGACAGCAAACGCGTGGTGGACAACCTTGCCGCGGTCAGCGTGTCGCGCGCGTCGGGCGCTGTGCTGCTGGCGGAGGCAGCGCGCGGCGCGGGCGTCAGCGCATGGGCCCCGTCGTGCGCGCCCTGGGCCTCGCCACTATGCATTGGGTTCACCTTGTGCGTAGGTCGCATGTCTGCGTTGTATATTCCAGCGTGGTGAATATGTCATTACTCATGATGATGTGGAGTGTTGAAGCGGAGTGCAGCTCTGAGGCAACATACCGCTAACAGCTCTGCCGCTAAGTGCTGCTGCTGGGAATCGCCCTGCTGTCCTGCCACGCTTTAGCAGTGCGTTCTGGTTTAGTACACGCCCCACTTGCTCACCATGCAATGCATGCAGCTGTCAGCGTGCTGGGTGGCGACGCGGCAGGTACAGCAGGCTGGATGCCAGCGCGCTGGTGTTGTGGGTCATGGCTGTAGCTACAGTTATTGGCGGCGCGCTGTGGGCGGGCAATGACTGGGCGCGAGAGGCCGCCAGCGCACGCACGGGCTCAGCCTCTGAGGTGCCATACCCTGCACATGCCCATACGCGGAAGTGTGAGCTGTGCTGCGAACGTATCTGAGCGATACGCAACAGGTCACCTGTCGCCGTCCAGTGGCTGCAGCGGGCTTGCCATGCGTCACCTGCCGCCCTCCAGTGCCTGCGGCGGGCTCGCCATGCGAATGGCATTTGCACGTTACTGTCTGCCCTTTCTTGACTTTGCTCTATACACTGTGCCATAAAGCCCCATGAAGGGACTCGATGCGCGTGTGCACAGGATGGGGCCGCAAAGGCTGGGGGGAGCGGCGTGGAGGTGCAGGAGGTGTCGGTGGTCGGCGCGGTCGCGTTCGTGTTCATGGCGTCCACCATGCTCCTGCTCCTCTTCTTCTTCCTGAACCGCGTGTTCGCGATTGTGCTGGTGTGCACCGCCGAACAGATATCCCATATCACTTCAAAGTTAAGGACACGTTTTATACCTTCTAGCTGGTGGCTACGGTGATGTTTTCAGTTAATTGTTCTCTGCATGGGTTGGGCTGATTGCTTTCTGCACTATGCAGTCGCCTTCTAGTAGCGTGGGCGCAGCGCGCATTGGTACCTGTGCAAGCTCACACGCTCACACGCTTGTGGGATGTTTGCACAAGCAGCGTGGTCATGATATGCAACCCTTTGCTTTTTTGGTAGGCATGTAGGCGCCGCACCCGCGGTGGCTGACATGACCTGCCCTGAAGCAACCACCTGCTCTGCGCAGGCGGTGCTGTTTGGCCTGGCGAGCACGCAGGCGCTGGTCGCAGCGGGCACCGAGGCGCTGGCGCGCGGCGTGCCCGCCCTGCAGGGCCGCGCGGCCGCGCTGCCGCTGGTGGGGCCGGTGCCGGCGCCGGTCCTGGCCGCGCTCCCGGCCGGTATCGCTGTCACCTGCGCCTGGGGCGGCCTGCAGGTGCCTCCCAGGCAGCGGCCTGTTTCTGCTGCTCCTGCTGCATAACTGGTAGGCCTTCACTGGCCACAAGCAGCACTGCAGCTGCTGGGGCGGGTGCCGGCAGCTGTCCAGGCGCACTGCCGACTGCCTATCTACTACCAGCGCATGGGGCGATTCCCGGACTGTCCTTCTCGGTACGCATTAGGAAGCAGAACAAGAGCACCACTATGTGCAGAAGAAGGGCGGAGTGGTCTGCAGGGTCGGGTTTGCATGGCAGTGCTGCAGAGGGTAGTGCGGCAAAACTATTCAGCAATGTAAGCATCCATGAAGCCAGTACGCTGAGTATCATGTAGGCCTGTATGGTGCGGGTGACTGCTTTGCCGCACAAGACTCGCTCAGGCGGCGCTACATGGGCACATGTCAAGTAGCACCGCATCCGCCGCGCGCAGGCGGCCGGGAGTGTGTGGGCGTGGCCGTTCCAGGACGCGATGGGCATCGCGCTGATGCTGCTCATCCTGCGGCAGTTCCAGCTGCCCTCCATCAAGGCGCGCGCCGTTCCCCACCCGTGTGTCTCAGCTCGCGGCTGCCGTGTGCGCCCGCTGGTGGTGTGCGGTGCGGTCTGTCCCGTGCACTGTGCAGCCCACCCATGCCGAGGGAGCTGGCCTTGGCAGAGCCTGTCGGAGGCGCCATGCTAAACGCTGCGGTCTTTCGAGCGTGCGGGCCTACAGCACTGCAACCTGCAGGTGGTACATAGTCTGTACCTGACATCCCAGCTGGGTGCGGGGGGTGGTGCCGTGGGCAGGTCGCGAGCGTGCTGCTCCCGCTCTGCTTCCTGTACGACATCTTCTGGGTCTTCCTGCAGCCGCTGCTGCTGGGCGGGCCGAGCGTCATGGTCCAGGCATGCGCCACTCGCATGCATTCGCATGCATGCTGCTTTGTCATGAGGGGGCCGGCTGGTATATGCAAGTATGCATGCATGCGGAAGCAGAATGTCACGCGGAAAGGCGCGCTGATTGCCATGAGCGTGTGCCCCGCTGGCACAGACAGGCGCAGAGGACAGGCAAGCTCTGCCAATGCATGCGGCTTGTTGATGTATGTGTGTCTGCGCATGCGGACTGCATAGCTGCGCAACCAGGGGAGCAGGCTCCTCAGACACTTACCAGAGGGTGTTGCGGAGCAGGTGGCCACGGGGGGCAGCGACCACGTGATGCTGCCGGTGCTGCTGCTCGTGCCGCGCATCGGCGGGCCGCCGGGGGGCTACGCCATGCTGGGGTACGGCGATGTTGTCCTGCCCGGTCTCCTACTGGTGCGAGGCCCAGACAAGCCAGCGCTCACACTTGCTTGCACAGCACGGTGCTTGTGCAGAGGCGAGCGCACGCACGCTGTAAACACTCCCTGTCTAGGAGAGTGCACTGGGTCAGGACATTCGTGTGGGACCAGGCTGTGTTGGGTGGCCGTTGCACAGAGCTGGATGCAGCTGCGCATGGGACCTGTGCAGGGACGAGTGGGGAGGCTGAGCGCAGGCGAATCACCCCTCGCAAGCAAACGAGGCCGGCGGCGCAGACTCTCAAAGTCTGCATGTCATGCAATCGCAGGTATACCTGCGCATCTTTGACCTGCAGCACCACCGGCGCGGCGCGCGCGGCTACCTGCTCCCGGCCGCCTGCGGCTACGCCACCGGCCTGCTGCTCACGTATGCGGCGCTGTACTTCAGCCTCTTTGGCGACCAGGTGCGCCTGCCCCAGCGCGCTGCTCCTTCCTGCAGGAGCAGCGCGCTGGATATGTTTGGTGCAGCAAACGCGCTCAGCGTATCAGTATCAAGTGAGTATCTGTGTCGTCTTGGCCTCTGAGGTGGACACTCGGCCTCCTTGCGTCAAGCACAAGCAGGTTGCCCGTGTTGTGTGGTCGTCAACAGCGCCGCACTGTCCCAGGCAGCGACCGCGAGCGACGCTGCGTGCAGGGCCAGCCGGCGCTCCTGTACCTGGTGCCGTGCACGCTTGGCCTGACTTTGATACTCGCGAAAGCACGCGGCGACCTGCGCGCAATGTGGGCAGCCGCACTGTCGGCCACCAAGCCGTCCGAGGTGCCTGCAGGGGGTCCCAGTGCTGCTGAGCGCGGCGCGCTGTTGCCTCAGGGCAGTGGGTGAGTTGCACAGCTTTGAGAGTGTGTGCGTGCTTTTTGGCATGTTGCTGGGTTGAACACACTCAGGCTGGCATTGCCTGGAGCTTTGCTGTTGAGAGCGTTGCAGTGTGTCACACACACTGTCACAACGTCTGCAAGAAATGGCGCGTCGTAATTCAATTGACACAAGTTGCAATTTGGCTGGATTTGCGGTGTGCCATGTGTCTATGGCTTTAGTCAAGTTTAGCACAAGCTTAAGAGACATCATGCCATGTACTGCATGCCTTGGCCGCATCCATGGATCGCAAGCCATGCTGCTGTGGCTCCAAATGCCACCTCTTGGGCAAGTATTGGGTTGTCAACAGGCATTGGGTCCCATTCTTCACATGTGAGCTGCCATGGCGGCCATGCCTGGCCAGGCAATTTTGAGCTCGATCATGCATGGAGATGGCCGACCCAGGTGTAGTTCGAGTACACCCTCTCCGAGTTTGTGTTTGAGCGCGCTTCGCTTACAGAACAAATAAAGCCCCTGATTGCGGTAACAGTCCTACAGCAAGAGCGGAGCTTGTGCTGTGCTGCCAAGCCGGCGCGCTGCAATGTAGCTACTTTGCGTCTGTACACTGGCGCCTTCCCAGGGGCTCCAAGCCGGGCACAGCATGGCGTTGTGGCCGCTATCTGTACTCGCTGTGCTTGTGTGCACTCAAACGTGCCTGTGTGACCGTCTCAGCACTGAAACTCTGTCGAGCAGGAGAGCCGTTCGGGCGCTGCAGGCCCTCACGGCCGCAAACACCACAGCGAAAGCGAACCAGTCCTGTGACGCAGTTGCAGCGTTGCCGCACAGCGAGGATGCGTGCGCTTATGTGCATAGGAACTGCGAAGAAGGTGCGGTGAATCGCGGCCGCTCGCCGTCTTGCTGTTGAGGAATTGCAAGCGCTGTGTTTCATAGAGCGCTGTGTGGTCGAGCGTGCAAGCATGTCCTCAGTTCTGCACGCAGTCTGTTGCTGTGCTGCGTGTGAGCATCGTCGGCGTGCAGGTGGGGTCGTGCCATACATAGCGTTTTTCTACTGCCACGTACGACCTGCTGGCATTGTCGCCACTATTGCGTTCCAGGTGCGTGCACCCACGCACCTGCTCGCCGCCGCGGCAGGGCCGCCTTTGGCACCTGTTCTCCTTGTTCGCACTTTCTGCTGGCACCAAGTTGCTGCCTGTGTGTGCGGAGCGCATCAGGTGGCCTGCGTGCTGTGGCTCCTGCTGCTCTTCCGCGTGCTGGGCAGCACCGCCGAGGACTTCTTCTCGCCCATCCTGACGCAGCTCGCGCAGGAGCTGAGCCTGCCCCCGCGGCTGGCCGGCGGCGCGCTCCCACCTTCTCCCCTCTGGCTGTGTTGAAGTGGGAACCCACATTTGCACCAAAGGGCGCTCGGTGCTCCTGCCTATGTCGCTCACAAACTTCGTCCTTGCCCAGGCTTCTGGCTTGGCTGACGACCTGTGTGAAAACACAGTGGCCCCATGGACTGCAGGCTCACCAGCACTACTGTATCAGAAAAGGAGCCCGGAGAGTTGGCCTGCTCAGGCAGTGAGTCTCTTGAAATGTGAAATGAAATTGCTACACAGACGACACAGCAGTTGTGTGAAAGGAGGCGTCGAGCGCAGTGACGCTGCTGGCGCTGGGCAATGGAGCGCCAGACCTCTCATCATCCATTGCGGCTGTGGGCGAGGGGCACTATGAGCTTGCGATCAACGCGCTGCTTGGTGCGCGCCATACCTGTCTCGTCCACTCCTGGGTGCGGTTCAAGTAGTGGCAGACCTGGCCGCTTTGCTTCATCCTCCTGCACTATGCACACACACACACAGTCTGGTTCGTGGATTTGCGTGTGACATCCTGGCGGCATGTTGTGGCTGATGATGTGCTGGGACGGTGCAGCTCGCGCTGCTCGGTGTCGACTGCAACACCCTGCTGTCCTCCTGGTGTAGCAGAGGAGAAAGGCGGAGACTGCTGGATGGCGAGCACGTTGCATGTGCCTGCGGCGCAGGCGGGGGAATGTTTGTCGGCTGCGTGGTGGCCGGCGCGGTGGTGCTGGCCAGCGGCGGGGCCAAGGCGCGCGGCGCGCTGCTGCGCGAGGCGGCCGGCTACCTGATCGCGGTCGCCGCGGCGGCCGCCGTGCTGGCCTCGGGCTCCGCCACGCCCGCGCGCGCCGGCGCGCTGCTGGCGCTGTATGCCGCATTCGTGCTGGTCGTGCTGAGCGCCGACATGTGGCGCATCGCTCGCGAGCGCATGCGGTGCGGCCAACCCTACCCTGCCTGCAAGGCGCTGCTCGCCCTGGGCACACCATTAGGCCTCCCCGCAGAGGCAAGTTCGCACGCCGCGGGCCAGGCATGGTAAATGCGCTGCGGTGCTGTCGATCGCGGCATGCGCTGCGCAACCACCAGGGTTGTTTTCCTCCAGCCCGGGCCTGACACATGCCCGACCTCAGCCTCCACCCCCAAGTCGGGATGCCGCTAGTGCGTGCGGCAGGGGGTGACGAGCGCATGCATCAGCTGGGCCGGGCGCGGCCGGCACATGTGTGGCTTCTGTGCGCAGGGCGGCCGAGCTCGCGGGCGGAGCGGGCGGCCTCTTCCGCAAGCCCGCGCCCGAGGAGCTGCCGCTGCTGGAGGCCGGCGACGAGGAGAGCCCCGTGCCGCTGCCGGCCGCCCTCGCGCGCGGCGCAGACCCCGCGCCGCGGGGACTGGAGCCTGGACTCAGGGCAGGGTCAGGCCCAGAGTCCCCATTCTCCACGCTGGCGCGCCATGCAACGGCGCCGCCCACCGCGGACCTGCCGATGCCGCACGCGCCCGGCGGCCACGCGCCGCCCGGCATGCCGCTGGCGGACGCGTGCATCGAGCTCACGCATTCCAGCAACGAGGACGACGGCGCCGGCGCGCCCGCCGCGCTGGCGTCCGCCGGGGCTGCCGCGGGGCTGCTGCCCCGGCGCGCGCAGGCGTGAACCTGACCTGCCCTGCTGCTGGCACAATGAGTATGGGTGAGTATGGGGTAGTACACACGTCCCATTGGTTTGGCATGGGCATTTGTAAGGGCCTGGCGGCCATGGCGTTGCGGCTGAGGATGCGGAGCCAGTGATGCCGCTGCAGCCCGTTTGTTTGCACAGGACTAAGGCTCTGCTCTGACATGGTAAAGCGCGCACGCTGATCGTGCAGACAGGCGAGGGCGCACTGCGGCAGGCGAGCCCGCGGCGGCAGCGCGTCGAGACGTGGCTGGCCGAGGGTGCGGCGCCGCTGACGCCGCAGCAGTACCGCGCGCGCGCGCTGGCCGAGCTGGCGCACTCGGCCAGCTTTCGCGACCTGCAGCAGCGCGCGTCGGCGCGCGCGGGCGCGGGCGGCGCCGCGCGCCTCGCCGCGCACCGCTCCAATTACATGCCGCCGCTGCCGGCGGAGCCCGATGAGGCGCGGGCAGGCGAGCCCGCCGGCGGCGACCTGCTGCCGCGCGCGGTGTCGGCGCCGCACGCGCTCATGCGGCCGCCCGCCGTGCCCGCGCCTCTGGAGTCGACGGCGGAGGAGCCGGCAGGGGACAGGTGGGCGGACGACAGCGGCGCGGCTAGCGCGGAGGATGCGGGCGAGTCGGCGGGGTGCGAACGGGGTGAGGCCGGGTGGCTGTGCCGCAGCTGGCCGTGGCGCGCGCTGTGCGCGGCGGGCGCCGCGGCGGGGTGGCCGCTGCTGGTGCTGCGGCGCGCCAGCATCCCCGCGCTGGCGCCGGACTGCTATGACCGGCGCTGGCTCGTCGCCGCGCTGGCCGGCGGGCCAGTCTTCGCCGCCTGGTGCGCCCTGGACGCTGTGCACCATGCCTGCTCCGATAAGGCGCTCTGCGTGCCTGCAGGAGCCGCATGGTTGACCAAGTGGGAGGCCTGCCATCTCCTCGTCATACCGTGCATGATCCTGACAGCTGCCGACGCCATTTACTTCACGAGCGGCTTGCGGCTGTTCACCCAGGCGGCGCCTGACCCGCTTGGCGCTCGGCAGGTACCTGCGGGCGCCTCTGGTGTGGGCGGCTGCGGGCGCGGGCGCGGGCGCGGCGGCCGCCGCCGCCGCGGCGTGGAGCCTGCGGGGCGCGCCGCTGGACGCGCCGCCGCCAACCTGGCGCCTGGGCACGCGGTGGCCGCTGGGCACGGCGGGGGTGTCAGGGTTAGGGTTTGTGCTCGCGGCCATGTGGGTTGACACGGTTGCATCCGAGCTGGTCGGCCTCATCGCGCTGTTCGGGTCGCTGTCCGGGCTGGACCACGCTGTGTTGGGCTTGACCGTCCTGGCCTGGGGCAACTCGATCGGCGACCTGAGCACCAACCTGGCGATGGCGCGCCGCGGCCTGGCTAACATGGCCATGACCGCATGCTACGCGGGCCCGCTGTTCAACCTGCTCGTGGGCCTGGGGCTGGGCTTCCTGCGCGCGCGGCGCGCGACCGGCGCGCCGCTGGCGACGCGCCTGTCGCCCGGCGCGGCGGTGAGCGCGGGCTTTGCGGCCGCCATGTGCGCCGGCGTGCTGGCGGTGGGCGTGGCCGCGCGCGGGCGGCTGCCCACGCGCTTCGGCTGGGTGCTGATCGCGCTGTATGCGACGTTCCTGGTCGCCAGCGTGGCGCGGCTGCTGCTGCTGCACTAGGCCCGCCACGCAGTGGGTATAGTTACGAATGGGTGAAGTGCAACTTTTGTTGCTGTTGGTGTGCACAGCGGTCGCAGGCCAGAAGTGAGGCTGCCGACCCCACGCGATGCGCCTTTCATTGCGCCTGCACTGGTGCTTGTGTGCGTCAAAGTTTGATAGGGGGCATTTGCGAAGTATTGAAGGTCCTTGGGCGCAAGAAGTGCTACTCGTATGTTTGTTGGTACGCCTGGGTGGCTGGCGCTGAACAGTGTGGTCCAGCTGGGCGCCCGTTCGGCTGTGCGCAGCAATCTTGGCTGTAACCACTTTGTTACAAAGTGGTCCTGCCAATATTGGGCTCCATGCCGAGCCAACATACGCTTCTTCACTGGGTCAGCTCTGCGTGCTTTCCGCTGCACAGCGTGCGTCACATAAGCATGCACCCAGTCCAAACCAGCAAGTCATGTGTCCCGGTCATTGTCAGGGTTTGCTGCTACACCTCATCCCTGTCCTCGCCGCGGCCACGCATCGCGCGGGCCTGCTCCTGCAGACAGGCGAGCGTGCGGCGCGCCGCGTCGTCAGCGCTCCAGCGCGGGCTCCACGGCATGTCGCCCGGCAGCCTGCGCGACACGCCCGGGCCGGCCGCCGCGGCGACGCAGCCAGAGCTGTCAACGCCCACCAGCTGCAGCGACAGCGCGGGCGCGCTCTCTGGGAAGCCCAGCGGCAGGTCGACGGACACCATCGCGCTCCACGGCTCATCCACGGCCAGGTGGAATGATGCGGTCCTGCGCATGCGGCTGTCATGTGTCAGGCAAGCCATGCAACCTCCGGCATGCTGAACCTGCGCTCGCTCACTCTGGTCTGGGCGCGCATGCTGTCAGGCCATACAGTATGCCAAAGGCGCGCTTGCTGCCATGTCTGTCGGTCCTGCCATGCTCAGGCCCAAGCGCTCAGCGCCTCAGCAGCGCCCATCTCTACCCCCTGTGGCTTGCTGTCGGAGCTCAATCACGCCGTACCAAGCACTGGCGTGTGGAGCAGTACACGGATACATACGGGCGCCTTCATGGGCATATGCATATCACATGGGTACGCTCTAGGGGCCAAGACATACAGGGTCAGACACGCTCATGCTCCTTGTTGGCTGAGCCTAGATAGGCCCCGCGGCCCATGCCTAAACGCGATGCCGTCCGCCTCCAGCAGCGCGAGCGCGCCGGTCGCCTGCAGCGCGTCCAGGAAGGCCTGGCGGCGCTGCGCGGCCGCCGCCGCCGCGCCGCAGTGCGCACCGAGCGCGGCCGCCGCCAGCGGCGCATACTCCGCCAGGCACATGCCGTCGTCCCAGGCCGGCAGCGCGGGCTGGCCTGCGCGGGCCGCATCCTTGTTTCATGCTCGCGCTCGGCCGCCAAGCTGTCAAGCCTGTGCTTGCATGTGTTCTGCCACCGACCCCTCTGGGCGGCGCTTGCGCAAGCTCATTGCCTCCTCCCTGGCTGCAGCATTAGCCTCGGAGGGTCTGGCCAGGAAGCTGGTCCACAGCAGGCTTCAGAGCGGCGTGCTTCCGAGCGGCCCATGCAGGTGCTTGCTCAGCGGAGTACTGCAGGGTGAGCGCAGCGAGCTGGCGAGCTCTGTGACCTGGGGGCCGGCACGTCGCTCCTGCCCGCACGCCCAGCCTCTTGTGCAATCGCACCGCTGCCTCTGATGAGGCTGTGCGCAGTGCCTGCCGACAACACGGGAAGCGCGCGCATGCCTGCGTAGAGGTCAGGTGCGGGCGCAGGGCGCACCAACGGCCGCCTGCAGCTGGTGCGGTAGGTGCAGCTCCGTCTCGACGGGCCGCGGGCCGGACCCGCCACCGCGCGGCCGCACGGCAAACACCACTTTGAGCCGCGCCTGGCGCGCGAGCAGCGGCGGCGCGAGCGCGCGCGCGCCCCAGTAGCGCTCCAGCAGCGGGGCCGCGGGCGCGAGATCCGCGCCCGCCAGTGGCGCCGTGAACACGGCCTGGCCGGCGCGCACATGGAGGGTGCATGAGCGGCTGCGCTGCCGGCTGCGGCGCCCCGCAGCGCGGCGCGTATGTGTACAGCAAGCTCGGGCCCACGCGTGAGCGCGTCTGCATGCCATGGCGCACGAGCAGCGGCACGCACAATGCCGCGTGCCTCACAAGGACGCGCAGTGTGGGTCGGTGGTAGGGCGGCAGGCAGGGCTAGCATCACATGGGCAACAGTCCTACACTGAGTGTGCAGCTGTTCACAGGGTTGACAGGGCATGCACTGCCGAATTTTACAGGGAGGAGAGCGGCAATCCTCACTAGTATGCTAGCAAGCCCGGACTGGCGCCCCATGTCTGCAGGACGCCTACCCGATGGCTGCCGTCAGGCTGAGACACCAGTATGGCGTCACCGCCTGCGCGCCACCCGCAGTAGCACCACGCCAGTAAGAGCATGCCCAGGCCACCAATCAAGCAGCAGTACAGGACTCACGCACCGCAAACATACCGCCAGCAAAGCCTGAATCAAGCGCAACCCAGACAGGCCTTGCGGCAGCACACCGACAGGAAGCGTGTCGAGCTCGAAGTGTAGGCGGGGGTCGCGCTGCACTGCCTGCTTCAGACGCTCTCTCAACACCTGCGCATAGCTGCAAATACATAGCCTTAGACACCACTTGGAACAGACACGCCTCCGTGCTGTGTGTGCATGCTATATTGGCAGCGAAGCGGGGTGCTCGCGGCGCACCTGTCCAGCACGGCCTGTAAGAAGGCAGTGAGAGCACGGCCGTCGCCGTCGTCCTGCCAGGTCGTCAGGTGAGGGCCTACTGCGGCGCTGGGGGGCCAAAGCGGGCAGAAGTCGTCGTCGATGAGCACGTCTGGCACATAGCATCCACCGACCATGCTGAAAGCGACCTGTCGCCAAAGTCCTTTTCAGTCTCTACGGGTAACAAGCTACTGCACTGTGACCACCGTGTTGCAGACCGCACCTGCCATGTAAGCACCTCAGCACAGCACGCACGCGTCTCGAGCTGGAACTTGTTGGCGCCAAGCAGCCGCGCTCTAAAAAGGCCGCTCTGCACAAGGCCGCGTAGCTGTCCGTGTAGCATGGGGTCAACCACATCGCGCGCTGCAGCCACAGCCATCCTCTCTGACTCGGGAAGGTATGCTGTGTAAAGGCTTGCAACAATGTGGTGCACAGTTACATGGCTTGCAGCCCCTCTAAGCCAGACAGTGGTGCACAACAGGGACTCACACCTAGCAGAAAAACAGCAGCATAAATCTATTTAAAGCAACCTACAGCCTGGATGGCATGACAGAGACATGACGAGCACACCTCCACTACTATGCAAACGACTGCACTCAGACGCATGACAGCAATATTATACAGCCAGTTGCCATTATTTTTCACAATAATTGTAACCGGAAGTGTTAACTCACAGCATGCCATGCTTTATCACGGCAGCCGAGCCTCGCATGACCACCATGTAGCTTGAGAAAACGAGGCCCAGCAGTGCACCACATGACTGACACGCCCGACACAGACGAGGGTGGCACATGAACTCAGGGCTCTCCAGCGCCATTCAGTAGGGGCACCTGTACCAAGGCGAATGGCGACAGGCGCGTCGGGGCAGGCACTCTTGCATGAGCCCCCGGCTCAACAACCTTGCCCGCAAGCCGCTCATCCCCGGCCTCTGACACATGTGCATTAACCGCGCCAGGCTCACCGATGTTTGACCTCGACGCGCCGCACGCGCTTCCTACCGGTGCTGGTGGCAGCTCGAGATGCAGCGGCGCAAACTTGCCGCGCTCGGAGCGGGTGCTGAGGCTCCGCCGCATCGCCAGGGCAAGCGCCCCAGACCCGGTGGACGCTTGCCGCGCTGCCAACGCCTCGGCAGCCAGGCCACCGGCCTCAATGGAGCCGCACCGCGCCGAGCGCGACAGCCGGCTGCTCGTGCGCTGCAGCGCCGCCGCAATCCAGGACATCTGCCGCGGCAGGTCGATGCGGAGCAGCGGTGGCAGCAGATGGCCTGCAGGGCATCAGGATTACGTTAAGGGTACAACACCTCGTTACCTCGACAGGTACTGCAGCTTGTGCTCACACACAGGACTGCGTGCGAAGCGTTGCTCACATGCTTTAAGCCTGTACGTATTTAAAAAAGCACACCCATGCCGTCCTGTCCTCGTCCATAACGCAGCATGCAACCCTATCCATATTGTGCTCGAATACAAGACACACACTGGCTGCAGCGCCAACACCTGCATCCATATGCGCAGAGCATCAGCATGGGATGCTGCGGGGGCAGGCCCGCGCACCGCCGCCAGGCGCCTGCTTGACAAGGATGCAGTGCTCCGCGACGGGCGGCGGCTCCGCCGACGCGCTGCGGTCCTCCGCCACGCGCTTGGCGATGACAGGCCCCGCCTCCCCCTGCCAGCAGCAACAGTGCCGCTCCGCACCTTGCGCCACCTTTCCAGCAACGTGCAGGAAACGAGAAGCACCATGCTGACAATTGCCGGTCATGATGCCAACAAGCTAAACTTGTTGGAGACATTAGGAGGGGGCTGCACACCGGCATGGTGACCACGATGGGCACAGGGACTAGCTTGGACGTCAGCAGCGGCCGGGCGCTGCACGCCGGCTGCTCGCCCGGCTGGCCTGTGCACAGCACGGGTGCAACAGCAGTAAGGCTTGCAGCGCACAGCCAGCATAGCGAGCAACACCGCGGCAGGCAGACCAGCACAAGTTCCACCCGGTTCAGCGGCGACGCAGGCAGCCAAGAGCTGGTCCTGAAGGCATGGGTGCGCACCTAGCCTGCCCCGGAGGGCGTTGCACAGCACCATGCAGCAGGTCAGTATGCAGCAGGAAGCCGCGCCCCCGACGCATACGCCTGAGCACCCCACAGACCTTATGAGACTCTGTGCGCGCGAACGCAGCTGTCTTGCAGCCCACTGCCAGCAAAGGGGCGCGCCTATCACCACCACGAGAGTGAGGCTCAAGGAGCTCGACGGCGGCGCGTTCGGCGTGACTGCGCTCTGCACAAAGGGCGCAGGCGAGTATGGCAGGCTGGCAACGGCTGCGTCAGGGCTGCTCTGCCCCATGCGGCGCAGCAAGGGCGCGCAGGCGTCCCCACGCGCAGGTCACTCTTGAGTCGCCAGGTACGCCCTCAGCTTACGGCGAGCGCAGACGATGCCAACACCTGCACCAACAGTGCGCCTCTGCGGCTCCGGTGCACAGGCACCGTGTGCCAAACACACTCCTTTATTTGCACCAGAGCGATGCATTGTTGGATGCCTGCAATGGACTCCGCCAAGCAGTACCTTTGGTTCTCCACGACCATCTTCTCAAACTACGTTGAAGTCGAGCACACTGCGGCAGCAGACGTCGCCATGTCTAACGCTCAGCATGCTGCGGATGCACACGCTGGTCCGTTGCCCTTCGAGCACACCACACGCGCCCTTGTTATTGGCAATGAGGGAGGTGGGTGCGCGCCTAATAAGCATCAGTCATAGGTAGGTGCCAGCGGCAGAAGAATAAGAAGGGCATAGAGGAGCTTTTGAGTGCTTGTGATACGAAGCAAGCATGCGGTAGACCCGGTCGATTGCCTCAGCACCGCTGGCTGATGATAAAGGGGTGCTACCGTGCGTACACTCCCGAGCCAGAGGGCAGCGCGCAGGTGCACGACAGCTTGGTAGTCGAGTGCCTCCACAGCGACAAGCCTTGCGACCCGGCCGTCGCCCGGGCGCTTACCCCCTTTTGCTTTCCGTGCGGGCGCAGCAGCGCGCGGCATGCGTCGGAGGTGCGGCCCTGCCTGTGCGCTGCAGCCCGGCTGCGTCGTCGCAGGCGCGACCAGCTCGCAGCGCACGCAGGAGTACGTCATCTGCCTCACTGGGGCCGGCGGCGAGCGCACGTATGGCTTCTGCCGCCAGCACCTGGCGCGCGGCGCCAGCGGCGCCTGCACGGGCCGCGCGCCGGCCACGCTGCTGCTGCTGTCCCCCCAGCCCTTCTTCCCGCAGTCGTACAAGGTATGGTGCTGCCGCGCAGGCCAGGCGCCCGCTGTCGGACCGCTGCCATCCGGCGCTGAGCGTGCTCTGCTTGTCCACAGGTGCTGGAGGTCGTCGAGGCGCTGTGCGGTCAGTGCGACACAGCGGCAGAGGCTGCGACGCTGTGCGCGCCCTTCCTGGCCAGCGTGTGCGAGGCCGCAGCGAGCCCGGCAGAGTCCGACAGCGTGTGGCGCGTGCCGCTGCCCGCAGCGGCACAGAAGCTGACCGCCAGCCCAGCGCGGTGCGTCGGCAGTCTGACGTGGCTCTGCCAGAGGCAGAGCCGCCCTGCATGCGCGCGGTGTGATGCAGTGCTTGGGAATGAAGGAGGTTGACTGTGCAGATGAAACGCGGCAGTGCCAGAGCTCATGCATGCGCACCCCTGCATGATGCGGTCAGGGGCCATGCACCAGTGCAAGCCCCTTTCATCAGCGACCCGACAATGCTCATGCATGCATGCACTCTCAGGGTAGGGTTAGGGCATCTGACCCCCCTGGCGCGGCAGCTCGCGGCGGTGGCTGGAGCTGGAGGCGCTGCCGGCGGATGGCGACCGCGCCTGGGGGAGTGTCCCGCTCGCGTGCCTGCTCTGGCAGCTGCCGCCCGCGCAGCTGGTCGCGCTGCTGGAGGCGCTGCTGCTCGAGCGCCGCGTGCTCCTGGTCTCGCGCGATCTGGGCGCGGTCAGCATGGCCGTCGTGGCGGCCGCGGCCGCGCTGCACCCGTTTGCGTGGCACCACATCTTTGTGCCGGTCCTGCCGGTCGGCCTCAAGGCGCGGCCCCTGTGTACAGTGAGCCAAGTGGGGCACCAATGGGGCAGCGAAAAGTATGTCTTTCTTTGCATGCCTACATCCTGCATCCGGTGTCTGGCGCCATGTGCGCGCCTTGGGGACGCAGCTCGGTGCCGCGACTCTATCACGCCTGCATGGGCGCGACGTTACGTAGCTCGTGCTGGCATGCATGTGTGCGCGTGCCGCAGACCCTTGCAGACCCTAGAAGCACACGCGGGCCGCGCAGGAATACCTGACGGCTCCGATGCCCTTCCTCATCGGCATGTGCGTCAGCACGCTCGCCGGCCTGGACCTGGAGGGCGTCGTTGTGGTCGACCTGGATGCTGGTTCCGTGTTGGCCATGGCTGGCGGCGACGAGGCGGGCGGCGGCGGGCGCGTGCGCGCGCCGTCCGAGCTGCTCCCGTGGGCCGGGTGCGCGGCGCGCACCCTTTTTGCTGTGGAGCGGCGCGGCTGGACGTGCCGCGCGCCGGGGCCGCCGCCAGCTGCTTTTCCCGCACTGCCCCGCTGCTGCGGGCGCTGTGCGCGCGGCGCTGCGAGCGCGCAAGTGGCGTGGTGCTCGGCCGTTGTGCTGTGCGCGCATGCGGGCGGAGCCGCCGCTGCTTCGCGCAGCCGCATCGTCCCATTAGGGTAAGGGTAGGGGGACAGGGCGGCGCGCGCGGCGGCAGGCGGCTGGAGGACGCTCTCGCGCTGGTGGGCCGGACGCTGCGGGGCGCGGCGGACATGGCGGCCGCGGCGCTCGTCGCGGGGCTGCTGCAGGCGCGCCGCGCTGCGCGCCGCATCTGGCACACCTGCACGGCACGGCGCAGGCGCGGCAAGGCGCTGAAGCCGGGCGGGTGCACAGGAGTACTTCCTGCGCCTGGTCGGCCGGTACCGCGACTTTGTGGAGCCCGACGTGCCTGACGATGGCTTTCCAGCAGCTCCTGGGGGCGCCGGGTCTGCAGGGCCCGGCGATCGCGCCGGCTGCGAGGATGACGACTTCATACGGTGCGCGGTCTGTTGTCGGCCTTACCTTCTGTCATGTCTGCGGCATGCAGCCATGTCGCTGTGCTGGTGTGCGTGTGATGTCTGCTCTATCATGTCTGCTCTTTCATGAGAGCTTGCAGGCACCTGGTGCACAGCCTGTAGCACGACTGGCGGCGGCCGCCTGTGCAGGGCGCACGGCTGGCGCTTCAACGTGCGCGCCTTCATCGGCGCGCAGCGGCGCAGCGCGCGCGCGTTCCTGGGCCAGCTGCGCCACAGCCAGCTCTTCGAGATGTTTGCGTGCGAGCGCCTGGCGCTCGCGGCCCAGAACTTCCCGGCGACCTGCGCGTTCGAGGCGAAGGCGCGGCCCCATGCAGACGCCGCACGTGAATCAGTGTGGCCTTTGAACAGGCTGGGCAATCCAGTATGCTTATTATCCAGGCATGGGGTGTCTCCCAGGGGCCACACGCGCACAGACGGAGCGTGCGCATCATGCGCATCCCGCGCAGAGCACAGCCAATGCAGCGGGCGTCACCGCAATAGGCGCCTTCCGACGTGCTCTGGCGGGGGCCGCAGGTGACGCGCCTGGCGGCGCGCCAGAGCGGCGGCCTGCGCAGCGCGCTCGCAAGCGCGGGCGCCGCATCGGCGACCAACCTCAGCGGCATGCTGCAGCGCACGACCGCGGCCGTCAAGGTGCAGCCCCCATTCGCTGGCACGTCGGCAGCATGCTTATGTGCCTGGGCACGCTCGTCTACTAGCCCCGCTCTAGCTGCTGAGTCAGTCCCGCAGTGCTGGCGTGAATCACAGCCATTGTTGCTGATTGGGAGGGAACTGTCCATGCGTGCGGGTGAAAGGCAGCTGCATGGCGCAGTGGCATGCATGATCTGTCGCCGTTCCTAACGTGTACCGTGGCCGCTCACCCTGCCAGCACGCTCGGCCTCGCTCATGCCTGGGCTGCCCCAAGCGCGCGTATGCTGCACGTCGAGCCCCTCTTATGCAGCAGCGCCACATGCCGGACGCCGTGTGACTCCTGGCACGCAGCATGGCGTACTCACGCCCCGCCCCGCCCTGCGCGCAGAGGCTGCGGCCCGGGCACGGCTCGGGCAGCGCGCTGTCGTCGCTGCCGTCGCTGGCGCTGGCGGCCCTGCCAGCGCTGGGCCAGCCCTCCTCCGCGTCTTTCTCGCTGCCCGCGCCGCGCTCGCAGTCTGCGCGCACCTCACCGGCACGCGCGCGCTGGGAGCGGGTGGCCGAGGGGGGCGCCGCGCACGGGCACGACACCCAGCCAAACCCCATGCATGACCCCAGC
>JAABUV010000544.1_pt1 | contig 56742 bp, 52 predicted proteins | sample 5559971 | NCBI WGS metagenome assembly JAABUV01 (sample SAMN10711881, study PRJNA513362) | rock metagenome | isolation source: Antarctica rocks | place: Antarctica: Victoria Land, Knobhead nord | collected 2015-12-19 | reverse complement strand
GCCTCGGGGTACAAAAGAGATGCGGAGTTCTCAGATTCATCTGCACTGCTACCCAGGGATGGGGGGTTCGAGAGGTGGATACTGAAGGGGGGTCGAGAAGTGGATGCTGGAAGGGGATCGAGAAGTGTATGCTTAGAAGGGAGCCAAATATGAGTGCTGGAGGGGGATTAGAAGTAGATGCTTGGAGGGGAGCTAAATGAGTTTTCCGATATAACTGGGCTTCACCTTAAATTTAGATCGTAGGGCCAATCTGCCCTATCGGTTTGCCTGCACTATAATCCACATACCTCTTCTGTGTATGGAGGCGCTAGCCAAATGAGAACACGGAAGAACGTTCCGTTGGATTCGGAAGGCGGAGTTGATTACTCAGTAAAGCTTGTTTCTTTGTGCGGCTCTTGCTTTAAGCACCGCTAGTACTAATTAAATGCTAGGCCTGCTCAAGCTAGTGGAACAACTCTTCTTGCTTTCGCGGCTCCTTGGATCATGCATTACTGTGTGATTATGGTAGCTCAACTTGGCCTCATTATGTTTGAATGCACTGCAGTGAACACGCCTTGCTCTTCTCCCAATCTACTCTTTTTAAACAGGGAAGGCCCTCTGTCGCATGTTCTGGAGGGATTCGAAGTGAGCCGTGGACGGTACTGAAGCTGACGCCGGATGAGAACGAGAATCTGTGGTTGGTCTTGAAGAGGGGTAAATCCCTGTGAAACTACATTGAGGACAAGTTAAGGTAGGCGAAAGGGCCTTCCCCGTTTCCGCCTATTTGCGAGCATGGCTGACAATTCATGTAAGTACAAGATTCGATTGGTCTGCACAGACTTCTTCCCCCACCATCCGGATGCCGACCGCGATCCACGTGATCTTCACGGAATTTGTCGTGGAAGAGATCAGGTCTCAGCTGCGACGGGTCGACAAGCACGACGAGATTGCGGCCATAGTTGACATGGTCAGGTCAGAAACAATCTCAGACGTCTATCTCTACGGGCATGAACCCATTAAAGGAAGATATCCCAAACGCTCCCCTGACGCCTCTCTTGCGCACGCCAACTCTCAATATCCCTCCGTTATCATCGAAACTTCATACTCACATTGACAGAAGGACTTGACACGGCTGACTGATGATTACATTCATGGCTCTGACGGAAATATTGACGTGATTTTAGGATTCGATATCGAGTCTGACTTTGGGTCTAAGAGAGCATCAGCATCTATCTGGGGACCGAGGGTAGTTCGCCCTCATCCCAATCCTGCCGACATCCGAAGAATACGAATGATATCGACAGTCAAAAAAGGTACCATTGAGATTGCAGAGGATTCAAAGTCAGATTGCGAGTCAGTGGAGAGGGGCTCGCACATGTTGAAGAGAGGACGTCGTAATGAAGATGTGCGGAACCGGCGAGCGGCTTAAAGTTAGATAGCTCGAGCGCGGGTAGCAGCCATGGCACCATCCAAGTATGCATGGTCAAGTCGCGCCACGCGACGGATACAGTAAGGCGCGGCTTATGCATGGTCCACAAACTTTAGTCGATCTTTTCGCTAGGAGGTATGTGTACTTTGCAAGGAAGATCGAGGACAAGCCACGATTCAACTCAGCGCTTGACTGCCCTCGAAGCGGTGCAGGAGGAGCAAGAGTAATCCGCAGATCGCCGATTCTAGAGATAGTTTGGATTTTGCGCATTGAATTCTTGATCCGCATCATCTTATGCAATCTAAATACTTCTGCCCTCACTTTCTTGAAACTTTTAACTATTCCGTCACCTTCCTGAAGTAAGCATTTGAATTGCAGCAACATGTTCAAGTCAAGTCTGACTATTTGACTGTGCTTATCAATGCTTTCCTGTCATTCATTCGAAAAGAAATATTCTGACTATTTTGCTGCTGCGAGATGTGCCGATTCACAATGGCACACCAGAGCACGAAATATATCAAGCTCGCCGCATGATGATAAATGCAGGAACTTTACTTTCCTGCAAGCTCGGACTTTGCCTCCTATCCAGAACGCTATCCCGAGCCCAGCATCACAAGATGTCTTCCAGGGAGTACCACCGACCCCAAACGCTCCTATTCGACCTTCTCCTCCCTCTTCAATACCGCCAGACCAATCAAGTTCGCGCTCAGTCGATGCTCAAAACCTTCTCAACCCTGCAGGAGGTAATTGCTCTGATACAAAAACTTGTCGGCGGACTGCTGAGCGCTCCGACTCTCCCCCAAGGCCCCCTTCCATGGAACCGACGTCTCGTAGGGCAACGCCCTCTATGCCTACGGCCTTCGTGATTAGCCGTTCACCAATCGACGTCTTACTACCCAGTTTTACGCCTTCCCTAATAGACGCGTATCCTCCGCCTGCGGGTCGATCAATGATGCTTAGTTCTTCATCAAATCATGCTCCAAGCGGGACCATATATGCTCGACAGCCGTCATTCGTGCTACCTGGAGATCATGCAAATCCCAGCAGTGCGCCCGGTTCTCTCAGTCTCTCGGAAATAACTACAGGCCCTTCCAGTTTCTTCAAGATCTCATGTTCCTGGTTTGCCCCTGGCGAGATCATCTCCACACCTCCAACTGAGTCAAGAGGCTCCTTACTCTCAGGCACAGAACTGTGAGCGCTCACGCGGTGTCAACTCAGCACCTCCGCAGCCGACTTCTCAAAGCGACAGCCCCAGTACCCAGTACTCTTCGTACAGTCAGGTCAGTCAGACTGGGTCCGCTATCGCACCACCCATAGCGTCCACCGGCCAGCCTCAGTACTTTTTATCTACTCCGTCATCTGGTCCCTCATCGACAATGCCGCAGATGCCGCTGGGTGCGAAGGCCTTCGAGGTGCCTACATCAAACACGGCAGCGCAGAGTCAATACCAAATGATGGCGCTGGAGACAGAGCAAGGTCCCATTCATGTACCTATTAACGTGCAAGCCGCGTCGAAAGTCGCTGACGAGCATCGAAAGCGAAATGCCACCGCCTCCCACCGTTTTCGTCAGCGCCGAAAAGAGAAAGAACGGGAGATTTCTGAGAAGATTGCCAAATTAGAGGCTCAAGTACGCGAGACGGCAGAGGAGAGAGATCACTATCTTAAGGAGAGGGACCACTTCCGGGACGTGGCCCTCCGCCATCGTCTACCCATTGCACCACGGCCACCATCGCCAAGGCGCAGATGGCATGCCACGACGGGCGGACCATCACTTGCACAATATCAAGAAGCTGAGGGTAGTGAGCGAAGAGGCGGGCAAACCAGACGAAGCACGAGTGCCTACGTCCCATCTCAAGGCCTCCTATCATCGGCCGTGGAGCCTCCTCCACCAATGCCTCCATTTGAACGCATGAGTGCGACTAGCATTCAGGCCTCTAATACCTAATACACCAAAAGCGATGTGCAAATTGTGCTTCATGTTTCCTTCGTCACATTTAACCCAAAATCGGAAACGTTCCTCAGGCCGAGCAACATTCAAAGATATACCTTGGTCAGCACTCTGTCAGCGTTGGAACCTGGAGCGTATTCCTCGAACCTCCCCTGGCAAAATGGAGGCAATGGTCCTTACAGTCTACATGAGATGTCGGTGATAGTCATGTTTGGTTTATCGGTAAATATTTGGGCTGGTGCTCTCGCGTATTTCGTTTATTTTTAGTGGTTGGGAAGAGATTCTTCGACCTCTGAGCCCAGTTTGGACGCTTGTCTATGGTACATAATTTTCTGGCGAAGCCGTCAAACGGATGGATTGTAGATGAACAAACTTGTATACAATGTGGGTTTGTGAACTCGATCATTTAATGAAAAATCGCTGACACACGACGGTCTTCCATGACTCGGGTGCATCGCTTCTTCGCTGTCTGATCTGATGATTTTTGCTTGGACGTCCTCGTTGCGTCTGTTGTTTCCATCCATGCTTCTGCTTGCAATGTGTTCGCATAAACTTGACATTGCGACATATGTACTGACAATTGTCTGGCTTCAACTGACATATTAAACCATCCGTGCAAATCTTCAACTCCGATACTGCGCTGTTAACATAATCGGGCACCTCGAACTCCATGGAATACTGAATCAAATTCAATGATGCTTCGTCAATGACTGTCATCAAATCTCGAACACGCTGAACAATCCATCGATGCTTTGGGCCCTGATAATGCGCCTTAACTTGCGATGGCCATATCGCATGCATACACTGCTTACATGTAAGAATGCGATACTTTTCTAAATATGTAATCGATTCCATGATTGCGATGCTTAATGGTGTTATTAATTGAATACGATCGAGCAATTTTCCAAAGTTTTAATGTTCGTGAGCTCTCAGCAGCGACCGACGCTATTTAAAGCCTCTAAAACCTCAATCTTGCGCATTTTTAAAAAAATTCATATTGATGTTGTTAAGCTTCATTTTCGAGTTGGTCATAAATCTAACTGAACTCTATAAGACGTGAAGTTTTGAAGAAAATCGGCCCACAAAGTAAAAAGGTAGTCAGCCTCCGAAAACAATGGTAGGCAGCCCCCTGCTCTCAGATTCTCGCTTAATTCCCTCACCAAAATCAATGGTAGTCAGGGCTGCCTACCATTACCCATTTGGGATAGGAATCGGCAGCTGTTCTGTCACACCTTTGGTATAGACCCCGTGTAGAATGGTTGATAGCATATCTAGACGCTGACTATTTTCCAAATTTTCTCTGCCATGAGTCGAAATAGTCTTGGATCACAAGAAAGAGTTTGTCCATTCGAAGAGAGTTCTGGTGCATGCCGGACGTATTATTGTACATTAGCTATCGACTGAAAGTACTCATAACGGAAAATAATAAGGATTTATACGTGTAGATGACAGCCAGAAGCGGAGTAAGTCGCTGTATTATACCGCATAGCTCGTCTTTCCATTTCAACGCCTAATACTATCGTCAGTCCTCGAACATCCGAAACATTGGGCTTACAGTGGCTTCTTCTAGATTATTATGGGTGTCTTAGCTCTATTACCAACACCATAACAATAAGTCTTATAATGTCTCGAGACGCACCTTAGGTTTTTCTTAATCCATGCCACCCTGTTCGCTGTGAGCCTGCCTGCGTTGTCTGGCAAATCGAGCAACACGTACTGCAGCAGCTAATCCAACTCTAGCAGCTTGTCCTTCGCTTATTTAAGAATATCGTCGAAGCATGGTAGAAGGTCCTGAATAGAGCTCCCAAAATGATGATAATGGATGTGAGTATAGCATAATTATAACCTCTATTGTAAATTGATGCTGTGGTCACTGTAGTAGATAAGCTCTATGAATCTGCTATTATTTACCAGCCTGCGTTTCCATTCGAGAAGCTCTACTTGGGTCGAAGTAACAATCCACGGCTGCGTGATCTATGTAGAGAAGAGTGTCGAGCTGGTAAGTGAATCCTGGTGGTGGAACTCGGAATGCTGGGTGTCTCCAATAACTTATGCTGTTCTTATTAGTGATACTCGTCGGGTCTCACTGTTCGTCTCGTCTAGCCGAGACCATACTTTTTGCCAGAACCAGAGTCTCGGATTCATAGACATCGCACGTAAATTGCACTTTCGCCGCCAGCAGGCCCCTCCTAAGCCTCACCATTCACTACGCCAAGCTTGAACCCACCTGCACACCCTCTCTGAAACAACCCGTCCGGATCATACTTCCGACTCACCCCTTGCAAAACCCGTAGATTCTCCTCGCCATACCTTCAAACGGCCTCTGCCCTTCCTGGCAGTAATTCAAGTACCTATATCGATGGCCAGTTTTGTTGGCCGCTGAAACGGCATCAATCTGCTCGACGGCGTGGCGAGTCGTCGTTTTGACGAGCTCGTCATCCTGACTTTCGTCCCAATTGACCGTAAAGCTCACGATAACAAGAGGTTCATCAGTTCCGTCGTGTAAGCCGAGCGGATTCGGATCACCCTTGCGTACCCAGTCCGGTAGGAGCGGCTGCAGGACGAGCGTGAAGACCAAACCCTTGACGTTGTCACGGCGAATGGAGGCGAAAGCATCGCAGTAGGCAGCGTGTGCGGCGGCGAGTGTAGCGGTATCGTTCTTGATAGTCACGCTACCGAAGACCTGACGCCTACCGGGGGGATTAAGCGCGTTCATTTCGTCGGTCGCGCTAGTTAAGGTGCGTACCTTACAGGTGCTCCAAAGACGCCAGACCCTTCTCGTCCAGGACTTTGGAAACATCCATCCACTTGGCGCCAGTCCCGATGACTACGCTTGTTCCGTCCTTAGATAGTGTTACCTCGCAGAAAAGGCTAAGATCGATCAAAACCCCTCCCCTGATGCTCGCAGAACCAGGAACCGGAGAATGGTCACCGCTACGAATAGCAAACCATCCTCCAGCCTTTTCATTGCCACCTTGCTTTTCCCGTTCGTCGTACTCTCGCTTGAGGATCGTGACGGCCGAGGAAAGCTGCTGGACGTCACGGGGCCGGAGGACGCATGCTGGGACGACTTCACACTCCTGCTGGGCCCAGTAGGAGTTCATCGACTCCTTGAAAGCGGCAACGTCGCGCGGAAAGATCGCGTTGTCAGGCAGAGCTGATGCAAGACTTTTGCCGACCCGTGTGGGTTCTGGAGAGCTGCTTATGAGGTCCAGGTGATCGGGTTTCTTTGGAGCTTGTGGGGTGAGTGATGTTCGTAGGCGACGCATGATGAAGACGGAGACGGTGACAAGGATCGTCGTTGCGACAAACGCGGGAAGCAGATGAAAGGCCATAATGCTTGTTTGCGAAGTGAACAGCGAAAAGGCAGATCACTGAGAGGAGAAGGCGTCGGTCTTGGAACGGTCAGTGGTGACGGTATTAGGAGGAGTGAACGACTGATCCGTGTAGAATAAGTGTTATCGGACATGACTCAGCGCTTGTGCATCAGAGCTGTCGTACATGACGGTATGATGCCAACAAGGCGCACTCTCAAGGCACAGCTGCATCGGGCATACAAGTAGAAGTACGAAGGCACAGTCAGTGCATTTCAGAGGTTCTAAACCAATAGCGGTGACGCCACTAGGGATGACAGAATTCGCGCACCAGTCTCGGCATTATTCCGCGTGCTTTTGCGGCCAAGGGTGTGCGCGTCACCCCCCTGTGACCCCCACCCGAGCCACCTTAAGTCAATCTCGGGATCTCAGCTCCGGGGGCTTGCGAAAAAGCCGGGACACCCCCACGTGCTTGCCTCAACATGCGCCGCGATCATTTCAGCCCCAACTTGGAACATGTTCCAGCTCACGTTTTCATCTATTTCTTCTTTTCTTTTCTTTTCGCGCCCACTTGTTTGCCCGCGTGTGCATACATTTCGAATGAATGTCTAATTCTCCTGGATCTCCTAACCTAGTCACACGAAATTACTTTGTGTAGACTTCTCGCTACGCAGCTTCGCTCCTGTGTTGCTTTCGAATTGGGGAGAACTCCTCACTGCTCAAGGACTACGAGCGTTTAGTCATGGAGACTCTCGAGGCTCCCCACCAATCAAGCTTTCTGCTCGACGAGGAGCAGCATAACGAGCATCGGAAGCAAGAAGCGGAAAATTCACACTATTCCGCTGATTCGACCCTTCCGAAGTCTGCGCAGGAGGAGGACGTTTCGAAGCCGCCGTCAGATAAGCTATTCCGACAAAGTTATTTGCTTGTCCTGGTCTTACTGTACAGCTGCCTCTCCATGATTGCTTGGATCATACTGTGTGTTCAGAATAAAAGGCCCATAACGACTCATACTTATAGCTACTTCTCCAATGCAGCTGACTATAAAGGCGTTCTTGCGGCTCGAATGAAGAGAAATGCTGAATGGTTTCGTGCGGTCAAAGTCCTCCTTTCCGTCACGAACACACTGATCCTCCCTCTCACCTCCACAGTTTGCGCTAGCGCAGCCGTTATCTATGTTCAGAGCTTCGGTCGTCGTCGCCATTTTAGTATGCAACACACCAGCACTCTTGCTGACAAGGGATGGACAAGCCCTCACGTGTGGCTCGCCTTGTTGAGCGTCAAAGGGTGGAAGTCCCGAGGTTCCTATTTCTTAGCCTTTGCCATGGTCTTTCACGCTTTAGGTACGTTATACCCTTAGTTGTCGTCGATACTGGGCATGGACATAACCATTGATAGGCTTTCTCATCGGTCCTCTTCAACAATACTATATTGGATTAGAGTCCTTCAAGTTTCAAACCATCCCACATGCTGCGCTCCGACAAGGGACAGATGTCTACGACCTCTTCAGATATGAGGGTCCCGGGCACAGTCAATTACCGACTGCACGACTCCGGAGCGAGCTAGCTTCTGTGTCAACTGAAGACTTTCAACCAGAGTTGTGGCAGGAGGGTACAACTCATTGTTCGACAAACACATCCATCTCTCCCGAATGCTACCAAGGTGGTACGACGTTCTATGATATAAATGCTTTACTCGGCCCATACATAGCACAACTTCCTTCAGGCTACCAAACAGGGTTCATGACTCAGTTCATGCCGCGAATGAACAGCTCAGTCTCCTACGCTAATGTCTCACAAACAGAGTTCCCTCAAAATTGCGACACAATGGCCGGTGCATACTACGTTGATTACGTCTACAACGAGACTCTGCTCAATCTTCAAGTCTGTATGCTGGATAACATGTCTCAATCACCATGGAAAGCAACTAGAGATCGGCAGGACATCTCAGAAGAAATGTTCCTGAACTTAACTTACGGCACCCTTATAAATCCAGTTACGATTGATAAAAATCCCGGCAATCTGACGCTCAAGCTAGTCGTCAATACCACGCTTGGATATTTTGAACTACCAAATTACAACAACAGCGGTGTCGCTGGCCCTTTGCTCGCCAAAGATCCGCACGATCCCTGCAGAATTAACACCAAAATAAAATGCCTCTCCCAGTGGGAATCGAAAAGGTCGCTCCAGGTAAACAGAAGTGACAGCAGCTTTGGAATCGGTCAAGTGGCCAATCTAGGACCCCTCGCCATGATCGCCCTAGCTCTGTTCGAGCCAGGATCATTCATCGCCACTCAATTCAACCGCACGGCAACAAACCCGCCAGATCCGGCACTTCCAAGCCCAGGAGTCCCTTGTACAGTTGCACCGCTGAATCTGCTGCTGGGACGTAACGAGTATGTAGAATCGCGCTGTTTTTCCGAGCCCATCGATGACGACGACGGATACGTCTCCGTCAGCATCTGGCTCAGGAATTTCTACAATATCGGCAGCATGCAGAATACTCTGCATGCGGGCGTAATTCTGGCTAGCCAGGTATGGCTCGGTAGCACTACAGGCAGCCTCACAGTCATGTTTGACCTGGGTGCGAATTCCGAACGACCGAAAATATCCTCTGCAGGCGTGATTCTCCTCTCGGTACTTCTAGCCATCGACTTGATCCTTCTCCTGGGCCTCGCCACTTATATTAGCTTTTCTTATACGTGGACTGCGAGTTTCGATTCTTCGGCCATGATGAGACAGGGCGCTGCGCGAGCTGATGAATTGCCGTTGCATATTATTTTATCGGATGGGGAGGAGAGGACCCGAGCGGTGCTGGAGAAGATGCCAGGATGGGTTGGAGATGCGACGCCAGATAATGATGTAGGTGTTTTGGCGATTGGGGCTACGGCGCCTTTGAGGCCTGGGAGGAAATATCGTGGGCCCTTAAAACCGTCCCAATCTCTGCGCAAACCTCCAGCGTCACCTCCTCCGTCCCGCACTCCCCTCCCAAATCCCTTGCCTTAACGCCCCTCTCCGTCACCTTCTCCACACACCGAATCAACCTCTCCGCGGCCACTTCCTCGCCAAGCCACCTCAACATCTCCGCTATGGTCTAAAAGGTCCCCACAGGATTCGCCACCCCTTTCCCTACAAGATCAAACGCTCTCCATGAATCAGCTCAAACATATTCGGCCCCTTCCTCTCCGGGTCCAGATTTCCCGTCGGCGCAATGCCGATACTACCCGCCAATGCAGCTGCCAAATCACTCAGAATATCCGCATGCACATTGGTAGTTACAATGGTGTCTAGCGTTTGCGGTTGGAGCACCATCCGCGTCGTCATGGCGTCGACTAGCATTTCTCCATCTCCACATCCGGAAACCCTTCTGCTACAGCAGCAGCAACTTCATCTCAGACAACAAGCCCATGGCGTTGCGCATTATTCTTAATGGCAACAGTCAAATGCTTCTTCGACCTCCTCCGCGCAGCAGCGAAGGCAAACCGCATTATCCTCTCCACGCCCACCCTCGCAAATATCGACACCTTCGTCGCTATCTCCCATGGCTGCCCAACGTGCGTACGTCCGCCTTGGCCCGCATACTCGCCTTCGGTGTTTTCGCGTACGATCAGTCAGTCCAGCACGGATGGGTCTGCAGCTGCTGCGACGAGCGGAGATGTGGTTCCCCGTAAGATGCGCGTGGGACGGATGTTCGCGTATTGTTGTAGTGATTGGCAGATTGCTAGGCGTAAGTCCCAGAGGGAAATGTGGTCGGGCACATCAGGGGAGCCGACGGCGCCGAAGAAGATTGCGTGGTGGGTTTTTAGTACGGAGAGGCCGTCCGGTGGGGTGCGGTAGGTGTTTGACCAGGGGAGGTCTGTGATTTCTATGTTGAATGTGCCGATAGTCGCGGAGAGCGTGTGTAAGACGCGTATGCCGGCGGCGATGCGGTATGTTTTGGCTGGAGTAGCGGTGGTATTGGACATGGCTACGCATAAGTAGGTGAAGGAGAAGAGAGCGATATGATTGTATGGCTTTACATTATTTGCTGAGGTTGAGCGGAGATTTTTTGATTTGCGATGGCGTCTTATGGCAGCCAAGCGGCGATGAAATGCAACATTCACAAGTTCTACACAGGAGAGCTTCATATACCACACAATGTTCATAAGAAGTGATACTGTCTAGACATATAATATACGACTTTGACTTTGATTTTGCAGATTCAATCTCATTAACCGGGTGAGATCATCGTCTCCCCAACGCCATCGCTAGATCTCATGCACATCTAGATACCATACACATCCCCCCGCGCAAAAGCTGCTCTCACCAATCCTTTCCAAGCTTATTATCCAGCTCCTTGCTGTCCTCCAGCATCTCATACCTCGCTGTAGTCTTCGCTACCGATTCTTCCTTGGGCTTCTCGATTTTCTCCCCATCATCCGCGGCCAACTCTTCCCCTTCGACCTTCTCACCTTCACTCATCTCCGTCGATTTCTCCAATGCAGCTGCATTTGCTGGCCTTTCAACAAGTCCCAATCGTCCTTGCCTGGTTCCTGGGATTCGGTATTTGCTTTCTTAGCTGCGGGTTCCGTAGCCTCGCCTTCCTGTACCAGCACGCCTGACCCTTCAACTTCTTCTTGGGGTTCTTTAGTGCTGGTGTCTTGCGGTGGAGCGGGAAGTTCTTCGGGTGAGGGAGGAAAGATCTTCCTGTAGTGCGACAACACCACTGATTATGGCAGTGCTTAAAGAGGCAAAGCGCAGTCGGTTCGGCTCGGTTAGTTGCGTCCATGAACCGACCCCAGGTTTTCGGACGTAGAAAAATCGTTATAAAATCGAATGTGTACATAAATCGGAGCATTGCTTCAACAGCGCGGATATTGTCTTCTTTGAGCTCTACTATGCCATCGGCCGCTTCCTAGTGATCGTAAATTAATATTGTGCGCGATACCAGTAATCATGGAGTCAAGATATCCTGTTCCCAAACGTACCTTCCAGTCGCCATCACATATGCTGGAGAAGTATTTTGATTGACCGCATACGACTATCTTGTGGACTTTGAACTCCTGGGCCTCACAACGGATAATAAGGTCCGAGTACTTCGAGGAGCTGAAAAAGCTGAAAACATTAGCATTAGGTAACCACCAGTCCCATAGGCTAAGAGCATACTCGTTCAGACTGATATGCAAGGCATTAAACGGATTCTCCGCAGCCATATGGTGTAGACTATCAAGCGCTACTGTGTTGACTGGAGCGTTGCATTATTCTAAAATACGGCAGTGAGCATAGCACCTTTGTTGCACTCGCTAGAACTATAAGCTAAATCATTTTAGGCCTTGCTTTGTAACTTCTGCTCAAGTTCGTCTCCACCCGGTTTCAACTGGCTAAGATCTCTTCAGCAGCATCTCGTTTCCCCTGCTTACGCTGCTTCTTATGATTGCGATAGCTGCGACCGTTTGTTTGGCAGTGAAGGCCGAAGTGCAGCCGTCCATACCATTTGAGATGTCTGGAATCCCGGCATACTGCTGCTTTGAGTCGCCATGATCATCAAGAACGAGAGTGAGTTAAATGTCGTCTGAGTGAATTGAATGTTGCTTGAAGTTTTGATACTAAGCTCTATACTACTATCGACTCTCGCTCGAGAACGCTTTATTTGTAGACTTTCCGCTTCAATAGACCACAATGGTGAGACTGTTCGACTTCAAGCCAATTCTGTCTCATACATCTGCAATGCCGTCTTTTTCGACCTCGAGATATTTTGAACAGTCATCTCAAGTCGCAGACTAACAGAGACGAAGGAAGCGGCAAAGCTAACGCGCGAGTGCACACGGATCGCTTTATTAACCATTTCAAATCAATAGCACAGTTAGAATCAAATTCAGAGCAACAATCTTGTTGCTGTAGAGTTCAAGACTGTAAATGATTGAAAGATCAGTTGATCATATGAGCACGATTCATTAGATTTCTTAGTGAATACTGTCAGTATGAAAGATGATGTTCAGCTGTATTATAAAGCAATTCTAATACGTGTATACACACATAGTGTCTTTTATCTTAAGATCTCATCTGTTAGATCATGAGATTTAATATTTGTAGAACACTATGTCAAAATTTTCAAGAGTATCTTGACGCGAAAGTGTGATAATGTTCAAAAACAATCTGTCTTGATTTAATTGCTTCGCTCGTTGACAAGATCTGAAATGATGCAATTCGCTTATATCGACTGATTTTATGCACGTTCGCTCAACATGTAGAAAGCGCATTCATGAGAGCTACGAACGACATTCTGACTTTTGTGTAACATGACTAACTACATTTATTGCTTCAGATTAGACTGCTTTTCGTGTCATGATCGAATCGATGCTATAAATCAAGTTTAAAAGAGACAGAAGATTTGAATGTAATTGTAATCAGTCTTCATGTCTTCTCTGCAATGAACATCATCTTCAAAGAACAATACTCTGATTTGTCGTGAAAAACTTCTGCAAACAAAATCATGTTCAATGATCAATATTCAAGTCTATTGTGAAACGATTTTTTAGACATCACTGACAGCGATTTCACTTATTCGAATCTCACTTTGCAGAACTCGATAGATCATGAGACATCTGCTATTGATATTCAGAGAACAATCTTCTTTCAAATCTTTCAAGATCAAGCGATCATTGAGAATCTCATTGAGACGTCGATGTACATCGATCAAGCACAGCAACAGCAGTTGCTAGAAGATCAACTCTTTACTGTTGAAAGTGAAAAGACAGAATTCAAAGAGATCAAGACATTGTATGAATGAGACTCTAGAACGATGACATAGCTGATTATTATATAGACTTGAGAAGAACTCTAGATATTCAGACAAAGACTTCGCTCAATCAATAACTTCAACTGATACTGACAACAGACAGATCGATCATATGAGTCAACATCTTGCAACTTTGACTTCATACTTTGAGACAATGAGATCGACACTGAAAACTTTGACAGAGCAAGTCAATTGTCAATGAGAAGTCAAGACTTTTCTCTCTTTGTACTTCAATCGATCAAATACATCAAGCAATGCTATGAGTCTCGATAGCAAGCGAGTCAAGAGAAAGTGCGTTGTTGACAATGAAAAGCTTAGAGATCTTTGAGCGTCGATCGCGTTGTCATCTATTGATTATATCTCAAGCATTTACATTGTCTCTTCGATCATATTTTTCAATACCTGCTTTTGAACGCATAGATGATGAAAGTTGTACTTTGCATAACTTCATATAAGTTCAGTTGCATGATAGTTCTCATAAAGCTTCTTTGCAATTTCGTGTTGCTACTTTTTTATTCTTAAGATTAATATCATAAATTTCATTATAACATTTTTGCCTGTTTATTAATTCTCAATTCATAACAATTCTAATGATTCTACTCAAAAAAGAGCTCTGAGATTAAAGACATCTAATAGAGCAACAATCGAAAACAGATAGTTAAATTCACAACTTTAAAAAGATCATGATTGTTATGACAATCTTTGATTGTTTTAGCAAGTCAGCTTCTCAAGTAATTGTCACAGATTCAATTCAGAGATTGACTGAAGTTCTGATTCGTACAACTGATGTTCAGCTGCTTGTTGTTCTTCAATACGCAAGAAAGACTAAAAGAGAAAAAAGAAATGAGTGATTCGTAGTTCACTTCATATTTGATATCATGTGAAATATATGTATCTTTGCAATTCAACTTGAAAAAAATCATTACAACAATTTCTGCTCTGTCGACATCGACATATTTCATTCTCTGAAGAAAAAGAAGATTGTCAACGTCTTTGATTGTTTGCACGACATAACTATAAGTACTGATTAGATATAAGCAGAGCAGACTGATGAGACGAGCATTAAAAGCGCTGATGAATAGTATATTGATCGAATCAAGCGTGAATACGTAACGATGCAATTAGAGAATTTGCTTAGTACTTCGCTCTGATGACTTATTTGTCTCTTGAGATTCGTCTCTGATTCTTTGACTATGACATTTAACTTTGTAATCTTGACGTTGTTTCTGACATCATTGTATCATTTCTGACATCGTGACATTATTTCTGACATCGTGATGTCATTTCTGATGTCATAGCGTCGTTTCTGACACTGTGACATCGCTCTGAACGTCTTAATATCAATCTTTAAATTCATAACATTGTTTTTGAAGTCATTTACTTTGATCTGCTCAATCTCGGCAAAACATTTCTTGAGAAGCAGAGTAGTTTGTAGACGAGATTATGTCTATTAAAATAACTTTTCGCATTTGCTTTTTTGAAGCATCAGCTTTTGATGATGAGAGATAGCAAATTGATGATGTTGCTTTTCTTTGTATAATTGATTCTAAATCAGCGAAGATCTGAATGCTTAGATCTTTCGCAGCTTCTCACATTTGAATTCTTTAGAATAGTGTGCAGCTGAGCTTTATTGATAATTCAAGCATCTGAATTTCTACGCGCTCTTAATGCTTACAATCGCTTTCTGTGTACAGCATCTGCATTCTTGTCAGCAAGCTTTATTGAACATCTTGAATCTGATAAAGAGAGATTGTCAGAATCAAAGTTCGATTTGTTGATAGAAAACATTGAAATTCAGTTTGCACATTCTCATTAAGAGAACTTCAACATCATTGATCTTCAGCTTTCTAAAGCAAAAAAGTCAGCGAGTAATGTCGAGATGAAAACGCAGTGATGTCACTTGCATTCTATTCTATTCTTGACAAAGAATCGATATCAGCGAAGCACATTTCAAATTATTGTAAAAAGATAGCTCACTCTGTAAGAATAACATTTCTTGTGCTTTGATTCTTCATATCTTGCTTTAATCAAAAAGAGAAAAAGAAGCTTAAGCATTCAGTAATCGTCGTGCACTCTAAGAAATTTACATCAAGAACATGATGATGTATTCAAATCATCAAACAGAAATAGCAGTAAGATATCTTTTCACACATGCACATAATTCTCAAGTCTGATGATTTGAAAGTTACGCAGAAACAACGACATTCTTCGAGATCAGAATGTCATTCTGAAAGATCAAGTATTTCGTGCTGATTACACAAATCAACTTAACGAACTTCGAATCAAACTTCTTTATCGCACTATGAAAATTTTCGTCAAATGAACGAAATCGTTGAAGCGAATCGTTCGCAACGTTCAAAAAGACTTTGATACTTTAGAAGCATTTTTCGAAGTTGAAAGAAGAGAGCATATTCTTGTTACTCAGTCGCTGAAACACGAATCTGAAAGTCACAAGACGACGAAAAGAAGTTTACAGCATGAAAGAATCACTGTGCAGAGATTGATCGACTTTCTGAATGGTCAAGACTGTCACAACGCGAAAAATTCGATCAATGCTCTGTCAGCTAGAGACGCATCTCGAGAACATTTGAATGAAGAAGTCAGAAGCTTTGATGATCAACTTACTACAATCAATCAACGAGCTATGTTGCAGACAATCGATTCTTGAGAGACTCAGAATCTACGTTGACGCGTGCAAAGCAGACGAAATTCATGAGATTAAATGTTTGTCATCACTTTCGTAAAAATTTATTGATGAATACTTATCATCAAAGCATTATCAACACTTTTGCTTCTATCATGTTTTGTCTGTAAATTATAACACTGCACAAGTAGCATATCTCAACATTCAGTGAGATTACTGATGATGCACAATTGAAGACTTCGCGTTCAAAGCATTATATTGTTTGTGAAATTGTCGTGATGACGTCTTGCACATGACGTCAATACAACAAGAAATCAGTTTACTTTTGAGATTGCTCACATTTGTCTTGTTATCATTAGAATAGATGTAAATCATGTCTGCGCAAGTCGCAAAAAAAAATGATGCTGACTCGTTGAGAATGTTCTGAGCGAGATTCAGACAGACAGAATCGTCAACTAGCTTGTTGCACTGAATGTCAGACTGCTTGAATAAATCAATGTTACATTCGATGATTGAAATGTCTTGTGAAGAACATGTTATAAATACAGAATAGTCATTCACATAGCTGATATCGATATCGAATGAATCTGTAAAACTGTTTCCAATCTTGCTGCTCAAAGAATTGAGGTTTGACTCGACATATATTCTATCTGTTCATTCAGTTGAAAAAGTGTACTGTGTGAGTGAAGTGTTTAAAAGAACGATGATTGATGAATTATCTACTGAGAATGAGACATCAACATTTGAAAGAAACGAAATAGAAAGCTGAGTTTTGTAAATGTTCGTCATCGAAATTATCATGTAGTCGAGTGAGTTTTCTGTATTTGCAGTGATTGTAACATTTGAACAAGTCGTGATGACAATCGCGTTCGCAGTTAATATGAAGATCTTTCACTCTGTGACAGTTACAATCATCGTAGTGACTGATAAACATTCAAACGAAGTAGCAGCTATCAGAGCTGTAAGAATGAAGAATGAAATCTGATAAAATATTCTCATGTTGAAGCTTAAAATTCATCGAACGACTGACTTAAGAAGTAATGATGCTGTTCTGCTCTTATGTACTTCTTGATGATTTCAGCTTTTGAAGATCTGTCAAAATTGAAGTTCTTAATGACATTTCTCTTCGCTTCATTAGTTACTTCAAGAACGACAGCTGATTTATATCAGAACAGATTGATCTCTTCAAGTAGCAAAGATCTTGCAATGCTTGAATACACTAAATATTAAACATGATTTAGAAATAAACTGATTTCGCTCACTTCTTTCTTGAAGATCATCAAAGATCACTACAAGATCAAGAATGATGCAGAGACGAAGTTTCTTCTGATTAAATCATTGTCATGAAGAATGTGTGATTTCATGTGTTGATAAATGATAAAGCATTTGAAGCTCACTTCGATGATTATGAGAAGTTAAGTGATCGAAGAGCAGTCGAGTGATGATAAGTCGCTGATTTCTAGACGTTTCATTTCAAATGTCAGTCACAAACGAAACAAAGTCACGTCTTACGTGATAATGACACAAGAACAGCGAGCTTTTAGCTGTTATAAAGTGAGTCTGCAGCATAATCTAGCAAGCGTTCTAATCAGCATATGTTCTACGCGTATGTTCTGTGTATGTTTTTTCATCACTATCTCACGATAGTATAAATTCTTTTTATGTATGCTCGATCTCTTTCTAATCTGAACTTCATGATTGAAGCTCGTGACGACTGCGACGTGACTTAGCGTTGTGATGTCGTAAAAGCTTCTTGTAAGAGTTGATGAATCTGCAGTGCTGACAAGTACGCTTAAGTACACATAGAAGTGAACGTAGAAGATTGTTTGAAGAATTGTCTGATAAAAATGATATTCGACTTCGATTTGATTACTGTTCTGAGCATTTAATCACTAATTCTTCGTACGATTGAAATGAGATGTTATTTGATGATAAAATCGTGTGAATAGATAAATAGATGATCAGAAGCTGATTGTTATAACAGCTGAGCATACATCTTCAGTTGATGCATTCACTTATCATGTAAAAGATGTGATGTCATATGTTCATAGATGATGAAGCATTTGAAATTCGCTATGATGGTTTGAAAAGCGAGTTGACGTTCTGATAGCTGAATATGAAAATATATAGTTAAGCTTATTCTGTCAACGTTCAGTATCTTAATATTAGACGATTCTCAAACATTTCTTTAAGACAGTAAGAGCATTCAAAATGACATTCGCAATTAACGATCTTCTTCTCGACTATTACAGACTACGCTTTCAAATTCAAGATAAACAAGTATCATACAGTGATAAACATCTTACAGTAACTCTTCTCTTTCACATTTAATTTTTCATCATGTCGATGAATTACATGCAATATGATGCAGATATAATGCTTCAGACTTCATCAAAAGCAGTTCAACATGCTCAAGAACTTTCACTAAGAAACTTTTTGACATCTCTCACAACATCGACATTCATGTTTATCACTGAAGTGTGTCTCTTTGTTGTTCTTAAAAATAGACTTAAACAACTTTAATAAGTTCTAATCACACTTCAGACGTATGAATATTGATTTGTGAATCAGTCAATCTTGAACTTTTCTATTGTCAAAACGACAGCGAATTAGTGAAGCTTCTTCAAATTTAATATCTTGAATCTTACGCATAGTTCAAATATCAGACAGAATGATTTTACAACCTTGCGATCTTGATGCATTTTTCTTTCTTCAATACTTTCGAACGCTTTTCAAGATCTTTACAAGTTTATTACTCATCATCGTTTCAAGTTTTATGCTTTTGAACTCTCTTGACGAGAATGATGCTTTCGATGAGATTCAAGATCTGAACAGATTAAGCTGAGTGAATATTTAATCTAACAACATTCGATTTTACTGAACTCATTTAATTATGACTTTTTTTGTGATTGCGTTCGTATGTCACATCATTTACGAGAAGCTTCTTTTCTATATCGAAATTCGCAATTGTTATCTTACATCATCTGAGCATCATCTTCTCGAGTTCGCAAGTACTGTTCTGATCATGAACATTTCTGAAAATGAACTTTCAGCTTTAAAAGATCTTTACAGCATGTTTTCTGAGAAAGTTCGTTGTGTGTGAATCAATAGAGATTTCTTCGTGTTATTGAGAAAGATGCAAGAGCGAGAAAAGTACGTTATCGCGCTAAAGACTGCAGAGATCAGACTTATCAAGTTGACTACGACGTCATTCTGTCAATGCAGAAATCGCAAGTCTGCATTGTCAGAGCGCTTGAGTATGAAATGTGAAAGATCACTTTGAAAGCGTTATTTGAAAGAAAACAATCGTGATCATTAATATCTTTTCATATACGATTGAAGCTGAATGTCTGCTATCTCATTCATTGAAAGAAGAATTGACACGATTCGTCATTGCTTAAGAAAGCTGACGCGACTGAATGAAGAGATAGAGACAGATCAAAAGAAACTGATCGAGATCAACTCGACTGAGAGAAAGTCAGACAAATATTCACGAATGAGATCGATCTTTGTTCGATTCAACAGTCAAGTGATGACGCACATGATCTGTCAGACTACTCTGTCTTTCAGATCTCTGCATCTCTCAGTCGAGCACGTTGACGTTTCTGTGCGCAAAATACGATGAATCTGCTTGTCTCAATCATGATGAAAGCACTATGCACGAACTGAATTTGTATGAATTGTCGCTCTTTCACTTCTTGTTTTATGAATGATACTCGTTGCGTTCATTGACTTTCTTTCTCAAATCATGAGTCTGACAGATGCAATGTCGAGACTTCACTGAATAAACAGCGCGTCAACATGACTCACTGAAATTGTACAAGACGTGCTGTCGCAGTTGACGCTGACTGTATTGATCGTACTGTTGTCACAGATTCTACGCGTAGTGACAGAATGACAAGATTTATTAATGAAGACAGTGGTGAAGCTGTCTTTACAGAAGTATTATTTTACTTTTCTCTTCGTGCTGAATTTTCTCATGATGTCGCTTGCTTCTAGCATCACTGCAATCACTCAGAATCTTCTTCATGATCTGAACTCGACATCTAAACTGATGATCAAGAATCTGTTCAAGACGAGCAACTACTTTTTCTCGTATCTAATACTACAAGATCTTTCAATTAGCGCAGATGTTCTTTTACAAGTTGAAGATCTTGTTCAATGACTTATTTTTGCTCTTCTGATAAATTGTACATCAAGACAGAAGTGAAAAAGAAGAATGAATTTATCGCAGCTTCAATGAAGTACTTGTTTTTCACTTTACATTAATTTTGCATGTATTGATAAGTGATTTATACTTCTTTTATCGAATCTTTACTAACGTTTCAGATCTGACATACTCAATCATTACGTCTCTTATACTCTTAATCAGCGCTATCATCTTCGATATGTTTTGATTTGCTTTTCGCTACAATCTTCTCTACATATCAGCTTTCTCATATGATACTGATGATCAATTTTATTTCACAGCTTTGAAACAACTCTTTATGAGAGTTTACATGATGAAGCTTTGCTTGATAAATCTTTTTCTATCTATTCGCAATGATCGAAACTTTCTCACTGATATTGAACAAGCTGTAATCATGATTATTGTCACTGTGACAACGCTTGTGTATCAATTGCTTCTAGAGCATTTGTTTATCTCAGTTCTCGATCATTTATCAGCTTTCATCAACATGAAAAACAATCAGAACAACGAACGAAGATAATCATTTGATTCGCTCGCTGTTTTGTATCAGACGCTGCATCGTGTTTGTGACTGAATGATGCTCGCTGATAAATACTCTTCTACAACAATGTCTGAAACTCTTCAACAAAGTATTTATAAGCTGACACAGACTCAGTTTGATGTGTCGAATCAATTCGAATACGAACATGAGATAACTCATCATCGTAGTTTCGTTGTTTGAATTTCAAAAAATTGTCTTGAAATCAGCAATGATGAGATCACATACATCAGAGATTGCGTTCAAAATATCAATATCAGCAACAAGCTTGCAGAACTTGACATGAAAGATCGAATAACAGTTTTGCGAAAAATCAAAAACATCAGTCATCTCTAATGATGTAAATCATGAGAATGTTAATCACTATTGTGTTGCATTTTTTCTTAAAGAACTAAGTACAGATTTTCCTGATAATATCTTATAGAACGATCTCATTCTTTGATCTTCTTTCGTCTTATCAATATATCGATGATCAACTAATATCAAATGATTTTTCAATAGTAAGTGTTTCGATTTTAATCATTAAATGAAATTCTGCAGATCTGATTTCTCTCTAAATGTAACATTTTTATTGCTTTCATTCTCATTATGACATTCACTTCAAAGATGATCATCTTCTCTCAGCTTTTCTTATTACATCAAGAACATTCTTGATCAGTGTTATTGTTAAATCTCACTCTCAATTACATGATATTTCAGCATGATTCACTTATTGATCTTACATTTGAATTAATACTGCAAACTCGTCTACGCTCATCATCACTTAATATCATGAACATGATCAACATTGACATTATTGACTAGCTGCTTGAAAAGCTTCATAGAAAGATCGATGCTGATACTGATCTGCAAGAGAATTTTAGCTTCAACTCTCGCTCTTTATTTGTAATCAGACTCAATATTCAAAGATCGAAGTACTCACGCAATTCTTACACTTGTTCACAACTATTTCGCGTGTCGTTCTTTCATTGACAGAATTCTTGATTTGAACATGATGAACACATATAGAATTAATCTTCATGCTGCTGCTCAGAGTTCTCATTATGTTGTATGAAATGACAATCACACTATCTGTTGACTGATACATCAAATCTTCGCATGCATCAATATTTATGAAAGAATCGTAGTTGATAATGTCATCACTGCATGAAAAGAACTGAGTGCATTCATCGAAGATTATTGCATCAGACAGAACACTCGTGAGTTCTGATGTGCTATGTCTTATTGAAGTAGCGATGACGACGTCGTCGTGTCTGAAATTCGTAACTGAATTGTCAGAAGAGAATGATACAGTCTCTGTTTGCTTCTGACTGACAGTACAATACGTCGTCTGAGTTAATACTATGATCTTTTTCATCTGATTTATCAACGTGATTGTGACTAGATCACGTCTCAAATGATGCATTGCATGAGACTTATCATGCAACGACGAGATCACGATTGAAGCGAAGAGAGATGAAAAAAGTATAACGATGACGAGCTTCATGCTACGCTTAATATAGAGCTAAAATAGTTCGCAGAATGAAGAATTAACAGATTATCAAATTCTGTCGAATATGTAGTTCTCGAAGTAAGTTGTGACAAATTCAAGAGCAGAAAGAATGATCAACATATACAAAAAGCAGAATCTCAATGTGATCTTGAGTCTTGCAGATGAGAATGACTGACTAGATGATCAGAATGAAAAGAGACTATGATCTCTGTTCTATTTAATCATCATTGTTGAGAAAGCTACTTTTAACATGATTTCAGATTTGACTGCTCTGAAAATCTTGAGATACTTTGAATTAATATATCTTAAAGATTTTGAGAATTTACTTGTGAACGTTCTACTGAAAGACTATCATTGCAAGTATATCACACAAGATCTGTTTCATGACTCACAAACAGATTTTCAATATTCAGTGTAACAATCTTCGTCATGACAGATCAACCTAATATAACAAAATTCGAAGATCTCTTTACAGAGATTCTAGTAGAAATATTTTCTGATTTCTTGAAAGTATGAACTGAAGTCAAAAGCTTGTCGATCGATAAAGAAACAAGAAAAAACTACGATTTTCTTCGCAATTGTCAAGAAGTTTGTCATACATGTTTTTCTTTCTCAACTCTTACTAAACATTTGATCACTCTTAGAATGATGAAAAGCAGTCATCATTGATCGTATGAATATCAAAATGAGAAGATGAAGCATTGAACATCATCGACGAAGATTCGTGATGACTGCAAGATTCAAACATCTTCTAATTCTAGAGACTGCTTTCAACATGATGCAAACTCATTGTCTCACTGAACATTGCACATTGTCGTCATTTGATTCTACAGAGTTCGAGACGCTTCAAGTCGCTGTCGTCTATGATCAAGTGACAATCACAGAACTTCTGTTGAAAAGAAGAGTGAATGTTGAGATTACTAATTCGAAGATTCAAATGCAATATGCAAACTCTTCATTAATCTTAGTCGTCATCTCTGAGTTCAACAGAACTACGCAGATGTTACTCGATTATGATGCAGATGTAAATGCATCAATGAATGATCAAACAGCATTGCATGCTGCAATTTGAATAAGTTCATCAAAGAAGAGTCTTTTCATCATTACGCTATTACTGCAGTACGAAGCTGATGTTAACAACTTGATGAGTGTTCGTGAATCAGTGCTATACTGCGCAGCGACATGAGATAGCAGTGAAATAGTTAAGCTACTGCTGAATAAGAATGTCGAAATCGAGATAGAAGATGATTACTGTTCTACAACTTCTTTAATGATTGTCAGTGAAAAGAGTCACGTCGCAACTGTACATCTACTGCTTGAGTACGACGCTGACATTAATGCTTTAAACGATGAGCTTCGTACATCACTGAAAGTGACGACGAATGAATTGATCTCATTCTCTAAAAACGAAATTGTTCTTGAGAAAAGACTAGAAACAGCTCGATTATTGCTGTGACACGAAGCTCATGTCAACGATTCTAGAACATCGCAATCTGCATTATTCGTAGCTATATGTTTCTCATCAATAGATATAATAAGCTTAATGCTAAATGCTGACGCTACGATATGAAATCATAATCGTGAAGCAGCGCTCAGATATGCATGCGTTGTGAACTCAAAAATGAAATTGAAAAGAAGGCTCGAAATTATGAAACTCTTATTAGCAAATGATGCTGACATCAACAACAACTTTGACTGATATGATTCTATCTTAACAAGCATAGCTCTGAATTGCAACTTCGAACTGAAGCATAAACTGATCATAATTCGCGTCTTACTTGAGCATGACGTCGCTGTTGATCAAAATGATGCAAGCGCGCTGCTCAAGATCTGCAAGATCAGTCTTTTCTTTCATAAGAAACTTGAAATAATAAGATTGATGATTGTATATGAATGTCACAGAAGCAAAAGAAGTTGTTCACGAGAGAAGATGATCAAAAGTATTATATTCAACATTCAACTTATGAAAACATAAAAGATTGTGATGATACTGACTTTGCTTCAATATCAACAAGTCTTCTTGAGAGATTCACTGAATTTTGTGCTTCACTACGAACTTGAAAAGATACTGAAAAGTGCAGAGAAAGATCTTGATGCAATCTTGACAAAAGTTATGAAACTGTGCGTTCAGATGAAAACGTCACTTTAGAAAGCAACATGTTATACTTAATCACATTTTTCGATAGTCAGATCATAAAGTCTGATAAAGCGCATCAAATAATAGCGCGTATTAAGCAAATTAATGTTGTTTTACATGATTGCTAAATTTCATCATGATAGTCAAAATAAGCTTTAATGTGATCGTTGAATTGAGTTGAATATCTTAAACACAATTCACTCAAGTAGAACTCAATTGATTGAATTCAGCTAAAAGTCAGAACTCAAATCATCTTCGCTCACTCATTGAGTTTAATGTCATGAGATGAAATCAATTTTCATCATCTTTTTGTTTTTCGATTTTTGTTCTTTTATCGCTGCATTGTTGTTAGAAAATCATGAACGCAGACGCGAATACAATCATGAATGTTTGAGTGAAAGTCATTTGTCAACACTTTTTCGTCTGAAAGAATGAGTCATCGACTTTCTTGACGAAGTAAAAGAGAGCAAAGATGGTAAAAATTGATATAAAATATGAGATGTATTAATTTCAGCATCTTCAATATTCATTATTAAGATTGTGAGACACATTGTAACTGCTGCAACATGAACATAAAATCGTAAAGTTTTAAAGACGTGACAATGTTGTCGATTTCATTCTTTTTGTTGTCATTTTTAAATCTTCGATTTTGAATGTCTTTAAATATAGATTTTACTTGAACGCAGTCACTTTTGAATGTCTCTAAATATAGATTTTACTCGAATGCAATCACTTTTGAATGTCTCTAAATTTAAACTCTTTTTGAATACAATCACTTTTGAATTTCGATTGTTGCGAATACATTCAGTTTCTGAGATCACAAATCTTATGTATTATTGCAGTCTTGTGCATCTTATAATGATGCATCTTGAGAATTTCGCAAAGTCAGAAAACATTGTTTTATCATGACGAAACAGACTTTAAAATGAGCTTGCAAGAGAACAAATACACGAGTTCTTTCAGAGAAGTTTCGTAAGCGTAGAAACGATATATTCAAGAAAGCAGATGAATTGACACGCTTGACAGACGCGAAGATATACATATTTGTTCAACGTGACATTCGCTGTTATACTCTCAAATCGACAGAAGAACGAAAAAATCGACTCTCTTTGAAGAGCAAACTTGTAAGTCATTCTGCAAGTTCTAACATGTTATCGCTGAACATCGTGATAAAGCTTATTAATTTCAAGAAAGAGAAATTTCCTTAATCGCACATGTTTCTCAAGCTTCGAGTTTAAAAGCATCTCAGAAAATAGTTCAAGCGATGAAAGTGTATCAGAAGATATCTCAAGCAAAGAAAGTACGTTGAAAACACTTCAAGCGAAGAAAATTTATAACAATTTTAGCAAAGTCAATCTAGATTTCAAGATTAATCAGCATGCGAATTGCTCTTTTGTTCAACGTATCATGTCTGTTGATCAGCTTTCAGAAAGAATGAAAGACATGAAATCATTAGCATTCTTATGACTAGATTATATACTGAGCTTGTATCAAAGAGAGTAATCATCAAAAGCGTTGTGTAATGATGATTAATCAGAGTTCAAATTGCAGAGATCACAATTAGATTAAATAAGATAAGTTAAGAAACTTTCTTTTCGAGCAACGTATTTAGCAACATAACAGTAACTCATTAAGTACATATGTCAAAGCGAATCATTTTTCATAGTTTTTGCATTTTTTGAAAGATTTCACTCAGCTCATGAAACTGAGCGATTTATACAAAAGCTTGACTGAGTGCGCATTGCACCTACATAAAGTGTAGTTACATGATGTTCTGATGTTCTTGTTTTAATCTGTTAACATGAATCTTAAAAAGCTTATTTCTATCAATATGAAAAAGATGAACATCAGAGCTGAACAAGATTGCATCTGCTGTACGCGTCATACGCGCTCGATACAGTTATCATGCAAATAGCTCAGTCTAAATAGCTGAATAAGATCTTTCACATAGTGTAGAAATTATGAAGAACGAATCGCTTCTACATAAGTTATGAATTTCTTTATATTCTAGACTAGATCTTGACATCTAAACAAATTCTAGCTCAATTCAACTTATTAAACTTTACATGAAGTGAGTTGAGTTTAAAAATTGACTACTAATCTAATTTAATGATCACACTGTTCGTTAGTAGTACTCTTCGAGACCACTTAATTTCAACAATAAGTTCTTTGCTCTAGCTAATTCTGACTCTTCGTTTCAAAATTGACTTGCTACAAATCTGATGTTCTGCTTCGTTACTGACGCTCTGCTTCGTTACTGATGCTCTGCTTCGTTTTCGATGCTCTGCTTCATTATTGACGCTTTGCATCATTATTGACGTCTGCTTCGTTACTGACACTCTGCTTCATTACTGACATGATTTCTTCATTTGAGATGTTGAGATGTGTGACTTCAGTGTCTCGTCACTCTGCTGTTTGAACTATTCTAGACAATTTCTTCTAGAAGAATTCTTCTGAAGCTTGAGATGAATGACTGTAGTGTCTTGCACCTAGAAATTGAAATATTTCATTCTCTCAGAAGAATTCTTCTAGAAGATTGCAATACAACTATAGTATCTCATCATCTAGATTTTAGACTATTCTGTTTCTTTCAGAATGATTCTTCTGAAGATTGAGATGTCTGAGAGACTTGTGTCATTAATGTCATTAGACGATCGATATAAGAAGCGATTAACTCTCATTCTCTTCTTGTTTTCAATCATATCATTCTAATTCAATATACAGCAGACTCAAGTTCTACTAGAAGAGTCAAATCTTGAAAAATAAAAATGCATCAAATATAAAGAAATCGCTCGCATTGAACTAAAGTGACTGTATTTTCGAAAGAAAGAGCTCGATTTTACACACGTTCAAAAATTACGATCACTATTTCGAAAAGACTGTCGTCGACTTGATGCACATAATCATGTTCTCATCATTATCGATCAACATCATCTTGATTCTGCATTATGAGTCTTCGAGATTCAAAAAGACGTGTTGTTCATGAATTCGCAACATAACATTTCGAAATTGATCTTCTGATTCAATTATCAGCTCAAATGCTTGCACGAACGACATAAAATTCAGACGATCAAACAGATTCTGTCATCATTGAATAAATGATGAACGATAAATCTCTATTTTGCAGATATGATCAATTTCTCTTTCTCAACATCTTCTGACTGAATAGTCAAACATCAGCAGTGAGTTTAAAACTACTCTGACTGAAGAGTACGCGAACGAAGATCAATTCTTTGATGACGAGACTTATCATAAAATACGTGAGTATCATGTTAAAAATCAATGAAGCAACGAGACACGATGATGAGTTTGCTTGTCTTCACATAAGTTCAGAAATTTGAAACAACTTCTGCAGCACAAGAATTTCATCGCTGCTTTCGACTTTTTACTGAAGATATCTGCACTCTTAGAGAGAATGAGAATAAGCATATTACACAAGATGTTCGTCATCAGATGCGATGAGATAAACACGCTCTCTGATCTCTGAAGTAAGCTCATTGATTTAAGAAAATACTGCATTATCTTCGTCACATAAAGAACTTCTGATTCAATCTGCTACGACAAGACAAGATCGCAATGAAGAACATAGATTCAATAATGATGAAAGTCTTGAAACTCACAGCATCTTGAGCATTAACAGCAGATGTTTAAATTCTACGTGACAAAGTGCTTGATGACGAAGTCTTTTGCTCTTTCAATCAGCAAGAGCGAGAAGAAATCTGAATTCAATTACAAATCTTCAAGAATCTGATTTCTTTCTTATACGACTTCTTTAAGAATATTAAAATACTTGAAGTCTGATTCAATTACTTGAAATGAATGATATGTTTAAACTCTTGAAATACAATATCTACAACTTTGAAAAATATTTTTACTGATGTAAATCAGAATACAGAATCGACTCTGATGCAAGAAATTGAAACACTCTTCAAGATTATCTCAGCAAGCTTTGCATATCAAAGAGATCTGACATGTCAACAGTTATGAGCTTTTGTCATGCGTTATCATTGCAAGATTTTCAGAAGATTCTGCGAGAAGAATCTTTTAGCAAAGTCAATGATTATATTGAACACAGCAAAGCTGCGCGAAATGATTGATCTTGTCAATCGATTGAGTTTTGAGCTTTCAGAGATTAGAGTCTTACAGCAGTATTCACGATCTCAAAAGACATCAGTAGCAACAGAAAACAACAGATCTATGCTCATCACAGATGATTCTGAAGAAACAAGAAGAGAAAGATGTGAAATGTCACACATTCAGAGCTATGAAGAGAATCGTAAATTTTTGTTCATTACTCATTTACATGATGATAGAAACGAACAGTCTGAGAGAATAACGTTGTTTTTCAGACTAAGATTCGTATACATGAAATTCTATGACATGTCATGTGATGTTATTGACACGACAATTGATTCTAGTTCACAACTGCATCTTATTACAGTGATAAATGAATCACAACTCTCGAATCTTTATTCAGCTCAATCGATCTCTTTCAAGCACATGAATATTGATGAGAAACAATCTGAAGTTGAACAGATAGCTTTACGAACAGAGAATACTTTTGCACAAGAAACATTAATGAAAGAACAGCAACGACAAGAATTTTCATTCAACGTTAACATGTTCATGAAGTTAGAACGAGAGCAATTACAAATGTGACAGCAAACTGAACAAGAGACAAATATGCTCAGAGAACAAGAACAAGAGTAAGAACTACAACGACAAGCATTAGAACTTAATCAAAGCACACTTGAAACAATGAAGCAAAAGCAAGTACATATTTGTCAGCAACTTAAACGAGATGCAAATACATTCAGAGAATTAGAACAAGAACAAGAACAAGAGCGACAACGACAAGCATTAGAACTTGATCAAAGCACACTTGAAACAGCAAAGCACAAGCAAGTACAGATTCATCAGCAACTTGAACAAGATGCAAATATACTCAGAGAATTAGAACAAGAACAAGAACGACAACGACAAGCATTGAAACTTGATCAAAGCACACTCGAAACGACGAAGCAAGAACAAGCACAATTGCGACAGAGGTTAAAGAAAAACATCAGTGCGCTCAGAAAACTAAAGCAAGAGCAAGAACAGTCTCATTGAAAGTTTGCAACAGATGTGAAAGAGTTAATTAATCGACAAGAAAAGCAAAATGAGCAACTTCTAGCGTTTGCAAGACAAGCTAGAGAACTTGTGATACAGAAGCAAAATCAAAATCAACAGCAACAAGATCAGTTGAAACAGTATGAGTTGAGAACTAGTCTGAAGCAAGAGAAGCAAAATATGAAGAATCTTCAAAAACAAGATCAAGATAAACTAGCGAATCTTGAAACGTCATCTTCTCTAGAACTTGAAACTCAAGCATCATATGTCAATCAAATCATAGATAAAGCTTCAGTCAACAACTTTCACGAAGTTCATGATGATGAATTCATCGAAGATCAAACAGTCGAAGATCAATCACAAGAAGAGATTTCATCGCTGAAATCATCGTCAGAAGATGATTCATCGTCAAGAGAGTGTTCAACGTCAGAAGAGTGTTCAACATCAGAAAAGCACTCAATCAAAGAGTATTCAACAGAAGAGCATTCAACATTAGAAGAGCACTCAACGTCAGAAGAATGTTCAATTGAAGAGCATTCAACATCAGAAGAGCATTCAATCGAAGAGCATTCAACTTTAACAGAAGAGCATCAAACTTCAACAGAAAAACATTCAACAGAAGAGCATTCAACAGAAGAGCATTCAACGTCAGAAGAGTGTTTAATGTCAGAAGACAATTCATCTTCAGAATTGAATTTATCGTCAGAAGAGATTTCAACAGAAGAGCATATTACAGTAAAGCATTCAACGTTAGAAGAAAATTCAACGTCTGAAGACAATCTATCGCAAGAAGAGAATCAATTGAAAGAGCGACATGCAAAACGCGACTCGAAACTTGAGAAGATTAATGACAGCGAAGCTCTTCAAGCACAACAGATACAGAAAGATCGAAAATCTTTAAGAAACAAGTTTCAACGACTTAGCAGATATTCATTGTATCGTATCAATTATGAAGATAACACGTTCATGAATGACACTGAATAAAAAGACAAGAATAATAATTCGACAGCTGACTAAAATTGTAAGAAGACAATGATATATTGAATACAAATTGTACTAAGTTGCTGTTTTCGAACAAAGATCTAGTTAATAAAATCTTTAAGAACGAACTTGCTTTTCTTTCAAAGATTGTGCAGAAAGAATAACAACATTCTTCACTTAAAGATTAGAATTGTTTCAGAGTCTGATGCAGTCAATGTTTTCTACATTGTTGCAGACAGTGATGATGTCAGCAGAATAACTGCGAATAAAAACGTCGCATTTATCATCGTTACTGAGAGTCATCGCGAAAACATCGAGCTGTTCTTGATCTTCAAGATTTCGATTGATTAGGATAAAGCTGTAGATGAAAGAATCATGAATAAATCAATTCTCATCAGATGCAAGTTGTTTAGCGAGTGTTGTAAGATCATTCATCATTCTTAAGCTCTTATCACAGTTTCTTTTGAAATACAAATCAAGCGCGATCTTGAAACGCTTTTCTATATTTTCTGTGTCTTGTATAAAAGTTATTAATTTTGTAGCTGTCAGAGCTGTGTATGCTTCTACAATGAGAATGATATAAAGCAGTGCTATGAGAAAATACATTTGTGATTTTGATGAGTACTTTCAGCGAAAGTCTGATGCTTTATTTAATTTTCAATTCTGACATTCTACTTCAATTTCGACGTCGTGCTTTAATTTTGATGTTGTGCTTCAATTCTGACATCTTATCTCAACTCTGATGCTTTACTTCAAGTCGAGCATGAGCTATTCTACACTATAGAATTGATTGAACGAAGACTTACTTCTGCTATCAAAGACTGATCAGTGACAGATAGAGTGAATTCTATCTATAAATCTATCAGATAGTACTCATGTGTGAACGACATCATTCAATTACTCTTCTCTTCACTAGAAACGAGCCTTCGCGAAACAAGAATGAAAATCTATTGTCTCGACTGAGAAACTTACTGCGTGCTCAATGATATTTGAACTTGTGACTCTATTTTTCATTCTCAATCTAAGTTTCTGATCACTGACAAGATCTTCAGAGTTGTTGAACGAGAGACTTATCGCTTTGCTACAAAAGACTGATCAGATGACGAAGATAAAGTAAGTTCTCTCTATAAATTCATCAGATAGTACTCACATATGAATGACATTACTCAACTATCATGTGATTGATGTTTTTGAAAGTTGTTTTAGTCTCTTTACGATACTGGTCTTTTCGATACTGCTCTCTTCGATACTGCTCTCTATGATACTTATCTTTATCGTACTGCTCTTTATGATACTGTTCTCTTCGATACTGCTCTCTATGATACTGCTCTCTACGATACTGTTCTCTTCAATACTGCTCTCTTCGATACTGCTCTCTTTGATACTGCTCTTTACGATACTGCGCTTTATGATACTGCTCTTTATGATACTGCTCTTTTCGATACTGCTCTCTTCAATACTGCTCTCTATGATACTGTTCTTTATGATACTGCTCTCTATGATATTGATGACTCGCTTGAAATAGATTAGATATCAAAGTTTCGAAAAGTGCGCTTCTTGAAATGTCTGAATGAGCGACATATTTATTTATTGTTATAACATATACTCTATCAAGAATCTCTATGATATAGATAAAACGTCTCAATCTTTTAGTCTGATCGCTCTTAATGCGCAGAAGACGTGAGATGCGAGACATGTTTCAAAAGAATTATCAGATAGAAAGTCATGCTTCTTTAATTCTTTCAAAGATTCGTGCTGCGTTGCTGCAAGAAAGTCTTTTATTTCAAGACTATTCTTTCATTTATCTGAGTTCTTGAGTTTCATTGCTGATAAATCTAGAATGTATGTTGTCAACTTCATCAACTTCATCATAACAGCTTCAATATTACGAATGTCATTGCGCTCGTTCTTAGAATTCAGATGTTTGTTTTCAACAAAAGAGTTTCTCACGTTGACTAGCGCATGTTAGAAATCGTCTACGTGATTCTCTTACAACATTTATCAATCTTCACACTTTCATTAACATCAAGAAGAATCATGCTGCAGCTAAGCGCGTCATGAGTCAGTTCAAGCTCTTGATGCATACAGAGTAGATTGCTCATCATCTCTCGACAGATTGTTGCAATCTGAAAGATCTTCAATGAATGATTTTGCAAGATGTTGATCATATGTTGTAGCGATAGATTCATTTGTTCATAAATGAAAATGATGTAGCTTTTCTTCATATACATATCTTTAATATTGACAATCTGCTCACATGTGAATGATGATATCTGATAAACAGGATCTTCAGAGCATCTCACTCGTTTGATGATCACTCGCTTTCGAGAATCAATATTATCAACTTCGATGATTGCACATTCAGTCTGATCAATGATCATGAGATGATGATATAATCTATTGAAAATCATTTTAGCAAGCTTTTTATTTCTCTGCATTCTTGAATTCAAAACGTGATTCACTCTTCGATTCAATGTGCACTTCTTGAGAACTCTAGAACGAGCTGATGTGATCGAGTCTACAGACTGAATCGAGTCAATCAATTGAATCAAGTCAATTAACTGAATCGTGTCAATCAACTGAATCATGTCACTCGACTGAATGTGCTCTATTACTGATTTATCAACAATCTTCTCAATCTTGATCATCGCTTTGTACTTGAAGATCTGAATAATAGATCTTTCTTTTCTGAACATCTGATAAAACTGAACTGTGAGAAAAGTGATGAAAAAGTCAATTTATTTAATCTTTGTCTTTCTTTAAACTCTAAGAGTCGAAAACAAATGTTTAAGCATTCGAAACTTGATTCTATGATTACTTGAAGATAATGATGTGCAAGTAAAAGATAATTCATGAATGCGATTATTAAAAGACTTTAAGCTCAACTATGAAAATCTCTTTTGAATCTTCAAATGAAAGATCAGAAACGTTGTTGTCTCTTCGTCAACTGATACTTCAATTTCAGTAATTTAATATTTTCATTCAGACGTGATCTGACAAGATTTCGTATCTCATCGCGAAGATTCTCGTTTGCAGCGACTGCAGTGAATGTTAGTCTAAGAAGCTTTTCTTCAATGATGATTCACAAATTTGTAATCAAAATTCTCTTCTTGTTCTTATTGAATGTCAAATCAATCTGCTCAAGTAGTAACGTGAAAAGATTCATCACTTCGCTGCAATATGCAACGCACTTTTCTAAATATTGAGAGTTCGAATCAAGACGCGTTTTTGCAAAGAAGATGAAGACATGAAGCATCTGACATCGCTTAATAAGTCGAGACTAGTTTCATCTTTCTGTTAACTTACATAATCACGATTTAACGTGTTCTTCTTCAGCGCTCTGTCAAGCAAATTATTTGTCGAATATTCATCATCTATCATTGTTAAACATCATCAGTGTCAAGTAATAAGAAATGCGGATCAAGATTCTGTAACTGTCACACTAAATGAAGATTACGTATGTAAATCTCAGTTCGATTGAACTCTTGTATCAGCTCTTTCAACAACGACAGCTGCGCTGTGATGTTGAAGTTCGTAACAATCATAAGTATCTTATCATACTCATTGACAGAAACAGTAGATTCATGAAGCTCACTGATAGACACAACATGAAAATCGAATGACTCGAGACTACTTGAATAGTTTCTGACGAAGTCGAAAGATCTCTTTTCGAACTCGTCTTGCAGCTTCAGATGTGATTTATTCTCTTTTTGATAATCATCGACACATTCAAGAAGTTTTCATGTAAAATCATCTTGTGATTCTATCAAGATCTCGAGAGAGATAAACTGTTCATCTCTTCACGACGTGATAGTAAACGAATGACTTTGAAGAACAGAACAATGATCGACGAATGAAATTCACACATTGACATACTGTTCAACTTTGACGTTTCAAGATCTGACAAGAAAGATGATCATTCTGACTGCATGATTCTGTCTTGCAAACAAGACTCGCAAGCAGTTATGATCGAAAGCAACATTTTGATACAGAATGACAAGACACTTTATAGCAAATGTAGTCACAAAGATGCAGCTCGAGATAAGTAGATAGATGCAAGAAATCTTCGAGAGAGAAGAAACATATCTTCAAAGAACATAAGCGATGATGATGATCAATGTTTGATGATAACAAAGAAAGACTTCATAGAGCAGCGATTGAAAGAAACGCAACGACAGCGAGATCATGTCAATGATTGTCAATGATGAAGATCAGTAAAGAATCTTTTTCTGAGAACAGATAAACTCACGATCAGTTCAAACATCAGTCATGACTTGTCGAAGTTCAAAGTCAAGTTGCTGATTGCATGAATAAGAATGTAAAGCAAATTAAGAAGAATCGACATGATCTTTATTGATGCGTGAAACAAATGATACATGATCAATGAAATGTTCAACAAGTCGCAAACAAAGCTGAGATGAAATTCAAAATAAATTGAAATCATGTTGATTAGTGATAAATGACTGACGCGAGTGTTTACTTTCTTCGCAATGTGAATCTTGAAACTGACACAGAAGATGTTGATCGCAAGATAGATCAGCTGAAATTATATCTGTGCGAGATTTCAGAACTCAATAAAACGATGTCGTTTGACAAACATGAGAAGCAGAAAGTATTTCTGTAGCAACGCTCGATCAGACGCAAGAAGTTCAAGCAGATGATGTGCAGAATTGACGACAAGCAATAGCACAATGCTGTTGTTTGCGACAATTGCATAGAATTGAGTCGCGTTCATCTACTATTTGTGAAAGTCGATGATGATGAATGATAAAGAAATCGATCGCTTCAGAAATCGTCGTCAGTCATTGAATACTTACATTTCACTGTCTTTCATAACTGAAGATGATGATTCAACATGAAGTACTCAATCAGAAGAGAAGAGAAAAAGAACTGAATATAAGAAAGTTAATTTTCAAAATGAGTCAAGATTGAAGAAGTCGTTTTTGAAGTCTCATACTGTCAAACTAATAATAGACATGCAAACTTTCAAACACTGTCGAGAACGAAGAAGAAAGAAAATCAGAATCAAGATTTCTGTAGGTTTGAAAAAAGAGAAAGTATCAGAAGAGATGAGATTGAGACAATGCAAGAATTTATTGCAAACACGTCTCGTGCATCACTTGTGATTGCTATCAGATTCAGATATAACTTGCTTTGTTGATTCACTAATAAATATTCATAGCGCTCTCGAATGAAAAGATATTTTAAATCACACACATGCTTCATCATGAATCATCTCTCAGCTGATGATCTGCAAATATTTCAAGAGAAGAGTTGAACATTTTGCAATTCAATCAGAATATCTCTTGACAAAATTCGTCATAAAGAGCTTTCTAACAATCTGCGTCAATTTAACAAGAAGAATGTTACAACGCTGCTGAACTTATTTCGCTTGAAGAGATGCTTGCATCTGAATCTCAAACATCACGTTTCAACGCTGATATCTCGATCTGCTGTGTCTCAAGATCTTCATTCAGAAGCAAAATCATCGCGCTTTAATTCAGAGCATTCTGTTGTCTGTCTGCATGAAAGACATTGCGTTGAAGCGACGCGAAAGCTTCTCACAAAAAATGAGAACAAATGATGAATTGTGAATCTTTATTCTGAGAATGAAAGAACTCGCGCTAGCTAGAAGATATGTTCGCTGACAAGTGTCAGATTTTAGCTTCAAGATGAAAAATGTTCTGCGTGAGCACAATGCAAAGTTCTCGAAATTCTATGATGAAGACACTTTTCGTCAGATTTGCATTTTCACCTTGCGTGATGATATTGCAAGAAGACGAAGATGATTCATCAGACTTTCTCAAAGCATGCGAAGATGTGTTCTGCGATTGAAGACATTCTCGAAGAAATTTGTGAAGAGTCTGAATGCTCTGATTTTGTTTGCAGATCTGTGACTCGTATTGCTGATAGAGACTTTCACTCAACTTCTGAATCTACGTTGTTTCGAGATATAAGCTTTGTCTTTATGTCATGTTCATCTCTAATATACTATCAAAGAAAATAATTCGCTATTTGCGTCAGATCAAGAAAACATGAACACATATCATCGAAAATAGCGAGACAGATCAGCTTGAGCTCAATGTCAACAAAATCACGATTCTTCAAGATCGATGCTTCTTTCTTTCATTGAAAGATCGCGCGCATATTCAGAACAGAATAGTTGCTGATGATGTTCTACTTGCAGTTCAAATCAACGATCAACAATCATGAATCTTCGATCGAGTCTGCTCAATACAGCATGTAATTTCATTCATTTATATCTTTCTTGAAGATACGAATTATCTGAAATCTGATGCACGAATTCTGAAAAAAATTCTATCGAAAAAATGTAAGATTTTCATATCTCAAGATTTCAACGCACTTCACAGCAAACAAACAAGAATGAAAGTGCAGATGAATGAGTTTACTTTTGAGAATTGCACATTGACTTCTGATCATTCATCGTAATTGTCGTACAGACAGCTCTGACTCTTTGTTCTTTGTTATTTTTCGATCATGAATGATCAGACATCTCAAAGAAACATTGCTCGACAGATCATCTTGCACGCAGAATGACAGCAGCGACGCTGATATGAGCTCTACTCGCTGACATCGAAGAATGAGTATCGACGATTACAATGTACGTATCATGATCAAAAAGCAGCGAATGTCAGCGCAATCGAGAAGTGTGTGCGTGATATTCTGTTTTTGAAGAATTATGTCATAAATGCTGAGCAAATGCGTCGAATAGTGCAGCTTAACTGTCAACTTCTCAGCGACGTGTCGTACGTTGAAAAAGAAACGACAACTTCAGAATTGACTTCAAATCACGATAATTGTGAACAGAACATCTTCGATCGATGCGACAGATCGAAGAAGCATTCTTTTCAAGCAGACAAGAAAAGTCTTTTTCTTGATCACATCTATTCAAGTTCTTACTGCACTCTTTTCAAATGATATCTGACATTCTTTGTTGTCAAACAAGACTTCTTTTGCATTTTTTTTTATTTGAAAGAAGATGATCTGAATCAGCAATTGTTAACGCGTGTATATCAAGAAAACTATGTTCAGCATCAGAATGAAAATGTTGCTATGTTCAATTCAAAAGTGCAATCAGTGAAGAATTGTCTTTCAATCTCGCTGAATGTGACACTTGCGAGTGAAGACGTTGTTATAGAACAAGATGATCTTGATGACGAGTTAGATTCTGATCATGCGATTGATTCAATTTCTTCTTCTAGAGAGTCAATACTGTCGCAGTCTGTGTCAGTCTCTTCAGTCTTGTCAGTCTTCTCAATCTTGTCAGTCTCTTCAGTCTCGTCAGTCTTTTCACTCTTTATCTCGTCAGTCTTCTCACTCGTTGTCTCGTCAGTCTCGTCAATCTTCTCAAAATTATCGATTGAAAGTTCTCAAACATCTCTTGTTTCTTATGTATCGTCTTTAATTGTTGATCAACTCGAGTCATCTTTGCATATGACTCAGCAACAGCATGAAGAGAAAAACTTATTCTTTGCGCAGACTTCATGATTTCTGTTTCGTCAACAAAGCGAGCGTATGCTCATGATGCTCTCGTCGACTGAGAACAACAGATTTCGCAAGCGTCATGCTGATGCATGCAATGTAATCTCTGTGATGAATGCTTTGAAACTATTGTCTGAACTCAGCTTCATTGTACAGAATAATGACAAGCGAATGAAAATGATAACATCAATTATCATCTGAAAAAAGACTCGTTTGCAACGACTTCAGATCATGATTGCAGTGTTGCAAAACAATGTCACTGCATTGATTCATTGCTTCGAAACTTACAAAGATTCTGATGAGAAACTGTGAAGTTGTGAAATCTATGAACTCAAGAAAAATATCAACATTTCACAAGAAAACAGTGACAATGAGATCTGATTGCTTTCTGCTCGTATTTAGACTAAAATCAACTTTCTATGTGAATCAAGTATCTACTGTCGCTTTTCTTCTTTCTCTCGCTCTCAGTATTGTAATGTCTGTATTTTCTCTTTCACATCTCTCACTCGTTTATTGAAGTCAATGTCAGATAATTTAAAAGTCTTCATAAAGCTCTTTATACAATTTTCTTCAATCATCAGCTTTCGTATCACCGCTGTCTGTATCTTCAGCATGCATTCTTTCATATCTAACTTTCTGAAGTAATTTGAATTCGAAGCAGATAAATTCTTGAGTCATTACTGTCGCTTCTTTAAATTTGAATCGCGATCTAGTCTAGTTTCTTTCTGAATTGTCTTCTTCTTCATGTATTGAAAGTTGTGTGATGAGCAAGACGTAGCTTCGTCATCTACTATGTATTTTTTTGATTCTCTGCTTGCATTGAAATCGATTTGCATTGATAGACAATGCATTAAACTCTTCATAGAAGAGCACAATGTGTTCTTAACAGTCATCATATTTAATGCTCGAGCGTGAAACAATTAAATGTCTTTCTTCGTTCAAGATTCAAATAAAAAGATGTGTTTGATGTGATCAGACACTGAGACTGTCAAGATCAAAACAGAATTCGAAGTGTTTTTGTTGATAATCTTAATTTGAGACATCTTCGAAATCAATTTCGTCTTTCATCTTTGACACTTATTTTTAAACAAGATTCTTTTTCGACTTTCTCTTCAACATTCATTTTTGACTTTCAGCGTTTATTTTTAGATTCTGTTCAACATTCTTTTTTGACTCTTTCTTTGAAATTCATTTTTAGATTCGTCTTCAGCATTCTTTTTCAAATTTCTTTTCAGCTGTCATTTTCTTTTCAATGTCAAAATGTTTCGTTGTAGAGAGTTTTTTAGATACTTGTTTCATCACACATGTCTATGAAAAAACAGAATGCAATGTTTCTTGTGACATCGAGATGACGACGAGCTCAAAACTATCACAGAGCGAGTCATGTCAATAAGCGTAGAGTATTTCTATTCATGAATGAGAATTGAGAATTGAGAATTAAATGTTATAAAATGAGAAGTCGAAAGTGAGAATTAAAAGAATGAAGATTTGAAATTGAAGAATAATTAATGTTTTACAGAAATTGTCTTTCTACTTGACTATCATGTAAGATTTACTCAGAATGAAGATTCTCGCGCAATCATTTCACGACAGTTCATTCTCACATTTCATAATTGTTAGAGCGATGAAATCTTCTTTTTCTTGATATAAATTCATAAGTCTTTCGATCATCTTCAGAAGATTTGAGATACAGTAAGACTACATACTCAAAATCATTTGACAGATCTTTTCTGCTATAACATTCATTCAAATTCGCACGTTCAGTGATTCGAGTTGCTTTTCGTCTATTCTGTCAGAACAAATAAACTAATCTCTCTCTGTTGATGAAAAATCTTTGTGCATTCACTTTGATGATTTCAGTCTCTAGAGCTTCTGAATCATGAATCAGATCTGAACTTCAATCAGAGTCACACTGACTGACGTTGAAAATTTCATCAACGTTCAATCTAATGTCTGAGATTAAATTATATTCTTGAGATGTCGTAACAAACATGTCATTATCTTGATCATGATTGAAAACATTGTAAGATTGTAAACAACTTTCGAAAAGATCTTTCGATCGATGAAGAGTCTGAAACGTTTTTGCGTCTTTAGCATTCACTGTAAGAACAAAATAACGAGTCTCTTTGTATTCTCTTTTTCTGTTGTCATAAAGACTTTCTAAGTTTGAATCAATCAGAACAGAATTAAGTTTGAGTTCAACAGAGATTTGAGAAATTCATGTCTCATCTTTAAAGATCGCTTCTCATACTGCATGATATCTTTGAAATTCAGAAAGAAGTTTGAATTCGAAGATGCAAACTGCGTGTCTTGTGACAGAGAGCGACAAATCGCTGACGATGATGTTTCAAATGTCTTGAGAGATCTGAGTTGCGACTCTTAAATCTTTGTTTCATCGCAGTAAAGACATAAAGCTCAAATAAATTGAATTCCGAAAGATTAGTATTGATATCGAAGAAGTTTAAAAGCTATAAAATATATGAAATCAGAACTTAAAACTGCTTGTTAACAGAAAAGAATCAACTTTAATAGATCAGATTCATTTACTTTCGACTTTCAGCTCGAAGCATACACTTTCTTCAATCATTTATTTCTCTTCTCATACAGAAGTAAATGCAAATCATTACACGTCAAAACTGAAGATCTTCACAACTGATGTTCTTCACAATCGACATTATTCACACGCAGCATAAGTATGATCAGTCTGCTGATAGTATTTAGTAAATAAAAAGACAGATCATCAAACTCAGATCTTATTCAACAACTATGTGCTGTCTTATCATTCTTAGATCAAGATTCTACAACGAACGATCTTTAACGAAGTGATTTCGTCATAAATACTCACATCTCTTCGAAGATCACGAAAATCTTCTCGATTCTAAGTCATTGTCTTATTCTATGCTCGTCATCAACATGTCTATGCCTCTCACCAATGTGTCTATGTCTGTCATCAATGTGTTTATGTCTGTCATCAATATGTCTATTTCAGGCAACGAAAGTGCTTCTTCATACGTCTCAAGTGAACCTTGCTATCAATTTAAGTAGCGTTAAATTATCTAAGAGTTTCTCAGATTTACAATATCTTGAATTGTTCGATGAGACTTGAGCGAGAATGTCTTTGTTCTTGATATCGACGTATGAACATTCAGTCTTAATCATTACTGTATGTAAGATATTGAGTTTAGACTTCTTACAAGCATTGAAATTCTCTTCTTATGTTTATTATCAAGAGTGTCTTGTCTCTTTGAAATGCTGCAGCTAGACTGATCGAGTTACATCGTCTTTCTAGTTGAGGAAAAAAACATGATCGTTATCTATGCATACGCATTCACTCAACATGCACGAGACAACGTATGAGAAATTCAAGTATCTTAATCAGCTATGCTGCTCTTTCAAAATTGTGACAGAAGAGATAACGTCTTTGTTCGAAAAATGTCAATGTCTGATCAAGTAGCATGTAAACATATCACAGTAGCTGAATATAAAGAAGAGTAAGTTGCTGTATGAATTTCAAAGCAAAAAATTAAGTAATACACATAGATCAATTATTCAATGTCTGTCTTACGTGAAAAGAGAATACTACTTCGCTACATTCAAGAAGTTGTCTCGACATTCAGTGATCAATAGTAAATGCGCATACCTCTATTTTTCAAGATGTCTTGTTCACTTTTCGCAGAGTTAATGATATCAATGTCTGCTTTGTGAGATTTGAAAGGAAATCATTCAGATCATCAGCGAATTCTCAGAACTGAAACGACGTTTCATTTCACTATAGCTGATCTGTCTCGCAGAAAATAAAGAAGATGAACAGTGACTGTCTTTGTCAGAACTCGAGATCTCGTCATGTGTCTAATAAGATATGCGATCATAAACTCGCTTGGCCTGAAGACTTAATCGATTACAGATTGCTCTCAATCGACTCGAAGATATAGATATGAGAAGAATCTTCGAAGAGAGTACAGGCGAAGACGCGTCAGCTTCTGTTTCAGAGCAAGAAATAGAAACGAAGAATCATTAGTGCATTGAAGAATGTATTATTGCTGTACTCGTTGCTATTGCAGTGAAGGCTGCAGCAAAGATATTCTCATGACTTATGTTGAATTCGTAATTTCAACATTAACGTCAACATTGAGATGCTTAAGCTAAAGCACTGGTTCGTCAGCAGATCAATCAAAGATACTACATGCTTTCTTCATTGTGGTATCTTGAATTTAGATTGAGAAGTATTGAGTGGGGTCTAGAGGTCGGTAATAGAGTTGGCGAGGGGTAATGAATCTAGAAGGTTTTTGGAGTTGGGAAGCCGATAGCGAAGTTAAGAGGTCGTTATTGAAGTTGAAGAGTCAATACTGAAGCTGAAAGGTCGTTGTTGAAGGTAGTGAAAACTGCAAGTAATTACTGCAAATTTGGAAGAATACAGCAGGACAGTCATCGTTTAGCGAGATGCTCGTGTTGATTCTGACTAAAACTACGAATTCTTCCTCTACCTCGTTTTGCAGACCTTTCTAACGATCCTTCCAATTGTGGTATGAGGTTCACTCAACACTGAACCGCTTTCATTGTACCTATGGACTTGTTACTACACAGGAGCATCTATAAGAGAGGCTGGATGGCTTACACATCGTGACTGTCCTTCAAGTCGGTAAAATTGAGAGCCTCGTTGAGACCTGGGACAGCAAAAGACCGGGCTACACAAGTGTTCATGATGTTGAAAAGATGTAATCGAGTGTAGTCTAGTAGAATAAGTGCTGTTGAATGTTTGGTTGAAATCTGCAACAAAAGCACTCTCATTAGCTTGGAGAGTAACGTCGGACAAAGTATTTTGCTTTATACAACAAGGCATCTGTGAGTCATTGCTTTTACCGGGTTGCAGCTTGCTCATAAGGCTATCAGTCGCATGAGACGAGGCACTTATCTGAGTCTTGTTCCCCTTCATTGCTGAGTCATTTAGAACTGATGAGAGTCACAACTAGAACGAGGCACGGCAAACAAGACGAGGGTCTGCAGAAGGACGTCGAATAGGTGAATGAAGAGAGCTGTTCATGGACTGTTGTCAGCGAGGGGCTCTTCAACACAGCTGAGCGTTAATCCGATACAACGGATTCTTACAGTTGGGTGAGAGGATGAGGTTCTAATCCGAGCACACAGATGATCATCGTTGCCAACAAGATGGTCTTCGTCAGTGAGAGCGAGCTCGTTCTACGACATGCTTTACTTTATGAAGGAGAGGAGAGGCAGCTACGAACATCTCAAAAGTCGGTGGCTGGAGCATTCTAACAGTGCCCAAATTGGTGACTGTAGCACTCAAATCAAACATCTGCAGCCTTCATCGGGCCTTTGCCTCATTTATCTGGCCTAGCACTTTCACGAATTAAAGCAAACTCCTTCACAGCGCTTGGTGTGGGATGAAACTATTTATCGGCACAATTGGAAGACGAAACGTGTCATTACCGTACATCGAATGAGAATTGCTTAATGCTTCTGTCATCAGTCAGATCTATTCACTACGTCCGCCGCAGAATTCCAACCCCAATGTCCCAAGAAACGTACTTCACCACGGCAATGATGAGCGACGTTCATGATTGTAAACGCTGTACTCGTCCTCGATATGTTTAACGAGAGACATGTTGCCGACTCGCGTGGACGTTGAACTGTAGTTGTTCGTCTCATCTTCAGCTTTGTCGTCGACCATGGTGCTGAATCTTTTTTCTATTTCGATGTACTTCATGGGAGGCCTGACAGGCGCAGGCAGTGACTGTGCGTCGTTTCATACTGAGCCATTGCTTCTACATGGCTTAAGAAACAAAGAAGCCTTTTCATTCAGTAATGGTTCAGGAACCTGTCAGGGCTTTGTTTCGAAGTACTGATCGCAGCAAGAGTGAAATTCAGAAACCGCATATAAGATGGGTAGCTATCAGGTACAATTGCGTGTGAGATTGCACGAAAGAATGATCAAACCATGCCTCGTAGGATGGCTTGAGTGTTATGGACAGGATCGGATTCGTTGAGAAAACGATCGACATCCTCTAATTGTACGCGCTCTGCCGATTCCATATCATCGGGTTTGGTGCTTCTGCTCATGTTACGAAGCGACATCAGGGCTGCCAAACTCAACATAAGCTCATCAGGCGGTAGGGCGTTCCGAAGGGTTTTGAGCAAACAATGATATGTGTTGATATCATCGACGGATCTTGCTCAATTGTGTAGCAGCTCAGTGAATCTCATGCTAATAGAGATGCTCTGGCACGCGACAAGGAACACTAATTGACGGTTATTCTTTCGCGTGAAGTGTGGGAACTGATGACAATGGACCATGCTGTTTACTTGTTAGCACTGGAATCCTTGGGAATGGTCTTCTTTACCTAAGCATGCGAATTTTCTTGTTTTCCCCGATAGTCATCTGCTTCAGAACATCAAAGATAGAGGGCGAGACCTAAGTTTTTCATTTAGAGCTGGACTCATTCAGGGATCCCTCGAACTCACGCCATGCGTCGGAGGATTAATGAGCAAGAGTCGCGTCAGACCAGTTCTTCATTTCTTCACATCCGTTGAATTCATCTTAGGGCTTTGTTGAAAAATGACAGACCGAGCGAGATCTGTGCTGAGCCTTGCCGGATCGAATGACCTGAGAGACACAGGTGTGTTATGCGAAACACGAAAGATTTCTCCACAGAGGCTTCGATTTTGCATCGCCGAAAACTTATCAGAGGGCTGATTGCGAAGTAGTCGCGAAGATGTTCTGCCGGTTGAGAACTCAATTAGCCTGAGAAGCAGTAATATCATTTGAGTCTTCAGCTTCTGTGGTTTCACGCCTCGAAACAGGTCTCTGCTCGAAAGCTCATATCAGTATTCCGGATTGAATGAGATATGAGGGAACCAGTCTTCTGATCTTCGTCGCAGGAGATACTCATAACGAGCTACATCCGCACAGCACAGACAAAGAAGGAGGGCACTCCGCACGAGTTGAAGACGCCCCTTAGACGAACAGGTCTATCCCATATGGGTAATGGTAGGCAGCCCTGACTACCATTGTTTTTGGAGAGGAAATTAAGCGAGAACTTGGGAACAGGGGGCTGACTACCATTGTTTTCGGAGGCAGACTACCATTTAACTTCCTGGGCCGATTTTCTTCAAAATTTCAGGTCTTATTCGTTTCAGTCAGCTGTATCCACGAACATAATATCGGACTCAATGACATCAAACTGCATTTTTAGAAAAATGTTGAACATTGAGATTTTAGAGGGTTTTGCTAGCGCGGATCAGTTTGAACATCAAAACCATCAATTCCCCCCGCCCGGATTGATTTATGCGCGCTGACTACCCCACATACTTTGGGAGACATAATTGTAGCCCTGAGTCAGTCGAATCCAATGCTTCAAAAATAATTGAATAATGTCAAGGTTTGACCTAGTAAATGGGGTTGGGGAGGTTCACTGCGCTGGTTGACCAGTCCCCGGCCTGCCACCACCTTCCCCCGCCCGGATCAACCCATGCGCATTGACTACTTGACATACTTTGGGAGGCATAATTCTAGCTCTGAATCAGATGAGTTCAAATCTTCAAAAATAATGGAAAAATCTAAAGGTTTGACCTAGTAATCGGGGTTGGGGAGGTTCACTGCGCTGGATGGCCGCTCACCTACCCTTCCCCCGCCCGGATCAACATATGCGCCCTGACTACCGTACATACTTTGGGAGGCATAATCGTAGCGCTGATTGAGCCGAATTCAATGCTTCAAAAATCGTTGGAAAATATTGAGGTTTGACCTTGTAAATGAGGTTGGGGATGCTCACTGCGCTGGGTGGCCGCTCACCTATTCTAGTAGTAAGCCCACCTAGTAGTAATGCTTCCCCTGCCCGGATGAACATACGCGCACTGGCTACTAGAGGTACTTTGAAAGACATGATTGTAGCCCTGAATTAGTCGAATTCAACGCTTCAAGAATAATGGAAAAAGATGCAGATTTGACCCAGCAATCGGGGTTGGAGATATCTACTGCATGAAGTGACCGGTCCCCCATATGCCCCCACCGGCCACCACCTTCCCCCGTCCGAATCAATTCATGCGCACTGACTATTTTCATAGCCGCAGCACGCCCTCATTAGCACTAAGCTGGCATAGGAGTGTAAAAAAATAAAATGAAATGAATTGTCTTCTCTTGGCAGAAACCTGGAAAGAGAAGACAATTCTAATGATCGTCACAGGACTCGAACCCGCATCTTGAAATTTTTGACTTCACACTACCATTGAGCTAAATGACCTGATGTAGAAATCCGAACTTATTTTAACATATGAACTACGCTGAATATTCCGCCTTACGGAAACATGCGCTCTGACTACTCTCCATACTTTGGGAGGCATCATTGTAGTCCTGGATCAGCTGAATCCAATGCTTCAATAATCATCGGAAAATATCAAGGTTAGACCTAGTAATCGGGGTTGGGGATATCTGAAGCTTTGGCTGGTCGGCTACCCACCTGCCACCCTTTCCCCACCCAGTTCAATTAATGCGCACTCACTACCGTCCATACTTTGAGAGGCATAATCATCGCCCTGAATGAGCGGAATTCCATGCTTCAAGAATCATTGGAAACTAGGCAGAGGTGGCTCTAACCCTTGAAGAAAGAAGGGTGCATGGTTCAAAGTTCGATTTTGGTCTTTGGATCTTGATCGTCGCAAACTTTGCGTCGCACCATATTGAAGCCTGAATTCGTGCGAATTCAACGAGCCCATCGGTTCGAATTCTCAACGATCGCATCGAAAGATATGGCTGAAAACGTGCTCAAGGGCTCTATTTTCGAAAAGAGTTGGCAAGAACGACTGGTTGCTAGCGCAGTCTCCATTCCGTCATTGAACCTTTGAACTCTTCGACGTTTTCACCTCAACCTCACTTATCCAGCCAGCTTCAACAGTCACAACCTTCCACATCTACTCAACAGCAGTCTCTTCGGGCTTGAACTCAGTCTCTATTTGATGGATATCTTGAACGCGTCGTGGAGGGTCTCCCAACCATGAGGAGCAGATCGCTACATTCATTGCATCATCTAACATGTCGAAGTTCCGTGTCTACTCAATCGCAGATTCTTTGAGCTTGAATCCCGTCCTCCTTTGGTGAACATCTTGGACGCAGTCATGTTTAGATTCAGTCATGTAGATGTTCCGCCAACCTTCCATATCTACACAACAGCAGTTCCTTCGCGCTTGAACTCAGTCTCCATTTGATGAATACTTTGAACGCAGCTATGTTTAGATCCAGTCATGTCGAAGTTTCGCTAACCTTCTTAGGATTACACAACAGCAGTCCTTTCGCGCTTGGATGCAGTCTCTATTTGGTGAATACTTTGAACGCAGCTATGTTTAGATTCAGTCATGTCGAAGTTTCGCTAACCTTCTTAGAGTTACTCGACCGCAGTCCCTTCGAGCTTGAACACAATTCCCATTTGGTGAATATCTTGAACGCAGCTATGTCGAAGTTCCTCTAACAACGCAGTCACTTCATCTATCGAAGGAGGTTACCGATTTCGTCAGGCCTCATTCAGTAAATCACAAGTGAACCTTAGAACAGAAAGTTACGCCGAGCATTCTCGTCCGCTGGTACTTGAATACATGGAAAGAGAGGTACTGGGTGGCTATTACGCTGAATGGCCATTATGCTGAATGGCTATGATGAGTGGCTATTATGCTGAATGGCTATGGCGAGTGGCTCTTATGCTGGATGGCTATTACGCTGAGTGGTTAAGATGACTAACATGCTGCATAGATTTACGTCGAGCGCCATCGTTCGCCGGTACTTGAATACTTGGAAAGAGAAGACAATTCTATCCGGTGCATACTTCACCGACGCACGGCCGTCTACAGGCCCGAGCCGACTGTTTTCAGAGAAAGCCATCAGGCTAGGTGGCATCTTAGACTTCTCGTTCGCCGGTACTTGAATACTTGGAAAGAGAAGACAATTCTATCCAGCGCATACTTCATCGACGCACGGCTGTCCGCAGGCTTGAGCCGAACCCAATGCTCATAGTCTTAGGCTTCGACAAATCTACCTACAATCCGAAGCGCCGTTGAGACGCTGATCCCCTTTCCAAATCTCTCCCATCTATTCGCCTAATATTTGCTAAGGAGACGTCTTGAGACGGAACCCGTACATGAATCGAGCGTTCTAGCGGAGATTACGACTGCATGGTACTTTATTATGCCGGGTGGCTATTACGCTGGGTGGCTATTATGCTGAGTGACTCTTATGCTGGATGGCTATTACGCTGGGTGGTTAAGATGACTAACATGCTGCATAGATTTACGCCGAGCGTTCTCGGTCGCTGGTACTTGAATACTTGGAAAGAGAAGACAATTCTATCCGGTGCATACTTCATCGGCGCACGGCCGTCTGCGGGCCCGAGTCGACTATTTTCAGAGAAAGCCATCAGAGCTAGGTGGCATGACCTGAGCCGTATGGAGGGTGTTTGGTCGGGAGCCATGGAGGGTGTTTGGTCGGGAGTCATGAAGGGAGCTCGGTCGAGAGCCATGGAGGGTGTTTGGTCGGGAGCCATGGAGGGTGTTTGGTCGGGAGTCATGAAGGGAGCTCGGTCGGGAGTCATGGAGAGTGCTCGGACTATGCTGAATGGCTATTATGCTGAGTGGCTATTTGATGCACCCGGAACATAGATGGGAAGGCTCCCAAAACCTATCTGTTCCCATCTATGTTCAGCCCTACCGGAGGTTTTCAGCCCTACCAGCAGTGCTCAGCCCTATCGGCAGTGTAGCTGAGGACCCTCTACCAAATTGGCCGACACCTTTCCCCCATGCGCTCGCTGGGGAAGATTCTGGCGCACATTCTCTTGATCGGTATCATTATCGACATATCCAAGTCTCCTCAACCCTCCTTTGCCAAGCCTCTTCCCCCCGAAGCCCGATTTTCCTCCTCCGCCTACTACGCCTTTACCGCCCAGGGTTGGCCGCCCTTTGGGCTTGGGCTGTACGTTCTCAAACGATGGGAACAGCTTCGGAGCCACGGTTGTACTTCTGAATCGCGAAGATCGCGAGTAGCTCTTACTGGTTGTGTGTATTGCTATCTGAGAGCGCTCGCAGCGGAAGGCGCCGGGGATGCATCTACTAAATGTTAGGGGGTTCCCCACTGCGCTCGCGGGGGAAGGCGCCGGGGATGCACCTACCAAATAATAGAGGGTTCCCCAATGCGCTCGCTGGGGAAGGCGCCGGAGATGCACCTACTAAATCATAGAGGTTTCCCCGTTAGAAACATGAGCTTGGCACCGACCATGATCAGGGTCGGTGCCCAGCCCCGAAGATGACTGACCCAAACCTTAAAAAAATTCCTAAATTCACCGCGCTTCATGCAATTCACTTTCAAGCTACGTTGCGGCTTTGATTTAATCTTCGATTCAATTCGCTCACAAGGTCAATGTCAAGCAGCGCAGTTGTTGCGCCCTCACAAAATCCAAACCGCAGTTTGGAGACCCTGTCGACACTGCCAAAGAGCATCGAAGGACTTCGGCAGCAGATTGAGGATGAAATGCACGCTCTGTCGAATCAGGGCTTGCGGCGTCTTGATAGAATCAAAGAAAGGCTGAGAGCGGGAGAGAACGGGCGAGAGTTGGCGCTGGAATATACGTGGATAACATGGCAGTATGTGATTCAAGAGGAAATATGGCGTGAAGGGTACGAGAGTCTGGAGGCCTTCAAGGAGGAGGTGCACTACGATGGTGCTCTGAAGGAGATGCTTAAAGCACAGAACATCTTACAAAAGCGACAGGTGAACGTTCTTGCCTTGACTTTCGTTTCATCCGAGCTTTCGGCTGATTCTAGATCGAACAGCAACAATCGTCTCGAACCATTCTTCAACAATGGGGCTGTCTGCCTGATCAGTTGCTGTCCGACACTCTGAAGCCCCTCAGATTCAGCGATCACCTGCTTCGCGCCCTCGCTTCTCTCGGTAAGCTTCAATCCGACAAGAACATCGCCCTTGATGCGCTAGAAAAACAAGTCGCCATGCGTGTCACACTCGGTTCTTCCCGGCTAAGCTCTCAATTGATGGAGGATTCCCAGCGCCAAAATCGAAATCAGCATAGCGGAACGACATGCCTGTTGATCTCGGACGTTCGTGCCCTTCTCAGGACGTTGGAGGATGATCGAAAGACGAGAGAGATGGAAAAGAATGGAAAATCTCAAACGCTCAGCTCGGACGAGTCTGAGCCTCCTTTCAAAAAAGCACGACGGTCACGAGTGAAGCCCTCGTCTAAGGAATTTGTGACAGACAGTTGTTCTGAGAATGACGACGAAGGGAAGAATCCTGATGATGTCGCTACTACAAGATCTGCGACGTCACAGGAAAAACAACAACTGAGGATTAGTAAGGTGCCAGATCGACAGAGCAGAATTGTTTTTGATTTTCAAACGGCTTGACAGCTTCATCAAGAATCGATGCAAGATAGCTTGCGAAGATCGAAAGAGACGCGAAGAAAGACTGATGACAGCGAGAATCACGACAATGAAAACGATGATGAAGAAGAAGATGAAGGAAACAGGGAAACTTTGAACGAGGATGATGCAACGAACGCCTCGAATGAGAGCTCTGACGAAGCTCTTCGTTCTCTGAGCGAAGTTCATCCGGATAAGGGTACGCTCAAGTCTCAGACTTTGCCGACAGCTCGAAGAAGGATTTGGCCTATGCCTAAAGGATTAGATAATGGACAGTTGAGAGCTCACTGTTCAACGTGTACTTGCTCGTCGTCATCTACATCGCAAAGCTCATGTCTTTAGTAGAATAAACAAGAGTTCCGATTCCGAGTCGAGTTCATCTGACTGCATCAAAGAAGCTTGATCATCTTTCTACTTGATAATTTTCGCCTTTTGAATGATCTCTTTGATTTGATCCTTTCAACCTTGACGGTCGCAAACTTTGCAACGCATCATGTCGTTGCCAGAACTCAATTTCACTTTCGATCGATCGCATTCAATGATACTTTGTCCTCGATCTTTTCAATGGTTAGAATGACTAAAATCTACGATACATGAAGAAAACATCACGAGCAGACAAGACGATCTTGCACTCGTCATCGAGTTATCTCCCCCCAGTCCGGACAATCGTCCAAGCTCGGCCATTCCGTCCTTCCACCGAGAACCCTCCCTTCCATTCACTGGCAGGAGAGAGAAAGGCATCGATCGTGCGTGTCGGCGATTCCCATGATGCGCACGTTGTCAATGGAGATATTTCTCGCGTCGCAATAGGTCCATAGAGCCTTTACCATGGCCAATCTCGTGATTTCACCAATGCGCTGCTTCGGCGGCATTGTGTCGGGATCGCCGACCGGATCGTAGATCCAGAGGGTAGACTCATTCCGCAGCACGCAGATGCAGTGCCACGAGGAAGATTGATTTGCCGCCCGCGCCGCTCCTCTCGTGTCACTGGTCATGAGGATCAGGCCTCTCGAGGCCGGCAAGTCTCGAATGACGACGGAGATGGTGATGCAACGAGCCTGATCTGCTCGGTCAGCGACGCTGACGACAGAGTTCAGATAGCCGATCTTCTGCGGCGCCTTTTGAAAAGACGTCACATGGTCATGAATCTTCACGCCGCCCGTGGTTCGAGACCGCAGGTTGGTGAGCCATGCCTCCACGCTTTGCATGGTGGAGGTGGCGATGAAGCTCCCGACGAGAATATTGGCCATGGTGAAATCTGCTCTTAGGACGACGATATGGAAGCTTCGATTTCTGAGAAGAAGATGACGAAGTAGATGACAAAATCTTATCTTGAAAGAACGGTGTGAAAGCTTCGGTTTCCGAGAAGAAGATGACAAAGTCGATGGCGAAATTCTATCTTAGAATGCCGGCCTTGATAGGTGTTGAAATAATCGTGTCGAGCCAGTCGACGGTTTGTGAGTAGAGAAAAGATCGTGTTCTTCTTGATTCCGAAAGAGCTGTCTCGAGAGGGAAGATGGAATTCGACTGAGATTATGATGACGGTATGGAAGCTCCGGTTTCCGAGAAGAAGAGGACGAAGTCGATGGTGAAATCCGACCTTGGGGTGTCGACCTTGATAGGTGTTTCAATAGTCTCGTCGAGCCAGCCGATGTTTTGAGACTAGAGGAAAGACCGGGTTCTTCTGAATCTCGAAAGAGCTGTCTCGAGATGAAAGATGGTAGCTGTTTCTCTTGATGATCTGCTGAGGTCTCGATTCAAGCGTTCGATGTTTCGGAAAATGCAAGGTCCTGTCAGAGCATCTTATACTTCTTTTTTCTAGGGGAAGGATGTTGCTATTGTCGATGTTCCGCGAATGCTTTTTATTCTCATTGAAAGATGTGACTATTGTCGAGTCTCAGCGAATACTTTTTTTTCCTTATTGAATGATGTTGCTATTGTCGATTTTCCGCGAATACTTTTTCTTCTAGTGGAAGGATGGTGCTATTGTCGATTTCCAGCGAATACTTTTTCTTCTAGTGGAAGGATGGTGCTATTGTCGATTTTCAGCGAATACTTTTCTTTCTGGTGGAAGGATGTTGCTATTGTCAATGTCACGTTCAGCGAATATCTTCTTTTCTGGTGGAAGGATGTTGCTATTGTCAATGTTCAGTGAATACTTTTTTTTCTAGTGGAATGATGTTGCTATTGTCGATTTTCAGCGAATACTTTTTTTCTAGTGGAATGATGTTCCCATTGTCGATTTCCAGCGAATACTTTTCTTCCGAGTGAATGAATCAACAAGCGTCACGATTCTAGTCTGCGCGATGTTACTGTTTGAGACTGATGTTAGAAGAAGTTCCAGTTAGGGTTTCGATTAAGAATCAGGATTAGAACTGATGTTGAAACACAAGGCGTCTGCATTAAAATGAAGTTCAGATGCTATCGATGATTCAGGAGTATCAAATCTCTTATCATGAATTCTCTTCTTCTTTTCTTCTCTGTGCAACGTATTGTATGATAATACTACGATCTAGAATTCAGTTGCAAATCCTTGCTGTGTCTAGATCATGACAACGAGGAGTGATCAGACTGCTGCAACAAGGCAGTGTCCGGAATAACGATAGAAAAACAAACGATTCAATCACGTTTCGGGTCATATCTTCGGATGCGATCGGCGAAAAGGGGAACCGAGAAGCTCGTTGAAAGCGCACGAATTCAGGCACCGACATGATGTGCCGCAAAGTTTGCGACGATCAAGATATGAACAGCATCGAATTGAAATGCAATTTCACTTGAGTCTTGCGGCACTTTGAACCTCGCGCACTGACTACTCTACATACTTCGAGGGGCATAATCGTAGCCTTGGTCAAGGCGAGTTCAAAGCTTCCGAAATAACCGAAAGCTTGAAAGATTTGATCTCGTAAATGGGGATGAGGATATCGATGCACCCGGAACCGACTTGCTTCCAGACCCTTTCAGAGGGTCCGGAACCAACCATGACGTGAGAGTTACATCTAGCTATTCATACGCTTCTTTAGTCATTGAAATTAGGGTTTGAGAATAGGGTTTCATTTAGACTTTCCACCCTAGTTTTCCGCCGCACTAAAGATTGAAAACTTGAAACTTCGCTATTCACCACCTACGTAGGGTTCATTTGTTTGCTTCGTGCCCAAGATATTATCCTTGCGCATTGAATTCAGTCATGGAGGGTCCGGCTTTCAACTATATTGAGCTGCTCAATGATCCGTCGCTCGTGGTCTGCAAGCAATGCCAGCATGCAATTTGGCCCAAAGAAGTCTCCAGGCATTTTCATGACGCCGAGCATGATTTATCCAGAGAGACTGTTGGTCAGATCGTCACTACCGTCGAGGAGCTCCCGGGTTTAACTCAGGATTCAACCCAGTTGAACGTCCCCGTTGCTGTTGAGCGTGCATTCACGTCACTGCGACTCCGTCGCGACGGATTGTTATGTCAAATCGAACCAGCACGTTGTCATTATGTCTGCACCACCGAGGATGTCATGCGCAAGCATTTACGGCAAGTTCATCGTGCATCCCGATATCGACGCAAAGGACGGCCGACCAAACGTCAACAGAAACGGCAAGAGACTGCAGGCGATCCGGTATCATGGATTTCCGTGGTATGCCAGAGGTTTTTCCCATCGCGTCAAGGATCACGGTATTTCCAAGTGCGACGGTCAGATGAAGGACGACCACGGACCGCAGATCGCATCGTGCCAGTATGGAACCAGGCAGTTCAGATCATGGGGGAGAAGGTGAAGCAAGCTGCAGCGGAACAGCAGAGGGTGATCGCGGAAGGGAGTGCCCGAGAGGTGAATCAGTGGTTGGAGCGAGCTGGGTGGCACAAGTATTTGGTCGGACTCGAGGTGGACAAGCTGCTGGATTGCGTTGCGGAGCCCGACGAAGAAACCGAGCGAGAGCTGTGGATGATTTGGCGAGGCATGGATGACATGGTCCAAGAATGTCAGAAGACCGTCGTTGAGCGAGCTGGATTGCATCTTCGGTTTGAAGCGGTTCGAACCGAACAACAGCAGACCCGATATACTCCGTTGCAGGGGTATATGGACCGCAAGGCCGTCGTGAAGCATGCTCGACCGTGGAAGCAGATTTTGATGTTCATCGGACGCACTCGGGAAGAACGGGAGTGGCGGAAGCCCAAGTACAAGTTGAAGAAGGAACAGAAGAAGGCATGGAAGCATTTATGGCGAGCTGCTGGATCAGCGTATATGCGGACCCAGGAAGTGCTTGACAAGGAAAGCGATGAAGACGGCGGCGAGGGTCCCGCCCAAGACGAACGTCCGCCGAACGCATTGTCGCAGGCATGTTTGACTTTTTGTTTCACATTGCTGCGGAAGCAGTATGTTCAAACCGAGTACGACAATGTTTTGATTTGTGGGTTGGCGGTATTAGGGGTTCGAGCATCGGGCGGTTGGACGGGTGCGGACGGCTACCCGCCCATTCTATCCAAAATGATCAAGATTGCGCGATTCATGGTCATTGAACAGACGTTTCGGGAGCGAGGGCCAGATATCAGCGACAGCAGTTCCGACGACCGGTCAAGCGAGTCGAACACCGACAGTGAGCCGGAAGATCAGGACAGGCCGGACTGTTTGACGTTGGTACGAAAGTATATGAACGAATTTATGATCCGAGGGACCAACGGAGCCATGCAATGGATGTTGAATTTGCGAACATACGGGTTGAAGATTCATTACAATACCACTGCCGAGGGTTCCATTGACTGGGTCGGAGAGCAGATCAGTTGAAAGGGATCGATGCAATTCACCATGGATCAATTGCGTGAAATGATTGGCGGGTTGATCCGGGAAACCAGAGAAGTATTGTTCCATGATTTAATGTTGATCCAATCCGAGGCGGAGATTCCAGTCATCCCATGATCATCGTTGAGGGATAATCCCCTACCTCTTATTCCCGACCCGCTTCTCTGGGCCACCTGGGCAGGTGGCCCAGAGAAAGCTTTCCGCCGCCAAACCCCATCCGGCTAGCGGGGCCACCTGCCCCCCGATCGATCGGCCACCTGCCTCGAACTCCTACTAGGTGCCCTCTGATGCAGAACTTTCGCTGACGAAGATTGTAGAGCCGATCGAGGCCAGTTCAACGGTTCAAAAATCCCGGAAAAATATGAAGGTTTGACTCAGCAAATGGGGTCGGGGATATTGAGGGTTGGGGCTGCTCGGTCTTTCAGCTGCCAGCATCTTCCCCCGCCCGGATTGATTTCTGCGCGCTGACTACCTCACATACTTTGGGAGACGTAATTGTAGCTCTGAATCAGCTGAATTCAATGCCGTCAAAATAATTGATTTATATCAAGGTTTGATCTAGTAATCGAGGTTGGGGAGGCTCACTGCGCTGGTTGACCGCTCACCTAGTAGTACCTCTTCCCCCGCCCGGATCAACATATGCGCGCTGACTACCTCACATACTTTGAAAGGCATGATTGTAGCCCTGAATTAGCTGAATTCAATGCCGTCAAAATAATTGATTTATATCAAGGTTTGATCGAGTAAATGGGATTGGGGATGTTGATGCCCCGGGGCCTACCTGTTCCCACCTATGCTCAGCCCTAGAAGCAGTGGTCAGCCCTATCGGAAGCATTCAGCCCTAGGAGCAGTGGTCAGTCCTAGCAGCAGTGGTCAGCCCTATCGGCGGGGCGAATGGGTGAATTTGCTACCTGCTATCGAATTCTTCGCTCGGATCAACCTCGATGCGCTGACTACCTCACATACTTTGGGGGGCATAATTGTAGCTCTGATTGAGCTGAATTCAATGCTTCAGAAATAATCGAAAAATATTCAGATTTGACCTAGTAATCGGGGTTGAGAAGGTTCATTGCGCTGGTTGACCGCCTAGTAGTAACTCTTCCCCCGCCCGGATCAATTTCTGCGCATTGACTACTTGACATACTTTGGAAGACGTAATTGTAGCTCTGATTGAGCTGAATTCAATGCTTCAGAAATAATCGAAAAATATCAAGGTTTGACCTAGCAGTCGAGGTTGGGGATATTTCGATGCGCTGAGCGACCGGATTCCCCGCATAGCAGCAATTCCCCGATCACTACTGAACTTCATGCATTCATTATTTGACAAAACTTTCTAAGACATACTTGTAGCTCTGAATCAGTTGAATTCAGATCTTCAAAAATAATTGAATAATATTGAAATCTGACATAGCAATCATTATTGAAAGTATTGCGAATGTTAAAGTTCAACGTTCAACATAGCAGCGCTCGTTGCACAATTGACGTAGAA